>Ga0209417_1000561_pt1 | contig 85071 bp, 72 predicted proteins | sample RifGroF2_FD_184002 | JGI IMG/M metagenome (GOLD analysis project Ga0209417, IMG submission 184002) | Groundwater microbial communities from Rifle, Colorado, USA - Groundwater F2 (SPAdes) (version 2) | ecosystem: Environmental > Aquatic > Deep subsurface > Groundwater | place: Rifle, Colorado... | reverse complement strand
GATGGACCCCCTGTTCTATCTCACGAACAACTTGTCTCTTAAATGACTCACTATACCTGAAAACCTCTTTCATACTACTTGCCTTTCCTTTTGGCAAGTGTCAACTTATTTCAGGACAAGACATCAACATCGAACTTCCAACTTTGAACATCGAATAAAAGAAAAAACGCAAGCTGAAGCTTGTACTCCAACTTCAAATGTCAATTTAACGGCATAATCTTCCGCATTCATTGTGAAATTTATTTATATTCATCCGGAGTTGGAAGTTCAAAGTTGAATGTTCGATGTTCAATTATTTCCTCTTCATTCCCCGCCTAGCCGGTTCCTTCTTCTCCAACAGGATGACCGCCATCGCCGCGATCCCTTCCCCTCTTCCGCAGAATCCCATGCCTTCAGTAGTCGTCGCCTTTACAGATATGCAATTCTCCTTAACGAAAAAAACCTTTGCAAGGTTTCTCCTGATTTCCGGGACATATTCCGCGATCCTCGGTTTTTCGGCGACGATGGTGGAATCGAGATTGACGAGTTTCCATCCCTTGAGCCTGGAATCGGAAAGTATCTTTGAAAGAAGCTTCAAGCTGTCTGCATTCTTATAAGCGGAATCATTGTCAGGAAACCATGTTCCGATGTCGCCCAGGGCAAGCGCTCCGAGGACGGCATCCATCACAGCATGGACAAGGACATCCGCATCGCTGTGGCCGAGAAGGCCTTTTCCGGAAGGAATCCTGGCTCCGCCGATGATACAGAGCCTGCCTCTGGCAAATCTGTGAACATCAAAGCCCTGTCCTATTCGAATCACTAGTGGAATCCTTTCAGTTGTAAGTATTCACCGAAGGAGGGGATTCGGTGAATATTTACTTTACCAGGCTTCAACCGTATCAATTACGATTTGCTCGGCCGCTTCACGGCATGCCTGCTGTATGCCACGGCGCCTGGCGATATCATTGTCCATCGCAACCTGATAACTTGCTCTTCCAATTACCTGCCTGTTGTTTACCAGCGGCTTGGCGCGGCCAGGAATTATCACGACAAACTCAAACTTAACCTCCAGGCTGAATTCCGCAGGCGTGTAAGTCTGGTCGTCATTGTGCGAATCATAGCCGATAGATGTTGTCTTTACGCTCACGATCTTGCCATAGAGGACGCAATCGGCCTCCTCGAGCCCCTTGACCTTCAAGGAATTATCAAGCTCAAACTGCTCGGCGAGAGACTGCCTCATAAACTGTGTCGCCATCATTTCAATCGTCTCGTTCTTGATAGGGGCTATGGCTATTGTCTTTATCTGCGGATGCATGACCGATCCCAATTGGTATCCGCAGCCGGCAATCAGCAGGAACATCGACGCCGCCACGAGCAGGCATATTTCATATTTTACGGCTTTCATATATCTATTTCCCCTTTTCATCTTTCTGTTTCTCCACTTCAATTTTTCCACCAAGACCAAGATCCTCTATCGGAAGCATCCATTTCCCATTGCTGTTTTCCGGGACGATCATGATTTTGTCCTTTTCAAGCGGCATTTGCTCGGTGGTGTACTGGACAATAAAATTATCCTTCCTCTCTATCTGCGTCGGCTTGTAATCCTGGTTCATCTTCCAAAGAAGATCTTCGGCATCGTCCGAAACCTTGTTCTCGGGATATGTCCTTATCAAATCATTGAGATATACCTGGGCCGCCTCGTCCCTGTCCATCCTATGGTAGAATTTCGCTATGCCGTAGAGCCTCTTCGCGGAAATTTCTTCGGCCACGGCAAGATTTTCCTTGGCCCAGCCGACCTCGCTGTCTTTCGGGTATTTCTCAATTATCTTCTTCAGCGCGTCCTGGGCCTGGCGCACGTATGTGCCATCGCCATCCCCCCTGCGCGCCTTCTGTATGAGTATGTTCGCAAGCTCGAACTCGGCATATTTGACCTCCTCGGACTTCGGATACATCTTTATTATATCCCTGAAGACCCTGAGAGCCTCGTCAATCTTGTTCTCTTCTATGTAAAGCTTCCCGAGCCTCAGCCGCATCTCAGGTGCGAACTTCGCGAACGGGGCATGCTTCAGAACTGCTTCAAATGTCTCAAGAGCCCTGTCCTTGTCCTTGATCCATGGCATCCATGAAAGTGCCGGATCCCTCCTGCCCTGGTAGAACAAAGTTGCTATTTCATATTCACGCTGGACGGTCCCCGCGAAATCTATGCTTGAAGGAAAGGCGTTGAGCAGGCTTTCAAGGCGTTCAAATTCCTTATAGAGAAGATTTGCTTTCTTGTATGCTGTGGCGGCATGCTGCAGTGCATTCACCTTCAGTACCGGATCATCGGCCCAGTGCTCGGCGGCAAGATAATCTTCAGCGGCCCCCTTGTAGTTTCCCGCCTTTTCCTGGGCGGTCGCCTGATCGAAGGCAACACGTGACTCCGCGTCGCCCGCAGAGAGCACAAAACCGCAGGAGAATACCCCCGCCGCCAGAAAAATAGCCTTGACTCTCTTATCCATCAGTTTTTGCATATCTTTTAAATTTCTCAAAACGCGTAATTTACACCTGTTTCCACATTTTTCTAATAGGAGGGAACAAAGTAGGGGAAATAATTCTTTGCATGGCAAAAAATTATAACTGTCCTATATTAGCGCCCATGAAAAACAGGATTGAACCATTTCCGCACAGCGGGATCGTACTCGTCGACAAGCCGAAGGACTGGACGAGCCATGACGTCGTCAACTTCATCCGCGGACGTTTCAACGTGAAGAAGGTCGGACACTGCGGAACCCTTGATCCTGCGGCGACCGGACTCCTCGTCATGCTCCTCGGACATGCCACGAAGATGAGCCAGCAGCTCAGCGGTTCCGACAAAACCTACGAAGGCACGATACTCTTCGGCAAGGAGACCGATTCCCAGGACATGGACGGCAAGATTGTGTCCGAGAAGGACTGCTCCTTCCTCACAGAGGAGATGGTAAGAGCGGAATTTGCGAAGTTCGCAGGCGAAATGGAACAGATCCCCCCGATGGTCTCCGCCCGGAAGATCGACGGCAAGCACCTATACGAACTTGCACGCGAAGGCAAGGAAGTTGAAAGGGAGGCGAAAAAGATTACCATACACAGCATGGATGTGAAGAAAGTTTATCTGCCTTACACCGATTTCGTCATGAAATGTTCCAAGGGGACATATGTCAGGACGATCTGCTACGACATAGGAAAGAACCTCGGATGCGGAGCCGTACTATTCTCGCTCAGGAGGACGGCAAGCGGCGAATTCAGCATTGAAAAGGCCGTCGACACCGAGACTATGAAGACCTGGACGCAGGAAGATCTCTACAAGGCGATAGTTGAATTCTAAGACTGAACTTCACACACCCCGTAGCTTTAGCACATTCACTTATTAGATTTCGGGCTGGGAGGTTTTAAATCCTCTGGTGGCAATACGTCTCGCTTTGTAACTTTAGTGTCGCGATATCCCCACTCTTCCTTCACCCATTCTGCTCCGTCCATCACCCAGAACCATATTCTGGAATCGTCACTATTATACAACCATACGCGATCTTCTGAATCCCATTTCCAGTATACATTAAGCATCGGTACGAATTTCGAAGTCGAATCTCGATACATGAGAACACCTTTGGCGTCGTGAATTGTGACGATCCAACGTCGCCCAGTATCGTTCTCTTGCCGCTTCTCTATTGGAACTGTGAGGACAAATTTGCCGGACGGCGACACCAGCGATTGAACTTGGTTTGGTTCAGGAGAGTTTGGCATGTAACCAAAAACGCATAGCAAGATGCAAGCTGATAGTGTCTTTATTATCCTATCCAACATTTAATTTTGACCTTCTAAAATAATAAAGCGAATGGCGAATAAAGGATTTTATTTCCAATAGATCTAGCCGCTTCAGAACTTGAAGTTTATCACCGGGAAATAAGGGATCCAGCCGTCCTTGATATAGTTCAGGACGCCGATCTGGAATCCGCTTTTCTCGCTCATGTTCAATATTCCAAGCTGGAGCCCGCCGACCTTGTCGGAGATATTCACAATGCTGAACTGGACACCGTTTACCTCTTCGGCATCGGTGAAAAAGCCTGCCGTCTGAAGACCGTTCACTTCCTTTGTCATGCTTGTGAAGACGCTCACCTCGATCCCGTTCACAATCCCGTTACCGTCGGAAATAGGTGCACCCACCTTGATCCCGTAGACTTTTGAGTTCAGGGAGTAGGAAGGTACGCCTGGGAGGAACACGAGCTCGAAGACGTCCCAGCTGTCCATGTCGAGTTCCGCAAGCGCGGCCTGGGCGGCCAGCTCCTTGGGCTTTGCTGCCTCCACCTTTGCTGGAGTATCGGCTGCAAGAAGTATCGGCTTATCAGCAGTTTTCTCCTCCGAGACTTTCGGGAGTGCATTGTCCTTGTCGGTTTCAATTTCACTCCTGGAGAAGTCGGTAATGGAGTTTTTGACAGTTTTCATTGCCGCCCCATCGCCGGTATCGCCCCTGTCGGCATAGACATAGAGGGCAATGCAGAGCCCCAGGCAGGCGAGGACAAAAAGTCCAAGTATAGTTCTTTTCATCGCATCTCTCCTTTTTTCCTGGTGAATCATTTTAGAATTTGATGTTGAAAATTATCATGAAGGGAATCCATCCGTCTTCAATGATGTTCACAAGACCAAACTGACAACCGCTTTTTTTGCTGTAGTTAAAGACGCCCAGCTGGCCGCCCTTGAGCTCCTCGCCCACGATATTCACGGCACTCGCCTGGAAGCCGTCAACTTTGTTGGCTACATTTACCGCCCCCGCCTGGAAACCGGCTACCTTGCCGGTTACATTTACCACACTCGCCTGGAAGCCTTTGATCTCATTGGCGATGTTCACCTGGCTCAGCTCGAAGCCAATGACCTCTTCGGAGATGTTCACCAAGCTTGTCGCCTGCAGACCATATACCCTCTTGGCCCTGTTGACGCCCAACAAGGTTGCCTGTACCCCGTATACATAGTCCGTTCCGCTTAAGAGGATCGAAGGCTCGATCCCGCGGACCCTTCCATAACCGGAAACCATAGGTACGCCAATCTTGATTCCATATACGTTGGAGTAGTTGGTCCCCTGGGGGATTCCAGGGAAAAACCCGATCTGCAGGAACGTCCACTCGTCGAGGGGCTTTAGCGTTGGAGCATCTTGTTTGTCTCCTGCGTCCGCTGAAACCAGCAGAGCCCCGCAGAAGATGACAGCCATCATTAAAAACAGTTTTTTCATAATATGCCGACTCCCTGTTATATTTTCATAATCTACCTAATATTGCACTGCTCCGCCAATTTGCAACTGAAATCGGACACAAGTCCGTTATTATCGGAGCCTTACATATTGACTCTTGACAAAGTATTATTTTGTAATACCTTAATAAGGAATCTCCTGAAGTCCATCCCCATCCAAGCAGCGGGGGTATTACGGACGGACTCACTGCCCCTTTGGGGGCCGGAGATTCCTTATAAAGAAGGCTAAAGCCAGAAGATTAAAGAGAAGGAGTTCTTATGCCGAAGAAAAACGTAGTGATGACTTTCAAGGTGGACGGACCGCTGCTCAGTGCTCTCAACAGCGTTCCGAACCGTTCCGAGTTCATACGGTCAGCCATACTCTCCGCCCTGGACAACATCTGCCCTCTCTGCGGCGGCACAGGCATATTCACTCCGGACCAGAGGAAGCACTGGGAATCCTTCAACAAAAACCATGCCATCAGACACTGCGGAGACTGCGATGCGATCCATATAGTCTGCAAGAACGACAAGAAGACAAACAGACATCCCAAGGTGGAATAAATATGACAAGATTCAAAATCCGAAACAAATGAAGAATCTATGAACAGGAGATGATTATGCGATGCCTTTCGACAATTCTACTGATCCTGGCCGCCGCCTGGGTTTGCCCGGCGGAAAATCCGAAGACAAGGATCGTGACCTCCTTCTACCCGATCCATGTTGCCGTCCTGAACATCACGGCAGGCGTACCGGGCATAACTGTCTCGAACATGGCCAGGCAGGTATCCGGCTGCCTCCACGACTACCAGCTGACACCCGACGACATGAAAACCCTGGAGACCGCGGATATATTCGTCGTAAACGGTGCAGGCATGGAATCCTTCCTCGACAAGGTGGTCAAGAACAGGAAAAATCTGAAAATAGTGGATGCCAGCGAAGGCATCGATCTGATTAAGACTGACAATGTGCCCAATCCCCATGTATGGGTAAGCATGAGCCTTCACATGAAGCAGATCGGGAACCTCGCCGACGGTCTTTCAAAAGCTGATCCGGGAAACGCAGACGCATACAGGAAGAACGCGGATGCTTATCTCGCAAAACTCGATGAACTAAGAAAAAAAATGAACGACGCTCTCAAGGATCTAAAGAACCGCGACATCATAACATTCCACGAGGCCTTCCCTTATTTCGCAAAGGAGTTCGGATTGAAAATCGCGGCGGTTATAGAACGCGAACCCGGTTCCGAACCGGATGCCCGCGAACTCGCACGGACCATAGACCTCATAAGGAAGTTCAAGGTGAAGGTTATATTCACCGAACCCCAGTATTCCGCGAAAAGCGCAGAAACGATCGCACGCGAGACTTCGGCTAAAATATATGTCCTTGATCCGGCAGTGACCGGCCCCGTCGAGGCAGACGCCTATCTGAAGATAATGGAGAAAAATCTGGAAGTGCTGAAGACAGCATTGAAGTGATACTGGAAACTCGTAACCGGGACCTTGAAACTTGAAATCAAAAATTGAAAATCAGAAATCGGAAATGGATAAAGCGGTCCATCCGCCATGCGGGGGATGCTGCACGCGCCTGAGCGGATTCGGTGTCTCCATCGGGTCGAACACGATCCTGAAGGATATAAACTTGCACGTCCACTGCGGTGAACTCACCGCCATAATCGGACCGAACGGCGCCGGAAAGACAACCTTGCTCAGGGCGATGATCGGCGAAATCCCGCACAGGGGCGAACTGCATTTCGTCCATTCCGACGGATCCTCATTCGGCAAGCCGCGGATAGGCTACGTGCCCCAGAAACTCGACATAGACAAGACCTCCCCAGTAAGCGTGCTGGATCTTTTCTCCTCACTGAACTCAAAATTCCCGCTGTGGCTCGGTCATGTGCCCGCAGACAGGAGAAGTTCGATTGAGATGCTGAAGATGGTTGAAGCCGAAGAATACATTGACATGAAGCTGTCACAGCTGTCATGCGGCCAGATGCAGCGCGTCATGCTCGCCCTTGCGCTGAGCCCTACTCCGGATCTTCTCCTTTTGGACGAGCCCATCGCCGGAGTCGACAGGACCGGCATTGAAGTTTTCTACAGGATAGTCTCACGGATGAGGCACGAATTCGATCTTTCCATCTTCCTTATTTCACACGACATATCCGATGTTGCGAACTTCGCAGACAGGATGCTCCTCCTGAACAGAAGCATCGTCTGCGACGGAACCCCCGCACATGTCCTTTCGTCACCTGAAACCAAGCAGATATTCGGAGTGGACTTTTCATCGGCCGGAGCCGGTTCAAAAAATGAAAAACCTTTTGTCGAAAGACATAACTGTCCGACCTGCGGGAACTGCATCGGGCATGATTCCGACAACCCATTCGACGGATTCGACAAGCTCACCACAAGCAAGCTCAGGGCAGGCAGAAGTCAGAGGACAGACGGCAGAAGACAGCAGTAAAAAAACAGACGACGGAGGACAAATAACTATGGATTCATTAATGCTTACAGAATGGCTGCATTATGATTTCATGAGGAACGCACTGCTTGCAATATTGCTGGTGTCGCCTCTCTTCGCCCTTCTCGGATGCCTGGTCATCAACAACCAGATGACCTTCTTCTCAGAGGCGCTTGGTCATGCGGCCCTGACTGGCATAGCGATCGGGGCCATGGCAGGACTGGCGGATCCCACCTGGGCGATGATCCTCTTCGCCATATTCCTGACAGTCGTAATCACGCTGCTGAGGAAATACAGTGCAGCCTCTACCGACACGATAGTCGGGCTTGTCATGGCATTCAGCGTGGCGCTTGGAATCGTGATACTCTCGAAATACGGCGGAATAGGCAAATACTCGAATTTCCTGATCGGTGACATCCTTACGATCACTGGCTGGGAAACTGTGAGGCTGGCGGTCGCGCTTGGAATAGTCCTTCTGCTCTGGATACTGTTCTTCAACAAGTTCCTGTTGGTTAGCCTGAACCGTTCGCTCGCGCAGAGCCGTGGAATAAATGTCTGGCTTGTAGAATTCATCTTTTCGCTAGTAGTGGCGCTGGCTGTCACAATCAGCATCCAGCTGATAGGACTGCTCGTCATCAACTCAATGCTCATCCTTCCGGCCGCAGCCGCAAGGAATATCGCCCGGAACATCGCCAGCTATACGATCATTGCCGTCATAATCAGCATAGTTTCCGGAATTTCAGGCCTCATCGTGTCATATTACTGCGGAACTGCAATGGGCGCCACGATCGTGCTCATCTCAATGGGATTCTTCATCGTGTCGCTTCTTTGGAGAATCAGGAAGAGATAGGATAAAATTCATAACCCGCAACTTGATACTTGAAACTCGATACTGGCAACTGGCAATTAGAATCAGGAGATTGGAAAACTTCGCCTGCGCATCAATTACCGGGTATCAAGTTTCCAGTTACACGTATCCGGCCTCAATCCTTCACAAGCTCAGGATAATTGTTCGCGTAGAAGCAGTGGATTACCTTTTCGAGATTCTTTGTGTCCATCATCCACTCGACGGAAGGACATCCAAGGGCATCCCTGATGTTCTTGAGATCAAAGACAATCTGCGAAGAGAAATATGGCAGGAAATCTGATAGGAACTTCTGGACGATCCTCTCCTCAGGGCTCGGATTCACGACATCGGATTCAACTGTCACTCCGATTATTCCGAGCGCTTTGCCAACAGCCTTCTCTATCATCTTCGTGCTGACAGGACTGTCTCCGGTAAGATGGTAGGTCTTGTTCTTGACGGTCTTGTTAAGGAATATTTCAACGATGCATTTCTGGACATAGTCTACGGGGACAAAGTAAATCCTGTCGGACAATGGAGCCTGAAGCCTGAGATTGAGCGAAACTTTTTCAGAGGGTTTTACTTTCATCTTCGAGCAGCGGTGCTTCTTGAGCTTCGCCATGAATTCCAGCACCCTGTAGAACGCGAGAGGTTTCCTGATTTTGCCGTCACAGATCCTTCCGATGACGATCGAGGGCCTGTATATAGTAAATGGAATACCGGAATTCCTGACAAGCTGTTCGGCCATATACTTGCTTTTCTCATAGGAATTGTTGAAATCCTCCGCCACAAGTCCGTCCTCGACAGCTTTTCCCTTGTGCTTTCCAGCCACATAGGCTGTGCTGACATAATGGAACGCCTTGACCTTGAGCCTGTGCGCAAGATGCAGCATTTTGCGGGTACCCTCATAATTCGTCTTGAAGGTCCTGCCTTCGAGGTCTTTTCCGAAGTTTACATCTGCGGCGCAGTGGAAGAATATTTCTACGCCAGCGAGTTTTCTGTAAAGATCATCTTCATTGATGCTGGAAATTTCGCCGTCAATTACATGGATGCGTTTCAATATCCCGGGAGCAAGGTCTGCGCGTCCGTCAAATTCACACTGCTCCTGGATTATCTGCTTCACCCTCTTCTTGGCGTTCAGCATTTCAGTACCCCTGGCAAGCGCAATGACCTCGATATTGCTCTTCCTCTCAAGAAGCATGGCGGAAAATGCGCTTCCAACAAGGCCTGTTATTCCTGTGACAAATATTTTCAACGCCGATTCCTCCGGATTCAATCCAATGATATTATAGGATTTTTATTATATAAATTCCTGATCTAAAAACTGATCTAAAAACATGAAGGTCATGAAAATAGCACAACTATGGGAGATTTAAACTCAAATTATGAAATTTTGGTGAATATTAGTTGCCCAAGCCCATATTATTCCTCATAAAATCCATCCTCCACCTATGAGAATGTCATTATCGTATAAGACTACCGACTGCCCCGGAGTGATTGCGCGCTGAGGCCTCTCGAACTGCACCTCTATCCCTCCATCGGCAAGAGGCTTGACCATCGCAGGCACCGGCTTGCTCCTGTATCGGACCTGCGCCATACACTTGAAGTCCGTTCCTGCGAAATCCGCAATCTGCCAGTTCATTCCGGTCGCAATAAGCCTGTCGGACATCAAATTGGATTCTTCTGATGAAACTGTCACGTCCCCGGATCCGGCATCGATCCTGACGACATAAGCTGGTGAACCAAGCGCTATACCAAGCCCTTTCCGCTGCCCGATCGTAAAGAGATGGATTCCATCGTGTTCTCCGAGGATCTTCCCGTTCATATCCTTCAAATGCCCCTTTTTGCCTTTCCCATTGAAAAGCTTCTGGAGCGTCTGTGCAAAAGTCTCGTCCTTGTAGCCGAAGCATGCGTCCTGGCTTTCCGTCTTCTCGGCGTTCGGAAGTCCGAACTTCCGGGCCATTCCGCGCACTTCGCGCTTTGTAAAGGGGCCGAGAGGCATGTATGACTTGGACAGCTGTTCCGGGGTGAGCCCGAACAGGAAATAAGTCTGGTCCTTTTCCGGATCAACTCCGCGCCTCAACGAGATTTTCCCGTCTTTCCTGTCGATTATCGCATAATGTCCGGTGATTATCCCCCCGGCACCGATCTTGATGGCGTAGTCTATGAGTGTTCCGAACTTGAGATAGCGGTTGCAGAGCGTACACGGATTCGGGGTTCTTCCAATGCTGTATTCCTGCCAGGCCTGCTTGAGGACTTTCTCCTCGAATTCCTCCTTCACATTCAGGAAGTAGTGCGGTATCCCGAGCTTTTCGGCGGCACCTCGTGCAAAGATATCGTCCTCGATCCCGCAGCACGACTTCCTCTTGTCGGGCATGTTCTCGCATGACCGCATCTTGAGCGTGACGGCGACCAGTTCGACGCCCTTTTCAAGGCAGAGCGCTGCGGCGACGCTGGAATCGACTCCACCGCTGATAGCCGCAACAAGCTTTTTGGGGAACTCCATATTTTTCTCCTGCGGACAAAAATATATCAACAAGGGATATTTTCCAGAGGAAAGGGGGAGATTCTTAACTGTGAAAACAGGCGAAGATGCCTGTCATATCCCCTGAAATGTCACTTCCATAATAACTAATAATATCTTTGAAATTATTCTCCTATAATGTATTGTAATGAATGAGTCCGACAGTATTAAGATACAAGAATTACAGGCTTCTGTTTTTCTCAAAGGAAGAGAACAGAATCCACATACATGTTTCATCTCCTGATGGAGAGGCGAAATTCTGGATTGAGCCTAAAATTGAACTGGCGAACAATCATGGGCTGTCGCAAAAACAGATCAATGAAGTTAAAAAACTGATTGAGGAAAATGAAAACGACATTAGAAACGCCTGGAAAAGCCACTTCAGCAATTGAAGTCACGCACATAGACAGCCACGGTTTCTGGCTTTTTGTGCAAGGCAAGGAATATTTTCTGTCCTTTTCAGAATTTCCTTGGTTTAAAAATGCACGGATAAATGAGATTACCGGAGTTTCCCTTCTACACGGACACCACCTGTTTTGGCCGACCCTCGACGTCGATCTGGAATTGGACTGCCTTAAGAATCCACAGAACTATCCGCTGAAATACAAATAGCTCTCTATCAAATGCATTTGATAACCAATGGCTGACTGATAGCCGTACGATACTTGCCTTATATAAAGCTTGTCTTTAACTAAAGGACAATGTAAACTATTTGATAACATATCGATATGCGGGGGCTTATGAAATTGCATCTTCTGTTTTTCTTGTCATTTTTGCTGTCATTCGTCTGCTATTCCGGAGAACGTAAAATTGCTGATTACTATTCTTCTGACATTGCCAAGGCACTGGAGGATAAACTGCCTCAAGGATGGAAATGCTATTGCGATACTTCCTTCATAGTCATAAGCCATGAGAATCCGGTCCATATGTTACCTCTTTCAGGTTTGCCAGAGACGCCATCAGAGAAACTTGCTAAAAAGATGGGATTGGAGAAGGATTGCCTTATTGTCCTTAGGTTCGTAAGAAAATATTCTGATGAAGAATATAATGAAATTCTAAAGATCAGGAATCAAGCACTTTTAAAATCAGACTCAGGCAAATATCATATCGATGATAAATATCCAATCCCTATTTACTATAATAATTTTTACAGCATTTATCTTGACGTCCCATACGCAGACTTCTGCAAAATCTATCCAGAAGAAGTAGAGGCCCAGTCAAAAATCATTGTCTTGGAGTTCGATAAGCTGCTAAAAAAATACGATAACACAAATGCCGCCGCATCTGATTCAGAAGTTGATACCCCTGGGCTCAAAGAGGCGGTTGAAAAGATTAAAAATATCCATCCAGTCGTTTCAAAACCCGGGATGATGCATAATACCGGACGGGGAATTAGCGTATTAGGTTTCAGCCATGACGGAAAATGTTTCGCAACTGCCGGATTAGATACCAAGGCATGTATCTGGAATACTTCGGACTGGTCATTAAGAACTTCCATTGAAAGATTGGACGATATTGACATCTTGCTCTTTTCACCTGATGATAAATATCTATATGTCGCCGGTCGTCAAATTATAAAACCTAATGGAGTAATAGGATTCATCTGCCGTTATGACACTGCGACTGGCTTGCTCAACAAGGAGTATATCGGACACAAGGGAGGAGTAAATCTTTTATTCCTCTCTCCGGACGGCAGCAAAATCCTCTCAGGCAGCAGGGAAGATAAAAACATAATGTTCTGGGATGCCGAATCTCCCAAACCTCTTCAAACCTACAATTATGTTGACGGTATAGACGCCATGGGCATTTCGCCAGATGGCAAAAGGGTTTTTGTCGATTGCGCGATTGATCTGATAGAAATTGACCTTGCCACAGGAAAAGTCGACAATGATCCTAAGACAGATGATGGTTTGAACTATCGTCGGGACTGGACATATTCGGAAAATAAAAAATATCTTGCCACCCATTATTATGAGAAGTTAAGTGTTTACGAGATCAACAAGGACAAATTCAAAAACCTGGAAGATCTCAAGATAGAATACGATCAAAGCCACCGTCCTTGTAATGTCGCAGCAATTTCCGAATCTGCCAAACGGCTGGCTATTGGCGGTGAAGGCGTGATCTGGTATTATTCATTGCCAGATTTCAATCTGCTGAAAAAATACTCGTATAATGACAACATGCGCCAATACTCTATCCATAATCTTACCTTCTCGCCAGACGGCAAATGGCTCCTTGCTGCAGCTAGATTTGGCGCACCAATGATTTTCAAGGCGGAGAACATGGAGGAACTCCTTCCATATGAAGGCCATGGGACCCGGATTGAAAACATATACTTCCCAGAGGACAAAAACATAATCAAGACTGTCAGCTATGACGGGCAAATTTGCATTTGGGATAAAAAGACCATGAAAATGAATAATCGCATCAGTCCGCCTCAGTGGTTTTCCATTCTTGGAATCCAGCCTGAAAGCGGACGTTATGCAGTCTGTTATGAACCTGATAAAATTAAGAGATTATTACAGGATGAACCAAAAGATAAAATCACCAGCTTTGTAAAGATTATGGATACCGACAACGGCAAGGTAATATGTTCCTTCTCTTCACCTTTTGTCTCCTATGGAATCAGGCTTTTCTGGCTCAACGATCATATGGCAATCCTTGCAGCTGACAAGGAGCTATGCCAATTCGACTATTTGAGTGGTAAAATCCTGAAAAGAGTTAAAATAGATGATGTTCATCTGCTCAACAGGTTTGCAACACCCTCCGAAGACGGCAAATCGATAATTATTCCAGCAGATCAAGGAAAGGGCAATGTCTGGATAAAGTATAAGACAATAGATATTGACACAGGAAAGGCAACAGAGAAGAGACCGGAACAACATGTCTCGTATCCAGGGAACCAAGTTGGAATTGTACCAGGAGGGAAGTATTTTTACATCACAGGGGAAACTGTACACATATTCGACAGGGAAAGCCTATCGCAAGTAAGCCGGATAAAGCTTCTAAAATCGGAACTCTCGGATATCTCTTTCACAAGCGACGGTGCAAAATTCCTTATTGTCAATAACAAATCTAAAACATCCAAGGAACTTAGGATTTATGATACCACCAGCAGTAAAATCCTATATTGTTTCCCCGAATCGTCAACTCTTGACAAGGCCAAGATATCACCTGACGGCAAAGCTGTCGTTGTCGCCAATAAAGACGGGACAATTGAATATTGGGATTTGCCGTAGGATAATTCCCAATTCCTGATTTCAAGTTTGAACTTAACCGGCTTCTCCAGAATTTGTTTTGACGCGAAGCGTCTTTCGGAGTGCGGTGTGTGAGCACCGCTTTGGAATTAAGACATCTAAAAGCGCGGCTGACACCGCGCGCTCCAAAAGATTGCTGCGCAATCATAATAATACAAATTCCCTGTTACGAGTCACCACCCCCGGATATTACAGCGCTTATATTGGTTAATTGTCTGATATGATATATATTTCCGGAATTTTTAAAATCCCGGAAATATATGTTTACAGGAATCATCCAGAAAGTTGCGAAGATCGCAGACAGGAAGCTGTCCGGCAAGGCCGGAAAGCTTGTCGTTGATCTCGGTTCACCGCTGAAAAATCCGATTAAGGGCGAGAGCATCGCCGTGAACGGGGCCTGCCTTACCCTCGAGGAATGTTCAGAAAACCTCCTTATATTCCATGTGCTGGAAGAGACTTTGAAGAAGACAAACCTCGGTTCCCTGCCAAAGGGATCGAAAGTAAATATCGAACGGGCGCTTTCCGTCGGGGATTCCATTGGCGGACACATTGTATCCGGCCACCTTTTTTCCACGTGTCCTGTCAGAAGCCTCAGGAAAAAAGGCGGAGACTGGGTGCTCTCGGTGGAATATCCCCAGGAGTTCGCTCCGTATTTCGTCGAGAAGGGAAGTGTCTCCATCGACGGAGTTTCACTCACCGTCGTTGAGGCCGGAAAGGATTTTTTCTCAGCGCACCTGATACCGACGACGATTGAAACGACCTCTCTGTCCGACAGGAAGCCTGGTGATCTTGTGAACATCGAAACTGACTTGATCGGCAAATATATCCTGAGATACCTGAAGGCTTCCGGCGGTTTGAAGGCCGGTTCGAAGATAAACATGGATGTCCTGAGGGATTCTGGATGGGACCACTAATCAGAATACGTAGAAAGATTTAGCCAGAGGCAATTGTAAAATTACCTCTTTTAAGTTGATTGCTTAAGTTGGAGTACAAGCTTTAGCTTTCATAATGTATTGAATACTAAGACAAACTAAAGTTTGTACTCCAACGGGTATATTTCCACAACAACCGTTTATGTGTTTTTGCAATCAGCTCATCAATTTATATTTTTCTGTGTAGTCTGTGTGTTCTGCATGCCATGGCGTAGCCTCGGGCGGAGACAGGTGGTTAATAAGTATTTTACAAGAGAAGCAAATGAACGATCCTCATAAGATAAGCATGACCAACACCTTTGCGATGAGCTACGCTTATGGTCCGAAGGACTGGAAGTCAACCATCGGACATATAGACCAGAAAATATTCCAGGCGGTTGAAATACCCGGAGAATTCCTAGATGTGAAGGACATTGCAGACGAGTTCAAATCCGCCGGGCTCAAAATCATCAATGTGGAGGAGCCGCTGCCCCTGCCGGTGACCGGAAGCATCTACGGACAGGACCGGAACATCATTGACAAGATAAAGATGCAGTTGTCCATCATGCTCAGGGATATTTCCGGATTCCCCTGCAGGAACGTTTCAATTGACTTTGGCATCGACCTTGCTGTATCCGTCAAGGAAAAGAAGGATTTTCTCGTGGATTTCATCAAGGAAATGACACCTGTACTGGAAAGGGAAAAGATAAACCTCTGCATTCCCGCGAGGATACCTATGCACCCTCCGGCAGTTCCTGAGGACTACTTCTCGCTTCTGAAGGAGACAATGTACGGCGGCATCCGCTTTTCAGCCGACATATATCCCCATGAAATAGCAAAGGCCGCCGACTACGAAGATTTTCTCAAGTGGTACAGGTTTGACATGAACCTGGCGCGTTTCATATATGAGGCGGAGGCTGGCAATCTGCTCGTTGAAAAAATAATGGAAAACTGGTTCGCTGCATTTGAAAAGACAGCCTACAGGGGCCCCATCATATTCTGTCCGAAAATTTCATCTCCAGACCACTACATCAGTGAAAGCGAAAGGCTTGCTGAACTTATAAAATCGTTCAAGACCAGGAAGAAACCGGTTAAACAGCCGGATGAGGCCCGATGCTGAAAACAATCATGGCATTTTTGATCCTCCTCCAGTGCGCCTGCTTGTCAGCCCAGGCGAAGATAACTGACAAAGGGCAGCAGCTTTCGAAATTCCTGGATGGACTTCAGGTCGACAAGAAATGGCTGGCTTCAGTAGAGAAGATAGACTGGCAGACCGGCGAGTTTTCAACGAAAACGGATCCTCCGAAGGATCCCAGGGATCCAGCGGCAAAAAACGGAAATACTCCTGCAATCGACAAAAAATTACGCACGCATTCCAGCTCTTTCGTCGCTGCGGCATGTGAAAAACTTGGAATCTACATACTCAAACCTGCAGGACAGCCATCGTGCCTGCTTTCAAACGCCCAGTACGACTGGCTTCTTTCCGCCGGAGCAGAAAAAGGATGGACCCAGCTTCTCCTGCCTAATGAAGCCCAGGACCTTGCGAACCAGGGGAACATAGTGGTCGCCGTCTGGAAGAATCTTGATCCTGAAAAGCCAGGCCATATCGTAATCGTAAGGCCGTGCGAGAAAAATGACTCGCAGATCACCAATGAAGGACCGGACATAATTCAAGCAGGCACAAGAAACTACAATAGCACCACCCTCAAGGAAGGCTTCAAGACCTACAAGGGGGCCTTCGACAATTCGGAAATCCTGTTCTTCTCGCATCCGCCGGCGACGGCAGCGGAAAAGAAGTAATAAAATTCCGTCAACGGAATTTTATTTGAAGTGAGACATCTTCGAACTGCCAATAGGAAACACATTGAATCCTATCTTGTACAGTCCCTTATGGTCGAGGATGTTCCTGCCGTCGAATATGAAGGCCGGCTTCTCCATCGATTCGTAGATCTTCCTGAAATCAAGCTTCTTGAACTCATTCCATTCGGTCAGGATCAGGACGGCATGCGCATCCTTCGCACATTTATACGGATCCCGGACGAGTTCGAACCTTCCTTTTGCTCCGGCGAGATCCTTTTCTGCATTGTCGAGCGCCTCAGGATCATAAATTGAGAGTTCAGCCTTTTCCTCCAGGAGCATCTTGCTGACATATATGGCGGGTGATTCGCGGGTGTCCCCGGTATCGGCCTTGAAGGCGAATCCGAAAACTGCGATCTTCTTGCCGGCTACGGAATCGAACATGTTCCTGACTATGTTCTTCACGAAGCGCTTCTCCTGGAAATCATTGATCTTGACTACCCCTTCCCAGTAAGCAGCGACTTCGGGCAGGTTGTAATATTCACAGAGATATACAAGGTTCAAAATGTCCTTCTTGAAACAGGAGCCTCCGAATCCCACGCTTGCACGGAGGAACTTCGGCCCGATGCGGCTGTCCATGCCGACCGCCTTCGCAACCTCGCCGACGTTCGCATCAGTCTTCTCGCAGAGCGCGGAGATGCTGTTTATGGAGGAAATCCTCTGTGCGAGCATGGCGTTCGCCACGAGTTTGGAAAGTTCGCTGCTCCAGACGTTCGTAGTGATGATCCTCTCCTTCGGCACCCAGTGGGAATAGATTGACACGATTCTGTCCATCGCCTTCTTCCCGTTGGCTGTCCTCATCCCGCCGACAAGCACCCTGTCGGGTTCCTGCATGTCTTCAATTGCGGATCCTTCGGCCATGAATTCAGGATTTGAGATCACTTCAAAATGGAGTCCCTTGGTGTTTGAATGGAGGATCCTGTGCATCGCCTCGGCGGCGCGGAGCGGCAGCGTGCTTTTCTCAACGACTATCTTGCTGTCCTCGGCGTATTCGATGATCGCCCTGGCGGTCTTCTCCCAGTACTGCAGGTCGGCGGCCTTCCCCGCCCCTTCCCCGAAGGTTTTTGTAGGTGTGTTCACGCTGACAAATATGATTCCTGACTCCCGGATGCCCTTTGCTATGTCTGTAGTGAAGAAGAGATTTTTCCCGCGGACGCCCTTGACAAGATCGGAGAGTCCGGGTTCGTAGATCGGAAGCCTGTCGGAATTCCATGCTTTAATTTTCTTCTCGTCGATATCGGCGACGGTCACCTTGTATTCAGGACATTTGGAAGCAATGACGGCCATCGTGGGTCCGCCGACGTATCCGGCCCCTATGCACAGTATGTTCTTTTCTTTTTTCATAAAAAAACCTTTTTCAGAATTTGAAGAAACAGTTCATAATCTATATCTCCAACCGCATAAAGCCAATAGAGGCGATTGCGAAATTGTCCTATTGCGTGTCCCAGATGGGACAGGATGAGAATAGGCAGGGGCTTCAGCCCCTGTTAGGCAGATCACAAGTGGTCGGGCGTGCCGTAGGTACGCCGTGAAAACCGCATAATCGGAATCTTGTCACGACGTCTTCCCTGCCTCATTGCGTACCTATGGGACGAAATCCTGTGCTGAATGGGCAGTGGATGGATGTTGTGAAAACTGCATTGGAAAACGTGACAAAGCCGCTGAAACCGGTTATATTTCCCGACAACCAGGATAATATTATTTTGGAGTTTCAATGAATCATCTTTTGAGGGGCCTTGCAGCGGCCGTAATCGCATTTGCATTCCTCTTTACCTCTTTCGGGGACAACAAGTCATATGCAAAACCGGGAAAGGAAGAGACTCTGGCCGCCGAAGGTTTGAAAATAAAGCTCTTCAAGGATGTTGTCAGCAGACCGCTCCCTACCCCCAACTCCCTCACGCTCCATAACAGCAAGGGAGATAAGTTCGAGGCGTGCAATCCCTGGGATGTATGGACCCGCGACCAGTATGTCGCAAGCTGGGGCTGTGCGCAGGGTACAATCCTGATCTTCAAGATGACACTCCCGGTACCGTCGGACCTGCCGATCGCCTTCAAGGGACTTTCCATCAAAAAAGACTATGACACATGGAAATCGGAGGCGAAGCCGGACTGGAACGAAAATTCCATCAAGGAATGGCTTAAATACTTCTCCCAAAATAAATTCTCCGGCACTACCGACGCAGTCCAGAAGGACATCCCGAAGAAAAACAAGATCCTCAGATACCATTATGCCGACAAGACGGAGGACATCTATGATTCCGCATATCTTGTCGAATGCACCGACAGGCCCGGGGAACGGTTCCTGATCGCATATGAGCTCGCACGGGACGTGGATGTGGAAAAAAGCGAAAAGGCAATTCTGTCTTCCCTCCAGTCCCTATCATTCTTCCCTCCGAAAAAGGCCGAGGACAAGCAGTCGACCTCCATCAAGACTACTTTGAAGAAAGATGCGTCTCCGGAATTCGCGGCAAGCAGGGAGTCCGTCATAAAGAGCATTAAGAACCTGAAAGGCTGGGAATATATTCCGACCGACAACTTCATAATCGGATACAACGTCAAAAACAAGAAGACCATATCGGAGCTCCAGAGCAACCTTGAAAAGAGCCGGAGCGCCTTTACAAAATTCTATCCCCTGAAAAATCCCCTGAAGGCCGTCAGCGTCTGCAAGGTCTTCGAGACTAGGGAGGAATATGTGGCCTATGTCCCGGAGCAGATGAGCTGGACCTCGGGGGTCTGGATGCCGATGAAGAGGGAACTGGCGATCTCTCCTTTGAACTGGGGAACCCAGGCCGACAGCCGCAAGGTGATGATCGACATAGCATATCACGAGGGATTCCACCAGTATATATTCTACGCGGCTGACGAAATCGAATGCGCCGTCTGGTTCAACGAGGGAAATGCCACCTTCTTCGAGGGAATAGACTTCAAGGCCGGAGACAAGGTGAAGATAGACACCACCGAATATCTCAAGGAGATGAAGAGGATCTCTGAACTGGACTTGAATCTTGATAAATTCATAAAGCTGCCCCACAGCGGATTCTACAGCGGGAACCGCAAGCAGAACTATACCGTTGCCTGGGGACTGATGTTCTACCTCCTGAAAGGCGCCCCTTCCCTGAAGGAAAAGAACAATTATTCAGATATACCATATAAGTATTATGACGCCCTGCTCGAGCTGAAGAACGGCGAGAAGGCCACGGAAAAGGCCTGGGAGGGTGTTGACATGAAAAAGTTCGCCAGGGATTTCGAAGAGTTCTGGAAGAGCGACACTATGATTAGACGCGCCGAATCGTATGATCCAGTCGCGGAAAGAGCGAAGCTCGTTCCAAAAACACCGCCCGCCTCGGCACCGGCAGGCAGGTAGCAAAATGAATATCCATGTCCCGGAGGGACAAAATGGGAATAGGCAGGCGTTTTAACGCCTGTTCTTAAATGTTAAAACATAACGCATGCCGTAAGGTATGCGGCGGATATTAATTCATCGCATACCTGACGGCATGCGATTTACAATTGCGTCATTCATACAGGCGTTAAAACGCCTGCCTATTGTCAACAGCCCCTATGGGGCATGAAGGTAGTGTCAAATTAAGACCGGAACTTGAAATTGGAAATCAAAAATCGAAAATTAAAAATCAAAAATGCTTCAAATCCTCTAATAAACCTCAAATCCAGTCGTCATATATAATGAGAACAGAGAAGGAAAAAAACAGCGGCAATACCGGCAAAGGAGCGGTTCCAAAGCAGGATCTGATGACGGAAATAACTGAAATCATCAAGGAACGCGAGGCGCCCCTGCTACGGTATGCGGGAAGGCTCATACGCGACGCCGACACCGCCAGGGATGTCGTCCAGGAGGTCTTCATCAGATATGTGCGGATCTCGCAGGAACAGGACAGGCCGAGGATCGAGAACCTTCCGGCCTGGCTGTACAGGGTGACAAGGAACCTCTGCCTGGACCACCTCAAATCCAAGAAGGTCCAGCTTGAGATACCGATCGACGAAAAGATTGCGGATTTCCCGGGGACCGAGAGGCCCGACAAGACACTTGAGAAGGAAGAGAACATGATGATGCTGAGGAAAAAAATAATGGAGCTTGACCCGCGCGACCGGGAGATCGTCCTTCTCAAGCTCGAACATGGCCGGAGCTACAAGGAGATCGCGGTGATCATGAACATCAGTGTCACAAATGTGGGTTTCATCCTGCATACCGCCATGAAGAAACTCGTAAGAGATTTTAACGTTTAATTTTTTGCAGGCAAAAAATTATGACTTGTGAAAAAATATCAAAGATGATGACGGATCTTCTGGCCGGCGAACTCTCCGCCGAAGAAAAGGCCATACTCGACGCCCATCTCGCCTCCTGCGAAAACTGCAGGAAGGAGTTCGCGGATCTGGAGAAGGTCTGGAAGCTGACCGAGGAATCCCTCAGGTGCGAACCTTTCCAGAAACAGATGAATCCTGAGAACTATGAGAACATATACAGGCAGGCCTATACTAGGACTGAAAAACCCGCTTCGAAAAAATTCTTTTCATTCAAGGTCGACCATCTCGTAATGAAAATCGCTGCGATGCTTGCGATAACCGCAGTACTTGCCGCGCTGCTGCTGCCGGCATTCAGCACGGCAAGGGAAAAGGCAAGAAGAATAACATGTGGAGTCACAAGCACTCTTGGCAGCAGCGAGGAAGTTTCTGTACAAATCTCCGCGTCTGAAGTTACAACAAAATCTGAAGACCTCCTAAAAGATCTTGATCAAAACGGAATTGCCCCGAACGGGCCTGGAGCAAAGACTCTTCCAGAAACATTACCAACATCATCCACCCGTATATCAGCAGGGAAATACGCGGTTTCAAAATCCGGAGCCGCAGGCTATGACAGAAGAGACATGGACAAGACAGTCCAGACTGCCGTTCCGGCGAATACGCCTTCTGCCCCGCCTCCGCCACTTGTCCAGCCCGCAAAACCTTTAGCAAAGGCTTTAAAGGAAGAAATGCTTGAAAAAGATACGAGAAGCCGTGGCGTTGCCGGTTCAAAAACTGTACGCGCTGAATACAAAAAGTCGGATGGATATGTTCAGGGGAAAACAGCGGAACATGCAAAAATGAAGCAGATGTTGGAAGGAGTCGAGGACGTGCCAGCCATACCGGCTCCTGCCGCCGCCCCCGCCTACGGATATGTAAATGCTAAATCAGAGGAGTCTAAGCCTGTAACAGCTGAAAATTCTGATTTCCTGACATTGCCCGGGAGTGTATCAATAGCTGAAAGAAAATCCGCCATGGCATCGAGAACTCCGAAAGCAGGGGAATCTTTGAAAAATAATGAACCTGTCCTAGCAGATAAGGCAATGGATGTCCTCGAGCAGGAAATCGCCCCTTCCGAACGGCAGCTGAATGAATCCGTGCGGTTAAGAACTTTCGCGTCCACCACCGCCGGACAAAATATACTCGAGGACAAGGCACAAAAACTGGATTCCCTTGAGAGGAAGAAATCACTACTTAAAATAAGAGAGTCGGGAGCGGCTGCTAAAGAAGCGGCGGATGAAGATATTGATCGTAATGGTCTCGTAGATGCAAAGCAGGAGGCAATGCAGGAAGAACAGGAAGGCGAAGTCGCGTTGGAAAAACTGGAGGTAATGAAGACAGCTCCGAGCAGTTCCGCCCTGAAATTACCCATGAAAAAAGCATTATCCGACGGCAAGGAATCCCTGCAACTTGCACAGCAAGAAGCTGTTCCTCACGACGTCATGGAGTCAAGGATCTATCCTATCAATAAAGAAGTACTGCGCGATGTCGGAGGAAGCGATGCGGAGCTTGTAAAATACCTGAAATCAAAAAAAATATCATTTGATGAAGGTGCAAAAATCATATCCCATTCTGACATTGGAAGGATAGTAATAACAAACACTCCGGAAGAACTCCAAAAGGTAGAAAAGATATTCACCGAGCTTGAAGACGCCTACCAGAGATCCAAGGAGTTCAAGAACGGAATTCCCTTCAGCGACACGAAGCAGAAGCAGTTCTCGACATTCTCGATCGATGTGGATACCGCCTCCTACACGATGGCGAGGAAGCTTCTGGTGAACGGGATCAAGCCGGATCCTACTGCAGTCAGACCCGAGGAGTTCATTAATTATTTCGACTATCACTACCGTTCGCCTTCGAACTCGACATTCGCGGTCTATCTCGAAACCGCGCCGTCCGTGTTCCGTCCGGAAAACTACACCCTGCGGATCGGCGTCAAAGCCCGCGACATCGGACCCGACGGAAGCCGTCCGTCCGTGTTCACCATCATCATTGACGCGAGCGGTTCGATGTCACAGGCGAACAGGATGGATCTTGTCAAGAAGTCCCTGCCTCAGCTCTTCGACCAGATGAAGCCGGCCGACAAGATCGCAATTTTCCTCTGCACGCACCGCGTCATGAACCTCGTAGACTACGTTCCCGCCAGCAACAAGAAGACCATCTCCAAGCTAGTTGAAGGGATAATGCCCGCAGGCGTCGCCGACATCGAGAAAGGACTGATCGCAGCCTATGACTCAGCCCTGAAACACTACGAGTCCGGCGCGTACAACCGTGTCATCCTCATCACCGACGGCATCTCGAACATCGGTTCGAAATCCGCCGAGACAATCCTTGCCAAAGTCAGCGCCGCCAGGAACATGGGCGTTACAAATACCGTCGTGGCGCTCGGTGGCGACGGAGACGACAAGTTCCTCGAAGCGATAGCCAACAAGGGCGATGGCAACTACGTCTTCATTGACAATGAGGAAGCCGCAAACGAAGTATTCGTAAAGGAATTCGAAGGGCGTTTCCGCGAAATAGCGAGGGATGTGAAGATCCAGGTAGAGTTCAATCCTGTTATCGTAAACCAGCACCGCCAGATCGGCTACCAGAACCGCCAGCTCAGCAAGGCGGATTTCAGGAACGACAAGGTCGACGCCGGCGAAGTCGGAGCCGGACAATCCGTCACCGCCCTTTACGAACTCAAGCTCAACAGGAAGCTTCCAAAAGCCGATGCCTCAATAGAAAATCCGATGTCACAGTCCGTGTGCATCGTTCGTCTCCGCTACCGCAGGGCGGACACCATGGACGTCGAAGAGAAGGAGTTCATGCTGCCGTTGTACGAGGCGAAGACCAATTTCGCGAACGCATCCTGCGGATTCCGTCTGGCATCCTCAGTTGCGGAATTCGCAGAATTCCTGCGCTTCCCCGATGTCTCTGGTATCGCAAATCCCGGGAACATCATGAAACAGGTGCAGGGAGTCATAAGCGAGGACTACAAGAACGACGGAAAGGTGTCCGAGCTTAATACACTGATAAAAAATGTAAAGTAGCAGCGCAATTTATTGCGCGTTTTAAGTAGGTACGGGCTTTAGCCTGTACCAGGATTTAAGATGGTACATCCTAAAGGACGTACCTACTTTTGAAAAACATCTTAATAATTGGAGGATATCATGAAAGGATTTTTTGCCGTAGTCGGAACTTTGATTCTATTTTTAAATTGTCATTTCACCAACGCAGAGGAACCACCGCCGCCGCAGGAAAAGAATTTCACGGTGAACAGCATCAAGCTCGAAGGCGAGATAGCCGACGAGGACAATATAACTTTCACACTGGCATTCTCGGCAGAAGCCGCTGAGCCGGGTTCGCATGTCATGGTCTCCGGCAAGATCACCGAGCTGGCGTCCGAGGTCAAGGTCAAAGCCAGCGGATTCCTCTGGCTTGGCGGCGGCAAATTCAAGATCGTATTCAAGGACGGCGCATACGTCCTGGAATGCGTGAAAGCTGGAAAGTGCGACGTGAAATTCACGTTTGCCGCGAAGGTCGAGGACATGCCGACAATCATGCCCCTGGCAAAGAACCAGAAAGCTCAGATCATGCCTCCGCCCGAGGACAAGAAAGGCATCAAGACCTGCACTTTCGGGCTTCTCCCGGCGGTAGCGAGATCCATCCAGATAAAAAGCGCAAAAAAGGACATTGATCTCTCCATCATGGGCGGGCTCAATATCGAGAAGAAAGACGTCCCCGGAACCGAAGGCGCGATCTTCACGGCCGTCCTGCCTCCCGAAGGCTTGCTCCAGATGACATGGCGCAGCCAGGTCGAGAAAATCACCGCGAACCTTGTCACAAGCGTCCAGGCGACGACCATCGCCGAAGTCTTCCCGGGAACAGTCAAGCTCAATTCCATGCTTCAATACACCGTCATCCAGGGCAGGCTGTCGAACCTCGAGATCAAGATAAGCCAGGGCTTGAACATACTCAGCGTCACAGGCGAGAACATACAGGACTGGAAAGTGAACGAGGACAAGGAGAAGGGAGACACTCTCGTCGTCACATTGAGCAAATACTACGAGGATTCATATTCCGTATCGGTAGAATCGGAAAAGGTGCTTCCTGACTTCCCGAGCAAGTTCTCACTGCCGACCGCTGTTCCTCTTAAAGCGCTGAGGATAGACGGCTATCTCGCCTTCGGAACCGACGGCGCGATCAAGCTCATCGTCGACAAGACCACCGGACTGAACCAGATCGACAACAGTTCGTTCCCCGCTGAAAACAGGAGGAAGATCCGGGCCCTTCCGAAGAAGACACTTTTCACCTACAAGTTCTCGGGCGAGAAATATTCATTGGACACGAGCGCCGACAACATCATGCCAAACTACACAGTGGATCTCACCTATGTGCTGAACTTCAAGGACGAGGATCTCATAGTCAGGGCGAACTGCAGTCTTGACATCAAGGACGCCCCCCTGCGCGAACTGCTGATAAAGTATTCAAACGACATGACGGTGAACCGCGTCGAGGGGAGAGCCACCATGGCCGACGACTATGAGACCTTTGAAAAGGAAGGACAGAAATGGCTCAAGATACCGTTTGCTCCTGACACTCTTGGCAAGGCAGACCTGTTCATTAATTTCGAGAAGAGCATGAAGAACACGAGTTCCACCAAGCTCCCTTCCTTCTTCATAGACGGCGCAAAGACCGTGCGCGGAAACGTACTTCTCGCGTCGAACCGCGGGCTCTCATTGGCAGTGGATGATATCAAGGGGCTGCGCAAGTATCCAACGGGTTCGGCGCCTATAAGGGAACCCGGACTGCAGCACAACTACCGTTTCAAGGACCAGGAATGGGAAGGAAAGGTGACCATCACACATGAGCAAGTCAACATAGTTTCCGAAGTATTCCACATCGGTTCCGTGGGCGAAGGCACGATCTACGGAAGTTCAATATTCACCTACCATGTCTCCGGCGCGCCCATTGACAAGATTCAGCTCAAGATAAATCCTTCCGTGAAGAACCTTGAGTTCACCGGCGGAAACATAGTCGACTGGAAGATGACCGAAAGCAATGCCGAAAGCCAGACCTGGCAGGTCAACTTCAAGGAGAAGATTTTCGGCGACTACACCCTCCTCTCAACCTACGAGAGCCCTCTTTCCGGAGCTGAGACGAAATACAGGATGGGCGATCTGGTCACAGTCGGAGCCGGTGCGGAATCAGGATTCATCGCACTCACGAGCGCAAGGAACCTCAAGGTGTCATCCGGAAAATCTTCGGAGTCTGTTACGGAAATCGAAGCGTCTGAAATCCCAGATGAATACAAGGCTTTCCTGCAGAACCCAATCCTGAAGGCATATCGCTTCACGCTCACTCCGCACTGGATCGACATGGGCATTTCGGGATATGCCTCGCAGCAGATGATAAATATCGCCGTCGACCATGCACGGTTCACATCGAGGATCGATCGCAATGGACAGGCAGTGACAACCGCCGAGTACCGCATCAAGAATTCGTCCCTTCAGTTCCTTGCGATGGAGCTTCCTGCAAAATCTGAACTGTGGACAGTCAAGGTGAACGGCGAGAAGAAACGCATCTCGTCCTCCAACAGCAAATATCTGATCCCCCTTCCCCGCAACAAGAACACCGACGACCCGATCGCCGTAGAGATAACATATGCCGAAAAGAATGGCGAACTCGGGAAGTCCGCAGATATCAAGCTGACCGCCCCGACGCTGGATCTTGAAACCATGTTCTCGCGCTGGCTGGTGCAGGTCCCTGAGAACTACAACCTCTACGACTATGGCGGCAACATGGCGCCTCTGCGGAATCCGCAGAGGATCGGACTCGGTGGAATCCTTTCAAGGCTGTCCATGTGGATAAAACGTTTCCTGAATCCACTTGTACTCATCCCATGGATCGCATTTACAGCAGTGGGCGCCCTTGTCGTATGGAGCTGGACAAGCGGCAGGATGAAAATTCCGCTTACGATAATATCCGTCATCGCCATCGGAATAGTCCTCGTGGTCATGTTCAACTCCCTGCAGAAGAAATTCCACAGGACGTTGCCGGAATTCATGCCTGAGCCTGTAAACGCCTGTGAATTCACGCGTCTGTTCAGCCTTCCCCAGGACACGCCGAAAATAGAGATCTGCATGTCGGACATGAAAGGGACGTCGTTCCTCAAGCTCCTCTATGCAGGAGCCATGACGATCCTCGGTTTCGCCCTTCTCGGAATTGGAATGCTCTCAAAAGGCGGATTTAAGTCGTCCATGCTCATCTCTGTCGGTATAGTATTCCTGCTCTCTGCGCTGTCGCACTGGCTCTACGTGAACGCGATAATCGCATTCCTGCTTGCAGCCCTTGTGCCAGTGATCCTGACTTTCGGATTCTGGCGGATGATATTCATGAAATACCGAAACATCGCGGTCGCGTGCCTGGCCTTCTGCTTCATCATTCCTTTCTCCACGCAGGCGGCGGACAGCAGTGGAATAACCATAGAAGACGTGCTGTTCAAGATCTCGGCGGCGATCACCGACGACGAAAAGTCCATCACAGGAACCGCCCGCTACATCATCAAGGCGGAAAAAGGCGGAACTGTGATCTTCCTTCCGGCTCCTGCCGTCCTCACAGGTGGGACAGATAAGATTTCCGGGCTCGAAATAATCCGCAGCGGGAACAACTACATGCTCAAGGCGGAAAGTTCCGGCGAGTATGAATTTGAAATATCCTTCCTCCTGCCAGTAGTCGAGGAGAAAAGCGGCAATTTCCAGTTCCCAATCACCATCCCGCTGTGCAAAAGGAATTCCGTGGAAGTCAGGATGAACCGCGAGAACATCGACATCACCTCTCAGGCCGCAGTATTCTTCAAGTCGATCGTCACGAACAACATCTGCAGCGCACAGGCGAACTTCGTGCCCGGAACGAACGCCATATTCAAGTTCCGGCCTCAGGTCAGAAAGGTCGAGAAGGAGAAGACCGTGTTCTTCACGAGCATCGACGCACTTGCGAAGTTCGCAAGCGGATTCGTCGAGATCAAATCCTATCTCAACTTCCAGGTGGCGCAGGGCGAAACTGCGAAGTTCGCAGTCGAGATCCCGGAGAATATGCGCGTGACATCCGTCAGCGCGCCGGACCTCGGAGCCTGGCGCTTCGTGGAGGAAAGCCATCTCCTCGAAGTCTTCCTCTCGCAGCCGCACCACGGGAATTTCACCGCGACGATCGTAACCCAGATCGCCAACTGCAACCTTCCGTATGAGTCCAAGATAGGGACGCTGTCAGTCAAGGACGCCGGCAAGCAGCATGGTACGCTCGGAGTCAGCGTTGATTCCAATGTGCAGGTGCTGGTCGACGACAAGCTCGACGGATTCAACAGCATCAACCTGAACGATTTCACTGCGAAGTTCGCAGACATCGGTCCGGCCCTCAAGAAGGCGTTCCGCTACAACAAGCCTCCAGCGTCGATAACGGTGAAGGCGAGCGCGGTCGAGCCTGAGCTGAGAGTCAAGGAAAACTACACCGTATCGTTCGAAGAAGAGAAGACTGTGCTGACATCGGATCTCAACCTTGAGATCGCAAAGTCCGGAATATTCTCGGTGTCGATCGACATTCCCGAAAACTACGATATCGACAAGGTGACAGGTTCCGACGTCCAGCACTGGGACGAAATATCCGAAAAGAACGTCCACAAGATCCTTGTCCATTTCGACAAGAGCATCTGCGGCACTACCGACATCCATCTCGAACTCACCCTTTCCGAGAGGAAGCGCGAGAAGTCGATGACCATTCCAAAGATCACGGTTTCCGGCACGCAGAAGCACAAGGGTGATCTGACTATCACGCTTGAACGGGGCACGAGGATGGACATCGCATCGAGACAGGGACTTGAAATCAAGACCGAAGGATTCGCTCAGAGCCGCGACAAGAACGCACACAGGTTCTCTATTGTCAGGGCCGACTGGGAGTTGAAGGTCAGTTTCGACGTGATCGCCCCATGGGTCCAGGCGGAAATCCTCCAGATCGGAAAAGTCACAGAGGGTGTCGTGGAATATGACGCCTATTTCCATTATTCCATTGAGAACGCTGGCGTCAAATCCTTCAGGATACGTCTGCCGGAAAATGCCGAGACTCCTGAATTCTCCGGAGAGAACATGGCGGATCCGCGCAACGTTGAAAATGACAAGAGCCTCTGGGAGATCGAACTCCACCAGAAGGTCAACGGCAAATATATGCTCCAGGCCCATTACCGTATCCCCTTCGGCAAAAACACACAGGTGAAAATCGCCCCTGTCGTGACCGAAGGCACCGAACTCCAGAAGGGTTATCTCGCTGTGCTGTCAGATGATTCGCTCCAAGTGAAGCTCTCCGACAAGAAAGGCGAGATCTCCGAATTCGATGTGAGGAAGATACCGACATATTTCAAGGTGAGCTATCTTTCAAATGCCGTGATGTGCTTCCGCACTGTCGGAAACGACTATTCGATAACTCTCGAAGCAATCAGGCACAAGACTGCGGACCAGCTGAAGGCGCAGATCAAAAGCGTGAATATAAGTTCCGTAGTTTCGCCGGAGGGAAGGGTCATCACTTCGACGCAGCTGTCTCTGATCAACGGAAACCAGACCTTCCTCGAGATGAAGCTTCCTGAAGGCAGCAACCTGTGGTCGGTGCTGATCGACAACCAGGCGGTAGATGTCGCCAAGGAGAAAAGCAACCTCCTGATTCCGCTGAGGCAGGGCCTTTCCGGCGGCGGACGCGACCAGAACATCGAGATAATCTATTCATTGCAGGCCGACAAGGCATGGTCGACAAGGAACCAGATCTACAACGGTCCGTCGTTCAACCTGCCGCTCAGGAACGTCAGCTGGAACCTGTATCTGCCGAAGGAATTCCAGTATTCCAACTTCGGTGGCACGCTGGACTATTTCGACCGCACGCTTACAAGCCTTACCTACATAAATCTCGAGGATTATGACAAGGACAACGAAATGTATAACGACGAAAAAAACAGGACCGCGAAGGTCATGCTGAGCAAGGCGAACAAGAGCGCCGCTTCCGGAAAAAAACAGGAGGCGTCTGAATTCTTCCAGAGCGCATCGAACCTTTCACTCAATGATGCCGAACTCAACGCAGACGTCAAGGGACAGTGGCAGCAGGTACAGAGGGATAATTCAATACAGGGACTTGTCGGAAGAAGGGTAGCCCAGAAGAAAGGGAAATCCGTGTCAATGGATGAACTCCAGGTTGCTCCAAATGCTCCAATCAAGCCGCTTGCACAGATTGAAGACATCAATGCGATAAAACAGCAGCTCGGCGGCACGGAAGTAAGCCATCTGCAGACAATCTCCGACAAGATATTCATGCAGCAGCAGCAGGCCGCAGCGGTTCCACATCCTCTGAGACTGACAATTCCCGAAGGCGGAACAAAGCTTGAGTTCAGGAGGGCCCTGCAGGTGACGCCATTCGCACCGACTCAGATTTCCTTCAAGGCGAAAAAGACGCTTTCCTGGGACGACTTCTCGGAAGTATTTGCGGGCATCGCAATAATGTTCGGTATCGCGATACTGTTCCTGCTGGTGAAGCCCATGTTCAGGAAGACGGAAACGGCGGATTGAGGATACTCAGAGATACAATGAACATGTCAGCAGAGACATCTATTGCTTCGACGGATAATCAGCTTGCATTTCAGTCGCTCTCTTCAATGTCGCCGCCCTGCGGTGGCTTTTTTCTTTTTAACTTATTGACTTCCCAGGGCTTTTGCCCTGGGCTACAATATACCGCCCTCTGCGAGGGCTTAAGACAGAATCTGATTCCATAGGAAGCCTCCGCAGGATGGCGACATATTGTAGCCCATGGGCGTCAGCCATGGGACATGTGTGGAATAAAATGTATCCAGAGTCCCCGCAGGGAGGCGACATAAAAACAGCCTTTCCGAACTCGCGTATTATTGCTTCGGAGATAATCAACTTGCATGTCTCTCGCTCTCAGCGCCTCCAAGAAATTGCAGGCTGATTAATCGCCGGCTCTATAGGGAAGTTTGTCGGACTTAGAAATGAAGGCGTCTTCGCTTGTAGTAGCGCATGTTTGCGCGTTATTCTTGATTCTCCAGTGGAATGCCGACCTTCCGCCGTCGCTAAGAAGCTATGGCGGGACACGCCAGGTCGGCAACAGCCGGTCTGGAGACCGGCGCTCCTTTGGAAACCTGAAGAACACGCGGACAGAATGACATCCTAGGAGATTTTATTTAGATTATTATTCACCTTTCTTCTATTCCTCCTATTTTCCTGCAGTGGCAGCATCGACGGCAAATGCTGACTCTTCATCTATTTCAATTTTCATTCCTTCAAAGGAAAAGCAGTTGTAAAGATACGAATATCTTCCATTTTACAAGCAGACGATGATTGGGACATTAATGGAAGGACTGATACAGGAACAAACAGATGCGAAGGTTCAGAAAAACAATCAGGCACCCGGAATCGATGCGGCAAAGAGGCCGTGACAACGCCTCATCGCAGTTCGACTACGTACTTGACCTCCATGGAGAAACCTCGGACGAGGCCACGGCCATACTCAATACTGTCCTTTCAACACACACGAACTCGAGCATACTCATAGTCCACGGCAAGGGCGAAGGAATTCTCAGGAGACGGATACGCGCCGTGGCATCTTCGGATCCAAGGATAAAAAAAGTCGAATTCGGCGAAAATGCGATGGTACAGGGAGGCGATGGAGTGACGGTTGTTTATACGAAGTAGAAGAGGTCGTCGGTCGCCAGCAGTTAAAAACAATCCCGTCTCCGGAATTATTTTTCATTCATGAAATAGTCTGAAATCACGCCCATGAAAGGATTGTACTTGACCGCGTAGTGGCTGAGGTTCTTTTCCTGGAATGATTTTGAAATCTCCTTGTCCTCGGCAAGTATGTGCGGGGCCCGTTTCGCCCATTCATCCGCTGAAAGCGCAAGCAGCTCGTCCACTTTTTCCCTGTAGAAACCCGAAGTCCCCAGCCCCACACATGCGTTCACAAACCACGGCATTATGCGTCCGATCTTTGAAAGCAGGAGGTTCTGCTCCTTCCCGAAGTCCAGGCATGACTCATCGGTGAAATTGACAAGCTTACTCATCTTTTCATGATCAATGAAATCTCCCTTCACGCTCAGGTTATATGCTTCAGTGCCGGGATATGGGAAGAAATATGTCCAGCGGAAACGGCCGGGCTTCGCCTTGCCGAGAAGGGTGATAGTATCCATCAGATCCTTTTTCTTCTCGAAGGGTATTCCTACCATGATGAACACCGAGCTGTGCATGCCGTGTTTTTCGACGAGATTGACCGATTCAATTATCTTTTCGTTGCCCATGTGCCGGTTCATGACGCTTGCACGGATCCTCTCGCTTCCGCTCTCTATTCCGAATTTGACAATCCTGCAGTTCGCATCCTTCAAGGCCTTCGCGCGTTCCTCGTCGAAGAAACCGAAATGAGCATTGACGACAAAGGGCAGCTTTGAGACTTTCTTGTATTCCCTGCAGAACTCCAGCACATAATCCTTGTCAAAGGTGAAGAGGTCGTCGTCGAATATATACATCGAGATGTTCCTGTAGTTCTTCTGCAGGTAGACAATCTCATCTATGACCTTCTTAACCGGGAAATGCCGTATGTATTTCAGATCCTTGAAACTGCACTTGAGATCGGAGCGGTATTTTTTCACCATGAAATGGTTGAAGCAGTACGTGCAGGAGAAAGGGCAGCCTCGCGAGGCCATGAGCCCCACCCAGCCCTTCTTGGCGTCAATGATCTTCTGGAAGTCGAACGATTCATAATCCTTGAAGGGAAGCTTGTTGAGATCCGGCAGCGGACGGACCGGATTAATTATTACCTTTCCACCCTTCAAATATCCGAGGTTGCTGAGATCCTTGACATCCTTCCTGAGTGCATGTTTTTCCACGAAATCCACAAACGCCTCGTCGCATTCACCTATGAAGACGTACTCGAAAAGCTTTGATTTCAATACTTCCTCTGGGACGACCGTTGCATGTATTCCCCCGCATACAAGAGGGACCTTGGTCCCCCGTGCCCATTTTGCGAGTTTCGCAGCATACTGCCACTGGTTCGTCACAACGGAAAAGCCGATTATGTCAGGAGCGGATTTCTTCAGTGCGGCAATGAATTCCTTCTTTTCCGGAAGCTGGGCGATATCCTCGCAGAGCTGCCAGATCTCAACGGAATGCCCGTATTTTTTCAGGACTGCGGACATGTGCGACAGCCCATAGTTGAAACCGAGTTGTGAACCTGCATTTGGATAGATGAAAAGAATTTTCAATTTTTTAATGTAACACAGGCATCCTGCCTGTGAATTCCTTAGTTTAATTAAGGCACAGGCAAGATGCCTGTGCTACATTCCAGTTTCAAGTTTCAAAGACACGCTAAAGCTGTGAACTCCAACATTCTTTAACATTCAGTCTTATTCAACCTTATTCGATGTTGGAAGTTCGAAGTTGAATGTTCGACCTGTCCACCATCTTGTCGCGCCGTAGCTTCTTTGCGTAGGAGGAATCTTCTCAGCGACGGCGGATGTTCATTATATTCCATCCTCGCCGATACTCCGTCACTCCGATGCGCCGTTACGTTCCCTCAAGTCCTCTCGTCGATTATGCGGGCGATGATGTCCTCCGTGTCGAAAGTCCGCGGATGAGAGAGAGTATCGACATGGATGATTTCGCTCTTTTCCGGACCACAGGCGTTCCATCTCCTGATGAAGCGCGGATTGTTGCTTCCCGCGAAAATAGTATATGCCGTTATGCCAAGGGCAGCCGCGATATGCTGGCATGCCGAGTCATAACCTATGAATTCGTCGCTCTCAGCTATAAGCGACGCCACCTCTCCGATTCCTGAACGGATCCCTATGACGCCTCCGGAAATCTCCGCTCCGTTGAACGAGCCAAAAGATATGTCCTTGATTCTGATTTTTTTCTTCGCTGCCTCCTTGAGTATGCTTTCAGAACGTGCATTCTCATCCGTACCGAACCCCCTGTCAAGAAGTACGACGGTGCGGGGTTCTGCAAGAAGCTTGAGGACAAGTTTCTCCTCGAAGCCGTCATCGACCCTTTTCCTTGAATTTCCGCCCACCCCGAAATTTACAGATATTATTTTCCGGCAGCCCTTCTTCCTGAGCTTCTTTGCGAAATTCGCAGATTTCTCAATGACATCATCCGAGAGCCAGACCATAGGATAGCAGAATTCGGATTCTCCGAGGATCTTGTCCATCCACAGGTTTGCAAGCCTTGAAAGGGAGAGTTTGGGAGGGAATTTCTGGCTTCCCCTGCTGTTGAAGAAAAGATATTTGCTGTCGTCGACAAGAGGCAGGACACCGAGCTGCGACAATCTTGAATCGGGATCTATCAGGAGGGTGCTGTCGATATTGCCTGATGTCTCATTCTCGACGATTTCAAGAACGCTGTGCCAGGCGCCGAATCTTTCTATCAGTCCGCCGCGTCTGGAATAGACGACTGGCGCGATCCTGATATTTGAATTGTTCCCGAAGAGCTCCGAGAGCCTGGCGTCGCCGATAAGGACAATCTCCGCCGAGAGGAATCTGTTCATGAGGCGCTGTATGATGACGCTGGTTATTGCGACATCAGCACCGATGGTGACTCTGGAGAGGACCATTATCTTTTTTGGGTTCCTTGTAAGCTTCCTGAAAGTTCCGCTCTCTGCACGCAGTTTTTCGACGCGCTTCATGAGGTCATTGAAATCAAAGAGTCCGAACTCATGGAGGCATTTGTTGAATTCCCTGCCGGACGGAATTTTCCTGCAGAATGAAATCACCTGGCTCATGACTCGGTTGTATGTCTCCGTCTGGAGGTCCTCGAAATCATCGCATAATCCTTCGACGACAATTCCAAAGAGGGCCGAGGACGCTATCTTGTTGAACTCGTCGTCCTCAAAGCAGGTCGCCATCTCGCAGAGGAGGTCTATGTATTCGGCCTCGTAGCGGTCATTGTAGAAATAGCGGTCGAGGAATGAAAGGGCGACCTGGTTCGCGAGATGCTTTATCGCGATCGCGTCAGGCTTCCTTTTCAATGCGTTCCATTTGCTCTTGTAGAAAGATGGTTTCATAAAAGGTTAATATACCATGTCAGAGCCAAGAGAAAAATTTTTCCAGAGGAAAAATTTATATTTCTCAAACTCCCAGGAGCCTGAGGCTTTCGGCAAGCACCCTTCCAGGCCTGATGTTCCGCATGCAGCGGTGATCCCTTCTGCAGACCTTGTGGTGGCACGGCGAGCAGTCGAGTTCCTCCCTGATGACAACAGTCTTTTCGAGGTTTGCCGCAGTGTAACGCGGATCGGTGGGCCCCATTAGCACGACGACTGGCACGTCGAAGGCGACAGCATAGTGGCGCGGACCGGTATCGTTTGTGACAAGAAGATCGCATCTTTTCACAAGAGGCTTGAGGAGCGCGAGGTCGACCTTGTCAGGTGCGGTATTGATTATCTCCGCCTTGGATTTCCCGATTATCGCCTTTGCAATTGAATCTTCGCCGGGGCCAGCGAAAAGGAGAATCCTGCATTTTAGCTTTTCCAGAAGGAGTTCTGCGAGTTCCGCAAAATATTCAGCCGGCCAGCATTTCGACGAACCGAATTTCGCCCCGGGATTGAGACCGACGACAAAATCCCCTTTCCTGATTCCTTTCTCCTTAAGATAGATTTCCGCCTTTTCCTCAAGGGAATCTGAAATAAAAAGCCTGGGTTTCATGCTTGAAGGAAGCTCAAGTCCGAGCGAACGGCATATTTCAATATAGTAGTCCGACATCGGAGCCGGAGTTATCTTCCCTTTTTCAGTTTTAGGACTCGGACCTCCGCTCAGGAGGAGGCTTCTGAATCCTCTCTTATATCCGACTATCTTCCTGGCCCCTCCGAAAAAGACCGGCAATGTGGATCTTGCGGAATTCGGGAAGAGGATTTGCCGGTCAGGTTTAATGTTCCTGACATGGCCGATGGTCTTGAAAAAACCGGAATAGCTCTTGTCGTCTGAATTCACGATCTCGTCGAACCATGGCCCGTCCTCGATGACGCCCCGGGCATATTTCCTTATGGAGGCGGTGATATGGGCGTCAGGGAAGTTCCTGCGGATGCAGTCGAAGGAGGGGGTCGCCATGACGACATCTCCGACCCAGTTGGGACATCGGACGAGGATCTTTTTGATTTTCGATTTTTGATTTTCGATTTTCAATTTATCTTCCTATATTATAAAATTTGCAGAGCAAATTTTATCCGAAGGTCGAGCCATTGTGGCCCCAGTTGGAGGCTGCGATGTCGGTAAAGTTGATATAGACGGCGGAAGGGCTGATCTTGAGCTTCTCCTCGAGGGTCTTGCATATTGCCGCGCTGAGGGCCTTGTTCACGGCGGGATTGAGTCCGCCGATCCCCTTGACCTCCACAAAAGCCGAATTTTCTATTTTTCCGCCCATGGCGATGACCGCGTCGTCTTCAACGACCGACTGCACATATCCCTCAGGCTTTTTCGTGCACTGGGCGCATACTTTCGAGAGCTCAAGCGCGAGCGCCGCCTTGTCCTGGACCTTCACCGACGTCTGAATCTTTATGAGTGGCATGGAATCTCCTTAGGTTAAATTCCAAAACAAATATAATGCAATTGCCGGCGAGACGCCAGCGCTCCATAATTATTTCAACATGTTTGGAACTTGCATGTTTGTTATTTGGAAATTGTCTGGATTTTGAAATTTGGAACTTGGAGCTTAAAGGTTACAGGTTCTTCAGCTCCTCCTGGAATGCGACGAGAGTTTTTGTCAGGAGATACGGATTACTGATCTTCTCATCGCCAAGCGGGGCATGCGGACATCGCCCGTAGTCGTGTCCGGAATACACCTCGTTCGAATCGGCAAGAGGGTAAACGACTTCCCTCATGGTCTTGAACATGGAATTTGGTTCGCAGTAGCCGCAGCAGTCGATGAAGAGGGTATCACCGGTGAAAATGGCGAAATCATCCGTCAGATGGTAGATGATGCTGTCTTTTGTGTGACCAGGCGAATACAGACATTCTATATATATGTCCCCGAACGGGAGCTTCTGCCTGTCTGAAACGCCGATGTCATGTTTGAAACTGCATGATGGATGTGCGACCACGGGAGCCTTGAAAAACGCCTTCACCGAATCTACGCCGGAAACATGATCTCCGTGCCCATGGGTAAGGAGAATATATTTAGGAAAGGATTTTTTAATGCAAAGGAATTTGTCCTTGATGAGCTGGGTGCTGCCGCAGGGATCGACAATTGCGGCGTCCCCGGTCTTTTCATCGTGCAGAAGATATGAGAAATTCGAATCGAAGCCTCCGACGTTGATCTGGTGGATCTTTATCATGATATTTCCAAGCAAAGCACAAGAACAGCCCTTGCGGGCTTAACTACGAACGTATACAATCAATTTCCTGAAGATTGAATATGCTTGTAGTTAACGTCGCAAGACGTGTTCTTTGATTTTTCTTATAATTCCTTATTCAGAACAGATACAAACATTGCATTTCAGTATTTACCTGCCAATTAAAAAATAACGTAGTAGAGACCCGTCAGGAAGATTACGACTGCGATGGCCGCCATTACGTAGCGCCTGCGGTCGGTATAGTCCCCATGTATCCTGGCACCGCCTATTTTCTTAAAGCCGCCGGCTTTCAGGTAATGTGCGAGTTTTTTCCTCTTGCCGTCGTATTTGAGGTAGTTGACACTGTCGGAATATGGGCGTTTTTTCATTTCATGCCCTCATCTCAATGCCAGGAGCATTGCTATGGCGACGATAAAGGAGCCGAGGATGATGGTGATTATGACAGGCATTAGGAAAGACAGGCCGATCTTGAATCCCTGCCTCCATGAGATGGAACATATTTCAGGGATCAGGGAGCTGGATTCACCGCCTTCTGCGGCATAGCTTTCCCTCTGGAGCGCATCAAGCTTCGAGGTGACCCTCAGATATTCAAGTCTTATATGCTCGATCCTGCGCATAGCAACCGCAAGTTCTGTGGAGAAGTTGTCCTTGTTCCAGGCTGAGTCGTCGATAGTCTCCATCTGATCTAGCAGGTGGGCGAATTTCTCAAGGGCGCTCTGGAGCTGTTCCGCATGCTCCTTGGCAAGGCGGATCTCCTCCGGTAGGGATGCGAGGTTTTCGGTCAGCCTCCCTGTAAAGTCCCTTTTCAGGATGCGGAACTCATCCCAGCGTTTTTCCAGGGCCTTTCTCCATTCCCTGTCAATGACAGTTTCAGGCGGTGGCACTGTCACAGTCGCGTGCGTCTGCGCAGGCTTCTGTCCGGCAGCCTCCCTTTCACCATGGGAGGTGGCCTCGGAAAGACGGCCTCTTATTTTAATTAGTTCGGCACCGACAAAACCATTTTTCTGCATTTGAGTTTTCTCTTTTTTCTGTAGTATCAGCCAGCATCATGGCCTGATTGAGATTCAAAACCATACAATAACAGGAAATACCGTTTATGGCAATTGAAATGCGAATATAAATGGCATCAGGTCTACTTTATGGGAACCTTATTTGATTTCAACCGGACACGTGATATATTTCCAGTTCGCATAAATCTGTAACTAGAACAGGTTGCAACAAAAACCGTTAATCAGGCTGTTTTTACCCGAACCACCTGGGTACTCATCAAAGCCTGAAAAAAAGAAGGAATCTTTAAGATGAAAAGGACATTTCAGCCGTCAAAGATAAGACTGAAAAGAAGAAAAGGGTTCAGAGCTAGAATGGCCACCCGCGGAGGACGTCTTGTGATCAAACGCAGGCGTCAGAAGGGTCGCAAGAAGCTTTCAGCCTGAAATCCCTGAGCCGTAAACCGGCGATGGAAACTTTCCGGGCGGAAAAAGCCCCCTGCTCCGAGTCACTCAAAATGATCCTCGAAGGCATAAATGGGTAAATATCCCGTTCAATTCGGCAAAGCCACACTGAAAAAAGAAGAAAAGCTAGCTCTTCGTTCAGAATTTGACTATGTCCGCAATTCCGGAAAAGATTTCGCAGGCAGGCTGATGCTGGTTGTCGTGGCGGAATGTCCGGAGAATTCCCGGCGCATTTCCAGGTTCGGGGTGATCTGCGGAAAGAGATTCAGCGGCAGTTCCGTTGTCCGCAACAGGGCGAGACGGCTTCTGCGCGAGTCATTCCGCCTGATCAAGACGAAAGTAAGGTCCTGCCATGTGCTGTTCATAGGAAGAAGGGCGCTTCTGGGCAGATCGCTCCAGGAGACGCAGAAGGAAATGATATATCTATTTAAAAAAGCTGGACTTTGGATTGAGGAATGATCAAGTTTTTACATCCCGCTAACATGGCGCTGGGGCTGATATGGCTCTACAGGAAGCTCGTATCTCCATGGATGCTGCCCTGCTGCAGGTTCAAGCCCACCTGTTCGGAATACGCCCAGTCGGCCATAAGAAGCCATGGCTTGTTTGCAGGCGGCCTGCTTTCCTTCTACAGGATCCTCAGATGCAATCCATTCTGCAGGGCCGGACACGATCCGGTTCCGGAGAACTTCCATATCCTTCCTGGAAAACATGATGATTGCTGCTGCCAAATTAAAAAGGTGCACAGGTGAAACTCGATAAAGAAACAATTATAGTCCTGAGCATTTGTTTTGTGCTTCTGATAATCTGGCCCTACCTGTTCTCAGTCCCGAAACAGCCTCAGCCTGAAACCCAGCCTCAGAATATTGAAAGCAAAGGGAAGGCCGCCCCCTCCGATTCATCGATAAGTCCCGCAGGAGCAAACGGGAAAGAGCTGAAAAAGCCCGAACCTGTGAATAAGGAACCTCTGCGGACTGAAGAAATAAAAAAGGATGCAAGTGTCCAGAAGACTGAAAAGACTGGAAAATCCGAAGACGAAATCAAGCTTCCGGAAATACCCGACCAGATCATTTCGAACGACTGCATATCCTTCAAGATCAATCCTGCCGGGGGCTATGTCTCCTCGATAGAATTCAAGAAGTTCCTGACCACCGACAAGAAGAAGACCATCACTTTGAACGAGGATTTCGATCCCGGAGCCCTTTCATTCTCTACGGCCGGCAAGCTGAAGACCACGAGCCTGGAATGCTTAAAGGAAAATGAAAATACACTGAAAGTCACCCGTGGATTCAGAAATGAAGCCGGGAGGGATTTCACCGTGGTGCAGACGTGGAAGATACTGGAGAAATATAAGACCGACTACAGGATCCAGATAATAAACAGTTCGAAGGAGAAGCTGAGCGTGGACGGCATCCGTGTCAGTGCCGGCAGTATAATTCCGGTGCTTGAGCTTTCTGGAGACTACTTCATGATGGAAACCCACTGCATCAGCACATGTCTTGAAAACACTGTTGCGTCCAAGAGCGCATCAGCGGACAAGCCTTTCGAGGAGCTTCAGGAGAATGCAGCTTCATGGATAGCTGTTTCAAACAAGTATTTCGCCTGCATCCTCAAGCCTGAGACACCTTTCAAGAAGGGTGAAGGCAATGTGCTGCGCCAGATCATCAAGACCATGAAGGATGAAAAAGGCAAGGAGAAGAGCTATTCATCTATCGAGACTTACGGTGTCATAGAGAAAATTGAACTGGAGCCTGCCTCGGAGGCCAGCCTTGGATTCACATATTTTTCCGGACCGAAGGAACTCGCCCTGGTGAAGGAGTTCGATCCGAAGGCCTCCGAAATAATGTATCTTGGCTGGGCATGGTTCGAGCCTATCTCCCAGGGATTCCTCGTTGCGCTGATATGGCTCAAGAAGTTCTGCGGCAGCTACGGCCTGAGCATAATACTGCTGACTTTCATTGTAAAGATGATCTTCTGGCCCGTCACAGACAGGGCAAACGCGTCAATGCGGAAAATGCAGAAGATCCAGCCGCTTGTCCAGGAGATCAAGACAAAATACAAGGACGACTCCCAGAAGATGAACCAGAAGATCATGCAGCTCTACAAGGAGCACAAGGTGAATCCGCTAGGGGGCTGCCTTCCGATACTGCTCCAGATACCAGTATTCACAGCCCTTTATTTCTCGTTAAACGGCGCAATAGAGCTCCGCCAGTCGTCATTCCTATGGGCGTTCGATCTCTCGAGGCCTGATACAATATATACCATTCCTGGAATTGAACTGGCGATAAATCCTCTCGTAATCCTGATGGCGGTCACAATGGTCTACCAGCAGCATCTCACACCGTCGGCAATGGATCCCATGCAGCAGAAAATGATGATGATAATGCCTCTTGTCATGCTGGTGCTCCTGTATTCGCTGCCTTCAGGGCTGACACTCTACTGGACCATCAGCCAAGGCATAAGCATAGTCCAGCTGCTTGTGAACAAGAGGATCGACGAGAAGGAAAAGAGCCTGGAAAAGAAAAACGCATGACCGGATAACAGGATTGACATGATAAATGAATTAAATCATAGAAATCCTGTAATCCTGTATATAAATTTTTAAAGTTCTATATTAGTAAATCAGCAGGGAGACAACAAAAATGGCAGAGAACACAGCCGCAATGACAATGCAGGAAAAGATGCAGAAGGCATCGACAACGCTCGCAACAATGCTCGACTACCTCGGACTCGACGCCAGCGTCAAAGCTGAAGACAGGGATGGCAGGATCGCACTCGTCGCCGTCAGCGAAGATGCAGGGAGGATTATCGGCAGGAAGGGGCAGACACTCGACCAGCTCCAGCTCCTCGTCAACAGGATGGTGCTCAAAAACGACACGGAAAGCCCGAGGATCTCGATCGACGTGGACGGCTATTCCAGAAGACCCATGAGAGATCATCGCGACCGCGGAGATCGCGGTGGTGAAAGAGGCGCCGATCGCGGAGACCGTGGCGGAGACAGGACAGAACAGCGCAACGACAGGGGTGGAGAGCAGCGTAGCGACCGTGGAGATAGAGGTGGAGATAGAGGAGATCGTGGCGGCGACAGGGGCGGCGAACGCAGGCGCAGGGATGACCGGCGCGAAGGAGGCGGAACCAGGAACTTCGATGACAGACGTCCTTCCGAGGATGTAGCAAGGGTGGAGACTGATGCCGAACATGAGCAGAAAATCCGCCAGCAGTCCCTTGATGCCGCAAAGGAAGTGAAGAGATGGGGTGATCCCGTAGTTCTTCCACTGATGAATTCACATGACAGGCGGATCGTCCATGTCACGCTCAAGGAAGACACGGACATAAATACAGAGAGTGCGGAAACTGATGATTCCGTAAAGTTGAAGAGCGTCACAGTTTCGCTGAATAAGCAGGGATAACACAAGCTTCCTGGAATATGTGCAGCAAGCGTATTGTATTTTGCCTTATACAAGTTATCTTGGTTTCCCGGTCAGTAATTCGGGGTGTGGCTCAGCCTGGTTTAGAGCGTCCCGAGCACGCCGCCAAGGCGGGTCTCGGGAAAGTCGGAACCAGGACCGGAATCATATTCGGGCTTTGTTCTTTAAATTATTCTTTATCGTCGGGGTGTGGCTCAGCCTGGTTTAGAGCGCTTGGTTCGGGACCAAGAAGTCGGAGGTTCAAATCCTCTCGCCCCGACCATCTTTTTTTAACAAAACTGTCATGTTCTATCTTTATATACTTCAGAGCGAATCCACCGGAAGATTCTACGTCGGGCATACCGAAGATCTGGAAAACAGACTACTGGAACATAACCGGGGAGAATCCAAGTCTACCCGAAACAGAGGCCCATGGAGGCCAGTTTATTCAGAGACTTTCCAGAACAGGGCCGACGCACAACGACGTGAATACGAGATAAAATCAAAGAAGAGTTCTGAAAGCATCAAAAGAATCATCAGGCATCAACATAAGTCTTAGAGCACACCCCGAGCATCTTTTAAATAACGAGGGCTTTTCATTTGTCCGTTAAATTCACGGTGAACGGGACTGCAGGAAGCCCTTCCTTGTTGTAGAGATTCGCCTCAGGTTTCAATCCCCATCCATATCGGACATTGTTGACCACTCCGGGAGTCTTTATTACAATGAAATTCTTGTCTGCTGTCACTTCGGCCTCCTTGAATAATCCATCTGGACTTCCAGTCTCAAAGCCCCTGATCTTTTCCGTGGAACCGGTTTTCCCCGCGATAAGGCCGCTGTCGGCATATTTGAACTTCAACCTCAAACTTCCATCTCCCACTGTCACTGAATCAAAGATCGGACCGGAACAGACCACCTTCTGATTATAGAATCTTCCAAGTGCAGACAGGGCAAGCCGCTGCGCCTCCTCCTTCATGTTTCCGGGCTGGATTACAGCATCCTTTCCGGCATCGGGAATGATGTCGTAGGAAACGACCATGGCCGTGACATTGACCTTCTCGATCACTGAAGCCTGTGACAGCCTGAGCAGGGAACATTCTTCAGCGGAAATTATCTTGTCATCCTTAATGCCTTGAAGCTGCATGTATATGAAAGGAAGGTCTCCTTTCTTCTGGTTCTGGGCCTTGTTCCATGTTGACCTCCAGTTTTTTATAAGGTTTGAAAGAATGTCGAAATAAACCTGTCCCCTCTCCCAGGATGCGTCAGATTCGCCCTGGCAGAAGACAAAACCTTTGATGGAATAAGGGACAAGAGGGTTGATCATGCCGTTGAACAAAGCCGAGGGTCTTGCACCGGAGGTTCTCGGATCGGCAATTATCCCGGACGCGATCTGGATTGCCAAGGGCCATGTCTTCTGCTCCTCCAGCAGCGCAATCCCCTTGGACTCGCGCTGCATTGAGTTTTCCACCCAGTCCTGGATCTTTTCCTGCCACTGTTCCGCTTCAGCATTGTTTTTTAAGATCTTCTTTGCATCATTTGATTTTGCCCACATCTGGAAGCGCTTGAGCGCCCCGGAATACCTGATATCGTCATCGGCCCTCGAAAACTCCTGAAGCCCCCTGTATGTTCCGCTTATCTTCATTTCATAGTTCTGGATCACTTCCACGTAGCTTTCTATTTGTCCTAATTGCTTTATCCCCTTTATCGAATCCTTGTGCATCCAGGCATGTGAAAGAGACTCGGGAACGGAGCAGACAATGATTCCAACCGGGACGTTCAGCTTCCTCCTTATCTCGTCCGCAAAATAATATGCAAGGGCCGGCATGTCCTCTGTGCCGCTGGCGAAATTCTTCCATCTTCCAGGGAGAGTATCGCATGGAGCCCGGGCAAACTGACGCGGTGCCATGAAATATCTAATCTGTTTTTGTGGTGCGCCGTCTGCTTCAGCCGGAATCCTATCAATCGTCCTGTCCAAAAGAGATTCACCGGCAAATATCCAGACTTCACCGCTGTATATGTCTTTTACGGCCGCTTTTCCGGTTTCGCTCTGGACTTCTATCTGGAAAGGACCGCCCTCCTTGACAGCGGAAGCAACAACCTTCCATCTGCCATCCTTGTCGGCCGTGGCCGACAGTTCCTGTCCGGCAAAGCTGACCTTGATTTTCTTGGCGGGCAGATCAGTGCCCCAGATGGGAAGAGGTAGTTCCCGCTGGATGATCGCGCCATCGCAGAAAATGTCGGCGAGCCTGAGCTCCCCGCCGCTCTGGGCGTCAAGGGAGAGGATTACTGAAAAAAGCACTGCAGCCGCTGATAAAATCTTCATTTTCCAAATGTTCATAGAGTTTATCCTGAGTTTTTGATAATTTACCATCCTCCACCCAATTTTAAAGTTATTTGTCTTGAAAGTTCAAGATATGACTCGCCGATGATTTCGCCGAAAAAGACCCAGAGCAATGTGCCTGCCGCCAGAAACGGTCCGAGAGGGAAGGCGCTCCTGAGCTTCTTCTTCCTGAATACCATGAGGAATATGCCGTATAATGAACCGGTGAGGGAGCCGAAGAGCAACGTGAAGAAACAGGCTGGCACCCCGATCAGCGCGGCCACGGCACCGATGTATTTGACGTCCCCCCATCCCATCGCTTCCTTCTTGAAGAGAATTTTGCCGAAAATGGAGACAGCCGCCATAAAAAGTATGCAGACCGCCATGCTGCCGAAAGAAAACATGAAGGAAATAATCCATTCAGGCACTATCCATTTCCGGTGCGGGAGCCACAGCTCCGGCCAGAACACGGAGAAGAGAAGTCCTGCAACCATAGCCGAATATGTGGCCTCATTGGGAATTATCCTGTGCTCGCCGGCATCCGCCGCAGTCACTATGCACAATGCCACAATGCAGAAATAAGGGACTGCGGCGGATGCCGGCTGTCCCGTCATCATGACCTTCATCCATACAAGGAAGAAAAGATATCCGGTCATAAGCTCCACCAGGAAATAACGCGGGCTGATCCCGGTCTTGCACTTCCTGCATTTCCCGCCAAGCGCGAGCCAGCTGAGCAGCGGGATGTTGTCGTACCACTGAATCAGATAATTGCATTTCGGACAGTGCGAAGGGGGCGACACCAGGGACTCTCCCCTCGGCAGCCTCCAGATGCAGACATTCAGGAAACTCCCGATGCATGTCCCCAATATGAAGACGAAAATATTCATCATGGGAACCATCGCTTCGGGGATTTGAGATATCTCATGCATAAGGTTCCGGATGGATTATTGGATTGATGGATTATTGGGTTTGTAGAACGGCGACTTGCAGGCATTACGCTTCGCGAATTCATCGTAGAGTGATTTCCTCATGACTTCCACTGGAGCCTTTTGCCCCGTCCATATTGAAAAAGAGGCCACTCCCTGGTGAAGAAGCATTGACAGGCCTCCGGCCGTCCTGCATCCCATCCTCTTCGCAGCCTGTATGAATGCCGTCTCCCTGTAAATCGTGTCGTAGTAGAATTTTTCCTGCCTGAAAAATTCTTTCTCCAGAGGACAAGGATCCCCGTCCTTCAGTCCCAGGCTCGTGCACTGGATGACAACTGTCGTCTTTGAAATGAATTCGGACAGCAGTTTCTTGTCATCCAGCGAACAGCAGGAATATTTAGTTCCGGGACGGCTCCTTTTCAGTTCATCGACAAGTGTTTCTGACTTGGAGACGGTCCTGTTCGCAAATAAAAGACGTTCCGCGCCTTTCGCGGCGAAATGGAATGATACGGCCTTGACTGTACCGCCAGTACCGACAAAGAGGAAACAGTTTCCTTTTACCGGAATTCCGAATTCCTCATTTATCGCTGTCTCAAGCCCGTATCCGTCAGTTGATTCCCCATGGAGATGACCATTGGTATTCTTGACGGTATTGACGCTTCCCGTGAGCTTGCACTCGTCCGAAATGGAATCCAGGAACGGGATTATCGCGTTCTTGTGCGGGACAGTGATATTGAATCCGGCGAATTCCTTCCGGGCTCTTTCGGCGAAGACAGGGAGCTCCTGCTCCTTCACATGTACCGAAACATACTCAGCATTGATGCCTAGGGCCTTGAAGGCGGGATTGTGCAGCTGGGGCGAAAGCGAATGCGCCACAGGATCACCTATCACCGCGTATTTGAGTTTCTTATCTGACATATCCGGTTAATATACTTCCAAACTATAACTTTTTATAATTTTACTTTCATATATATTAATCTGCATGTCAAACACCGCGTGCATTTTCAAGCTCAGGGACGGAAGGAATCTCGGTTATGCCGAATACGGGAAACCTGACGGCACACCTATATTTTATTTCCATGGCTACCCAGGCTCCAGAGTTGAGGCCGAACTGGCCGACAAGGCGGCATCACATAAAAATTTCAGGTTCATCGGCATTGACCGTCCGGGATACGGGCTCTCCGATTCCAAGCCGGACCGCAGACTGATAGACTGGCCGGACGATGTTACAGAACTTGCCGACAATCTGGGATTCGACAAGTTCCATATAATCGGTCTTTCCGGCGGAGGCCCCTACACTGCGGTATGCGCCTGGAAAATCCCTTCGCGCCTGATCTCCGTCGGAATAATCAGCGGACTCGGTCCGGTGGATGTCCCCGGACTGAGAGCCCGTCTCAGCGTCTTCCAGAGATTCTGGTTTTCCACTGCGAAACACTTTCCTTTCATCATAAAACCGGCGGCATACATAGTCGGCAGGATGCTCTGCAGGCATCCTGAGGAATTCAGGAAAATCCTAAAGGAACGGACTTCCAAATCTGACAAGGAAGCTCTCGACGATCCTGATATCCTCAGGGCGTTCACCAACTCATTTTCCGAGGGGTTGAAAAGGAGCAGCGAGGGATTGAACAGGGATCTTCTGATCTATGCGAATCCCTGGGGATTCAAATTGGAAGATATCAGATGTAAAGTAAAAGTCTGGCATGGAGAGAAGGATCATGTCGTCAATGCTGATTTTGGGCGGCATTATGCTAAATGCATTCCGGGATGCCAGGCCGAGTTTTTTCCTGACGATGGCCATTTCTCGCTGGCGGGAATCAAGATCGAACATATACTGGATAAACTTTAGGAGTTTAACCACAGAACACACTGAACACATCCGCCGCCGCTAAGAAGCTATGGCGGGACAGGCAGAAAAACATTAACCACGAAATACACGAATCACACTAAAATAAGACAATGGGAATAAGAACAACAATTGAAGAATGGAGCGAGGGTCGTTCTATAATAGGACGGATGCTCCTTGTCATCATGATGGCAGTTCTTGGAGTCTATCTTGCTGTCAGGCCTGATGCATGGACTCCGTTTGCACCTCTCGATCTGGTAATCCATGAGGTCGGACATCCTCTGTTCAGCTTCTGCGGAGAATGGATGCATTATGCAGGCGGCACCATCTTCCAGCATCTTATACCAATAATCTCTGTGTTCATTCTTCTCAGACAGGGAGAATATTTCGGAATTCCATTCTGCGGGGCCTGGTTCGCAGTCAATCTTTACGAGACTGCAAGATATATCGCGGACACGCGTTCGCAGGTGCTTCCTCTTGTGACGCTGGGAACTGGAGATGAACCGGCTGAAGTGAAATTCACGGACTGGGAATATCTCCTCGACCGGATTCCCGGGCTTTCCATCGAATATGACATGAATGTGGCGTTTGCAGTCCGTATTGCAGCGTTTATAATCATGTGGAGCTCGATCGGACTCGGGGCATGGATGCTCTGGGTGATGTACAAGGGGAACCAGCCCAAATCTGTGACAGAAGAACAATTTGACAACTGATAATCTCTTTTAAATAGATGATTATTAATTCGTATTTTATTTGAGCGTGTAAACGCTCCTTGGAGTGCGGCAATTAATTGCCGCCTTTAACGACGGAATTTATTCCGTCCAAAAGAGTTTCCGCGAAATAAATTTCGCGAAACAAGGCGGTGATGAATCACCGCACTTCCAAGTGCGAATTTCGCAATTCGCATAATTTCGGAAAATAATTGCCGGCAAGATCCCAGTCATACGACGGGACAAGTGCCGGCGCTCCACAATAAAAGGAGACCAATGAAGAAAAAAGACACCTCGCTGCCTGAACGTTCGAAGATACCGGTTGCAATGACCTGGGATCTCGACAAGATGTATCCTGATATTTCCCTCTGGGAAAGGGATTTCAAACTGCTCGATCCGCTTCTGGCTGATTTCATGGCTTTCAAGGGGAAACTTGGAATTTCCGCCGAGACGCTGCGCGATGCATTCAAGAAGAACGATGCCTTGGACAGATGCCTAGACAAAGTCTACACCTATGCGCATCTTAGAGCCGACGAAAACACTGCTGATTCCAAAAATTCCTCGCGCCTGGACCAGGTAACTGCGAAATACGCGGAAATAGAAGGGGAGACAGCCTGGTTCGATCCTGAGATCCTCGCGCTTCCGGAAGAAAAAATGAAATCCTATCTCAAATCCCCTACTCTTTCATTCTATAAGAGGACTCTCGAGGAACTTCTCAGGGACAGGCCGCACACGCTCTCCGAACCAGAGGAAAAGATCCTCGGAATGGTATCTGATGCACTGTCAACGCCGTACAAGGCTTTCACGATGCTTAACAATGCGGACATAAAATTCCCAAAGGTGCCAAACGGCAAAGGCGGGGAAGTCGAGTTGACGCACGGCAACTACATAAAACTTGTGGAGAATCCAAACCGCGAAATTCGCAAATCAGCCTTCGAGGCGATGTATGACACGGTTGCAAAATACAGGAATACATTCGCCGCAATCCTCGACGGATCGACAAAGACACACACCTTCGAATCGAAGATCAGGAATTTCCCTTCGACACTGCGCGCCTCCCTGCATGACGACAACATTCCTGAAGAAGTCTACACGAACCTTATCGCTACTGTCAGGAAGAACCTTCCGTTCCTACATAAATATTTCGAGCTCCGCAAAAAAGTCCTGAAGCTCGGAAAACTCGACATGTACGACATCTACTGCCCGATAGTTCCGGACTGCGAGATCGAGGTCGGATGGGATGAAGCATGCAGATATGTGAAGGAATCCCTGGAGCCGATGGGCAAGGAATACTGCGCCGTGGTAGACAAATCCCTGAACGAGCGCTGGATCGACGTGCTCGAATGCAGAGGCAAAAAAAGCGGAGCATATTCAAGCGGCTGCTATGATTCAGTTCCGTATGTCCTGATGAACTTCAGCGGCACGATGAACGATGTCTTCACGCTTGCCCACGAGCTGGGGCACTCAATGCACTCATATTTCTCCCACAAGAAGCAGGATTACCATTATGCGAACTACAGCATATTCGCTGCAGAAGCGGCATCGACCACCAACGAGCTCCTCCTGCATTCCTACCTGATGGAGAAATTCACCGACAGGAAGCTGAGGCTTTATCTGGTAAACCGCCTTGCCGAGGAGATAAGGTGCACGGTATACCGCCAGACGATGTTCGCGGAGTTTGAAAAGATGATCCATGAGAAAAGGGAGAAAGGGATCCCTCTTTCCGCCGACGAACTTTGCTCCTCATATTTCAAGCTTAATTCCGAATACCATGGTTCGGCGGTCAGGCCCGACGACAGGATAAGGATGGAATGGGCTAGGATCCCGCATTTCTACTATAATTATTATGTCTACAAATATGCGACAGGTTTTTCAGCTGCAATAAAATTCTCGGAAAACATCCTCAGCGGAGACAAGGCGAAGCTTGATGCATACATGGGATTCCTATTTGCTGGAGATTCAAAGGACGTACTCGACATTCTCAGGGACGCTGGTGTAGACCTGGGCAGTCCTGAACCCATCGAATCGTGCATGAAACATTTCGCGGAAACTGTAAAGCAACTGGAAAAGGGATTGTCCATAAGGGGACAGGGAGAATATCCAATATTCAACAAGGAATGTCCAATATCCAAGTAAACTGGCATCTGTTCGAGAATTCAGTTCATCATTGGATATTCCATGTTCGATATTGGATATTCAATTCACAGAAGGGACCATAACCAGTACCCCCAGCAGATGGTACCGAGGGCGCCTAGGATGATTCCTGCCAGGGCCATAAGATTGCCCCTGTAGTGATAGAAGGGATCCGATATGAGAATCTTCGCGGAAACTCCAAGAATCAGCGCCGGGATGCTGAGAATTCCAAAGAATAAGATGCCAATTATGCCGCATACGAGAGCTACTCTGGCAAGAGGACAGTCTTCGCCGCTCCCGCTTCTGGCATGGATCCTCCTGCCATTGTTCAAATTAGTCTTCTTCTTCACGCTCTTACTGGACGAATCTATGTAAACCGGCGCTGTACACGTATACTTGGCGGACTTTGTGGACTGCATAGGGGGATAGAAGAAGTGCCTTCCGCAGTCGCACATATAGTCGCCTTCCCTCTCTACAGAGTAGGACCTTAAGCAGTACGGACATGTATAGATACCTTTCATCTCGTCACCTTTTCAGTTTAGATGCTTTAATACTCCTGATCCCCCTTGTAGCATATCCCGTGCCAACATGGATCTTTCCCTTGTTCTCCTATGGAAAACTTGAGATCTATGGCAGTTGCAAAATAGTCTCGGACTAGATTGGAGTTCCAAAAATATAGGAGGGCGGACATTCTTGTCCGCCGTGGCGTAGCTCTCTAGAGCGAAGACTGGTCCGCCAGTTCGCGGGTTAGAAAACCCGCGCTCCTTTGAAGAGCAAATGCGTCGGGACTATTACTAGACGATTAGTAAATGAGGATGTTCCAGGATAGGACCATCCATCAGGATGACATCGGAAATCAGTGGAGGCAATTTCAAAATTGCCTCCGTTGAGCTGATTTCTAACGTTGGAGTGCGCTGCTTTAGCGTGTGTAACCTGTTGAATGCAAAGACACACTAAAGTTGTGAACTCCAACGGGCGCATCCCCGCAAATAACGTTTTTCATATTTTTGAAATCAGCTCAGTGAATTAAAGAAGTCGCCTTTCAACCGCCTTTGATATCCAGCAGCTTGATTAAAGGCGGATTAGCCTCGTTTGAATAACTTGTGTGGAATGTCTCGCAGATCTTCTCGGATTTCTTCCAATACTCGCTTTTGGGCTTGAGGAATATATCCTGGCTCACTGGTCCAGTTATCGAGTCGAGGATTTCCCTGACATGTAGCTTTTCAGGCGGCAGTGCGGGCAGATAGGTGACATTCCCCTCGCTGTTCTCCCTGATAAGCCTGTTTTGGACAAGCAACGGGATCACATCCTCCAGGAATGTCTCCGGAATACCTATATGCTCCGACAAGTCCTCCCTGTCCGGAGGCAGCCTGCCATGTTCAAAATGCTCGTTTATGACAAGAAGGCATGAAAGGGCTATTTTCTGCTTGTAGGAGGGTGTCATGTCCAAGGCCAGACGCCTGGACCTGAAAAGCTCGATGTTCTGGATGGCGAATGCCACATGCGCCCCGAAAAGCACGATCAGCCAGCCGAAGTAAAGGGCTATCAGCATGATCGGGATGACTGCCATTCCTCCGAAGAACGTATGCATTTCGAGGGCTTTTGAGACATAGATGATGCTCAGCTTGTTGTTCAACTGCCAGAGAGTTCCACCGACAATTCCTCCAATCACGGCGGGATAGAACCTGACCTGCGTGTTGGGCACGACCTTGTAGAAGATCGTAAAGCCCACCCAGAGGGTCAGGAATGGAAGTATTTTCACAAGCGCCAATACTACGGAATGGCTCGTCCCCTTCCAGCTCATGAAAAGCTGTGTGCCGGTCAATCCCATGGTGATGAACAGCACCAGCGGGAGCAATGTGAGGCAGAGCCAGTACTGCAGGAACTGCTGCCAGATGGGTCTCCCGCTCTTGACGTTCCAGATGTCGTTCATCGTACTTTCTATCGTCCTGAGCATAGAATACGCAATTAAAATGAACGGAACTATGCCGAAAAGGCCGAGTTTGCCGGCATCCATCTTAAAAAGGAGATCCTTCAGTTTCGCCACCGCAAGCTCCTTTGCCGAAACTTTCAGCTTGTCGCCATCCTCGCCGGCCGGAACCGCTTCAAGCTGTGGCGCGACATTCACGACGAAACTTTCAATTGCCTTGGGGATGAACTCCTCCGCCTTGTCCCTCAGGAATCCTTTTGAAAATGTGACCGCTATAATCAGCAGGGGGATCAGCCCGAGCACGCTCGTATAGCTGAGGGATGCCGCGACAGAGAGCGTCTTCTGCTGCACGAAATCATGGGTTATGACATACCCTACGCGCAAAGGAGAAATGAAAGGACGCAGGAAGGAAGGAGCGGTGTCCTTATCCATCCTCCATATTTCCTGGAGGAAGAAATTCCTGATCTTTGACAGTAGTATCTTTTCCTTTTTGGCCATTCCCGTTCATCCTATCTTAATGAATTCCGGCAATATGATTCCCAAAGCCACCGCCAGCTCCGCAGTTTCACAGCAGGCTCCTAAAATGTCGCCGGTGACGCCGCCAAGAAGACGGTCAGCCCTGAATTTCCAGTATAACATGACCATCCCGGCCAGGATGAGCGCCAGGATTAAATTCCTCCATGGAATCAGCAGTACAAACGGCAAAAGCCAGAGCGCGGCTATGAATATTGAAAGCACCGGCACCTTCCCGACGATCACTGCTCCAGTACCGCTTTCCCTGGGATACTTGCTGATCGCGGCAAGCAGGACCATTGCGAATCTCGCAATCACGGTTGTCGCAGAGAGAAAGGCCAGTGGAACAATGGCAAGACACACCTTGAAAAGCATGAGATGTTCCACGTAATTGTCCTGATACTTGTTGTAAAGCAAAAAGGAGACATGCTTTTCAACCGAGAAAATCACAAGGAACAATAGAATAAGCTTGCCAATGATGAGCAGGATCAGGTATGCGACGGCGGCAGCGCCTGGATGCGGATCCTTCATGATTTTCAGCCTGTCCTCCTTTGTCGCGGACATGGAGGAAAATGCATCGCATGAGTCGCAGAATCCGTCAATATGAAGTATCCCGGTCATCCACGCCAGCCCGGCCACAAAGAGGAAGTCTCCGATCAATATTACTGCAAGCGCCGCAAACGGATTGCTGGTGAAGAAGCTGAAGACATCGCTGAAGCAGCAGATGAGCATGAACGGCATGGCCGCCAAAAAAGCGAGTATGTATCCACAGAAAGGGAAATATGCAGCACTCCTTCCCCAGTCAGAGGAATCCGCTTCCGACACCCTGACCGGAAGCCGTGTCAGAAGCGAGAGCGCCAGAAGAAACGGATTTAAGATAAGCTTGTACAAAGTAACCGCCATTGTTTCTTTTTGTGGAATCAAAGGCAAATACGATATTTCCTGAATCGGATTTTACAATGGAGCGGGGGGCATTTGCTTAAATGGATTTTTCTTGAATTCTTTTTTGCTTAAATTCTTAAGTTTAATGAAATCCCCATTGATCAAAGCTTCCTTTTTTGACCGTTTCCATTTTTTTAATTGCATTTCTCTTTGTACAGCTTTTTCTCTAGTATCGAAATTTTCGATGTAGACAAAATATTGCATGGGATTGTCCTTCGATACGCTCATTCCTCGCTACTCAGGGCCGCCATTCAATACTGGATATTGATGCCTGTAGAACTTCTTCATGTTCTTCGGCCTGCCATGAGTGTCTCGAGTGAAACGAGAGATTTATCGAATCGCGGGAGCGACGGGGCTCGAAACTGTTTGGCTCAAAACCAGGATTTAAAAAAGGTATTTGAGGCCCGGGAAAACCTGCCAGAAACCATGAAGCAGGGAAGATCTCTGTGCAAGAAACTAATGAGTTGCTTAATACACTTCGTCGTGTGTCCCGACTGTCAGAAGAAGGATGGTTTCCTTCCCATCGCTTTTCAAGAATTTAAAGATTATGCGCAAGTCATACCCGGCAGAGCAAGCCCAGCTTCCAGAGAGGACACCGGAAAGCTTGTGTGTCTTCAATGAGGCTTCAAATGCGTCTTGGGAGAGCTTTTCGAGCGATATTTTAAAATCTTCTGCCCTGTCTGGATTCTTTTTGACTATTTTTTTGGCCGCCCTGACAAAGGACGGAGTATTTATGAGATTTCTTTTCAAGAAAGAATTTCCTTCATAATTTCGGTAACGGTGGCCTGTTTTGCCATCCCTGACTTGCATTCTCCCTCGGCCTTGTGAATCTCCAGGGCAAGCTTTTTCCGCTTGTCTTCAACTATCCTTCTCGAAAGGATATGTACGCATTCCTCCCGGTCTTGCAGGGGTAGTTTCTGAACTATCTCAAGAACATTGTTGATTGTCATCACGCTTTTCATAAATTACTCCATTTGAATCTTGGATACTTTACATCCATTTCAATGTTTCGCAAATCGCATATGCTTTGTTCCCAGCCCGCCGCGAAAATGGGCCATGTCAACTCGTCGGAGCGGATTTTAATCTTTCCTCTGTTCCCTCAGGAAAATTCCGTATGGCAGTAAACTTTGACATTCCAGTATAAAACTTGTCCGAGCTGTATGAATATAGAATATAGACGTGATATTGCATGAGATTGCCCTTCGATACGCAGGAGCTGCTACTCAGGACCGCCATTTTTTCGCCTTGGCAAAAAAATGGCGGGAGCGACGGGGCTCGAACCCGCAACCTCTGCCGTGACAGGGCAGCGCTCTAAACCAATTGAGCTACGCCCCCGCTTTTTACGCGGAAGTCCCAAAAATTATCATAAGACCAATACTTTGCAAGAGGATTTTGAAAATTATTGTTCAATAGGCTACGGATATCAATCCAAGAATGGCCTGCCATCCGTAGCCTGACTGGAACAAGGTGCTATACGAAGTGTGAAGACTATGGAAATAGAAACCTGTCTGCACTTTCGACGGGCGAAGACTGGCATGCCGAGGCGAAGTTCGGAGCAGATTTGTTCTATGCCCGGCTTCGTTGGGATACTACGCCGTGGCAGTCTTCATTCTCCGCCATGCTCCGAATGAAGACTGGTGGCGGCTCTCGGATTCGAACCGAGGACCTGCGGATTATGATTCCGACGCTCTAACCAACTGAGCTAAGCCGCCAATTCGACGTGTAAAATATATGAAAAGCCATTTCTTGCAAGTATAAATGGGATTTTGAAGCCACTTTTAGGCTTCGTGCATTCATTTCCCCTTGTCCCTGAAGGAAAAATATATGGTCACCGGAGACTGATATTTCCCGACCGTGTTTGGATTGACAACTATGAAGTCGTCGTTCTCCCCAGTGGATGCCGGATTGTCGAGTATTGTATTCCCGAAGCTCCAGATGTTGACAATGTTCCCCTCCTCCTTCGCAAGGCAGAGCATGTCATGCGAAAAGCTCGAGCCTACGAAAACCCAGCCCAGCCTGTCCATAGGCTTGGAAGTCTGCTTGTTAGAAAGCCAGTTTTCGACAGGAATCCGTTTGCCTCCTTCCGGCTTGACATCAATGTTGAAAACCGTCCCCTGCTTGATCTTTTCGCCACCGGTACGTGTACCGTTCTCGGCCCCTAGCAGAAGAAGCGCTATCTGCAATTTCATGGGATCCACCTTGCTGCCAAGCAGGCTTTCATGAACCCTCCCATGCGGCATCGAAATAAGCACTTCAAGATCTCCGGAAGTCATATTGACCGTTCCTGGAAAAGAAATTTCCTTTTCACGCCGGAGGATCGTTATGTCACCGATTTTTATGTTCTGGTCCGGAAGAAGCTCGCCTCCGAGTTTCTGGAGCACACCCTTCTCGGCTTCATTCAACGGTGGCGGCGCGTCCTTGTCCTCCTTTGCATTTTCCTTGACGGGCAGGACTTGATTCGATGCCGCATCAGGAGTGACATTACTGCAGGATGAGGTCAATAGGACAACAAGCAGAGATGAGAACAAAAATGATTTTTTCATGTTTAAAATTCCTTCTTTGCCTTTCGTGTCATCAGATCCTTGACGCCCCTGCGCGGATCCTTGCCGACATAGAGTTCCTCGTATACTTCATTTATTATAGGCGTATCGACGTTGTTTTTCAAAGCGAGGCTGTGGGCGCTTTCGGAGGTCTTCACTCCTTCAGCCACGACAAGCCCCATCTCCTTCAGGATCTCGTTGATCTTCCTGCCCCTTCCAAGTTCTTCGCCGACATGCCTGTTGCGGCTGTGACGGCTGGTGCAGGTCACGATCAGATCCCCTATCCCGCTCAGTCCTGAAAACGTCTCATATCTGCCGCCAAGTACAACGCCGAGTCTCGCCATTTCGGCGATGCCCCTCGTCATCAGCGCCGCCTTGGGATTGTCCCCGAGCTTCATGCCGTCAATCACACCGCATGCGATCGCGAACACATTCTTCAGCGCACCTCCGAGTTCGACGCCGACGACATCGCTGGAAGTGTAGACCCGGAAGAACTCATTCATGAAAACCTTCTGCACCACCTCGGCAGTCGCTGCATCATTTGAAGCGGCTACTATTGCCGTAGGCACATTGACCGCGACCTCTTCCGCGTGGCTCGGTCCGGAAAGCACGCAATATCTGGTTTTCCCGAGAATCTCATCGCAAATTTCGCTCATGCGCTTCAAAGAGCCGACTTCGATTCCTTTTGCGACATTCACAAGAATCTGTTTTCCCGGGGAATGCAATTTGGAAAACTTTTCCAGCGTCCCTCTCATGTACTGTGAAGGCGATGCGAGCACGACAAGCTCTGAATCCTCTACGGCCTCCTTCATGTCCTCGCACAACACGAGCCCGTCCGGAAGTTTCACGCCCGCAAGGAACTTACTGTTCTCCCTGCTCTTGCGGATTTCGCAGATATAGTCCGGGAACGGGCCCCACAACCTGACACTGTGCCCGTTGTGAACCAGGAGGATTGCAAGAGCAGTCCCCCAGCCGCCATCGCTTAGTACCGCTATATTCATATGAACTCCTTGATTATAAAGAATCTCATGTTCTCATGGCGATCATGAGATTCTTTATTTCTTCTTCTCAAACTTGTTTTCCGTCCCATTCATCAGCCTTCTGATGTTCGAATGGTGTTTCGCTATTGCAAGCAGCGTCAGCACGAGCAGGAATATCTGGATTGAATCGGCAAGAGGCCAGATCTTCGTCCATGACAATAAATATGAGCTGACCGGCAAAAGCGCCGCCGCGACTATGCTTGCAACAGACACGTATCTTGTGGCATAGAAGAAAATGATCCAGGCAATCCCGCAGCAGACAAAGGAAAACGGCGCGATCGCAACAAGGACTCCTCCTCCAGTCGCCATGCCTTTTCCGCCCTTGAACTTCAGGAAAATTGTCCAGATGTGGCCGGCAACGACAGCAACCGCCGCGGTTATGACTGCCGCATCTGCGGAAACAGATATGATTTTTCTGGATACCAGGAAACTTACGGCCAGTACCGGCAGAAGCCCCTTGAGGAAATCCAGGAGGAAGCAGAGGTATCCCCATTTCTTTCCGAGCACCCTCATCACGTTCGTGGCGCCGACATTTCCGCTCCCGTGCCGGCGGATGTCGATCCCGTTGATCTTCCCGATGATGTATGCCCACGGCACGGAACCGAAAAGATAGCTGACCATCCCTATGACAGCGCAGATTACTGCTGGTGAATCCATTTATCCCCGATCTTATATGTTCATTTTAAAGAATGTGGTACAGGCGAGACGCCTGTGCTACACTCCCTTTTTCTAAACTCTTAATATAGCACCACATGCCATTTTCGCTCAAACTGGAAATCCGTCCCCTTCAATGTATATTAGCCGCCGTTTCCAGATCAGGGGAATCCCTAAAGAACAAACAACGGAGAAATGAAAAATGAAGAAGTTACTCGCAGGACTCGCAGCCTCGGCAATTTTCACAGGAGCCCTTTGCCTCATGGCCCAGGACAAGGCCGCACAAACAGACGCCTACAAGAAAATGGACAAGAACAGCGATGGAAAAGTCGCTTCTGATGAATACAAGTCCTACTGGATAGACATCTTCGGCGTTATCGATACGAGCAAGGATGGAAAAGTCTCCGCAGACGAACACAAGGCCAGGGCAGAAAAGCTCATCTCCGAAAGAGACAAGGACAAGAACGGCACCCTTTCAAAGGAGGAATGGGCCACCGTTGCAAAACCTGAAGGCAAGCTTCCTGAAAAGCCCGGAGTTGCCGTTGCACGCTTCGCACAGGCCGATGTGAACGCAGACGGATCAATCACCATCCAGGAACATTATATCGCCATGAGCGATAATTTCGACAAGGCCGACAAGAACAAGGACGGAAATCTCGACAAGGATGAGCTTGCAGGAATGTTCCTGGAAGTATTCCGCAAGGTCGATATCGACAAGGACGGCGTTGTCACGCAGGACGAATGGGTTGCGTTCTGGATCGGCGTTGCGCCTAAGGATGTAAAAGCCGCTCCGGCAAAATAACAGTTCTCAGTTTATAAAAAGGCGGCGTTCAGCGCCGCCTTTTTATTTCTTTATTGTTTGAACTTTGGAGCTTGAGATTTGGAATTTAATATCATATGGATTTAATCCTTGGCATAGAGACAAGCTGTGATGAAACTGCGGCATCCGTGGTCGCCGACGGCTGCGAAGTCCGCAGCAATGTCGTGTCCTCTCAGATCGCCAAGCATTCCCTCTACGGTGGAGTCGTACCCGAGATCGCCGCACGCGAACACCTGAACGCAATCGAGCTTGTCGTCGATACCGCCCTCAAAAATGCGAATTGCGCAATCAATGATATCTCCGCCGTGGCGGTGACAAATGGTCCGGGCCTCATTCCCGCACTTCTTGTCGGCGTGAATTTCGCGAAAGGCATTTCCGCCGGACACAAGATCCCGCTAATCGGCATCAACCATTTTATCGCGCATATCTACGGAAGCTTCCTTGAAAACGGCATGGAAAGGCTCAAACAACCTGAGACATATCCCATACTTTCACTTGTCGTCTCCGGCGGACACACCGCCCTCGTCCTGATAACCGCCGATGGCACCGCCAAAATCGTCGGCACAACTCTTGATGACGCCGCAGGCGAAGCGTTCGACAAGGCGGCAAAACTCCTCAACCTCGGTTATCCCGGAGGCCCCGTGATCGAGAAGACCGCGAAAAAGGGAAATCCTGCGAAGTTCGCATTTCCACGCTCCCTGACAGGAACTTCAGGAAGAGCCCTTGAAAAGAAGGACCGTTTCAACTTCAGCTTCAGCGGCGTGAAAACATCCCTTTATTACCATTGCAAGAACGCAGGGGGAAACGAAAATATAAAAGGAGAGCTCCTTTATGACACCGTCGCTTCATACCAGGAGGCGATCGTGGACGTACTGACAAGGAAGACCGCAGAAGCCGCGGAGCATTTCAACGCCCCGACAGTGGTCCTCTGCGGAGGCGTAGCCTGCAACGGCCTACTCAGGGAAAGAATGAAATCGGTACTTCCGGCGAAACACCAGCTTGTCATATCCCATCCGAAGTTCTGTACCGACAACGCTGCGATGATCGCAGGCCTTGCATGTCACTATTACAGGGAAAAGCGCTTCGACAGCCATTCCCTCGATGCATATTCCCGCATGTCCGAACTCAGCTCGGTCGTCTTCGTCTAAATCATATTTTTTACGCTTTGCGGAAAAAATATTGCAAATTCCGATTTCCATTACATATTATAGCGAAATTTGAACCGGATTATTAGATATCTGGATTATTGGACCGCTGGATTAAATTGATTTTTCTTCTTAATTCTCCCCCAACAATCCATTTAACACATTGATTATTATGAACAAAAATCCAAAATATGAATATCCGAAGCCGATTCCGGTGAAGAACCGGAAATGGCCGGACAACCAGCTTAAGAAGGCGCCGGTATGGTGTTCAGTCGATTTACGCGACGGCAACCAGGCGTTGCCCATTCCAATGACGCCGGAAAAGAAGCTCAAATACTTCACTGCCCTTGTCAACATAGGCTTCAAGGAGATCGAGGTCGGATTCCCCTCGGCTTCCCAGGACGATTTCGATTTCACAAGGAAGCTCATCACTGAAAACCACGCCCCGAAAGGCGTGAGGATATCCGTGCTCACACAGGCGAGGAAGCATCTCATCGACAGGACAGTTGAATCGCTCATCGGCGTGAAGGAAGCGATAATACACTGCTATGTGGCCACATCGGATCTCCACGGCGGCATCGTCTTCGACAAGAGCCGCGAGGACGTCAAGAAAATGTCCATCGAAGGGACCAGGATGATCGTAAAGGCCATTGAAAAGGCCGGACTCAAGAACATTGCATATGAATTTTCGCCGGAGGAATTCACTGATACAGACATCGACTTCGCGGTTGAAGTCTGCGAGGCGGTGAAGGAGGCATGGGGCAAGTCCGAAAAACATAATTTCATACTTAATCTTCCTGCGACCGTAGAACGCAGACCTCCATACCAGTATGCCGACATGATCGAGTATTTCATCAGCAAATATAAGTATATGTCTGAGACGACGATAAGTTTGCATGCCCATAACGACCAGGGATGCGCAGTCGCCGCCACTGAAATGGCGCTCCTTGCAGGCGCAGACCGCGTCGAAGGGACTCTTTTCGGACACGGCGAGCGTACAGGCAACCTGGACATTGTGACCATTGCGCTCAACCTCCATTCACGCGGCATCAAGACCAACCTGGATTTTTCAGACATGCCCTCGATCGTGAAGATCGTAGAAAACGCCTCCTGCATACCAGTGCACCAGCGGCACCCATATGCAGGCGAACTTGTCTTCACAGCCTTCTCAGGCTCGCACCAGGATGCAATAAGGAAGGGGCTCAACTCCAGGAAAAAGGCGGAGGAGTTCTTCCATCTCGGCTGGAAGGTGCCATATCTCCACATCGATCCTGCCGACATCGGCAGAAAATACGAGCGTCTCATCAGGATCAACAGCCAGTCCGGCAAAGGTGGAGCAGTCTTCATCCTTGAACAGGACTTCGGGATCCGTCCTCCGAAGGAGATGCATCCTGAGATCGGCGATGCAATGCAGGCCTATGCCGACAAGAAGAAGAAGGAGATCACATCCGAAGAACTCTATGAGATATTCAAGAAAAACTTCATCGAAGTCAAGGGCCCGTACAGCCTTGATGACTTCCATATCATTTCCGAGCAGAACAAGGGCGAAAACGTCCACGCCAAGCTGACCGTTACGATCAACGGCGCAAAGCATGTGATCGAAGGCGAAGGGAACGGTCCTGTTTCCGCGGCCGTCCATGCCATGAAGACCCAGAAGGAAGTGATCGGATTCATCATAAATGATTTCTCCGAGCAGTCAATGGGACAGACCGCTGATGCCACCGCAGTGGCCTATGTCTCAGTGAAGCGCAGCTCGGACGGAAAGGCCTTCTACGGAGTGGGGATCCATTCTAATATTGAACAGGCCGCCCTGCGCGCAGTTTTCGCTGCATTGAACAGGGCAGCAAACTGAGGAGCGTATGAAGAAGCTTTTAATTACGTTTTCGATCGTGGCAGTTGTCATTGTCGCACATGTGATCCTGTTGAGGCATTTCATCTTCCCCGAAAAAAAGACCCCGCCGGTCGAAGAGACAAAACCGGCCGATCCGATTGACAATTCCAAGATACCTCCTCCCCAGGATATTCCTGTTGTCAAACACAAGTACAGCCCCTTCAACTACAGGGGCGCTGTAATCGGAGATCTGCCAACGGTCCCGACTTCCAAGGACGCCACCTCCGGAATCCTCGTAGACCTCGGCTCACGAAAGGTGCTCTGGGCGAAAAATCCAAGGAAAGCAGTCGCAATAGCTTCCATGACAAAGATGATGACGGAGCTGATCATCTTCGAGGATCTTGAGAACCGCAAGGATGTGACGCTCGAAACGCAGATCCAGGTCACCAAGTCCGCATATAAGATCGGAGGCAGCCAGATATGGCTTGATCCCAGGGAGAGTTTTTCACTCGAGGACCTTCTGAAGGCCGTCATGATCAAGAGCGCAAACGATGCCGCCTACCTTGTGGCGGAATATTTCGGAAATGGAGATGTCTACGCCTTCGTGGAGAAGATGAACACCAGGTCCATGGAACTCAAGCTGCCCGGAGCGAAATTCTACAATCCTCACGGCCTCCCCGGAGATACGGCCGCCGAAGACAACACCTGCAGTCCTGAAGGATGTGCCATGCTCGCCGAAAGGCTCCTCGATATTCCAAAGGCCGCCGAATTCGCGCGTACAAAACTCGATTATATCCGCGTAGGGACACCAAAACAGACCGCTCTTGCTAACCATAATCACCTTATCGGCGCATGTGCCGGAGTGAATGGGATGAAGACCGGCTGGATCCAGCGTTCCGGATTCTGCATAACGGCAACCTGCGAACGTGCAGGAAGAAAAATGGTGGCGGTAGTCACCGGCTTCCCGAGCTACAAGACCCGCGACGCATTCGTCGCAAAGCTCCTCGACTGGGGATACAGGCAGAAGCCAGTAGAGGATAAAGCCCCCGCAGAAGCCACCCAGCCCGGAAACGAGGAGAAGAACCTCGAGGATCTGCTGAACCAGGTCGTTCCAAAATAAAATTTTCCATGGAAATTTTATAATAGTCGAAGTCAACAAGGATTCCACCTTGAAAGTCACCGGCTTCCGCAAGGCGCAGACCGCAGAATTGAAATAATCCTTTTGAATCCCAATATTGACTATGCATATAAAAGGTGCATATTAATGCATATGAGAACGACACTTAACATAGACGCTGAAATTCTTGCAAAGGCTTCGGATCTTACTGGAATCCGGGAAAAGACAGCTCTTGTCAGAAAAGGGCTGGAATCACTTATTTCCAAGGCAAGCGCCGCCCGTCTGGCAAATCTTGGTGGAACTGAAAAAAACATCAAGCCTGTTCACAGACGGAGGGGCCCTTGATGGTTCTTGTTGATACCTCCGTATGGATAGATCATTTCAGGAACAATAACATAAAGCTAACCGAGATTCTTATCTCCGAAGAAGTTTCCTGTCATCCATTCATAATCGGTGAGCTGGCCTGCGGAAACATCAAAAACAGGAAGGAAATCCTATCCCTGCTCAAGGCTCTCCCAACTCTGCCTAAAGCAGGAGACGAAGAAATATTATTTTTCATTGAGACTCATAATATTTCAGGAAAAGGCCTCGGACTTATTGATGTTCATCTGCTGGCATCATGCCTCTTCAAAAACGCTGCTTTATGGACTTTGGACAGAAAATTAAAAGAAACCGCCATATTGTGCGGGATTGAAGCTTTCTGAATTAAAAAGGCAACTGCCTTTTCATTTATTCAATGAATCGGCTTTCTTCTGAAGACTCTTCTCTATGTCCAAGTTCTTCTTGTGCCACTGGTAGTTGAATTCCAGGGCAAAGGAAAGCATTAGAAAAAGAACTGCAGTGAATACAATAACTATTATAATTGAAAATCCTTCCTGATTCTTCCTGTTCTTCATATCCACCTCATTTTTGTCACATGCATGATACAATTCTTATTCTATCCTTGCTGTTCTGCTTCCCTTTAACTTCAACATTCAGCACTGCGAGTTTCTCAGAATTATCCTTTGCCTCGACCTCCAGGGAAACAATCATTCCTTCCGGAAGAAGGGCAAGATCCCTCTTGCCGTTTTCATCGACTAAGAATATCCTGCTGTTATCGGCCATCAGCTTTTTCTGTCCGGACACAAGGCAGTTCCCCTCCTTTTTCCAATCCGGAGACAAATGTATGATATTCCTGAACTTGCCGGAAAGGACGAACATCTCCTGATTGCTCAATGATTTCTCGACCGCCTGGGTGCAGAGCTTTGATCCGTCATAGAAGAACTGGAATGCAAGCTCGAACATGACAAGCATTATCGCTATGACTACCAGCATCTCAATCAGACTGTAACAGTTTTTCCTCATATTTTCCCCAGTATGACAGGCTTTCCAGCCTGTTATTTTATTTCTTCAGCAGGCGTCTGCCCTGTTTTAATTTCGATTCTGCCAATCTTCTTCCCATTTTTCCTCTGTATTTCCAGGACTGCCCTGCCATTGCGGATTTCGCAGCATTTCCTGACATCATCGTCACCTTCAAGTACGCTTCTTCTGAATTCATCTTCAAAAATATCCTTTATCCTGGCGAAATCCGCTTTTTTCTCGAAGGATATCCTTTCAAGTGAATTGTCGAGGACCTGGAGAGCCCTGCTCTCACGGGTGAAATTCCTGTCCATGACCCTGAGATTATGCGCGGAACTGGAAAACAATGCCGCAACCATGGCCAGAAGCCCCATCGCAAATATGAGTTCCATAAGTGTATATTTATTCTTCATAGCAGATACACATCCTTCTCATATATTATTCCGGCTTCAGCCATTTTCGCCGCAGCCTGTTTTACATCGGTGTCAGGATATTCCGTGATTTTCCTGCGGAGATCCCTGAGCCCCGGATTGCTGATTATGAAATCCTTCCATTCATCATTCGGATTCAGATATGCGGCAACAGGAATCCGCCCTTCCCCATTTTTTTCCTGGACAAGCCTCTGGGCTATGACTCCTGTAATCGCCGAGGCGACAAGGAACGGTTCAAATCCCTGGTGCAGCATCCGCGCGTATACGGACGGAATATCCCCGGCATGAAACGTTGTAATCACACGGTGCCCGGTAAGAGCTGCGTCAAGCGCCACCTTGACGACGCTGCTGTCCCTCATCTCGCCGATGACTAGCGTCTTGACATCCTGCCGCAATGCCGCCCTCAGTGCTTCAGGATAACCCCACCCCTCCCCGCATCTGGTAAGGGAAATCTGTGATATCCCGTCAACTTCGCATTCGACAGGGTCTTCAACTGTAATGATAGAGGCGGGATCCTGCGAATTCCGCAGCAGTTCCCGAATCATCGCATAGATTGTCGTTGTCTTCCCGCAGCCGGTGGGGCCTGTCAGCACTATCAGCCCTGAAGCAGGAATTAGCATTTTTTGTAATGATGAAAGGACATTGTCGGTAAAATTAAGGTCGACGAGGCATGCGTTGATTCCGCTCCTGTAAAGGACGCGGATAGAAATTCTTTCGCCATTGGTAGTCGGCATCGCGGCAACACGGAGTTCAGCATCTGCGAAATCCGCAACTCCGCGGATGATTCCGTCCTGGGCTATCTTGGTCCTATATGTAAGGAGCCCTGAAATCACTTTTATCCTGTTGACGCACTGGTCCCCGAACTCACGTGGAATCCTCTCATGGTCATGCTGGATCCCATTTATCCTGAACCTGATGTTATATCCGTCCTTCATGGGCAGCCAATAGATGTCGCTGGCCTTCCGCTTAAGGGCCTCGGAAAAAATCTTGTCGACAAATGGAGGAACTTGATTGTCTTCTTGTGTTTTCATATTTTCACCAAAATACCGTTACATAATCAGTAATCCTGAATATCCCAAGCGCAAGCCCGATTATTATTGAACCGAACAGGATGACGTTTATCAGGACTGCGACAATCTCAATTATCTGGAGGAATCCCTTGGAAGAAGAGCTTATTTCAAAGCGCACCCATCGCAGGGATGTATCGAAGCCCTCGCTTAACCTATCCCTCATGACAGCATTCCTGATTATCATATTATGCAATGGATCATATAGCTCCATATCCTCCCAGGCATCAAGCCAGTTCCTGCCATTCTCAGCTGACTTCACGAATTTCCCAAGCCTGAATTTTATAAACTGATAACGGCTTGAGGCTATGCTCCATTCAGCGGCTTTTATCACATCGTCACCGGAAGAAATAAAGGCGGCCATGGATCCGGACAGTTCAACTTGTGCGGCCGCCTTGTAATACCATCCGAAGACAGGCATCCTTATCAGGCATTCTTCCAGTATCCTTTTAATCAATGGAAGATTTGATATTAAAAGAACGGCACACAGGCCAATAAAGAGGAAAGACAATATCGCATCGTAATTGGCATGCAGGAAATCAGATACGCAGAAGACTATCTTGGTCATTTCGGGATAATAAACAGTATTCCCCTCGTAAAGCTCATACAATATCTTCTGGAATTTTGGAACTATGAAAATCATGAGCCCCGTGGCTATCAGAGACAGGTTCACAAACTGGATTACAGGATATGCAAAGCTTGCCTTGATTTCATTTCTCAGGCCGTGGACAAAGCTTATATTTTCAGCCAGCTGCGGGAGAATTTCCCTGAGTTTCCTTTCCTTGTCGGCTTTTTGTATCGCAAGAAGCAGATAATCAGGGAAATATCTATGGAGCCTCCTGCTGAATGATTCTGAAAGCGAAACTCCGTTTTTCAAATCCGCCGACACCAGCATTAATTGCGAATGGAATGATGGACTCGTGAAAACAATAAAGCTTTTTAACTTTTTCCTCTCATTTATAAAGAACAGGATAGGAAGAATTATCATGATCGCAATCATTATCATCGTCCATTTGATCATGTCTTCCATATAGATAGAGTTCCTCATTAAAACGATCAAAAGCTTGAATATAAAAAAGAGTGCCAGTAAAAATACAGGAAGAAAAAGAAAATATGGACTTTTCCTGACTTTATATTTATCATCATCAATTTGAGTCTCATTTCTTCCTTCCCTGCAGAATCCGTCAATCGCTTCATCAAAGGGTATATCGTTCCTGGCCGCAAACGCGAGAGTCTTCATAAAATAGTCGATGCCAGTATAGAAGTGCTGGCTATCAACATAGTATGGACCGTTCAGATTCATTTTTCATCCACCAAGCTTGTTTATGATTGCAATCAACGGCGTAAAGAGCCCTATAATAATACTGCCGACAGCGACGGAAAGTATGATTATCAGGAACGCCTCCCATGCCAATCCCGCCTTATTGATCGCGGCAATGGTTCTTTCCCGGTACATCTGGGAGAGATTCTTAAGCTCTTCAGACCGTCTGGTTTCAGGCACGTTTTTTACAGTCAGGACTATCAGGTCGGATATTATTTCCTCATTTTTCAGGCATTCGACAACATCCCTGCCCTCAGCGCATCCTCTTGAAATGTTCTTGAGCGAGGCTGAAAGCTTGGATTCCTCAATAATCTCGGAGATTGCCTCAAACGCATAGACCATTGAAAGCTTCTGTTCCATGAAGACAGCCCACATCGAGCAGAAACGGGACATCTGCAGGTTTTTGAAAATATTTCCAGAGAATGGAAGAAATCTTATTATCTTTATAAATGTCTTTTGGGACGCAGGACCTTTATTGGCAAAAAGCCAGATCAAAAAAGCAATTGATGAAAGAAAAAATGCCAGTATCGCAATCTCATATTTGACCGATAGTGAAGAGAGTGTGACAACTAAATCTGTAAGAGGAGGAAGCTTCTCACCCTCAAGAAGCTCACTGAATATCTGTGCGAACTGCGGCACTACAAGCCTGAGGATGAGAAAAAACAGCATGAATGAAAATGATATGGTGAACACCGGATACAGCGCAATTCCCTTCACCATCGAAACAAGTTGGTGATTCATTCTCGACATATAGGCAATTTCGTTCAATATCTCGGACAAGGTTCCGCTTTTCTCGCCGCTTTCTATCATTCTTACATGGAACGGCTGGAAGTAATCAGGAAACTGCCCCATGGCCTCCGATAACGGCTGTCCCTTGGAGGTTCCTGCGGAAACGCTGAAGAGGACTTGTTTGAAGTCAGGCTTGTCAAAGTTGGCGGCAAGCTGGCGGATGCTTTCCGGAAGCGGCAGATTCGATTTCACAAGCAGTGATAGCTGCCTGTAGAAATCCGCGATTTCTGTTTCGTTGGTGGCCATACTGTCCTAATGTACCATTGTTAACGTATTTTAAAATGCCTCCGCGAGATATCCGATTATTCTGAATATCGAACCCAGCAGGGCTATTGCCGTTGAAGCGACAATGAGTCCTATGAACAATATTCCCGAGATCTCTATCCACCGGAGCTTTTTCACGGACGACTTCGAAACATCATTTGAGAGCCATACCAGCATTGTATCAAATCCTTCGGCGGGATTGTTCCTTGCCGCAGAATTAGTCACTATCCAGTCATTTATTGATACGCCAAACCCCATCTCCATCCATGCCAAAGACCAATCCTTCCCATTTTTTACCGACACTGCGAATTTCAAGAGTTTTTTCCTCATCCATGGCCTTCCAATCGTTGCCGCACTTATTTCCGCAGCCTCTGCAATGTCTTTTCCTGAAGACAGATATGACGCCATGGATCCGGCAAGTTCAAGCAAGGCGTTCCTTTTAACGCTTCTGTTAAGCAAGGGGATTCTGACAATGATTTCCTCGAAAATGATTTTTAAATAAGATCCAAGAGGAATGTAGATTAACATGAATAGAAGAAAAAACATCAGCATAGTAAAGAAGTTTGAGAACAGCCAGTTTGATACAGAAATGTACCTGTTTAGAAAAACTGGAGTTTCCGTACCCTCCAAAAGCTCAGCGTAAATCTTTTCAAACTTTGGGACAATGAATATTGACAAGAATGATGTTATGAAAATAATAACAACAAGTTCAATTGTCGGAAAACTCAGCGCGGAAAATATCCTCATCTTTATATCGGTCACGAAATTAATTCTTTTGGCAAAGCGTGGCATCATTTCCGCGAGACATCCTTCTTTCTCAGCTTTTTCCACAGCCTCAAGGAAATATGCAGGAAGATAATTTGATAGCCTTTTCCTCAGGGCCAGATGGAGAGGCGCTCCTTTTTTAATGTCGATAATTGCAAGCTCCAGGGAAGTACTCCACTTTTTCCTGAAAAAATTGCTGAAGTGCGGCATCAGATCGTCCTTGCCTCGCACCGTTCCGCAGTCCGTAATGGTCGACAGGGCCTCATCAAAGGGAATGTTATGATCTGCGGCCCAGGCTATGGTGCTGGCAAGAATGCCAGCCTTGGAATATGAAAGCATGCCGTCTGCCGACTCGGCATATTTTCCACTCGTATAAAGTAAATTGTTGCCCATCATAACGACTTGTCCTTAGGTTCCTTAATAGATAAAATGGCTGAGTATAGGCAGGAATAATATAAATATGATGGTTCCTACAGCACATATCATCATCATCATGGAAACAAGTTCCCAGGCAGTGCCCAAGCGCCTGAATCCAAGCGTTGCCCTGTCCTTGAACAGTTCGGCCAGCCTGTCGAGCTCTGAAGAAAGTTCCTTTTCAGGGCTGTGCTTCAGGGTCAAAGTCAATACTTCAGAGATATCTCCCTCCTTCGAGAGTTCTTCTACAAGGTTGCCACCTTCAGAACATTTGGATGCAATTCTTTTCAACGCCAGCTCCAGTCTCTTGTTTTCGACAAGCCCGGCTATGACAGACAGGGCTTCCGCTGCAGGTATGTTCTGCTTTATCATCAAGGACCAGAGCGAGCAGATCCGCGCCATGGAAAGATTATAGAAAATCACATTTGAAAAAGGGACCGCCTTGATTACTTCCAGGAATATCTTCTGTGAAAAGAGGCTGTTTCCCAGCAGCCAGACTGAAAAAGCTATGTGCGAAATAAAAATAAAAGCGACAAAATAAACATGATTTCTTGTCAGTTCAGATATCCCCATAATGAACTGGGTCAGAGGCGGAAGCTTCTCGCCTTCAAGCAGGTCGCTGAAAATAATCGCAAAATGAGGAACGATATAGTACATGAGAAGGAAGAATATGAAAAACGCAAAAGTAGTAGTGAACAGTGGATATGCCAAAACATCTTTTACCAGGATGGTCAGCTGGCTCTGCAGGTGCGAAACACGCGCAATATCCAGCAGGATGTCGGGGAGAAGTCCGGATTTTTCCCCCAAGCTGATCATTTTCACGTGCATCGGATGGAAGTAGGAGGGGAATCTTTGCATCGCTTCGGCAAGGGGAACACCTTTTGACGTGTCCTCGCTTATTTTTTGGAGGATTTCCCGGAATTCCTTATGCCCTGAATTCCTGCCGAGATGACAGAGGGTTTCAGGAAGAGGCATGTTGGATTTTGTGAGGATTGATAGTTCCCTGTAGAAGTCTGTAATTTCCTGGCTTCTTGTTTTCACTGTATTTCGCTCCTCATGCTATAATCTCACTTCATTGTTCAACTTTTTCAACTTCAATAGCGACAGAACCGGTTTCGGAACTGATCGCAGGCTGATAATATTCATAAGCCCGTGAAACCGGAGTCTGCGCCCTTATCGGATATTTCGCCTTCATATCAAAGGAAACAACCGCCTGGGAATTGGCTTTGATCTCCCTGAGATAAATTATTGCCTGCCGCCCCCTTATTTCCCATTGTTCAATATCATTTCGGTCTTTCATGGCCTCCAGCTTGTCAGGAATCACATCAAAACCCGGAGGCACTCCAATGTCCACGAGGACCATATTGGCAGGCATCGCCCCGTTGTTGTCCACAGTAGCCCTGCAGTTTATAATATCATTGACCTTCAGGTTATTCTTTTCGTATTCGACATTGATCTTCAGGATCTCCTTGGCGTCTGAAGAGTGCTCCTTTTGGGGGATATAATACTCAACAACGAGCTGATAATTGTAGTTTTCATCTTTGGGAGAACGTATTTCAACGGAGTTCACTCCTAGCTGCACGGACGCTGCCAGATCAATCAGCTGGCATATGTCATAGTTCTCCCCGGTAATGCCTATTTTATTTACCGCTTTCCCGTTTACAGATATCGTTATCTCATAGGGCTTGTCGTATTTCTTCTGTTTCTTCCCCGCTATAATCGCACGCAGGCACTGGATTGTCGACTGGGTGGTCCCCCAGTTTCCATTCTTATCCTTTTTACTGATCAGCCATGACAGCACCTTGGAAGCCGTAGCCGTATGCTGTCCTGCCCTGAACATTGCCTGAAGTGCAAGGGCGGTTGCTTCAGTATCATAATAAATGTTCTTTTTCCCCTTGATGTTCCACATTACGAAATCCCCCTCCTCGCTCCTCGATTCATACAGCTTTTCTATCATATTATCGGCCTCCGGCCTTCTTGCAGCGGCAAAGGCATTTGCACAGTACGCAAGCGTCCTTGCATCCTTGATCTCATCGAGATGTTTAAGGATATAATTGAACGATGGCTCCAGCTCAGAATTATCGAGTCCGGATTCGGCGAGCGACATCAGGATATATGACGTAACTTCAATATCTGTATTCAGCCCCAGGGCCCATCTTTCATTCTTCCAGGAACCGTCCGCCTCGCGTTTGTAGATAAGCCATTTCCTTGTCCTCTCAATGACCTTTAAATCAACGCTCTCATAGACTTTCCGCATATCACAGAATTCCATCAGGCCGTAGGCGGACAATACTGTATTAGCCGGAGATCTTCCGAACCATTCAAATCCACCGTTTGAGATCTCGAAAGAAAGAAGGCGCTGATATCCGGTATTTATCATGCCCAGGGCCTTCATCTGTATCTCGGGTGATATCTGACCGGTCTTCTTCATGTACTGCAGAGCAAGTACATTAGGATAAGTTATCGATGAAGTCTGCTCAAAACATCCAGACGGCATCTTCAGTATTGATTCCATCCCATCGACAATCTGGCTGAAAACTCCCGGATATATCCTCATATATGCCCTGGCCGAACCTTCAACGGCGTTTCCGGGTATTTCAAACTTGTCCATCGTCTTTCCATCGACAGGAGAACCATTGATGACTATTTCAATCCTCTCCCCGGCAGGTTCAACCTCGATATTCCTTTCAATCGCGTCAGAGCTGTTCTTTCCAAAAGCCTTGACCGTTAGGGAATGCTTCCCAGATTTTACGGCTTCAACGGTGAAATATATGCTCTTCACCTGGCCTGGCAGAATGACAATTTCCTTTTTGAGCGAATCGGAAATCCTGAACGAACCATTGTCCACAAGCTCAAGCTTCACGGTCTGGGATTCATTCAGATAATTGTAGACAGTAACAGGAATGCTGACAATATCGTGCTGAGTGAGTTTCACCGGGAAATCAATGTCGACAAAGAAATCCTTGAATACTGTGATATTATCCTCGGATGAACCCAGTCTTCCGTTCTTATCAACGGCACCGGTCGACATCCGCCAGGTCGTAATTGAATCAGCCAGCGGGATCTCCACTGATGCCTTTCCATTCTCATCGGTCACAATTTCAGGAATCCATAGCAGGGTCTCCGGAAAATAGCGGCGGATACGGGCGCTGCCAACAGCCTTGTCGACATATTTTTCGTCCTGATCAATGAAAGGCTTCACCTCCTGCGTTGGATTTCCATAACCACCGCTCCATCCATCACCTCCACCGAGTTTATTCGTTATGCAAATCAATGGCATGAACATACTGATAACAGTGATTGGAACAAGTATCAGTATCAACCCTATTGGACCATAGAAGAAGAATGCCATGAATATGAAAAGGGCGGGAGTCTCTCCCATTTTCCTTCCAAGCCCCCTTGCAGGCACCTGGCGGACGACGGGAGTTGCAAGCATTGATCCGCCTGTAAATGTAGTCACCCCGCAGGCATAGACGGAATATAAAGTTGCCATTATGGCCAAGACAAGCAGGATATAAATCTCCAATAAATGCCTATTGACCGGCAGGCATACGGTAAGGAATGCAACCAATGCCGTTATAAGAACATAAAGAGGGTAGGCATAGAATGTCGGAAACAGCACCTTGTGTGAATTGTCCAGTTTCCAGGACAGCCTGAAAAACTTCTCAAGAGCTTTCCTGTATTTTAAAAATGAAATCAGGGCAGGAATGAACGTAATAACAAACAAAGTGAATAGCCAATAGAACAGGTAGCCATCCGCTATTTTCAACCTGAGACATAGAAGAACGATGCAGCAGGCAACCATGGGAACGCATGCAATCCATTTCCAGGTAATTGATGACAAGGAGCTCTCCCATTCATACCTGTCGCATTTTATGAATTCATATGTATTCTCCGCAGGAACCAAGGTCCTCTTCAAACCAAGAAGCAATGCCGGAAGGATCATCAGGAAGAAAACACCGATAAGCGCGAATATTATTCCTGCACTTAGCCTTTCCTGGTATTTATTCTTCTTTTCATCCAGCGCCTGTTTCCTTTTATCATAGCTTTCACCTGCAGTAAACTCGGCCTTGTTTATTTTCATATCGTTCGAAAGAAGCATGCCTGCCGACTGCTGATAGCTTTTTTCATTCCCCGCCGTTTCAGGGAATATCCGCGGAACAGCCTTTATCTGGTATTTCGGCTTGAGAAGCTCTTCCTGAAGGAGGAAATACATCTTTTCAAAGCCGGGATGCATCTGGCAAAGTGAAAAAACGGCCTCATCTACAATGGAAAGGCTCAACGCCGCAACAACCGGCTTGCCGTTCTTGTCTTCAACTGCTAACTTCGCAGCGCAATTTCCTCCGGGCAGATATTTATCCTTATCCAGCTGAGTGGTTATCTTAAGGCTCTTCGGATCGTTGACCTGGATAAGCCTCAGATCGGAAACTATCTCGCCTCCGGGAAGTATCCTATATGCCTGGACCTGGAGCGTGCCGACAAGCTTGTCATCCATGTCTATGAAACATTCGGCTTCCTTGTTTTTCACCTCGATTGTCTTCATCAGGATGCAGACACCGTTGCGGACGACATCGAGAAAGAATATGCCTGTTTCGACCGAGGTCATTATATTTATCTTTGCAGTATCGCCGACCTTGTAGACAGCCTTGTCCGTACGTAGAATGAAGTTTTCAGGCAAGGAATCTATCGAGTATGATTTCTTTCCGGCTTGCTCGCGGTTGCCGGCACTCTTGACAGTGTATGCCAAACTCCAGCATGGAACACCAGAACTGGTGTTGCTTCTTCTGCTGAAGATGGGAAAACCAGGGGGATTTTCATCTGCTTTGCCAGGAATCGCATCATTTATGTGGGGCGTAGCTGCGAACATCGCAATACCATTGTCATCTGTGGAAACAGCACCAATTTTTTCAATATTGACCTCGGTCTTGACAGGCGTGCCGTCGGGATAGCTTGTAAAGACATAGAAATTAGTCTTTATTGGCAGAATCCTTCCATTTTCCGGGAAGAATTCAACCTTGAAAGTGTCCTTGGAGATAACAGTCTTTTTTAAAAGCGACTGGCTGTGCCCTCCGGAATCCGTGGCTGAAACATCCAGCTTCACAAAAGCATCTCCGCTTTCAAGATGGCTGCCTGTAAAATATTCCTTCAAGGGAATGCTGAATTCGTAAACTCCTCCGCTGTCGCTCTTTCCCTTGACTGATGCAAACTCGTTGAATTTATCAGTGAAATCAGATGCCTTCACAGTAATATCCGCGCCTGAAACCGGTTTTCCGAACATATATGAAAGGGCTACTGTTCCCCTGACGATCTCTCCTGGCTTGTAGAAGCACTGATCTGTCTTCACGGAAATGGAAAACTTAGGCAGGACATATTTCTTCACTTCGACAGTCTTCTCCGAAACGGTGTTCCCCATGGAAACCTTTATGCTGTAATCGCCGCTGTTCACCTGCTCTGCAAGAAGGAATGAAGTTGCGGCTATGCCGAAATCAGAAGTCTTCAATTCCTTCCTGTAGACCTTGTTTCCTTTCGGATCAAAGATTTCCATGTTGACATTCCTGCCGGCTGCCGGCTTTATCGAAGATGTCTCCATCGTCAGCGTTCTTATGTTCATAGTCTGTCCAGGCTGATAGACAGGCTTGTCCGTCGACAGCATGCACTTATAGGTACGCCTGACTGAAATCTGGCGTTCGGCGTTGACTTTCTGGCGGGTGTTCAGTACATATGCCTCAAGCTTGTAGTCCCCTTCGCTTATCTCAGGGAACACCTTCTCGACCACGGCTATCCCATTATTGTCGGTAACAGCCTCAAATGTCTCAAGGATTTTTCCGTTGCAGTCCTTCAACAAAATTTCGAGATCTTTGTTTTTGATCGCCGTCGAAGTCTGTCCATCGCGTATGAACACCCTGAAGGAGAGCTTCTGATCAGGTGAAAAGTTCCTGTGGCTGTAAATGAAAATTTCGGAAGGATCGGCCTTTGCGCTCAATATGTGGAAGGAAAGAGCAGTAGTCGCCAGTATCGCAGCAGAAAGAATTATTGCCGCAGCCTTCTGGAAAGTCCTGTTGAAAAAAAGCCCCCAGAAATCCCTGACATCTCCCATTGTCACAGGGGAAGGAACTTTATCCCTTATTGACCTCAGCACCTTTTTGACAAAAGCTTCATCGGGATTTACTCCTGCACGTACAACTTCCCTGATCATTCCGTCCATTGCCGGTTTATCACCGGCATTACAGGGTATTTCCTCTTTTTTCATCTCTTCCTTATTCATAGTCCGTACCGCTTTTGTAGTCTGTTCCTGAAATGGCGCTGTTGATGCAGGTTTCAAGCTCAGTCCTTGCGCGCTGAAGTCTTTTTCTGACCGTGGCCTCGTTGCAATCTATTTTTTCCGCCACTTCGCTGCCACTCAACCTGTTAAAATAGAAATATCTTAGAGGAACTCTCAATATTTCGGGAAGTTTCCTTATGCATTCGGCGAGAAAATGAAAGATGTCTGAATCCTCCTTGTCGGAAGCATCCCAGAGGAGATGGGATTCCTCAAGGGAATCCAGCTGGCTTTCGTCAAGGTATATTTCTTTCCTGGTGCGGAGATATTCAAGGTGCTTGTTTCTTATTATTCCCCTCAACCAGGCTGGAAAACTTTTCGCAGTGTCAAATGTTTCTATCTTGAGGAAAGCCGTTACAAACGCATCCTGGACCAGATCTTCCGCCGTACTCTCGTCCCTTACCAGGCACAAGGCATAGGCGATAAGCCTCTTATGGTGTTCGCGGACAAGGATCTCAAAAGCCTTGCTGTCAGGAATGTTTTTGTTTGTAATCCTAGTATCCATAACAAAACCCCTTCTAACTGCTTTCTACCTATAATTGACACTTAAAGGGTGATTTGTGACATGTAATATTTATTTTTTCACCTATTTTTTTTATTCGTAATTTTGAATACATAATTACCTTTGTGCCTTTGCGGTTTTATATTATCTCCCATATGAACGACAATCTGACACCGATGATGCGGCAGTACCGCGAGATGAAGGGGGAGCTTCCCAAGGATGTGATCCTGCTCTTCCGGCTCGGGGACTTCTACGAGATGTTCTTCGAAGATGCGAAGTTCGCAGCGCCGATACTGGACGTCGTCCTCACGAAACGCACGGAAATACCGATGTGCGGCATCCCATACCACGCCGTCGAAAACTATCTTCCGCTCCTGCTCAAGGCCGGACTCAAGGTCGCAATCGCCGAACAGATGGAGGACCCGCGTTTCGCAAAAGGGATCGTCAAACGCAAGATCACCCGCGTAATCACACCCGGAACTGTTACAGACTCCTGCATCCTTTCACCTGGGAAAAACAACTTTCTGGCAGCTCTCTCGTTCGACAAGGGAATTTACGGGCTCGCATCACTCGACATCAGCACCGGCGATTTCAGGACGACTGAATTTGAAAAGTCCGAGGAGCTCGAAACCGAACTCCACCGCCTCCACGCATCGGAATGCCTCCTTCCATCATCATTGCACACCGAATGGAAGGAGAAGAACTCCCAGCCCCGCGTCTCCGGAAACATCATGTGGACGCCTCTCGACGACTGGATTTTCGCGACAGACACTGCGATGGATCTTCTAAAACGGCATTTCAAGGTCGCATCTCTCGACGGTTTCGGCTGCAGGACGATGAATACAGGCGTCTCAGCGGCAGGAGCCATACTCCATTACGCCAAAGAAAATCTGCGCCATGAAGCCGGACACATCCGTTTCCTGAAGACTTACAGCAGCAGTCAGTACATGGTGCTCGATTCAATCTCCCAGCGAAATCTCGAGCTTGTCGATCCGATGCCGGGAGGCAAAAAGGAAGCAACCTTGCTGCATGTCCTCGACAATACCGCCACTCCGATGGGGAGCCGTCTGCTCAGGGAATGGCTTGTCAGACCACTCAACAACAGGGATGCGATCATCGCAAGACTTGATGCAGTATCGGCGTTCAAGGATGATCCTGCTACTCTCGCAGAACTCATGGAGATCATAAATTCCGTCAGGGACCTAGAGCGCATCATTGCACGTCTGAACACGAATTTCGCAAATGCACGCGACATGGCGGCGTTGACAAAAAGCCTCGAGTCGATCCCCGACATCAAAAACCTCCTCAAAGGATTCGACATCCCCCTGCTCTGCGAAATTCGCGGAAAACTGCACGAGCTTCCGGAACTTGTCTCAGAGATAAGCAAGACCATAGCCGATGAACCGCCGGCCGTACTGAATGAAGGAGGGATCATACGCGAAGGCTGCAATTCCGAGCTCGATGAACTGCGCAGGGCGGCGACGGAAGGCAAGAACTGGATCGCCGAACTCCAGGCAAAGGAACAGTCCCGAACCGGAATAAAATCCCTGAAGATCAGGTTCAACAACGTTTTCGGATATTACATTGAACTGAGCAAGAGCAACGCGGCAAATGCGCCTTCGGATTACATCCGCAAACAGACGCTTGTGAATGGCGAACGTTTCATCACTCCTGAACTGAAGGAGATGGAAAGCAAAATCCTCGGCGCCGAGGACAAGTCAAAGGCGCTCGAATACGAGATCTTCCAGAAGCTCAGGGAAAATGCGATGTCGTTCACCTCCCAGATCCTTGAAACCGCCTCATCCCTTGCGATGACCGACGTGATTGCGAGTTTCGCAGAATGCGCCAGGAAGCACAACTACTGCAGGCCGCAGATCCTCGAAGATGAGACCCTTGAGATTATTGCCGGCCGGCATCCGGTACTCGACTCCACGATGAAAGAAGCGCGCTTCGTCCCGAACGACACCACGCTCGACGGAGACCAGAACAGGATCATGATCATCACCGGCCCGAACATGGCAGGAAAATCAACATATATCCGGCAGGTCGCCCTGCTCGTCCTTCTCGCGCAGACCGGCTCGTATATTCCGTCACAGAGCGCGAAGATCGGGCTCGTGGACAGGATATTCACGCGAGTCGGGGCGGTGGACGACATTTCGCGCGGACAAAGCACGTTCATGGTGGAGATGCTCGAGACTGCGAACATCCTCAACCACGCCACGAAGAAGAGCCTCGTGATCCTCGACGAGATCGGGCGCGGTACAAGCACTTTCGACGGCATCAGCATCGCCTGGGCTGTCGCGGAATATCTGCATGATGCGCCAACGGCGAAGGCAAGAACCCTTTTTGCGACACATTACCATGAGCTGACAGAGCTTGCTCTGACCTGCAAAGGCGTGAAGAACTACAATGTTGCCGTCAAGGAATACGGCGAACAGATCGTCTTCCTGCGTCAGATCGTCCCGGGAGCGACCGACAGGAGCTACGGGATACATGTTGCGAAACTCGCAGGACTTCCGAAAGCAGTCATCACGAGGGCTAATGAAATCCTTGAGAATCTCGAGAACAACGCCATCGCCGAGGCGGGACAGCCCGCACTCGCCGAACATCATGAGAAGAAGAAGGAGAAGAAAGAAAAGGGGAAGAAAACAAAGCAGCCTACATTGTTTGACTGGAGCCAGAAAAACAATACTTGAAATAAAGAGTCTTTTAGAGAATTGATTTATGCTAATATTTTTTGACGAGTCATTCAGGAATTCACTATCGGAACCAGGAGCTTCTTTGGGTACCCTGTGTGGCATCGCCATCCCGGAAAAGGAGATGGGGCGTGTTTCCGAGGAAGTATACAGAATAAAAAAGAAGCATTTCGGAGTTGACTTCGCCAAGGAAATGGAAATAAAAGGAAAGGATCTTTTCAAGAATTATGTGTTCAGACTTGCAGCCAAAGGAATAGAATCCAAAAACCTCAACTTCTCAAAGGATCTTATTCATTACATCAGGGGCAAAAAGCTGAAAATCTTCGGATGTGTCTGTTTTGAGAAAAGCATCCAGCGCTTCGAATGCGAAGATGTCAGAGCCCTTGACATGACATTCAGATATCTTTTCGAGCGCATAGACACCTTCATGAAAATTGAGCATTCAGACTCGATGGCAAAGCTCATTTTTGACGACCGTGACTATGGAATAAACAGGAAAAACTCAGAGGCCATAACAAACTTCTTCCTTAGAACTTCAAAAGGAAGCTCTATGGATTCAATAATCAAGACTCCTTTTTTCGCAATCTCTCAGTCTCAGAATGTAGGACTCCAGCTTGCTGACTTTGTGACAACCGTAATTGGCCTCAAATATGCGAATGAGACAAAAATTGAACCGTACTATGCCGATCTTAAAAAATCGGTGTACAGTTATTATGACGAAAATGACAGGTTTATAAGCGGAATTAAGGTGATTCATCCCAGAAAAGAAAAAACGCCAGGTGACCCGAAGATCCGCGGTCGGGACAAGTAAGCCCAACTCCCAGCGCATCATTAACACTAAATGGTTAAGATGAAATTTCAATGGAAGGTGGAGAGAAAGTTAAAATAATATGCTTTCGACCAGCAAACGATTAAAGGGTTTCACGGAGTCGGTTATAAGGGGGATGACCCGGCTTTCAAATAAGTACGGCGCCATAAACCTTTCACAGGGATTTCCGGACTTTGATCCGCCAAGACAGCTTCTTGACGCGCTGAAGGAATGTGTCTACAAGGGACCGCACCAGTATGCCGTCACATGGGGCGCTCCGCGCTTCCGCAAGGCGCTTGCGAAGAAGCAGTCGCGTTTCATGGGAATCCCGATCGATCCCGATGAAAACATCGTGGTCACCTGTGGCAGCACCGAGGCGATGATGGTGGCGATGATGACGACCTGCAATCCCGGCGACAAGGTAATAATATTCTCACCATTCTATGAGAATTACGGCGCTGACACGATACTTTCCGGGGCTGTGCCGGTATATGTCGAACTGCGTCCACCGGATTTTTCCTTTGATCCCGACGAACTGCGCCGGGCGTTCAAGCAGAGGCCGAAGGCGATTGTCCTGTGCAATCCTTCGAATCCCAGCGGGAAGGTTTTTTCCCGGAAGGAACTCGGCCTGATTGCGAAATTAGCAAAGGAATTCGACACGTTCGTGATCACCGACGAAGTCTATGAGCATATTGTCTTCAAACCATATGTGCATACCTATATCGCTTCATTGCCGGGCATGTTTGAAAGGACTATTTCCTGCAGTTCGCTGTCGAAGACATATTCCATCACCGGCTGGAGGCTCGGTTACATCATAGCTTCCGGGAGGATCATCAACGAGGCGCGGAAAGTGCATGATTTCCTGACGGTCGGGGCTCCGGCACCGCTCCAGGAGGCGGCAGTGACCGCGCTCGGGCTTCCGAACAGCTATTATCTCCAGCTGCAGAAGGATTATACGAGGAAACGGGATGTCTTCCTCTCGTATTTGGGCAAAGCAGGATTACATTACACGACTCCTCAAGGTGCATATTATGTCATGGTCGACATCTCAGGGATGGGACACGGCGACGATGTAAAGTTCTGTGAATGGATGGTGAAGGAGATTGGTGTCGCAGCTGTTCCAGGCTCGAGCTTCTTCAAGAAATCAGTGAAGGACATGATCCGTTTCCATTTCGCGAAGAAGGAAGAGACTCTCAGGAGTGCAGGAGAAAGACTGCTTGGATTGAAGTAAACAGACAGGAACAGGTGTCAGATGTCAGGTGTCAGGTGTCAGGTGTCAGGTGTCAGGTGTCAGGTGTCAGATGTCAGATGTCAGATGTCAGGTGTCAGGTGTCAGGTGTCAGGTGTCAGGTGTCAGGTGTCAGATGTCAGATGTCAGATTAAGAAGTTGTCGGGGGGCATAAAATAAGAGGAATAAGATAAAATGATCTCGACGATTAAGAATAATGCTCTGGAAATCAAGGTTGACAGCAGCGGGGCGGAGTTGTCAAGCATAAAGAAGGTCGGAGACAGCTGTGAATATCTATGGCAGGCCGATCCGGCCTACTGGTCGAGAAAGGCACCGGTACTCTTCCCGATAGTCGGAAAACTTGTCAACAACAAGTATACGGTCGGCAAAAAGGAATATATCATGACCCAGCATGGATTCGCGAGGGACATGGATTTTGCGCTTGTCGATCAGAAGCCGGACATGCTTTCATACAAGCTTGAAAACACACGGGAGCTCCTGAACAAGTATCCTTTCAGCTTCAAGCTGATAATAACCTACCAGCTCAAGGGCAATGAACTTGCAATGACCTACGAGGTCCGCAACACGGATGTCACCAGGATGTGGTTTTCCATCGGTGCGCATCCCGGCTTCAACTGTCCGTTGCTCCCTGGCGAGAAAATGGAGGACTACTTCATCGTCTTTGAGAAGAAGGAGAACCTCAAGAGGACGATCCTGGACAACGGCCTCCTCACTGACGAGGAGCCTTTCCTGAACAACGAAAACACTGTCAAGCTGTCGCAGAAGCTGTTTGAGAGGGACGCAATCATCCTGAAAGGGATGAAATCCCAGTATGTCATTTTGAAAAGCAGCAAGAACAAAAGGCAGATAAAGGTGGATTTCAAGGGATTCCCCTACATGGGGATATGGTCCAAACCGAGCGGAGCCCCGTTCGTATGCATTGAACCCTGGTTTGGAATAGCATCCTCAAAGACAAGCAAGCCTGCATTGAAGGACAAGGAGGGGATAAAGACCTTCCTGCCCGGCGACATCTTCCGCTGCCAGGTGAAGCTCACCATAGACTGATAAATTTTCCTCCCTGCCGGGAGAAATATTTATAAATAAAAAAAAGACCGGAAGGCGTTTAAACCTTCCGGTCTTTAAATATCAAATGAAATTAGAAGCGTCTTTTTTCTCCGCCACCAAATCCACCGCGTCCTCCTCCGCCACCACCACGTGGGCCACGGTCATCGCGCTGGGGCTTCGGGCGTGCTTCGTTAACGGTGATGGCTCTTCCGGAGAGCTGTGTTCCATTAAGAGCTGTGATAGCAGCCTGGGCCTGCTCGTTGTTTGCCATTTCTACGAATCCAAAACCCTTTGAACGGCCGGTGTAGCGGTCCATGATTACGCGTGCGGACTGGATTTCTCCATGCACCTGGAACGCGGTTTTGAGATCGTCATCGGTCACCTCGTAGGCAAGATTGCCAACATACAGATTCATTGTTCTTCTTCCTTATCGCCGCCATAATTCTTTTTATCTTCGATAATCTGTCCATGGCGTTACGACATTTCTCGAGGCACCTTCTTTTTTCGGCGGATACCAGCTCTCCTAAGACAGCAATAAGCCTGTCATTTAAACAGGCATATAATATGCATTCCTATCCAAGGGTGTCAAGTCCTGTAAGTATTTTATATTAAACTAAATATTACATTTTACTTGCGACCTCGCTCCTCATGCAATAAATTCCATCTGAATTGCTTAACAAAGCCGTCCAGGCCAACTTATACATGGAAGTCCTTGATTATGTTGGAGAAACAATATCGCAACCGCTTGATAATAGCAATACTTTCATGCTGCATCCTTGTAAACCTATTCTTCTGCTACACAAGGACATCGGTCATATCTACCGTATACGAGGTATTTTTCAGGGGGAACCTGCAGCCGATACAGCAAACCGCTGCTATGGACAGGCTGTTTGCCAAGTTCGAAAAGGGCAAGATCTTCCTCAAATTCGAAGGATTTGACCTTAAAGAGTTTTCCGGGAATAATCTTGTACCGTTGTTCTATTTCAGGTCGGTTTTCGCTTATTATCCTGGCAGGATACTGGTTGGAGAGCCTGAGCTTATCATCAAGAAGGGAAATGAATTCCTGGAAAATCCGTTCGAACCGGACGACGAATGGCTTGCAAGGAACGATGTCAACTACGTAGTAACCTTGAAGTACGGCAATCCGATCGGATTTGATGTCAGGGAACTGTCAAAGGAGTTCCAGCCTCTTGGAGCCCGAGGACTTGTCCCTGTCCTCATGAGAATCCTGTACTTCATAGCCGCAGGCCTGCTCGTACTGCTGATGTCGATATTTTTCAGCCGGCTGATGGGGCCCGAGCAGCGGAGAGCTGAATCTTTCAAGCCCGACATCTTCTCCATATTTTCAATAGTTACCATTTCCATGATGTTTTTGGCCGTCTGCGGCCATTCGATACTGATGCCTCTCTATGAGTGGGATTCATTTGCAATCTGGGGCCTAAAGGCGAAAGTGCTTTTCTACGAAGGACTGGGATCGGACTATTTCCAGAATCCCAACCTGGCCTACAGCCATCTCGATTATCCGCTCCTTGTCCCGTTCCTCATGAGCGCCGGAGCATTCTCATCTCCGGGCTATATGGGGGAAATGACCTCCAAGATAATTTTCCCCTTCCTATATCTTGCATTTGTCATCCTGATATACAATGCGGCAAGATGGAGGCTTGACAGGAAGCACGCCCTGCTCCTGACAGCTGTATTCGCAAGCACCCCCGCCTTGGTGAGGTGGAGCGGCGCCGGCACCGCCGACATGGCCCTCTCATTCTTCTATGCCGGCTCCATATTCTATCTGATAAAATTTTTCGATGACGGAAAATTTTATAACCTGGCGATTTCAATTATATTCGCCCTATGCTGCGCGCTGACAAAGAATGAGGGCCTGCCTCTTGTAATCATAAACTTTATTGTCCTTTTGATTTTCTCTTCCAAGCCTCTCTTCAGTATAAAAAATTTAAAAGCTCCTGTTCTCTATATTTCAGTTTTTATAATTCTTTATCTCCCATGGTTCTTCTTTTCATCAAATATCCCAAAGATCCATGAAAACTATCTGGGGCAGCTGACAATTGCGAAAATCGCAGGAAACATCGACAGGCTCAGCTTGATCATCCCGGAAATGATCCTGCAGTTCTCATCCATCAAGAGCTGGGGGCTTGTCTGGATCCTTGCACTTCTTGCTGGCATAACAGGTCCAGTTTTTTTCAGATCCAAGGCGGCCTTCATCCTGTGGTGCCTCTTAGCCGGACAACTTCTGCTTTATATCCTGATCTACGTAATTTACCCGTACAACGATCTTTCGAAACTCCTTTCTGAAACCATTGAAAGGCTCTACCTCCATATCCTGCCTACCGGCCTGCTGATCATCGCATTGCAGATTCCAAGCCCGGAAAAAGCAGAAGAAGCCAGTCCGGCGACAACGATTATCCCTGTAATGGCGACCGTAGTAACGGCACCAGCCGCTGAAAAACCGCAGGCTCCAGCAATCATTGGACTTCCAGCCGTAGAGAAAGCTCCTGCAAGCAGACATCACATACCGCCAAACATCATAAAAGCAGAAAAACCGAAGAAGGCAAAACCACGGACCGTCAAGAAGGACACAAAAAAGACTCCACGGAAAAAGAAGTCCTCATAAATCCAACCATGTTGGATTTATTCATCCACAGGATCCACGGGGCCATTCCTCTCAGGCTTGTCGCCGATCTCCATGTCCTCCTCGAAATGCGCCGCCTCACCGGAATAGATGCAGTAAGGATAAGTCTTGTCCAGGTTCTCCTTGAGCGGCTTGTCGCTATCTGTACAATATAAGTTCACAATAAAAGGCCTGTGCACCGATGCTTTCTTCCAGTCGTCGGAATAAATCACACATGTCCTGTCTCGTGCAATTTCGCTGATCATTGAAAAGCTTGCCAGGGCATAATCAATCCTTTCATAATCGTCAGTTGCGGAATTCCAGCAAGTCCAGCTGGTGTTCATAGGATCAAGCGGCCTGATGTCGAAGAGCCTCTTTTCAATCCCGCTCCTCCTGTTGAACACC
>Ga0209417_1000555_pt1 | contig 85617 bp, 81 predicted proteins | sample RifGroF2_FD_184002 | JGI IMG/M metagenome (GOLD analysis project Ga0209417, IMG submission 184002) | Groundwater microbial communities from Rifle, Colorado, USA - Groundwater F2 (SPAdes) (version 2) | ecosystem: Environmental > Aquatic > Deep subsurface > Groundwater | place: Rifle, Colorado... | reverse complement strand
AGAGATATGTTTATGAGATACAAGAGAGATTAAATAATCGCGCTAGAAAAGCCCTTAATTACTTAACACCTAACGAAGTTATCGCTCTAGAGTTCTAAAAAAGGGGCTCTAAATTCTTGAATTCAATCCCCAAACTAGGATCTTCCATTTCAAATTTTGATTTTCTGCCAAGAAAAAAAGATTTTTCCACTCTCATCCAAAAAACAACTACCATGCTAAACCAAAGAACAGCTAGAAAAATTTGTAGTTCCGGAAAGATGAAAAAAACTATCCAACCTAAAATAACTAGTGTCGTACAAGTGGGATGAACGCATTTACCATAAACTCCCAAATGAATCATCTTTCTCAATTCCTCCGCTGAATAAAGTCGAAATTTTTTTCTTTCCCAAATGGCGCTGGGGATATAATAAATTAAAAATAAAAAAAGAAAAACAGCCAAAAAAATAGCGGTAAAATAAACATTGATATTTTTATTATAAAGCAAAATTCCAGATGGAATGAAAATAAAATCCAAAACAAATCCGCAGGTTACAAGAATCCACATATAAACATGCGAGATGAATCTTTTTGTCATTCCCTTTTTAGTATTCATATATTTATAAAAGGCTCATTATTACTACAAAAAACAACCCCAATTATTTCAAAATTATTATCCCCAATATCTTGCCTTGCGCGTCTGTTGAATAAATTGTATAATCTATTTGTAATATAAATATAAAAATCAAAATGGAAGAAAAAGAAGAAAAAAATAATGATAAAATTCAAGCGCTTCGTGAAATGATTTATAGCGCCGAAAAAACTTTGCAAGGCGCCAAGTCGATGCTACTCCAACTTGAAGGAAAAAAGAAAGTCGGTCGCAGAAAAAAAATTAGTGATGAGGACGCCGAAGACGGCAGAATCATTGAAGGAACTTTTGACGGACAAATTATGATTGGTACTGACGGCAAGCAATATCCGGTGCCGGCCAATTACGCTTCAAAATCAAAACTCGTCGAAGGAGATATGTTGAAACTCACCATCACTCAAGACGGGTCTTTTATCTATAAACAAATCGGTCCAACGGACAGAAAAAGACTAATTGGAGTCGCCAGTCTTGACGCCCAAGGCAACTATTTCGTAGCCGCTCAAGGTCAAGCTTACAAAGTTCTTCTGGCTTCTATCACTTATTTCAAAGTTGAACCGGGAGATGAAGTCACTTTGGTCACTCCAAAAAATATCTCCTCCGATTGGGGATCAATTGAAAATGTTTTACAGAAAAATTCTGGAAAAAAACAATCAGCGATAATACCTTCTTTCGAAGAAGAAAAGGAAGAAGAAAATTCTGATAAAAATTCCGACTTAATGGATGAATGGTCGCCTGATCTTGAAGAACTAAAAAAAGAATTGAACAATAATTTAAATACTCCTTCTCAATCTTAAACAAAAAAATTATGCAAGCTATGCCAAAAAAAGATTTTTGGCTCGGAATGCTTTCCGGGTTCTTGATTGGAATAATGTTTATGCCAATTTTAGCTGTTGCTAAACCAGATTTGTATATTACTTTAAAATTAGCTATCGTTCCATTTTTCTTGATCGGCACTCCACTCGGGCTAGCTATCGCCCACATAATCGGCAAAAAAATTCCCATCATCTGGCAATTAGGAAAATTCGGTGTCACAGGAGTTTTGAATGTTTTGGTTGATTTTGGAGTTTTGACCATTTTAACAATCTTTCTAAAAAAATATTTTGCAATCAATTCTACTGATGTCATGTTGAGTTTGGGAGTTTTAGTTATTTCCGTTTATTCCATATATAAAGCGCTGTCTTTCACAATCGCCAACATCAATAGTTATTTTTGGAATAAATACTGGACTTTTGAAGAAAAAAAAGACAGTCAATCCGCCTTTGGCCAATTTTTCGTCGTGAGCATTGTCGGCTTCATCATCAATGTCGCCATTGCTTCTTTTGTTTTCAAATATATTCATCCACTATCAGGAATGAATTATGAACAATGGGGTCTAATTGGCGCCGCCATGGGCTCAATCATCGGTCTTGTTTGGAATTTTTTAGGCTATAAGTTTTTAGTGTTTAAGAAATAAATCGCTTTGTTTATATAAGTTTTGAATCGGCCTTAGGCCGGTTTTTTTATTTTATTGCCAGCATTTTTTTCCAGTGCTATAATATTTCATAGGGGTACCGGAATCGGCGCTCCAAATTTATTAAATTCCGCGTGAATCCGCGTCTAGTCCGCGTAAGTCCGCGACGAATGTATTATGTCGGAGACACTTTATCGAAAATATAGACCGAAAAATTTTTCTGAAATTATCGGACAAGCGCACATCGTGCGCACACTTTCTAATTCGATAAAAAATAATCGCGTTGGCCAGGCTTATCTTTTCACTGGTCCGCGTGGCACTGGCAAAACTTCCATTGCCAGAATTTTGGCGAAAACTATTAACTGTGCCAATTTAAGCGATGCTATCCCCTGCGAAAAATGCGAAGCTTGTAAAATTATCACGGCCGGAAAATCCTTGGACATCATTGAAATTGATGCCGCTTCAAACACTGGCGTAGATAATATTCGTGAACTCAAAGAAACCGTGGCGCTCTCCAACGCTTCGCTTAAATATAAAGTTTATATTATCGACGAAGTGCATATGCTTTCTACAGGAGCTTTCAACGCGCTTTTGAAAACTTTGGAAGAACCACCCACCCATGTAGTTTTCATTTTAGCCACCACGGAAATTCATAAAGTTCCCGAAACAATTCTGTCTCGTTGTCAACGCTTTGATTTTGCCCGACTGCCGATTGGAAATATTATCGAAAAATTAGCTTTGATTGCTAAAGCAGAAAAAGTAAAAATTGAGAGTGAGGCATTGGAGATGATTGCCATCAGCGCCGAAGGCGGAATGCGCGATGCCGAATCACTACTTGGCCAAATTATTTCCTTGGAAGATAAAAATATCACGCTAAAAGAAGTGGAAGAAATCCTCGGCACCGCTGACAAAAAAACTGCCGAAATTATAGCCGAGATGATTTTTGAAAAAAATTCTTCCGGCGCGATTTCTAAAATAAATGAACTTTTGGAAAATGGCTATGACTTGGAAGTTTTCAATAAATCCTTGATCAATTACCTTAGGCAGTTGATGATTATAAAAATAGATTCTAATTTGAAAAAATATTTTTCCAGCGAAATAACCAGCGAAAGATTGGAAAAAATGGAAGAACTTTCCAAAGGCGCCGAACTTTCTATGATTATTTCAAGCATAAATCTTTTTCTGGAAGCCCAAAGCAAAATTTCCAGTTTTATTCTCCCCCAGCTTCCGCTAGAAATTGCCATTATCAAAGCCACACAAACTTTTCCGGCAGAAAAAAATGAATATAAAATTGAAGATCCAAAAATTCCTCCTCTCCCTTTGGGAGAGGATGTCCGAAGGACAGGAGAGAAAAAAGCCAATTTAGATAGTAAAAATATAAATTCTGATAAAACAGAAAAAAAGGAAGATTCCGAATTACTAATTACAAATTGCAAATTGCAAGAAGACAATGTTAATACCAATATTGATTTAAGCACTATAAAATCTAATTGGCCTAAATTATTAATCGACATCCGCCCTTACAATCATTCTCTTTCCGCCCTTCTTTCCAATTGCCAGCCGACAAAAACTGAAAAAAATATAATCACCCTAGGCACGCCTTATAGTTTTTATTGCGAACGATTGAATGATAAAACCAATAGATTGACAGTTGAGCAAGTGTTTAGTAAGATACTAAAATCGGAAATTAAGATTAACATTGAACTGGACAAAAACTTAGTTTTGAAAAAAGAAGCCGAGCCAATCAAAAAATCCGAACAAAACTCCCTCCTCACTGATGCACTGGAAATTATGGGAGGCAAGGTCGTAGAAGAGTAGCAGATGGGGTGTAGCCAAGTGGTAAGGCACCCCGCCTTGGCGGGGCATGCGAAGGTTCGAATCATTTTAAAAATTTAATTTTACATAGTGTTGGGGAGTAGCCAAGTGGTAAGGCAATGGACTTTGACTCCATCATGCGTAGGTCCGAATCCTACCTCCCCAACATTGTGCAAAATATATATGCAATTTTTTGTTTATATTCTTAAAAGTGTTAAAGATGATAAATTTTATATAGGTCAAACCAATAATTTGACTGATAGGTTTTTAAGACACAATAATGGTTGTGTTACTGCTACAAAAAACAGAAGACCTTTAGTTTTAGCTTATAGTGAAAATTATAATACCAGAGCAGAAGCTATGAGAAGAGAAAAATACTTAAAATCTTTAAAAGGAGATATTGAGAAAAAATTGAATATAAAATTTAATGAGTAAGGCACCCCGCCTTGGCGGGGCATGCGTAGGTTCGCCTGCCTGCCGGTAGGCAGGAATCCTACCGCCCCAACTTTGTATGTAATTGCAATAACTTTCTAGAAACAGCTATTTTGATGCTGTTTTTTTATGCACAAATTTAAGTCGCTTCATATTCCCCTTTTGCAATCTTGAATTATTACTTACTTAGTGATAAAATATAGGGGTATAAATAAAAAAAGGATATGGAAAAAGAAATTATTTTAAAACTACACAAAAATTTCGAAGATTATGTCCACGAGGAAGATGGCATAGAATTTTGGTATGCCAGAGACTTGCAACATCTTCTTGGATACAATCGATGGGAAAATTTTGAAAATGCTGTTTTAAAAGCAAAAATTGCATGTGAAACTTCAAAACAAGCCATTTCCGATCATTTTCGTGACGTCACGAAAACGATCCCAATGCCCAAAGGAGCTACAAAAGAGATTTCTGATATCATGCTCACGCGTTATGCTTGCTATCTTATCGCGCAAAATGGTGATCCACGAAAAGATGAGATTGCTTTTGCGATGACATATTTTGCTATTCAAACAAGGAAGCAAGAATTAGTTGAACAAAGACTTGGGGAATGGGAGCGCTTGCAAGCGAGGGAAAAACTTACTCTTTCGGAAAAAGAACTTTCCGGAGTTATTTTTCAAAGAGGAGTGGATAGTCAGGGATTTGCAAGAATTCGCAGTCAGGGAGATGCGGCTCTTTTTGGTGGACATACAACTCAAGATATGAAATATAAACTGAAAGTTCCCGCAAAAAGACCGTTGGCGGATTTTTTGCCAACAGTGACAATCAAAGCCAAAGATCTTGCCAGTGAAATTACCAATCATAATCTTAAAAAAGATCAAGCGCTTAGGGGTGAAACCTTAATTACCCATGAGCATGTCAAGAATAACAAAAATATGCGAGAGATGCTTGGAAAAAGCGGAATTTATCCAGAGGCGTTACCAGCGGAAGAGGATTTGAAAAAGCTCGATCGTAGATTAAGGTCAGAAAGTAAAAAAATATCCAAGACAGTTAGGAAATTGAGAAAATAAAAACCCTGATTCTAAAAAACTGAAGGAAGAAAAAGGGGTCAGGCACCTTTTTTTAGTCTAAACTGGCAATGATAATTTTTTGAATAAAATTTATGCGAATTAAAACATAAGAATAAATTCTGAAAAGACGAAAATAAAAGTCAAAGAAAAAATTGAAAAAAATTAATACATATTCTAATACGTATTAAAATACTTACACGCTAGACGAAAATAAAACTTTTCAAGAAAAATCATCCCCGATTGGTGATTTTTTTAATTTATGGGATTGAAATCAAAATTTCCTTCTTCGAAATCTTGGTTTATTCCTTTTTCCCAACGAACAAACATTGGGTCATTATAATTTGGGAGTTCCGGACCAAGAGGAAAATCTTTGTTCACATAAAAAAGTAGCGAATGTTTTTCTGGTTCGATTTGTTGGCGTACTTCCGAAGCTTTATATTTTTTCAGTTTATTTTGGGAAATTTCATTGCCGGAAGCTATTTTGAAATATTTGATTTCTCCGGAAACTTTTCCCGTAATCATTGGCTTTGAAGAAACAATTTTCTCATACGATCCAAACTCTTCTTTTGGCAAATTAGCTAATTCTTTGTCCAGAAAATTTCTCCAAATAGGCGCGGCCACAAAAATTCCATCTGATCCATACTTCATAGGAGTATTGTCATTGTTACCAACCCAAACTCCCACAGAAATATTAGGCGTATAACCAACCGTCCAAGCATCGCGAAAGTTTTGAGTGGTTCCGGTTTTTGCCGCCACTGCATAATCCTTAAACGCCAAAGGAGTGTTGCTTCCAAAGACAGGCGCTCTGGCTAAATTATCCGAAAGAATTGAATTTATTTTTCTAGCAACTTCTTTTTCTAAAACACTTTCGCGTTTATTTGGATATTCTTTTATAATATTCCCTTCTCGATCGATAATTTTTTGAATAACTTTAAGCTGATTTTTTTCTCCATCATTAGCAAAAACTGAAAAAGCAGAAGTCATTTCAAGCAATTTCACTTCTCCCCCACCCAAAACAAGCGAAAGACCAAAGCGATTTCTTTCTTTTAATGTGGAAATTCCTAAGCGTTCGGCCAAATCTATTGTTTCATTTATTCCGGATAAATAAAGAGTTTTGACAGCCGGTACATTAAGTGATGATGATAAGGCTTGACGCATAGAAACGAGTCCACTAAATGATCCGTTATAATTATTCGGCACATACTCCTTTCCCGAACCATCCGGACCAAAATTGGTTGGGGTATCCCAAATTAAGGTTTCTGGCTGATAACCTTTTTCAAAAGCTTTGGCATAAGCAAACGGCTTAAATGATGACCCTGGCTGGCGAGGACTAGTGGCGATATTAACTTGCCCATCGATTGATGAATCAAAATAATCTTTGCTTCCCACCATTGCGAGAAGCTCCCCTGTTTTAGGAGAAATTACCACTAATGAAGCATTGCTCGCTCTATATTTTTTATTATTTTCCGCGCCCCAAAGCACCGACTCTTCCGCTCTTTTTTGCATATCATAATCAAGCGTAGTATAAATTTTCAAACCTTCTGTTTCCAAATCCAGATCTTCATATTCCTTTTCTAAAAGTTCCTTAACATAAAAAACAAAATGAGGAGCTTCAATATTTTTTTTCGGAGGTATAATTTTTTTCAAAGTATCCGCCCTCAATGCTTCTTCAATTATTTTTTCATCGATCAAACCAAGTGCTTCTATTTGTCGAAGAATATTTTTTTGTCGATCAATCAGTGCTTTTTGATTATTTCCATAAGGAGAATAAAAAGTTGTTGCCTTGGGAAGTGAGGCTAAAAGTGCCGCTTCATCCAAGGATAAATCGATAGCATTTTTTCCGAAAAAAGTTTGCGAAGCGGATTCAATACCATAAGCATTTGAACCATAAGGAATTTGATTTAAATAAAAATCTAAAATTTCATCTTTACTGAATTTTCGCTCCAACTTCAAGGCAATAATTGATTCTAAAATTTTTCTTTTTATATTTTTATCCCGATCCAAAAAAACATTTCTCGCTAATTGTTGAGTAATTGTTGATCCGCCCTGCTGAAATTGTTTGTTTCTTATATTAACTTCCAGCGCACGAAAAATTGAAGGAATATCAATTCCCATGTGGTCATAGAAAGAAGCATCTTCCGAAATAATAGTTGCGACACGAATAGTATCAGGGATTTGATTATGCAAAAGATTTTTTTTATTTTCCTCCCCATAAATTTCATAAAGAATATGTTCGCCTGTTCGATCATAAATAATTGTCGTACCTTTTGACACTTTATTGGGTAATTCCTTAGCTTTTGGAGTAGCAAAAAAATAGATATAGGCGATGAAAAATAAAATAGCAAAAATTATAAATAAAAAAATATATACAAAAATTTTAAGAATAATCTTGCTCTTGGGTTCAGAATTATTTTTCTTTTTTGAAAATTTTTCAAGAAGAAAAACGACCCCTTTTCGAAGTTTCTTTATTGAAATTTTCTCCTTTTTTTTCTTCATTTAATTGAATTTTAGCATAAAAAAAGATTATATCAAACTAAAGACTCCGCCAATTGGCGGAGTCTTTTGGCTTTCTAATAAATTCGAATAGAAATTATTTCAAAGTCACTGTTGCACCGGCAGTTTCCAGTTTCTTTTTCATATCTTCTGCTTCAGCTTTAGTCACTTTTTCTTTGATAACTTTTGGAGCAGCGTCTACCAAATCCTTAGCGTCTTTGAGTCCTAGTCCAGTTATTTCTCGAACTGCTTTGATTACATTGATTTTTGAAGCACCACTAGCTGTCACTTCAACATCAAATTCGCTTTTTTCCTCAACAGCCGCAGCTTCTCCCGAAGCAACTGGCATTGCTCCCATCATCATTGGAGCAGCCGCTGATACGCCAAATTTTTCTTCTAAAACTTTTACGAGTTCAGAAAGATCCAACACGCTCATTTTTTCAATTTCGCTAACAAGTGTCTTAAATTTTTCTGGAACAACTACTTCTTCCTTTTTTTCTTCAGTCATATGTTTATTCTCTACGAATTACGAATTTTTTACGAATATACGAATTTACAAATTATTAGTATATTAGTATTTGATTAGTAATTAGTAAAGATAAAAATTTATTAAATTAAAAATAATTATTTTTTTATACCTTAACTTCACTTATAGATTTCAGCACTTGTACCAAGCCTCGCAAATTTCCAGCTAAGACATTGACAAATCCAGAAACAGGAGCGTTCAATGTTCCAACCAATTTCGCCAAGAGTTCTTCTTTGCTTGGGAGTTTGGAAAGCGCCATCACCTCTTCTTTGGAAAGAATTTTCTTTCCCAAAATTCCTCCAGAAATTTTCAAATTTTCATTGGCTTTGGCCATTTTAGCGATAATTTTAGAAGCTTCCACTTCATCTCCCGAGGAAACAGCCACTGCGATCTGACCTTCCATTTTTTTCGCATCCATTTCAATGCCCGCATCTTTGAGCGCCAAAGTCATCAAAGTCTTTTTGAGCACTTTGAAATCAATATTTTTTTCACGAAGCTCGCTTCGCAAAATAGTCATATCCTTAACAGAAAGCCCTTTGAAATCAGAAAAAACCACCGCTTTGGAATTTTTAATTTTTTGGGCCAAATCCTTAACTATTTCTTTTTTTTGTAATTTTGTCTGCATGAATTCTTTACTAATTACGAATCCGTACGAATATACGAATAAGAATTAGCTATAAATGTTTTTTGATTATCCTACGAAAAAATTAGTATATTCGTACTAAATTAGTAATTCGTAAAGATAAACAAAAAGACTGCCTTTCCGCAGTCGACCAAAATAAAAACTTAATTGTTTTTATTTCCTACATAGGGCTTACTTTTTTGCCTATGGTCTGCGGAAAAAATATCTATAAAATTTTCAATTATTCAGTTTTTGGAGGTTCTTCAACCTTAACTTCTTCTGGTTTAGTTTCGACTACTGGCGCTTCTGCTATCTTAGTTTCTGATTTAACTTCTTCTACTTTGGCTTCTTCTACTTTTTCTGTGTCGTTCTGTTTTTCTTCTGCGCTATTCTGTGTTTTAATTTCTTCTGTCTTAATTTCCCCCGCTGGTGCTTCTTCCGCCTTTTTTGTCGGAAGTTTCACCACTCTTTTCTTTTCAGTTATAAGACCTTTGGATGAAAATAAATTATGCACCGTATCAGAAAGTTGAGCGCCTTTGGAAATCCAATATTTAATTTTTTCTTCTTTGAGAACTGCTTTTTTGGAATGTGGATCATAAGAGCCCAAAATCTCAACATGTCGCCCCCCAGGAGCAACCGTCTTCTCCTGCAAAACTATTTTATATTGAGCCTTATTCACTTTTCCTACTCTAGCTAATCGTATAGTTAACATAATAGTAAAATAAGCATAAACCAAGTTATACTCGGGTCAAATCAATTACCTATATAGATTATATTATTTTTTTTCTGTTGTCAACAGTCTCCCTCCCTGCCCTATCTGATCCAATCTCACTGAAAGAAGTTTCGAAACGCCGTCTTCGCCCATCGTGACGCCGTAGAGAAGCGAGGCTTGGCGCATAGTTTCGCGATTGTGGGTAATTGTGACAAATTGAGTATTATTGGAAAGTTCGGTGAGAATTCGCCCAAAACGGCGAGAGTTGGCTTCATCCAAGGCTGCTTCCACTTCGTCTAAAATCGCAAATGGAGGTGGATTGTGGGAAATGATGGCAAATAAAAGTGCCAACGAAGTCAAAGATCTTTCTCCACCGGAAAGCATAGAAAGATTGGCAATTTTTTTCCCTGGCGGACAAGCGGTGATATCAATACCAATTTCTTCTCTTTCCTCTTCCTTATTTTCTTCTTCTAATTCCTCGCTATTTTCAATATTATTCTCTCCTTCCCCTTCTGCGATTTCTTCTTTCTTCTTTCTTCTTATTTCTTTCTTCTTGATCAAACTTGCATTTCCTCCACCAAAAATTATGCGAAAATATTTGGTAAATTCTTTGTTAATTTCTTCATAGGTAAGCGCAAATTTTTCTTCAATTTTCTGCTCCATTTCTTTGATCACTTCCCGAAGAGACAAAATAGCTTTTTCCAAATCTTCCGATTCTTTCGTCAAAAATTCAAAGCGTTTTTGAGTTTCGCTATATTCCTCCATTACCATCGGATCAATTCCTCCAATTTGTTCCATTTTCACTTTCAATTTCATAATCTCACTGCCTAATTTACCCGGATCAATCTCATCTAAAACTGGTTCTAGAATTTCCACTTCTTTTTTGAGTTCCATCTTTATCTGATTTTTCAAATCTTCTTCCCGCACTTCTACTTTAGCCAAAGCAATTTTGGATTCATTGAATTTATCTTTAAGCTTATTCATCTCATCCTGTTTTGAGCGAAGACTTCTTTCAATTTCAAAAAACTTCTGACGCTTTTGGCGATCTAACGCAATTTCTTGTTGAATTTCTAGATCTATCGATCGCAATTCCTCTTCGGATTTCTTTATTTCTTCTCTAATTTTTATAATTTTTTCCTGAAATTCAATTAGCACTTGAGATTTTTCTGCATCATTCTGTTTTTTTTGTGTCGCTCTGTTTTCTTCCGTGTCGTTCTGTATTTTTATTTCTGCGTTATTCTGTAATCTCTTCCCTTTTTCAATTTCCATTTTTAAATCATACAGTCGTTGACTCACTCCTCTGGCAAATTCTTTGATGTCTTGCAAATCCTCCACTTTCTCGGCATTTTCAATTTTTTCAATCAATTTTTCCTGTTCTTTTTTTATCTCTTCTAACTTTTCCTTGATATAAAAATTATTTATCGCGTCATTTTTAGGCAAACTTATTTCAGCCTCTTTTATCATTTGAACATTTTGCTGTTTTTCTTTTTCAATTTCAATCCGCCCTTCCGTTATGATAAGCTCTTTTTCCAGCTGATTCAATTTATCCCTTTGCTCTTTTTGTTTATTTTCCAATTCAGCCTGTCTGGTATTTTTTTCTTCTTCTTTTGATTCTTTGTTTATTTCGTCCGTCAATTTATCTGCCTCTCTTTGGACATTTAATAAAATTCTTCCTGCTTCCTCCTTGGCTTCGTTTAGTCTACTTCTCTCATCTTGAAAACTATGCCAAAGATAGGAAAAAAGTTTTGTTTGTTTTTCCGAAAGTTCTTTTGACACTTCCTCGCTCTCGGCCGCTTTATCCGCTTGCCTTTTGAGCATTTTTAGATGTGGCTTGATTTCTTCCACCAGACTTTTTACTTTCTCCAAATTTTGTCTAGTTGATTCAAGTTTTCGAATTGATCTTTCTTTTTTAATTTGATAAACTTTCACTCCAGCTGCATCTTCAATTACTGTGCGCCGTTCAATCGGAGTGGCATTCAAAACCGCATCTGCCATTCCTTGATTGACTACTGCATAACTTTCTTTGCCCACTCCCGAAGAAGCTAGGATATCCCCAATGTCTTGCAGACGCACTCTAGAACCATTGATCAAAAATTCGCTTTCTCCAGAACGAAAAATTTTTCTAGTAACTGTTACTTCTTCAAATTCCAAAGGAATTTTTTTGTCGCTATTATCAAGGTAGAGCGTTACATAAGCACTTCCAAGACGCGCTTTTTTTCCGCTTCCCGCAAAAATAATGTCTTCCGATTTTTTTCCGCGCAAATTTTTCATTGATTGCTCCCCCATCACCCAGCGCATAGCATCCGCAATATTAGATTTGCCAGAACCATTTGGACCAACAATCGCCGTGATGCCTAAATTTTTTCCACTTTTGCAGTCAATTAAAAAATCCAGCGTAGTTTTCGTGGCAAAAGATTTAAAACCTGAAATTTCGAGTTTCTTTAAATACATGTGTCTATATTATACTTCATTTTCATTAAAAATAAAACCCCAGCAGGGGTCTCAAAAAAAATCAAACTTTCAAAAAACTAAACTGCACTTATATTTACTCCTAATTTGCTACTAATTATTTTTTTCATTTGATTTCCTTCTTCCTTTACAATTTCAAACTCTTGCTTGAAATCTTCCTGATTTTTCACAAGGCCATCGAGTGTATTTTAATATCACCAACATCTTCTTTTACTTCTTGAATTTCTTCTTTTAACTCGTCTCGAACAGCATAAATTTCATTTCTAAGAATTTTTTCAGTATCTTTTATTTCCTTATTTAAATTTTCAATCTGTTTATCTACAGCGCCAAAACGATTATCCATTGCGCTAAGTATAATTTGTGTTTGTTCGCCAAGATCAGCCTTGGTTATATATTCAATTTTTTTATTTTCCTCATCCATAGTTTAATTTTAAAATAAATTCCTCTTAGCGTCAATACGCCTACCAACCTTTTTCTTCGAGGCCTTTTTCGGCTGCATTTCTTTGGGCTTCTTGCTTGGATTGCCCTTCGCCTTTGGCAATCATTTCGTCAGCTAGATACACTCCAACTATAAATTTTTTGTCGTGATCGGGGCCGGATTCGGAAATTACGCGATAGGATGGAGTGACCCCAGCCTTATCTTGCGCTTCTTCCTGAAAGCGAGATTTTGGATCCATATATAATTTATTTTCAATAATATTAGTAAGTTCACAAACTACATTTTTTTCGATAAAGTCTTGGCATTTTTTATAACCATCTTTTTTTTGATCCAAATAAATCGCTCCGATTATCGCTTCAAAAGCGTTAGCTAAAAGATATTGACGCGCCCGTCCGGTATCTTTCGCTTCCCCTCGACTCATCATCAGATATTCTTCCACTTCCATTTTTTTGGCAATTTTGGAAAGCATTTCACCATTAACCAAAGACGCCCGCCAATTAGTGAGCTCGCCTTCCGGATTAGGATAATTTTTATACAAATATTCCGTCACAACAAGTTCAAGTACGGCGTCACCCAAAAATTCCAATCGCTCATTGTGTTCAAGTTTATAAGCACGATGTTCATTAAGATACGACCGATGCGTCATCGCTTGGCTCAAAATTTCTATATCATTGAATTTTACTCCAATTTTTTTCGCTAATTCTTCAATCATAAATACAACAATTTTCAAATCCCAATTTTCAATAAATTTGAAAATTAAAAATTAAAAATTAAAAATTATTTTTCTTCTTTCTTATTTTTCGACACATCATTTTTAAGTGGTTCTCCCAATTCTCGATAAATCGTTCCTAAAACTCCATTGATAAATCGGCCGGAAGATTCCCCGCCAAAAGACTTGGCCAGTTCAATTGATTCATTAATTGCTACTTTGGGTGGCACTTCTTCATAATTGCCAAAAAGAAGCTCGTAAATTCCAAGACGCAAAATATTCCGGTCCACAATAGTCACTTGATCCAATGGCCATTCCGGCGCGCACTTTTCGATCAATGGATCAATTTTATCAACATTCTCGATTATATTTTTCACTAAAGCTTGCACAAAACCAATATCGTCCATTCCTGGTCCGAATTCTTTAGTGTTTTTTTCAATAATTTCCTCCACGCCAGAATTTTTTTTCCCATTAAAATCCCATTCATAAAGGCATTGCATTGCGATTGAACGAGATAAGTGTCTATTGGCCATGTTTATTTTTTCTTTTTGTTAACTTTTTTCATTGTGTCCACAACTTCTTTGCCTTTATAAAATCCGCATTTTGGACAAACTGTATGCGCTTTTATCTTGGCTTTGCAATTTGAGCAAACAATCAAATTTTTTGATTTGAGTTGAAACTGAACCCTGGCTCGGTCTCGCCTAGCTTTTGTGTGGCGTTGTCTTGCTACTGGCATATGATTTATTTAGTAAATAATTATTATCCTAATATATATAACTTATCATTTAATTAGCCATTTGGCAAGAAAGCTTATTTTCACAAATATATTCGATATCTCCTTTTTCATCCGTTCGCAAAATATTTATTTTTCTCGCTTTGAGGCGTTCCAGAAGTTCCCCTGCCGGATGGCCATAACGATTATTTTTACCGACAGAAATAATCGCGTCAGCTGGAATAATTTTATCCAAAAATTCTTCGCTAGTAGCATTTTTTGACCCATGATGGGAAACTTTCAACACTTGCGTTTTTAAATTAGGATTCTTATTAATAAGATCACTATCTTTTTCGATTGGCAAATCACCCATAAAAAGAAAGGAACTTTCGCCATAAACTAATTTTGCTACGAGACTATCTGTATTGGTATTTTTCGATCCGCCAGCTGGAGGATTTTCTAGAACAGCATTAGGATACAAAATTTCTAAATCAGCATCCTTAATTTTAATATTTATTCCCGCCTTACCTTTCAATCTTTCAATATTTTTATTTTTAATTATTTCTAAATAATTTTTATAAACTTGTGAATCACTTTCGGCACTATTATCAATTATTTTTCCAATTCTATAATTTTTCATCACATCAATAAGTCCGCCGATATGATCTTGGTCTGGATGAGTGGCAATCACAATTTCAATTTTTCTGTCCCAAAAAGGAATGTGTCTTCCTAATTTTTCCAATTCAATTTTTCCACTTGGTCCACCGTCAATCAAAATTTGGTTTTGACCCTGTGAAAGCATAATCGCATCGCCCTGCCCAACATCAAAAAAAACTACTCTTAGTTTTCGGCTTTGGGAATTGCAAATAATACTAGCTAAAATCAAGCTGATAGCTAATAAAAATAATAAGATAAAATATGAATATTTTTTAGAAAACATGGGTTTAAATGTCATTGCGAGCGTAGCGAAGCAATCTCAGAATTAAATTTGCAAAACTCGAGATTGCCACGGTCGCTACCTGCCTCGCCGGCAGGCAGGCGCTCCCTCGCAATGACAAATAATGTTTTTGTATTTATAATATTTCCTTCTTAACCTTCTTTTTTATAAAATAAATTATCCCTACTAAAATTATATACCAAATCACCACTCCCCACCACGCGATTTTCATTTCAACCGAAGCATATTTCAAAGAAGCCAGATAATTTATCACCAGCGTTTCATATTTTAATGGTAAAAATGCCAGCCAGGAAAAAATAAGCGCGATCGGCTGAAATATAAAACCAGAAGCGCCGGCTATAAATCCAAACAACATTGTGAATGGAATAATTGGTAAAATTAAAACATTAGCTAAAAGCGAGATCAAAGAAAGGGTTTCAAAATTGAACATAATAATCGGCAAAACAAAAATTTGCGCCGAAAGTGAAAGAAAAAGAATTTCTATGATCGTAGAGACGCAGCACTGCTGCGTCTCTACGAGATGCAAAAAATAATTTTCGAAAATTGGATATAAATATATGATTCCAATAGTCGCCAAAAAAGAAAGTTGAAAGCCGATATCGAAGCGCAAAAGCAAAGGATTGATCAAAAGCATCACGCAGGCAGAAAATAAAATGGCATTTTGGGAATTGGCCAATCGTCCGTTTTTCATCGCCCAAATCAAAAGCACGCCCATTATCCCAGCGCGCACAGCCGAAGAACTTAGCCCCGTAAGAATAACGAAAATAATTATGCCCGTAACTGCAAAATAAAAAGCCTGCCGACGCCACAATCCCAAAAATATTCCAACCAGCATCAAATATTCCGCAATGATTGTCACATTATAGCCAGAAACTGCCACGATATGTGTCATCCCTGTACGCGAAAAATTATCTTTGACACTTTTTGACAATTGATCACTTCCACCCAAAAGCAGACCCGAGAGAAGCCCCGATTCTGGGGCGGGAATCAGCTGATTTATATTTTCGTTAAATTTATTTTTTATTTTAAGCAATATAGCATAAATTTCATTCCCACTATTTTTATTCAATTTTTCTATTTTTGGACTTTTGCATTCATAAAAAATTCCGTCTTTTGCCAAATACATTCGATAGTCAAACTTTTCATCAAAGTTTTTTGGAATTTCTAACTGGCAATTAACTTTTAAATTTTCTCCGTATTCATATTTTTCATAAATATTTGTGTTTAATAAAATTTTTTCTTTCCCATTTTCAAGAGGCGCAAGAATTATTTTTTGCATTTTTTCCTTAATTTCTGGTTCTTTGGCAATCATCACAACTCCCGAAAAATTATTTCCGTCTTGATTTAAATCTTTATTTTTTTCAAGCTTTCCCGAAACTAAAAAAATTCCCAAAATAAAAAAAGTCATCGCAAATCCGATAACAGAAAATTTATTTTTATAGAAAAGAAAAATTATTATTAGTGCTAGTATAAGAAAAAGCAACATTACAGAAATATCCATTATTTTTGGATAATAAAAAGAAGCCGTCATTATGCCTCCGATAAAAAACAAAGAAAGAATGAGAAATATTTTTGATTTAATCATAAAATTAACAATTATTTTACGCCTCTCTCTCGCACAACCTCTCTCTTGACAGATTTATTATACCTTGATAACCTTTACCCATTAAGAAATAGTACCTTTTTTAGTTTGCTGCTGGAGAACTCTGGAGAATCAAGGGACAAATAAAGCCCATCGGGAGGCTTTGTTGTGTTGGATACGGAAGGTCATGTCAGTAATAATTCGGGAATTGAGATGGGTGGCGACCCATACGCACTCTTCTTCCGAAAGAGACTGAATACTCCATCGTTTTGGAGGAAAGATCCGTTATCAGACGAATACAACTTGCCTTGATTTCTCCAGCAGCATTTTCCAAAAATAAGACCAAAGGAAAACATATCCCTTAGGTCTTTTTTATTTTTCAAAAAATTATTTTAATATCTCCACTAATTTTTTCCGTGTAGATTTGCCACCGATAATCGATACCAGACTTTTTGACACATCAAAATGCTTTGCTAAAATTTCAATCAGCATCTTGTTGGCCTCGCCGTCAGCCGGTGGGGCGGTAAGTTTCACTTTGTATTCCCCTTCCGAAATTTTAACTATTTCATTTTTAGAAGAACGAGGAATGACTTTAATATAAATTCTCATATACTACAAAACTACAAAATATTTACAAAAATACAAAAGTACAAAAAATATAAATTTCGTGATTTTGTATTTTTGTAATTTTGTATATTTTTGTACTTTCGTAAGTTCATTATCTTATCCCGACTTTTTCAAAATGTTTTTCGATTGCTTTTTTTATTTTTTCCAAATCTAACTTTTTGCCTTTAGTTTTATTTTTTAGTTTCGGATCTAAAATTTTTGTTTCCTCATATTTTTGGAGCCAATATTTTGATGCGCCAGAAATCCATTTAGCGATTTCCAAAAAATCTTTTTCGCTGTGGATCCCTGGAACGACTGTGGTGCGGAATTCATAAGGAATTTGGCTATGCATTATTAAATCAACACTTAATTTTATTCTATCTAATATGGAACGCGAATTCGCGTTCCCTACGGTAATTCCTGCGGTTTTTAGATAACTTTTCGGCTGATTTTTGATATCCATTGCGATATAATCAACCAGTTTTAAATCGATAATTTTTTTGAGCACATCCGGCCGACTGCCATTAGTGTCAAGCTTTACCAAAAAGCCCAGCTTTTTTATTTTTTTTATGAATTCAATAATATCCAGCTGAATGGTGGGTTCGCCTCCTGTTATGCAAACTCCCTGCAATTTTCCTTTTCTTTTTTTCAAAAACTCAAAAAACTCTTTCTCCATTTTTCCTTTGTGTAAAGACGCAAAATTTTGCGCCTCTACTAGCTCTGGGTTATGACAAAATGGACAACGAAAAGAACAACCGACTGTAAAAACAGTAGTAGCCAATTTACCGGGATAATCAATCAGCGTCAATTTTTGAAAACCACCTAGTATCAATTTGCAATGATCAATGATCAATTTACAATAAATTTCCAATTATCAATTTTTATTGAAAATTATTTCATTAAAAAATTGAAAATTGATTGAAAATTGTAAATTGAAAATTGTAAATTATTTTTTAAATCAGGGCAATTCCATCTTAAGATAGAATTGCCCCGCTATCTTTTTTGATTTTCTATTTTCTGTTAGCTACTACAAACTCTTTACGATCTTTATATTCCTCGCTTTTTCCCGCGTTCCATTGTTCGACTGGGCGGATATAACCCACAATGCGCGAATAGACTTCACATTTTTGTTCAATCACGCATTTCGGGCAAGTCTTGTGCTCCCCTTCCAAATAACCATGGTTGGGGCAAACACTGAAAGTTGGCGAAAGAGTGAAGTACGGCAAATGATATTTACTGGCAATGGTTCTCACTAAATTTTTAGTGGTTTCAATATCATAAATTCTTTCTCCTAAAAATCCGTGAAGTACCGTTCCGCCCGTATATTTTGTTTGCAAACTATCTTGCAAATCCAGCGCTTCAAAAATATCATCGGTAAATCCGACTGGCAATTGTGAAGAATTGGTATAATACGGCTGGGCCCCTTTTTCTACCGCACCATTGTTGGCAAAAATCATTTTAGGAAATCGTTTTTTATCTTTGAGCGCAAGTCGATATGCTGTCCCTTCTGCAGGAGTGGCTTCCAAATTATACAAATTACCAGTTTCTTCTTGAAATTTCAGAATTTTTTCTCGCATATAAGACAAAACACTTTCAGCAAATTTTAAACCTTTTTTACTGGATGTTTTTTCGCCAATAAAATTTACCAGCGATTCATTCATTCCAACTAGCCCAATGGTAGAAAAATGATTACCCCAATATGATCCACGGCGTTTGAAAATATTTTCCAGATAAAATTTAGAATACGGATAGAGTCCTTTCAAAGTAAAATTTTCCACAATCTTTCTTTTAGTTTCCAAACTTTCTTTAGCCAAATCCATAAGCGCGTCTAATCTTTTGAAATAATCTTTTTTATCTTTAGCTAAATAGCCTACTCTGGGCATATTGATCGTCACCACGCCAACTGAACCTGTGAGAGGCGCAGCACCAAAAAGTCCGCCCATTCTTTTGTGTAGTTCGCGATTGTCCAAACGCAATCGGCAACACATACTGCGAGCGTCTTCCGGATTCATATCGGAATTGACAAAATTAGCAAAGTACGGAATGCCGTATTTGGCAGTCATCTCCCAAATTGGATCAAATCTTTTGTCATTCCAGTCAAAATTTTTGTCGATATTATAAGTGGGAATTGGAAAAGTGAAAATTCTTCCACTCGCATCGCCTTCCGTCATCACTTCAGCGAAAGTTCGATTGATCAAATTCATTTCTTCTTGAAATTCATCATATTTTTCCTTTTGTGGCACACCACCGATGATCACATTTTGATCTTTATAGGTTGGATGGCAAGTCATATCCATTGTAAGATTGGTAAAAGGTGTTTGAAAACCAACGCGAGTTGGCACATTGAGATTAAAAATAAATTCTTGCATCGCTTGCTTCACTGCCGAATAATCCAACTTGTCATACCGAATAAACGGCGCCATCAAGGTGTCAAAATTGGAAAAAGCTTGCGCTCCCGCGGTTTCGCCTTGCGTAGTATAGAAAAAATTAACAATTTGTCCTAAAGCTGCTTTGAAATGTTTCGGCGGTTTGCAAGAAATTTTTCCGGACACTCCCGTGAAACCCTTGGTCAAAAGATCTTGCAAATCCCAACCACAACAATAAGCAGCGATTTTGTCTAAATCATGAATATGAAAATCACCTTCTTCGTGAGCGCGTTTGATTGACTTTGGATAAACTCGATCCATCCAATATTTGCTGGAAACAATAGAAGAAACATAATTATTGAGACCTTGAAGAGAATAAGCCATATTGGCATTTTCTTTCACTTGCCAATCAATTTCTTTGATGTAGCTTTCAATCAAATCCACCGCTTCAGAAAGCGAACTTTCCGTATCGCGAAGCTTGCTTCTTTTGTCACGGTAAATTATATAAGCTTTAGCAGTTTCATCAAAATCCAAAATCATCAAAACTTTTTCCACTAAATCCTGAATTTCTTCAATTTGCGGAATTTGCCCTGGTTTAGCATTTCGCTCCAACATTTGAACAACTTTCTGTGAAACTTGCTCGGCTTCTTTTTTGCCAGCTTCTCGAGTTTCGCAAAAAGCTTTATACACCGCTTCAGTTATTTTTTTTCGATTAAACGGCACCACTTCCCCACTCCTTTTGACGACTTTTTTAATTTTACTTTGGATTTTTTTCTTTTCGACTTTTTCCCCTTTTTTGATTTTTGTTTTACCTCCCATAGGATTTAAGTTAATGAATTAAAAATATTTAAATTACATTTACGAACTACGAAATTAGCGAAATACGAAATAGTTGTAAGTATATTTTCGTATTTAATTTTAATTTTCGTGCTTTCGTATTTCGTTAATTTCGTATTTCGTAAAACTTATTTATCAAACGAATCCAATTCTTTTTTGAAACTTTCCACACTTCCAAATGATTTATAAACACTGGCAAATCTAACATAGGCTACTTCGTCCAATTCTCGAAGTTTTTTGAGCACAATTTTTCCAATTTCCCGCGTGGTAATTTCCGGTTTTTCATTGGAGCTTATTTCATATTCGATATCTCCCAAAAGTTTGGCAATTTTTTCTTCCGACACTGGTCTTTTGGTAAGTGCTCGACGAATTCCCGCTTCAATTTTATTTTTATCATAATCCACTTTGGAGCCATCTTTTTTCACCACCGCTAAGCGCAAGAGTTCCACTTCCTCATAAGTGCTAAAACGCGCCGAGCATTTCAAACACTCTCTTCTTCTTCGAGTTATTTTTCCGTCATTAGTATCTCTAGAATCAACAACTTTAGTTTCATTATGATTGCAAAATGGACACAACATACAAGTTTTTCAATATTAATTCTTACTTGGAATTGGTGCGGGATAACGGCTTCAATACTACTTTTATACTATATATAGTATAAACTACATTTATTATACCACAAGTGAAAAATCTGCCAAGCACCAAAAAACAGCCGATTTTTGGCTGTTTTTTGCAGGCTGTGGATAACTTTTTTATTTGACTACAATCAACATCGCTTCGTCAGTTTCACTATCGTATTGAATATTAGCTTCTTGATTTTCAGCAATATCTAATAACCCAATTTTTGTTAACAAAATATTGCCATCCTCTTGTTTCTGTTGTTTCATAAAAGAAACTCCTTTCTTGGAAAATGTAAGATTTAGTCTTCTGCCTGTATTAGTAGTCATCACCACTGTGTTAAGATCGATATGGTTGATTGTGCCTTCAACATTCTTTATAAAATTTCTATCAGCAATAGGAAGCGGTTCTAATATTTTAGGGGGCGTTTCTGTCGAATTGTTTTTCTTGCCACTAAACACAACCACCAAAGTAACTATTAGGATTAATACCGCTATTCCTATCGAACTAATTATAATAATTTTCTTTCTAGTTTCGTCCATTTTTTTATTTTAACTTTTATTAATTATTAATCAACACTTACTTTTGTTGCACTACAAACCACCGCATCCATACTAGTAAAAATATTATTAAACAAAGTTGGTTTGCAAACCCAATCTATTGATGATTCAGTCGTTGAAAAAATTGGAGTTCCGGAAGAAAGCTTGAATCCTTCTGCACAAAAGTTAGTTGATCGAAAAGCAGTAGCTGTTTGCGAATAATTGCCGGAAGCTGTGCCACAACCAGAGATAGCTTCTACACTTTTTCGGGCAACCGCACAAGAAACTACTTTTTTAAAAATAATCGTATCTGCCCACCAATTACCAGATTCACTACACTTCCATTCTACTATTTTCCCTTGCTCGGGAAATGCAGGCTTAAGCGGACTAGCTATTCCATTAGAACAAAGAGTGTCGCTACCAAAGTTTCCGCTAGTGGCTTCATAAACTTTACCACTGGCGGTTCCGCATCGAACATCAGAATTATTTTCTTCCGTTTCTTCTTTCGCATCTTCATTATCAGCCTCATCAGCTTCATCGGTTTCATCAGCTTCATCGGTTTCATCGGTTTCATCTTCTTGACTGGCAGTTTCTTCTTTGTCCTCATCAGAAAAAGGATTACTAGGATTCTCTTCGAGACGATTTCTATTTGCATAGCATAGTTGCGTCTGATTGGTGACGGTTTCTTTGCAAGTCCAAGACACTTGTTCTCCTAGTCTTGGAAATTCAATATCTGCTTCATTTTCAACAAGCGCGCTTCCGTTTTGGCAAAAAGCTCCGGCAAATTGTTCAGGACTCACCGAGGCGTTGTACCATTTTCCATTTTGATCTTTTGAACCGGCTGGACCGCAAAGATTAGTTGGCGTGGTAGTGGTAGTGGTAGTGGTAGTGGTTGGAGTAGTGGAAGTAGTGGAAGTGGTAGAAGTGGTGGAAGTTGAATCAGAAGAAACGATAGGATTTCCATTAGCATCAAAATCAGCATTATTATACCAATCCAGAAAAATATCTTTTCTTACAGTAACCCTTTGCAATATATGATGGACAAAAGCATTGCTCTCTATATCTCTTCCATTTATAACCTTCATATATATCCAACCCCCTTCTTCCACAGGCACATATTTTTCAGAATTTTCCACACGATTATAGTAGTCCTTGCTGTAGTAATCCTTATATTGAATTGGAGTAACCCCCTGATAACCAGTATGTGTAAATACATCATCTTCCTCAAAAACGCATTTGTCCCTAGAAGATTTCTGTTCGGTTTCAAGCACATTATAATCAACATGACCATCCATAGTAGAATGGCATATAGTATTCCAATCCAAATCATTATAGTTATGTATATTACTATAATCTCCTTGAGGTGGTGTCTTAAAGCGAACGGCTATAATTGCTGGATCTCCGCCTTGCTCTGCGGTACCTCCATTACTCCAATATTGATCCAAATCCATCGCTATTGTTCCTGGAGGAACAAAAGCTTTATAATTTCTAGGAGCGCTTGTTTTTGTTTTTCCAAGACACGCCGTATGAATCCCTGGATATGAACTCCACTGTATCTTAAGTTCATTATCTCCATCTGTGTCCCTTTCTAAAGCTTTTTCTACCAGTTCTTGATACGATTTTGGCAAATTTAAACACTCATCACCCATAGCAATTTTGGTATACATTGAATAATATGGGGTGTAGTCAGTTCTTACAGTTGGAGTAGTGGGAGTAGTAGGAGTGGTGGGAGTAGTAGGAGTGGTGGGAGTAGTAGGAGTAGCGGGAGTTTCAGTGTCTCTCACGCAAGTATTTCCGTCTCTATGATAATAGTTTTTGCAAACATACGCGCATTTTTTATCAGTATTATAACAATTATCCACAATAGTTTTTTTCGTACCCGAAGCTACATTCTCCTCACTTCCCAGACATTTTGCTGCATTTGTAAGAACAACAGCGGAATCATTCACACAAGAAAAACAACTCGCTGTCAAAGTTTGTGATTTTTCTGATTTAACGCCATCTTTTTGAGCATAAATATAAACCCCATAAACGGTATTATCTTGCGCTCCATTAAATACATACTTACCAGAAATATTTTTATAATCGCCAATTATTCCAGAGATTTTTCCTCCCTCTTCGGCTCCCCAAACTTCACCCCCGCCAGCTGTGCGCTTTTGCAAAAAATTTTGATAATTACTCCATTGAATCGTTACGGTATTATTTTCAGCATTACAAGAAACACTCGTTAATTCAGGAGATATTAGATCTCCAGTAGTACTACTAGGGGGTGCGGGATTAACTGTTACTGTTATTGTCTCCGAATCTTCAGCTCCCTTAGAGTCTCTAACTGTTAACTTAATTTCATAACTTACAGGCCCATTAAGAGCAAAAGCTGTAGTTATATCTGAAACAGTAAAAGTATTGCCTTGTGTTAATTCTGTAAAACTTCCCATACTTCCTTCTATTTTATATTCCCAAAGATAAAAAATAATCCCATCATCATCAGTACTCCCCCTTCCATCAAAAATAACATTCTTATCGCCAACATTAAAGATTGTTTTATTGTCTGTAGTACTAATCACTGCAACCGGCGCTTGATTATTAGCCGATGAAGCTGAAGCTGTGATAGTTACTTCTCTTATGCATTTTTGACCCCCTATTTCTATCTCACACGATAGATTCGATGGGAGGTTAATAGGCTTATAAGAAATAGAGCCTTCTCTTCCAGCAACAGGAACATTATATATTAACCTACTATTCTCCCAACAATTCAATGTTGGATTGTTAGTCCCAGATCCTGTTACATTCCAAGTAAATTCACCATACTTCTGACCATCGGTTTCAGTTATTGTCTTACTTGAGCAAGTTAAATTATCAGCAGTAGGAATAAGATTAGAATCAGGGGCAGGGGCAGGGGCAGGAATAGGATTAGGATTAGAATCAGGGGCAGGAGCAGGAGTAAGATTGGAATTAGGAGCAGGAACAGGAGCAAAAGTAGCTCTGGTTGCCGTACAAGAACAATTCTGACCAAGACCCGATCCTCCACAAAACCAAGTTACCTTATCACCAATATTAGATCCAAGAACAGGAAGATTAGTTCCGCTTAATTCAGCATCGTATAAATAACCTTGACCACAAAATTTACCATTTTCGAATGCTTTTCCAATTCCCAATTCTCCTTCATTTGTACCACAACAGCCAGTATCCGAACTACTATCTTGATCATTAATCTTTCCAATAATTATTCCCTCTAAAAGTAAGTTTCCGCTGTTGTCCACGATACAATTACCCGCCTCTCCAACTACTTTTCCTGTTCCATCTAATATGTTTTTATTTGCATCTATTGTATAATCATGCAAATTTCCAACTATTTTATTTGATTTATCCACTATATTTCCGGCTGAATCTATTGCATAATTAGTCACACTTCCAAATGAATCCTTTAGATAATCACTATTATTTATTACAGCTTGATTTACTATGCCACTACCAGGCAACAGACTATCTGATATAAAGTTACCAACATTACTCCAAAACCCTGCCTCCGCCGAATTTACATTTAATCCCCCCGCCAAAATAATTCCGGCGAAGATTAGCAATAGCCATGTCTTTTTTTTCATTTTTTTGTTGTTATATTTTATTTATAAATTAAATTTTCCTTGCCTTTATTATACTGAATTTTTTAATTTTTGTAAATTTTTTTAAAAATACCCCCCTGTGGATAAGTCTTAAAGTTCCCTGCTTTGTATAAATCTTGCAAAAAGAATTACTTTTTTGGAGTCCTTGGCGTTGAATAAAAATGGCTCAACATCCTCGGCTAATTTCTCAAAATCAACCTTACCAGAAAGAGTCGCCAATTTGCTTTTCAATTTTTGTCCGTTTTCAATTTTCAATTTCAACTGAAGATAGTCATAGTTAGGTTTAGTCTTGGAAAGCAAAAATACTATGTCAAAAAAATCCCTGCCTTTTAGAGCTTTGCGATTGAAAATAGCAAATATTTTTTGCGACAAAATAATGTCTAACGGGGTGATATTGATTTCCGTAAACACATCAAATTTGTTAAGAATAAATTTTTCCGGTTGGTATTGAAAATTATGCGGAGCGGTATCCAATTGAATAAGGATTTTTTCCTTTGTATAGCCAGAAAGGCCACTATCAAAGAGCAACTTTGGAATTCGAATATAGCAACGATAAGCTCCCTTGAAAACATTTTTAATTTCTACTGCATAGCCCTCCAATTCCAATTGTTTTTTTACCACCAACGATATCTCATTGAATTCTTTTTCACTAAGACCGAAATTATCAAAATCCAAATCTTCTGAAAACCTGTTGTTGTCGTGAATGATTCGCAAAGCTGTTCCGCCTAAAAACGCCAGCTTGTTAGCATATTTAGAATCAAAAATTATCTGCAAAATTTTATATTGCAAATATTCGCGCAGTAGATTGCGCTTAAAAACTCGGATATTTTCAGGATAATATTTTTCGATTTCTTGTAAGCTAAGCATTGAGATATTTGACAAAATTATTAATTCTTTTTTCCAGTGCTTGATTGTTAAATTGGATCAAATATTCATTGAGTTTCTTTATATTTACTTTTTCTTGAAAAATATCCTTATTGATTCGAAGCTCTTCAAACTCCCCCCTTGTCTTGAGTTTAGAATTTACATAAAAATAATCCAGAATTGATTTTTCAATTTCGGCTATTTTGAAATTATGATTTTGATAGGCAACCAATTGATAGCCAAACATAAGCTCGGGTTTTATCCTATGATAACTGAATTGACCCAGCGAAGAAACTGGCTTGTAAGTTTTTTTAGTTATAACAGAAGTGATGCTATAAACACCTTCTGGGATAAGACCATAATATGACAATGCCATTTCTAGCGAAATGTAAGATGGATCAAAAATTTTATTAGCAATGATAAACAAAACAGATTCATTAATTTGCGTATCAGAAAAAATATAATACCCTTTGGTAATTTTTTTGATATAGCCTTTTTTCTGCCATTCGCTTAATCGTTGTTTATGAAAATCCAAATCAACCTTTGATATATCATTAGCCGAAAAAACCACAAAATCCCTTAAATTGTCTTTTATCTCTAAATATTGCATACTTATTCCATATTGTTCCTAAAAAACGGAACTATATGGATTATATTAGCATAAATACATTAACTGTCAACTTTAGAAAATCTTTCGTGGATAAATTTTCGCCATTTATTTCCCTCCTCGAACGCAACGGACAATTCCATGATTTTGAAAATAACTACCGCCAACGCCAGCACCAGTGCTACTATTGAAACCGATTTTGTAACCCGAACCTGAAAAAATACCATCGACATTTGATGACCAAAAGACTGACACTAAAAATCATTATCCCAATCAGCTTGAATATTAATTTGTTTTTTTGCTTGAACACATTCATAATTTTTATTCTATTATTGAATATTATCGTTATTAATGACATAACTCTATCGCTTTTTTAATTACATCTCGATACGGCTTTGCTCTATTCAGATCCGATTCATCAAATGAATTCTGATAAACTGTCGGGGCATAAAACCAGACATATTTTCTATTTTCAAAGATATATCGTAATACTTCCTCAAAATTTTGAATTTTTTTTGTAGTAAAATTGTTTCTTATCTTATTAGTTTCTATGGCATTCAGCCATGGACAACCATTTTTCCAAAAAGAAAAAGGAGTTGCTTCACATATATTTTCATAAAAATTATTATTATTAAAGAGAGTATTGCTATACATATAAACATCTTCTTCATAATCCTGCCACAAAGAGATTGGGGCTCCGAATTCAAAATTAGGATATTTAACTTTATATTCTGCTAGGCTTTCTTCTTGCGATCTTAAATGATCTTTAATATCTTGTAATGACGCATGTACTTTCCACACAGAAGCGTCTCCTCCATCTACGACCTTAAGGTTATATCCCTTACTTTTTGCTCGTTCTAAAATTCCTTCTTGAATATAAAAAATTGTTCTATCATAATTATGATTTTTTCTGCCAGAATATTTAGCAGGAATCGGAGCAATTGAATCAAAAGCAGAATTTTTTGTAGCACTATCCCAATCTAAAAATAATGACCAGATAACTGCATTTGGGTATTCAGTATTAGTAATATCGGCAAGCTTGGCTCCTATTTCTTTGCATCTAGTTATAACCCGATCTGCATTATAATCATTGTTCAATGTTACTATTTCTTCAATCCAATTATCTTCGTTGTTTCCATACATCTCTGGATCCAATATAATACCGGGAGCACCTGTTGCTTTTGCAAGTTGCAAGGAAGATCTAAATAAATTCTCAAAATTCGTTAAATGTCCTTTTTCATCCCATAAATCTAATCCTTTTATTCCGTCGCCTTGGGCAAGTCTTACCATATATATGCGTGGCCAAAAAAATTTATTGGCTTTTTCTTGTTCAGTAATAATCTTATTTAGTTCTTCCTCTGATGGAAGAGGTTTTTTTACCCAAGGAGTACCCGCAAGTTCAGGAGTATAGCTATTCATAGGCGAACTTGAAATTTTTGAATAATCTAAGTTATTTATATCTTTATAGGATGATGACTTGCCATTTTCCCAGCTCCAGCCAAAATACATAAGATAATCCATCTTACACTTAGAATATGTATCCACTATTGGTTTCGTAACTGTTATCGTTCGACTTTGACAAGCTGACCAAGTATTATGATTGTCCATAACTCTAAAATATATAGTGTATGTTCCAACGGTGGGAAAGGTATTAGAAAAAGAAGCGGTCGAATTCATAATTGTTCCCATAGTGCAATTATTATTTCGCCATTGATAACCATTAATAGTATCCCCCGGATCAGTGTCTATTCCTTCTCCAGTGAAAATTACTAATTGACCAGCAGTTATATCTAGACCAGATGTTGGAGTAATAATACTGGCAATAGGAATATTATTAGGTGTAGGACTAACTTTTACGGTAACAGTTTTTATTCCGGAAGAACCTCCAGCATTAATACATTCTAAATTGTATGTCTTAATAATATCTGCATTTGTTGAATTAGATAAGGTAATAGTTTCATTGCTGGAATAAATTGATTTTGAGTCTGACCAATCTCCTGTGGCAGTACATTTAGTAGGAGTGCCATCACTAATAGTCCATGTTAATGTTATAGTTTTGTCAATTGTAATTGGAGAAATAGTTAAATTGAGAGTTGGCTTTGCGATTATTGAAGAAGAAGAAGAAGATAGGGTTGCACTACAAACCACCTCATCCATACTAGTAAAAATATTATTAAACCAATTTGGTTTGCAAACCCAATCTATTGATGATTCAGTCGTTGGAAAGATTGGAGTTCCAGAAGAAAGCTTGAATCCTTCTGCACAAAAGTTAGTTGATCGAAAAGCGGTAGTTGTTTGCGAATAATTTCCAGAAGCTGTGCCACAACCAGAAGCAATGTTAGTATTAGCGCTTTTGCGACCAGCTGAACAAGAAACTACTTCTCGAAAAAGAAATACGTCAGCAATCCAGTTGCCTGATTGAGTGCATCTCCATTCTACTGTTTCTCCTTGCTTGGGAAATGCAGGAGTAAGTGGACTAGCTATTCCATTAGAACAAAGAGTGTCGCTACCAAAACTTTCACTAGTGGCTTCATAAACTTTACCACTGGCAGTTCCGCATCGAACATTAGAATTACCAATATTCTTATTTTCATTATCTATATTATCTGTGTTGTCTATATCATCTACGTCATCAGTTTGCTCAATTACACAACTATTTCCAACTTTGTGATAACCTGTTTTGCAAATATATTCGCATCTATCTGCATTGTTGTTGTTATTAGCGGAACAAGCAGAAACTAAATGTTTTGCAACATTAGCAGTTAAGCCGGTACTGTCATTAGAACAAGGTGTGGAATTATCTGGCACAGCTTCAGTGCATCTGAATTCAACATTACTATTTCTCTTAGCGTAACATGGTTGCGGATTTTGTCCGTTTGCATCATAACAAGTCCAAGTTTTTTCCTCTCCTATTTCTGGAATTTTCGGTAGCGGAGAAGGTTCCGCGTTTAGGCAAAATTCTCCTCGATATTCCGACATAGTATAAGCATAACTATAATTTGGATTTGTAGATGAAGAGATCCTATCTTTTGAGCCGGCTGGACCGCAAAGACCTGAAGTAGCTTTAGCTTCATTTACACAAAAAACATTTAACCCAAAAAATATAAATCCGACTAAGATTATTTTTTTCATTTATATATATTTGATTTTTATTCTTTTCTTGTTTTTATTATACCAACTTTTTGCATTTTTGTAAATTCATTTTGTCCCTTGGAGGCTCAACCTCCAAAAGGGAGGTTGAGCCTCCTTAACAAAAAAAACAGCCTCCGAAATTCGGAGGCTGTTTGCAAAGTTTTTTCGTATTTTTATTTCCCCATTTTTCGCCGAATGAAAGCTGGGATTTCCAATTCGTCATCTTCGTCTTCTAGCTCTTTGTTTTTTTGTAATTGCAAAATATTTCTTTGCGGTTTAGGTGGAATTTTTTCTTCGATAATCATTCGCGACTCGAATTTTTCCGGAAAAATTATTTTTGGTTTTTCTTCCGTTTCTTTTTCTTCGCTTTTTCGAGAAGATTCAATGGTAATGCGCGACATTTTTTCTATCGGTGATTCGCTCACTTTGTCCGCGTCAAACCCTGTCGCTACTACTGTGATTTGCACTTCACCTTTTTTCATCGTTTCATCTACCACCGCCCCGAAAATTACTTTAGCGTTTGGATCAATTGATTCTGTGATGATGTTAGCCGCTTCATTGATTTCCAGCATTGTGAGATCAGTTGAACCACTCACATTGAACAGCACGCCCTTAGCTCCATCAATAGAAAGTTCCAAAAGCGGACTATTGATGGCGGCTCTAGCCGCTTCGGCCGCTCGGTTTTCTCCCGTGCCAATTCCAATACCCATAAGAGCCGATCCACTGTTCGACATAATTGCTTTCACATCAGCAAAGTCAACATTGACTATTCCGGGTTTGATAATCAAATCAGAAATGCCTTGCACACCTTGGCGAAGTACATCATCCACAATTTTGAAAGAATTAATGAGAGTAGTTTTTTTATCAATAATTTGTAAAAGCTTATCGTTAGGAATAGTGATGAGTGTATCCACTCGTTCTTTCAGATTTTCCAGCGCTTCTTCCGCAATCGCTCTTCTTTGCGCGCCTTCAAAACTAAATGGTTTAGTAACCACCGCTACTGTCAAAATTCCCAACTCTTTAGCAGTTTCCGCCACAATCGGCGCTGCACCCGAACCAGTGCCTCCACCCAATCCGCAAGTAACAAAAATCATATCCGCCCCTTTCAAAATTTCTTGAATTTCATCGCGATTTTCTTCGGCCGCTTGCCGACCAACATCTGGATTCATTCCCGCACCTAAACCTTTGGTCAAATTTTTTCCAATATGGACTTTCTCCGAAGCTTTGTTATGATGCAAATCTTGCGCGTCCGTATTGATCGCCACAAATTCCACACCTTTAAGTTTCGCGTCAATCATGCGACTGATTGCGTGTCCGCCAGAGCCTCCCACTCCAACTACTTTGATTCTTGCAAAAGTTTCTACCGGTGGTTTTATTTCTGCCATATTTTTATAAATTTAGTTATTTTATCAGTAGCTAAATATAGCACATTAAATTATTATGTGTCAAATAGTTTATCCCCTTGTATTTTTATTTGTTTTCAGCCTTTATTTAGCTTTCCTCCATTATACCTGTTTCAGAAAAATGCGTCAAATTTTCGCTTACGGCAAGAATTTTTCTATCCATTTTTTCATCTCTCCCGCTTTGCCACCGAATCGGTTGGATAAATTGCCAAAAAAATGTTCACTTCGAAATTATTTTTCAAATTCCTCAAGAATATTCGCAACTTGATTTTTAAGTTTTGGGATATCTTTATTGGCAATTTTCCAGACCAACTCCATATCCACGCCAAAATATTCATGAATAAGCACATCGCGAAGCCCAGCTATTTTTTTCCATGGAACCTTTGGATATTTTTTTCTAAAAGATTCTGGAATATTTCTCACTGCTTCACCAATAATTTCCAATCTTCTTGCAACAGCATCCTGAACCATAATTATTTGAGAAAATTCAACTTCTGACATTCCTAGAATATTTTTTTCAATTTCATTTATGCTTTCTAAGATATGCTCAAGAAAAATTTTAGGATCCTTTTTTGCTTTCATATATAACATTTTGTTCTCTTAAAATTATATCCTTTAATCGCGGATGAATTCCGCCATAAGAAACAACATCTACATTCCTGCCTAGTTTATCTTCTAATTCAAGCTTCAAGCCGACTAAATCAAGCAGGGTTTTATTTTTCGCCAATTTCACCAAAATATCCACATCACTATTTTTTGTCATTTCATTTCTTGCAACTGACCCAAAAACAGCCGCTTTGAGAACTCCTTGGCGCCTTAGAATTGGCAATATTTTCTTTTTTATAGCTTTTGTTGTCATAATTAAATTATAGCAAAAAAAGAATGGCTAAGCAATTTTTTATTTTCAAATTTTACGGCAAGAATTTTTCTATCCATTTTTTCATCTCTCCCGCTTTGCCACCGAATCGGTTGGATAAATTGCCAAAAATATTGCCAGCCGAACTGATTATTCCAGTTGATTGATCTGTTTCCATTCCCCAGATAATTAGTCCGATAACTGTCGCAAAAGATGGGTCATCCACTTTATCCACTAGTCCACCGAGTTGAACAGGAAAACCAGTTTGCGCCGGCAAGCCCAAAACTTCTTTGGCCAAATCCACCGCACCAGGAAGTTTGGCTGTTCCTCCCGCCAACACTGCCCCTGCGGGAAGTAATTTATCTTTGCCAATTTGTTTTAATTCTTTGTTAACTAAATTGAAAATTTCTTCTAATCGTGCTTCAATTATTTCTGCCACATGATGACGAGAAACTATCCCTTCTTCACTGGAATCAATTTGAGCTAAATCTATATCTTCTTTTTTACCAATCTCTCGCGGGATGGCGCTACCAAATTCTATTTTTATTTTTTCCGCCACATCAATAGAAGTGCGTAGCCCAATAGCGATATCGTTAGTGATATGATTTCCGCCGACAGGAATAATGGCGCTGGCAATCAAATCATCTTCCTCAAAAACAGAGAGCGAAGTTGTTCCACCTCCGATATCGACAAGTACCACACCTAATTCCTTTTGTCTTTTAGTCAAAATCGCCTTGGCCGAAGCTAAAGGCGCCAATACAAAATTTTCCACTTCAATTTTCGCGCTTTCAAAACATTTGGACAAATTTTTGATATACGGAGTCGCGCCTTCAATGATCAGCGCGTCAACTTCCAATCGAACACCGTTCATTCCTAGCGGATCCTTGATTTCTTTTTGATCGTCCAAAGAATAATTTCTGGGAATAATGTGGATTATTTCCCGATTGGCGGGAATAGAAATTGCTTGCGCCGCTCCAATCACTCTTTCAATATCATCCGTTGCCACTTCACCATCCGCCCGGCCGACCGCTATCACTCCTTTGGAATATTGAGAAGTGATGTGGTTGCCTCCGATACTCACAATCGCCTGATCAATTGTTATGCCCGCGGTGCGTTCCGCTTTTTCTAAAGATTCATTAACTGCTCCAAGAGTTTCTTCAATGTTGACGATCACTCCTTTTCGCACACCCAAAGACGGCGCAATTCCTACGCCGATAATTCTCGGTTTTTCTTCTGGCGAAATCAGCTGGGCGATAACCGTTCTGATACTAGAAGATCCAACATCAATTCCGCAAATTATATTTTTTTTCGACATGATAAAAACTTATTGATTATAAAATATCCTCTTTTTGATTATACACTTATTATACAATAAAACAAAAATAACCCCAACAGCTTCTCCTAGTTAGATTTATTTTTATTTTTAAAATATATACGGAATAAATATCACCAGCCCAATGATGAGAGCCATAATCGAAGTCAGAAGAACGCTAGCTGCCATCAAATCTTTGATAAGCCTTGCATAAGGATGAACACTTGGTTTCAAAATATCAATAATTCTTTCTACAATAGTGTTTAGCATTTCCATAACCAACACTGCCATAACCATAGTAATAATCACAATTGTTTCCAAACGAGTCACGCGGTAATATAGCATCGCGCCAAAAGCAATGATCGCCACCAGCAATTCATTTTGAAAATTCCTTTCATTTATAATCGCATATTTCAAACCACGAAAAGCGTGGCTGAAACTTTTGAAAAATTCTTTGATTCTAGCCATAATGTTTTTTATAAAATAAATTGTTTTTAAAAAATTATTTTGAGTCCCTATTTCCACAAAGCAAACTGATTTCTTTTTGAATCTCAAACATTTTTTGCGAATGGCGAAGACCCAACAAATGAAGCATGCCATGAGAAATTATTTCGGCCAATTCTTGCTTGGAATTCTTTTTTTCTTTTTTGGAAAATTTCTTAATATAAGTATAGCACACAATTACCTCTCCAAGATACACATTTTTATCCCCAGCCTCATTCAATTCTTTTTGATTTTTATATTCACAAAAAGAAAGCACATCGGTGGCTGTTTTTTTCCGGCGATAAATTGCGTTCAGCCGAGCAATTTCTTTTTCGGTAACCATGGCAAAACTAATGGAAATATTTTTATTTTTCAAAAATTCAAAATCTTTTTGCGCTAAAGTTTTTTGCGCAACTTGAAACAAGAATGATTTTTTAATTCCGCTTTTTTCACTATCATTAAAATCAATTTCGATTTTCATATGTAAAAAGAAGCGCCCACTCATGGGGGCGCTTTGAATAAAAACTATTTCAATTCTTCTTCGGCAATTTTTTTGACTAAATTACCATCAACTTTTCCCTTAAGATCTTTCATTGCCTTCCCCATCACTTTGCCAATCTCTGATTTGGAAACTGCCCCGACTTCGGCGATTATTTTCAAAACTTCTACTCTTGCCGATTCTTCGCTCATTTGCGCCGGCATATAGCCGATAAGAATTTCTATTTCTTGATTTTCTTTTTGCGCCAATTCCGGCCGACCACCAGCAGTATATTGAGAAACACTATCTCTTCTTTGCTTGATTGCACGCGCAATCACTTCTTGAATTTCTTCATCTGATAATCCTGTTTCTCTTTTTTTCTTTTCAATTTCGCAGTTTTTGATCATCGAATCAAGCATTCGAAGAGTGTCGCGCTTAGCGCTATCCCCCGCCTTCATCGCAATTTTTAGGTCTTCTTGAATTTTTTGTTTCAACATAACATTTACGAACTACGAAATTAACGAACTACGAAACACCGACACAATCATTTTACTAACTATAAATTTCGTACTTTCGTATTTCGTATTTGGTTAGCATTTCGTAACCTACTTAATCAACTTTTTCTTAACATTTTTGAAAGTTCCTTCGTCAAATTTGCCCATTTTTTTCAATCGGTTCACAACTTTTTTCACTTTTTCCTTATATATCGCGCCAGCAATTTTTTCTCTCTTGGATTTTTCATCTTTTCTGAATCGCGATCTTCTAGCCTGCATCAAAACACCAGTTTGCTGGACACGACGACTAAATCTACGGATTAAACTTTCCGATGATTCACGATCTTTCTTTTTTACTTCAATCATACAAAACCTCCTTTCTTAAATTAAATAAATTACAATATTTAACTTCTAATTTTTTCAGCTAAAATGGAAAGTTTTTCGTCATCTGCTCGCTTATAATCATGCGATGAAATATATCCTTCGTATTTTTCAAAATATTTATCTACTTTTGACTCAATTGGTTTCCATTCAGCTAATTTGGTTCCGTGCATTGGAAATAATTTCAAATGGATATGATCTACTCCAAAACCTTCAGCGATAAGCCCAGTTCGTCCAACATCATCCAGTTTAGCATCCAACAATCTCCCCACCTTTTTAGCGGCTAAAACGATTCCTGTCAAGACTTCGTCCGGAAGTTCAAAGATATAACTCGGATAATGCTCTTTTGTTATTACAACTGCAAATCCTTCTGTGTTAGGAAAAATTGACAAAAAAGCCAAATGCTTTTCATCTTCCCATATTTTATGGCAAGGAATCTCTCCTTTAACTATTTTACAAAAAATACACATGCCGCTTCGCATTTACGAAATTACTAATCTAGCGAAATTACGAATATTTTAATTCGTAATTAGTATTTTAGTTAGATTCGTATTTTCGTAAATTGTTAGTTATGATACACCACCACATTATCCGCTTTTATTTTTTTCTTGACAAGATCAATCAGTTTGTCAGCGCTCACTGTTTCTTGCGCTCCCGTAGCCATATTTTTGACTATAACTGTTCCGTCCAGTGTTTCTTTTTGCCCTAAAATCAAAGTGAATTCAACTTTGAGTCGATTCGCCACTTTGAGTTGAGATTTCAAACTGCCTCGCCCAAAACTTTCCGCAGTGAGAATTCCGTTTCTTTCTAATTCGGAAAATAGTTTCAGACTTTTCTTTTTAGCTAAATTTCCCAGTTGAGCCAAAAATACTTTTGGTCGGGGTGGTTTGTACGGCTTGGCCTGCACCCTTTTCATTTCCGCCACGATCCTTTCTACTCCGATTGCAAAACCAATTGCGGGAGTATCTTCTCCGCCCATTATTTTTATCAACTTATCATATCTGCCTCCGCCTCCCAAAGATAATTTTTTTCCTTCTTCGGCGCTGGATAAAATTTCAAAAACTGTTTTCGTATAATAATCTAAACCGCGTACCAAATGCGGATTGATGATGTAAGGTAAATCCAACTCGTCCAAATATTCCAAAAGTGTTTTGAAATGATTACGGCAATCTTCACAAAGATGATCAACTGATTGAGGCGCTAGTGCCGCTACTTGGGAACATTTATCTTCTTTGCAATCTAAAACTCGCAAAGGATTAGTTTCTATTCTTCTTCGACAATCTTGACAAAGTTTAGTTTTTTTCGAATCTAAATAATTCACCAGCAGTTCCTTGTAATCTTTCCGGCAAATTTGACAACCGATGGAATTGATTTGCATCTGGGCGGTTTTTATACCAAAAGTTTGCACCAACCGGTGAGCCAATTGAATAATTTGCGCATCAAGAATCGGATCTTGTTCGCCAAAAGCATCGAAATTAACTTGATAATGTTCACGGTATCGTCCCTCTTGCGGTCGGTCATAACGATAAACTGGTCCCGTAGAAAAAATCTTTACCGGTTTTGGCAAAAGATTCATTCCGTGTTGAATGTAGCTCCGACAATTTCCAGCAGTAAGTTCCGGGCGAAGCGCCACCTTATCTGCCCCTCGAGTGAGAAAAGTGTACATTTCTTTTTCTACGATATCCGTTCCCTCGCCAATACTTCTAGAAAAAAGATTAGCAAACTCCACTATCGGAGTGTCCAATCTTGAAAATCCATAATCGCGCGCGAGCCTTTCTGAAATTCTTCTTACTTGCTCCCAATACGGCTGATCAATTGGCAAAATATCTTTCATTCCGCGAAGAGTCTGCAAAACCAGCGGCTCTTCTTTGATTTTTTCCGGTTTAGCTTTTTTTATAATTTTTTTAGCATTTTTTTTGCTATCCATGATTTTAAATAGAAATAAGTTAATTCGAAATTGGAAAGTAGTTTAGGAAATTAGAAAACAGAAAATGGATTCCTATTTTTTCTATTTTTCTTTTCTCTTGAACTAATTTCTATTTTCTTCTTCACTTTTTTCAAATATACTAATATACAGAAATTTTATCGAGCGGCCAAGCGCGCAAAAGGACTTCGCCGATAATATCTTCTTTCGGTACCGGACCCCAAATTCTAGAATCACTACTGAACGCCCGATTGTCACCTAAAACAAAATATTGATCATCTTTGAGTGAAACTACCGAGTCACCTTTGGTTCTTACATTAGAGGGAATATATTCTTTTTCATCTAAGACAAAACCCAGAGGATGGCTTTCATTGAAAATTGTAATTTCGCTATTTTTAATTTGAATTTTTTCCCCCGGAAGCCCGATTATTCTCTTGATGAAAAATTTTTTTGGATCCATTGGATAGCGAAAAACTACAGCCTGCTGGCGCTCGAGATTCTTAAACGATTCGACATTGATAATTTTCAAGTCCGTTTCTTTGAAACCAAATTCATTGATAATCAAGTATTGACCGTCTTCAAAATTAGGCTCCATTGAAGCGCCTTGCACAAAAAAAGGCTGGAATAAAAAAACTCTTATTGGCACAATTATTATAAAGGCCAACGCGATAATTTTTATTATTTCCAATATAAACTCCCCGACTCCTTGATATGAATAATCCGCTTCTTCCTTTTTCACTTTTTTTCTTTTTTAGCTGATTTACTAGTTTATCTTAACAGAAAAAAACCTCTTTGGCAAGAGTGATTGGTGGCTTAGCAAAGCCAAAGTTTGACGAGATGGCTTTCTCCCTTTATTATTAAACCAATGAGAACAAAAAATATTTTCCTAAAAATAATTTTGGGACTATCTTTATTGATAATATTCGTCGGCTTGGTTTACGGCGCATTTTTTATTTGGAAAATAACCAATACCGAAAATAAGATCAATATAAAAAATGAAAATACTGTTTCTTTTTTAGATACTTTCAAAAACATCGTTTCTCCAGGAAAAATAAATCTTCAAGGAATGGATCAAGGAAGGATAAATGTTCTTCTTTTGGGAATAGCTGGGCAAGGAAAACCGGGTAGAAATCTCACTGATACCATAATGATTGCCAGTTTCAACACTAAGACCGGTCAAACGGCTTTGCTTTCTATTCCGCGCGACCTTTTCGTTGAAGTGCCGGAAAATAATTATACTACTAAAATAAATACTGTTTATGAATATGGTTTGCAAACTTTTCCTAGCGACGAAGAAAATTCTATGGAGCCAATAAAAAAAGTGATTGAAAACATCACCTCACTCGACATTAATTATTGGGTAGTAATGAATTTTGACGGCTTTCAAAAAGCTGTTGACGCTATCGGCGGAATAAACATCACTAATGAATATGATATTTTTGATCCGCGCTACCCAGGACCAAATTATAGTTATGAAACCTTTGAACTAAAGAAAGGCTTTCACCATTTGGATGGAGCTACTGCGCTCAAATATGCTCGGATGCGTCACAATGATCCGAAAAGCGATTTCGGCCGAGCCAAAAGACAGCAACAAGTTATGCAAGCGATAAAAAATAAAATATTTTCTACGGGCACACTGCTCAATCCTGTAGCGATAAACCAACTCTTGAACACTTTGGGAGAAAATGTCAAAACTAACATTGCCAGTTCGGAATTTGCAGATTTTGTCGCATTAATCAAAAATCTCGACACTAATAATATCAATAATGTCGTGCTCGATGCTTGGAAAAAAGACAGCTTGCTCCGAGGTTCCCAAATTACAGGAATTTCTGCTCTCATTCCCCGAGTCAGTAATTGGAGCGAAATCCAAGAATTGGCGCAAAATATTTTCGACACTAACAAAATCAAAAGAAAAAGAGAAGAGATAGATAAAGAAAATGCTACTGTTGTGATAATAAATAAAAGTGGCAATAGTATAGTTTCCAATCGTATAAATAAGCTTCTCAAAGAAAATTTTGGTTATAAAAATGTGATTGCCCTTTCCACCACCGGCCAAAAAACCGAACGCCAGACTTTTGTTTATGATTTGACTGGCGGGAAAAAGCTTTTTACTTTGAACGAACTGGTGGAAAAGTTACCTGCCAAAGCTTCTTCAAGTTTTAATTTTTCCGACAAAAAATCCATTGGCAACATCACGGCTGATTTAGTTTTAATTATTGGAGAGGATCTTATCCCTCATTATTCTCTGGCGGAAGTTGATTTTAAGGATTATAATGAAGACAGTGAATAACCCGATGTCATTCCCGCGCAGGCGGGAATCTAGTGTAGAGATTTAGTTTATTGCAATAAATTTATTTTATGACTAGATTCCCGTTTTCACGGGAATGACAATATTTTTTTATGAAAATTATTATCGGTCTCGGCAATCCAGAAAAAAAATATGAACTTACCCGTCACAACGCTGGTTTTTTTATGGCGGATAAAATTCAAGAAAAATTTAATTTTCCCGCGTTTGAATTTAACAAAAAATTCAATTCTGAAGTTTCATTATCCTCCTCTCCCTTCGGGAGAGGATGTCGCGTACTCGCGACAGGAGAGGGAGCGGGCGAAGAAAATGAAAAAATTTTATTAGTCAAACCCCAAACATATATGAATCTTTCTGGCACAGCCGTTAAATTAATTTTGGATTTTTATAAACTCACGCCGGAAGACATCCTTATCATCCACGACGATATCGACATTCCACTGGGGAAATATAAAATCGCCGTCGATTCATCTTCTGCCGGACACAACGGCGTCCAAAACATCATCGACCAACTCGGCACGCAAAAATTTTCTCGCATTCGCATAGGAATCGGCAAAGCTTTGGAAGAAAAAGAAGTTTGTCAAATTTCTATGCATAGTTATGTCTTGGAAAAATTTACTTCCACAGAACTCAAAACAATAAAAAAAATATCCGAGGATATTTTGGAAGAAATAAGAAAATTTTTAATTTTAAATTTTTAATAAATTTTTATTATTATAAATTTTTTAATTACAAATTCAGTAAAAATTAAAAACTTAAAATTAAAAATTATAACTTGCACGCAGAACCATGATATTTAATAATTTCAACATAAATTCATATTCTACTGTACTATATACCTACCTTGTTTGCTAGTTCTTCCGGTTTTTAGATCAACTGCATACCATTTATAAATTCCTGGCGATTTATACCACGGTATTTTATAGCTTATTGAAAAAGTTCCTTTGTCTGAAGTTTTTACTGTTACTGGTGGATAAAAAGCACCTCCATATCTTGTCTGGAAATAAAGTTGCACATAATCATTTTTGGAAAATCTCTTACCAGATTCGATAATGACTTCTCCCCGTTGAAGTACTTTTTTGTTAGTTGATAGTTTTCTTTTTTCCGGCTCCTTCTCATCACTAGAAGATTTTTTCTTGACTGAAAAAGATATTGCATAATCAGTTGAATTAACATTAGATGATTCACCTTGACAACGCACATAGTATCGATAGGTGTGATTACTGCTTAGTCCTGTAACTGTTGTTGAGTGAGAAGTTTCTCCCGTAGTCGTGAAAGTTTCCGTCATTGAATCATATTCAGTTCCACTCGTAGTTGAATATTTGCAAGTAGCATCTTCATTAGTAGTAAGTGAAATTGCTTTGCTTTTTGTCTTCGAAGAAAAACTACCACTTGGAGAACCAGCCGAGCGAGTCGGACCAGCTGTGTCTGTACAATTTAATTCAACATCCGTCACATTGGCCGCAGAAATTGTGCCTGATTCATCAGATAGAGTACAAGTTTGTCCGGTTGGTTGAGTTTCGATAGTGACGGCGTAAGTTGCGCCATCAGCTAGTCCCGTAGCAAATGTGAATGATCCGTCTTCTGTAACATTCAAGTCATCGCCAGCATTGTTTTGTAAAACTGCGGTGCCGTTTAATCCGCTAGCTGTTCCGCCAATAGTATAAGTGATGTCAGCACAAGTCACTTCAACATCAGTCACATTCGCCCCGCCCATAGTTCCTGAACCATCTGATACGCTACAAGTTTGTCCCGTAGGTTGAGTTAGAACAGTGACTGCATAAGTATCTCCGTGCTCAATAGAAGTAACAAAAGTAAAGGCTCCATCAACTGAAACATCCAAATCATCTCCGGCGTTGTTTTGCAAAGTTACAGTATCATCTAGTCCAGTAATTGTTCCACCGACGGTATAGCTATTCTCTGTACAAGTTAACCCAACATTAGTCACATTCGCCAAATTAATTGTGCCAGTGTCATTAGACAATGTACAAGTTTGTCCAGTTGGTTGAGTTTCGATAGTGACAGCGTAAGTTGCACCGTTAGCTAGTCCCGTAGCAAAGGTAAAACTTTCTCCTGTAACATTCAAGTCATCTCCGCCATTGTTTTGTAAAACTGCAGTACCGTTAAGCCCCGTAGCTGTTCCGCCAACGGTGTAAGTAATAACTGTCCATTGAGCATACAAAGTTACATTGGCAGTTCCAATTGTATATTCTGCTTCATCAGCATATTCTGTTCCTCCTCCGCCAGCTTCGGTATTCCAGCTATCGAAAGTATATCCAGTTTTTGTGTAACCATTGGCAGTTAGAGCAGTTGGAGTGTTGTAGTCTAGAGTTTGAGTAGCGGTTGATCCGCCATCAGAAGTATTGCCGTCGAAGGTAACGGTGTAAGTATTAATTGTCCATTTAGCATACAAAGCTAAAGTAGCGTTAGTGGTGTAGGTAGCTCCCACAGCATAATCTGTGCCTCCACCATCAGCTTGAGTGTTCCAGCCATCGAAAGTATACCCCGTTCTAACTAATGTGCCAGAGTTTGTTTGCAAAGTTAAATCAACAGCATATGTTTTAGTTTGATCAGCTGGGGCAGTTCCACCAGTGTTACTGTTGCCGTTGTAGGTGACAGCGTAAGTAATAACTGTCCATTGAGCATACAAAGTTACATTGGCAGTTCCAATGGTGTAATCTGCTTCATCAGCATATTCTGTTCCTCCTCCGCCAGCTTCGGTATTCCAGCTATCAAAAGTATATCCAGTTTTTGTGTAGCCATTGGCAGTTAGAGCAGTTGGAGTGTTGTAGTCTAGAGTTTGAGTAGCAGTTGATCCGCCATCAGAAGTATTGCCGTCGAAGGTGACAGTGTAAGTATTCACTACCCATTGAGCATACAAAGTTACATTGGCAGTTCCAATTGTATATTCTGCTTCATCAGCATAGTCTGTGCCAGTGCCATTTGCTAGAGTATTCCAACCATCGAATGTGTAGCCTGTTTTAGTGTAGCCATTAGCAGTTAGAGCAGTTGGAGTGTTGTAGTCTAGAGTTTGAGTAGCAGTTGATCCGCCATCAGAAGTATTGCCGTCGAAGGTGACGGTGTAAGTATTTGTCGTACAAGTCAAACCAACATTATCCACATTGGCAGCGGAGATCGTGCCTGATTCATCAGACAGCACACAAGTTTGTCCGGTAGGTTGAGTTAGAATAGTGACGGCATAAGTTGCACCATCAGCTAAGCCGTTAGTAAAAGTAAAAGTTGTATTAGCTGTAACATTCAGATCATTTCCACCATTGTTTTGTAAAACTGCTGTGCCGTTTAGTCCACTGGCTGTTCCGCCAACTGTATATGAAACCCCTGTGACTGTCACTGTCGCGGGAGTCCTAGTGGCTACGACTTGTGTGCCAAGTCCGTCGCTAACTGCAGCATTTGCACTAGTGGCAAAGGCGACTGGCGAATCAGTTGCACTTGCTTGTGCATGAAAAGATAATGTAGCTACATCTGAAACTGTAATCACATCATCACCCGCAATAAAAAATGCCGCCGAAGCTGTTCCTAAAAGATTATCAATTGTTGGAGTAGCTAATCTTGTAAATGTGCCAGCAGCGACCATGCTATTTAATTGCAATACATCTGGATCAAAAGTGATATCTAATTGCACAGCATTTACACCATCCCCATCTACTGTGTTTGATCCTGGATCAACGCGCGCTACTAAATTAAAATCACTTCCTGCAGACACCGAAGTGGACGCTGGGTTAAAAAGAAGGGTGGCATCAACTATTCCCACTGCCTTGGATTTAGGAACAAAAAACCCAAAATATAAAACTGCAATAAAAATAATTGTTATTATTTTTTTAAAATTTATTTCCTTTTTTAGTAAATGCAACATATTTTTATTTTTACTAAATTTCATTTATTTAAAGTCCCCACTCTCCGGAAAAAATGCTCAAATCAGATACATCAACATCACAATCACCATCAATATCACTTGGATTTCCAGCAATTCTGCATATTGTGGATCCAAAATTTTCAGCTAAGATACTTAGATCAGATAGACCAACTGTTCCACTATCCTTTAGATTTCCACTATGGTAAACGAGTTTACTAGCAGTTTTATTGCTACCGCTATCATTAACACATTCACTTACATTGCCCGTGCTGTCATAAGCAATTACTGTAAAATAATATGTCTCTCCAGGAGTCAAAAGACTTGTAGTACTAAAAGTGTATCCTCTTTTTGTTTCATCAGCTGTATCTCTAAGCGTATCATCTTCAGTCACATCCACATGATTTGCTGCTAGTGTAATTGCTTGTCTAGTGGCTTGATCAGATGCAGCATCCCAAGCAGTACAATCAATTGCCGAGGTACCATAATAAACAGTATACCCGGCTAGATCCACAGGAGTTGAATTATCTGCGTTAGTTGTTGGAGCCGTCCAAGAAACAGTGGCCGAACCCGCGGCTAAAGTTTTTTCGGCAAAAATTAGGGCAAAAAAAAGTCCGAAAGAAAAAATGACTAATAAAAATAATTTTTGTTTTTTCATGTTACTTTAAAAAATTTTTTAATTTATCCATAATGGATAATTTGATTTCTTTTTTAGTTTCCCCCGAAAAACAACTTTCTTTTTTGGCAGAATTATACGATGTCACGGAAAAATAATAAGTTTGCCCCAACTCTAAATTATTTACTGTATAATTTACTTTTTTCCCTACATCAACAACTTTTTCGTATCCCCCTTTGGGACAATCATCGGTTCGTGGCTTTTTTCCATAATATATTTTATATCCAGCCAAATCAGTTTCGGAATTAGCATTCCAAGAAAGAACAGCCGAGCCTAATGTCTTTTTTTTCTCTGTATTAAAAAACCAAAAAACTCCCGCTATTCCTAAAATTAAAACTATCAAAAGTATTATTTTTTTCCTAGAATTCATTTTCTTAATTTGAGTTAATTATACTATATTTTTCAAAATTTTAAAATACAACCCTGTGGATAACTTTTAACTCACACTGAGTCCGCTTGGAGCAGAAGGTGGGGTGGTGTCGGACTCTTCGCCGGCGTCTATTCCGACAAGAGAAATATCAGCTCCCATGTCACTGCTGTCCGCACACGCTTGGTATCCAGGGCTTTCCGCTGTAAGCGCAAAATCAGCTATTTCATCCAGACTTGCACCGCCTGCAAATATTGGAACTTGCTCAAGAGAATTGCATTCATTGTCATCATTAGGACATCCACCTAAAAAAGTTCTAAATGTGGTAAGTATTTTTGCGGATGACCCCCCTTCATAAACATATATTGTTCCAGCTGGTGGCCATAGATTATAATCGCCTTCATAGTATGTGGGGGCGACAGAATATCTGTGAATATCAACATTTACTGCTGGCATAATATTATTTTCAAAAACCGGATAGACAGTCCCAACCAACTCATTATCCCCATCTCGTGTAGCTGAAGATAACTCAACATAACCCGTAAAAGTATTATGTGTCCATGTGTTATTGTCTGATCCTACATTGCCATCAATCGAACATGGGCCGCTGTCGTATCCCATCGAAACAGAACCATTAAAAATATTATTTGTAAATTCCGTATTGTTTGTTTGAGTTCTAAGGGCTGAATGAACGGTGTGAATATAATTATTTTCGATTGTCCCGCCCACTGCTGATGCTATACTTGGATGTTTGTTAAAAAAAATACCTGTATTAACATTTGAAATCTCACAATTTTTTATAGTCCAATCTTCTGCTTGAAATGTCATGATTCCAGAAGTATTAATTGAACCGACTTCTGCTCCAGCACCTATAATATTTACATTTTCAATCATTACATGAGTAGAGTGATCCGTGCCTCGGAGTGCTGCAAAAACAATCCCGCCGTTCTGACCATATTTAGCAGATGTCCAGTCACCATCTTTAAGAGTGAAGTAGTCTGCCGATACCGCTTTTGCCGACCACCCCATAACAAAAAAACCAGTATCCGCAAAGCAGTCCTCGCTCCCTGTCCAGTTTCCATTGATACCATCAACTGTAATATTATCCTCGCTTACATGAATAACTCCATGATCAGATTCTGCACCGTCGCACAAAGAGCTTTCCCATGTCACCACCTCATCTTGATAATTCGTGTGTGTGACACTTGCTCCACTGGTCAAATTATTAATTTGAGCGGTTATAGTGTATGTCCCAGCACGATAATACACCACATCATTTGTCTGTGCGTCTGCCCACGCCTTTTCAACGGTAAGCCACGGATTATTTATGTCATTGTTGGCATAAGTCACTGCGTCATTTCCTGTAGTAGAAACAAATAGATCTTTGGCTTCAGAAATTTCAACAAAACCGAAAAATAATATTGCCAGAAAAAACATTTTTATTAATATTTTGTTTCTTTTGTTTTTCATAGAATTATTTTAATTTTTCAAATCCATAAAACTTTTCAAGCAAATCATTTTCACAAAGGAAAGAAAATGCGATATCAGGATATTGTTCTTTGAATATAACATATTTTTTGTCTTTCTGCTTTGCCAAATTGAATTTTATCTCATACGCCTTTTTGCCGATTACAAAATCCACTTCTTTTTGATTTTGAGTGCGCCAAAATTTTATCTTACTGGCATCTTTTGTTTCTTTGAGAAATTCTCGAAAAACAATATTTTCCAAATACGCGCCCTTATCCGCGCGATTTTCCAAAAAATAATAATCGTCCAGAAAAAAATTACGCAGTCCCAAATCATAGAAATAGGCTTTGGGCATCTTCACTAGCTCCTTACGCATATTTTTGTGAAAAGGCGCGATAAAGGCAATTTGATAGGACTTTTTCATAACATACAAATATTCTTCGATAGTTTTATGTGCAACCCCGAGTGTCGTCGCCAATTCCTGCGAATTGACCAGTTGCCCGGTTTGACCAGCTAGAAGTTTCAAAAGAGAAAAATATTTTTCACTATTGCGAATACCAGCGTCAGCAATGTCTTTTTTAATATAGGATGTTCCAATCTCTTCTAATAATATTTTTCTCATTTCGTCATTTTCCGCCAGCGCCACTTTTGGGTAACCGCCAAAGGTCAGGTATTCTTTCCACAATTTAGCTAATTTTTCTTGATAATATATGGTGAGTTTTTTATTTTTTTCTTCCAATAGTTTTTCTTCTTTTTTAAAAACTAAAAACTCCTCAAAATTCAAAGGATATATTTCAAAAAGAAATTTTCTACCGGCCAGGCTGTCCTTGAATTTCTTGTCAATATAGAAAGACGAAGAACCGGATACGATTATTTTTATCTCTGCTCTTTTTTCGTCATAAAGAAGCTTGAGAAAATTGCTGGGGTCATCGAGATATTGTATTTCATCGATAAAAATATATTGCTTGGTTTTTTTAGGGGGAATAACTTCCAATAAATTGAAAGGATGATCGTTGAAAAATTTCAAATGTTCTGGGTTTTCTAGATTGAAATAATGGCAAGTATACTCCTTTTCTTCCAAAAGATTTTTCAAAATCAAAAGAATCGAGGTCTTGCCTGTCTGGCGCGCTCCGCTTAGAATGATAAACTCGTCTCTAAAGAGCACTTTTTCTATTTTTTTCAATATTTCCCTTGAATAAAGCATACTTTATGACATTATTAGATTATTCTATACTTAGTAAATACTATATTATCAGATTATTCTATACTTGTCAAATATAATTAAACCTAACTCACACTAAGTCCACTCGGCGCGGAGGGCGGGGTGGTATCAGAGGTTTCACCAAGAGTCACGGGATATCCACTTGATATATTACCGTCCGCATCAAAAGTAAAAAGATAGGCTGTTCCGTCTGGCAAAGCACCTTGATTAACTGCAATCGTAATTTCATCGCCTGCCCATACCGATGGAATTTGTGGTTCAACAACTGTTGCATCTTCATATGTTGCGTTATTGGCAAGAACTACTCTTGAAAGAGTTGAGTCCACATAAACATCATCAAAATATCTGTAGATATCGGAATGCTGTGCATTTATTGGGAACATATCATATCTGTAAAACCCACCAAGTGTGTAGCTCCCAATACCTTGACCCACCCCATTAGTAAACCAGAGAGGCGAATTGTGACAGCTCCATGCATTTTTTTGATTAACTTTTGTGGTTCTTTGAGATAAATCAGTATCATCATTTACAATAACATCTTCAATCGTGATCCACTCTAAAACTGGATTTTCTACATTTACATTAAGTCCTTCCCCTTCTCCCTCTGTACAATCTGCGAGCGGAGCCTCTCTTGGCATTACATCGCCTGGTAGTTCGTATGTTAATAAACTCAAGGTTTCAGATCGTGTACACGGAGATCCGCTAAGATCTTCATTGCAACCATATACAAAATCATTTGGAAACAATCCTCCACCATATGCCTCTTGTGCGCTTTGAATTATGTTCCATTTATGATTATCGTCAGTCCCAGTACACGCTGGCATAGCCGGATGGAGTCTGTATTTCCAATGAGAGTACCATCTTGGTTCAAAAGTTCCTACCGGGCCATTTGCTGGTATTGTCAGACCAACATCACGCCCGCCATTATTTCCTCCGTCATATTGTCCATCGCAATTTTCTGTGCACATATAGTGACCGCCAACAATATATTTAGTGGAGTGGCTATGTGATGGAGAAATGGCGTCAAGTATTTCGGTTGCTCCGGTTGGTGTAAATGTGACACTTCTATATTTTATTTGCCAAGATTCTGGAATAACATCACCATCTCGCGAAGCAATAGGATTATAATCAGAATAACCGACTTGAGAATATTCATTCGGGCTTGCACTTGGGAAAGTATCCACAACTGCATCTTCTCCGTCATCCCACATAAGAGGTTTTGCCGGATTCTTAACTCCAAAATCGCTACCGCTAATTGTAATTGAATTACCGTGGGAAATAGTGCCAGAAATACCAGACACGCTCGGCACGGCAAGAGAGGTTTTCGTAAAACCAAAAATTCCAAAAAATAAAAACAGTATTGCTACAAAAAATACTTTTATTAATATTTTATTTCTTTTGTTTTTCATAGAATTATTTTATCTTGAAATATTTCCCCTCAACCAACAAAAACAATTCCAATGGCAAAAATTTAATTTCCTTGCGAACATCAAAAGTGTTTTTTGTTATGATAAATTTAGATCCGGTAAATTCTGACAATCCTTTGAAATCATCGCTGGCAATTTTGTTTTGAAATTTTGATTCAAAAGCTGATTTGCCACAAATAAAATCTATTTCTTCATTGTTTCTATGGAAATAAACTTCGCTAAATATTTTTTTGAGATGCAGAAAGGTCAAATTTTCTGCAATTCGACTTTTCAGAATTGAATCTTCAAACATCAACTTGGTGCTAGGAATTTTTCCATTCAACCACCATTCAAGCAAAGAAAACAAAAATGGATCGTTTAAATATATTTTTTTGTTTTTACGAAAATTAATTTTTTTCTGATCATAATCATAATTATAAATTTGCGAGACAATAAATGCATCTTCCAAAAAATTAAGATATTCATAAACAGTGTTGTGCGAACCGATGCCAGAATCTTGAGCAAATGAATTGTAGGAAACATCACTGGTCACAGAATTCAAGATTCGAGCAAGTATTTGCTTGCTAATATTTTCTCTTTTCCCATTTTTAGCAATTTCAGACACAATCCAATCGCGATAGAGATTGAGATTTTCCAAACCAATAGATTTTTTCGCCAGGTATTCATTAATAATTTTCGGGATGCCTCCGCAGAAAAAATAATTGTTCAATTCTTTGGCCAACGGCACTTTGTTTTTTATTCTAGCATAATATTTTTCCAGACTCTCCTTGACACCCAAATCAAAATTAATTTTATCATATTGAATCTTCACAAAATCCCTAAAACTGACAGGAGTAAAATGAAAATCAACACCGTTGCCTCTTCGCCCCGGAAGATATTCTCCGGTTTTTTTGATTTCAATCGTGCTTGAGCCAGTGAGGATATAGGTAATATTTTTTTTGATACCTTTATCAATCAAATATTTTATTCCCAAAATGCTATCTTTAACTGCAGTGATTTCATCCAGCATAATGAAGCTTCGTTTTTTAGAAGGAAAATTTTTGAGATAAGTCTCAACCAAATCAACCACATCCTCTTTTGTCTCCAAAAGATCACAGTTGAAATATAGAAAATCCGTCTTACTGGCAATATTTATTTTTTGCTGAATTAAAAGCTTGAGATGGGTGGTTTTTCCGATTTGTCTGGGTCCCGTCACAATATATACGCCATCTGCAAATTTATGCTCCAAAAATTCGCGATTGAGAAAAATATGTTGACTGTCAGCCAAGTCTCTAATATGCAAATCCTCTTCAATTAACTGTTCGTTTTCAAACCAAGGGTTTGAAGAATATATTTTTTCTAGTAAATTAGCCATATATTTGAGATTACTTACTAATTACTTGTCATTATCATTGACACTATTATCATATATTATGTCATTCATTTTGTCAATGACTGATTTTCTAAATTCTAACTCACGCTCAACCCACTCGGCGCGGAGGGCGGGGTGGTGTCGGAAGTTTCACCAAGAGTCACGGGATATCCGCTTGATATATTACCATCCGCATCAAAAGCAAAAAGATAAGCTGTTCCATCTGGCAAAGCGCCTTGATTAACTGTAACGGTAATTGAAGAAGATGACCAAGTTGTTGGTGGTTGCGGTTCAAGAATTGTACAACTGGTATAAACTGAAGCATCGCCGAGCATCACTCGCGACAAAGTAGAATCAATATAAATATCATCAAAATAACGAAAAGCATTATTATGAGTTCTGTTGGGAGCATCTTGATAGCGAAAATATCCTCCAACAGAATAACTTCTAATCCCAGCATAAGCCATTTCAGAAACATCTGTAAAAAAATAAGGTTGATCAGATCCCCACCAGACATCTGTATTATCAATTAAAAACCTATCAAAGCCCTGATCATTACTGATTCTTTGTTCATATCTAACCCATTGATCTCGTTGAGAATGCGCCGGTCTTTCAACTGGCACTATTCCCATATTGTAATTCCAAGGTGTTGTTGTCTGTGGAAGATCTCCAGAGTATGACCCAGAAGTTACAAACGCGTTTCCAATTGGAGAAGAATCAGAAGACATGGTTTTCATAGTGACATATCCAGCATCTGTGCAACTTTTTGTCGCTAAATCAAAATAATGATATTGATTAGTATAAGGAGAATTAGAATAAGCCTGTATTCCGGCTTGATAAACACTAATTTTTTCATTATTGCCAGATTGACAAGGTGTCGGCCAATCAGGGTCAGTTCTATAATACCAAGTAGCAAACCATCTATTTGCAAAATCAGAAGGAGTAGCCACGGTCAAATCAACATCTCTAGCTGGAATATCGCCATTAAGAAGTCCGGGGTCCCAATGCCCTCCAACTAGTAATTTCGTAGATCTTAAATGAGGACCATTTATAGCTTGATTAACAGCAGTATAAGGTATTGCTCTATAATGAATCTCGTGAGTTTCTGGAATATCGTATTCGTCTCTAATATCTTCGGGTTGATAATCTGAATATCCAACTTGAGATCCTGAATTAGGTGAAGCGCTTGGGAATGTTCCAGCTGTAGCATTTTCTCCATCATCCCACATCAAAGGCTTGGCCGGATTCTTAATCCCAAAATCACTACCACTGATTGTAATTGAATTCCCGTGGGAAATAGTGCCGGAAACACCAGATACGCTCGGCACAGCAAGAGAAGTTTTCGCAAAACCGAAAATTCCAAAAACTAAAAATAGCATTGTTAAAAAAAATGTTTTTATAATTAAATTATTTCTTTTATTTTTCATTGTTTTAATTTTCCTTTGCTTTTATTAACTTTATAAACTTTATTAACTTTACAAACTCAATTTTTTAACTCACGCTAAGTCCTGATGGAGCGGAGGGCGGAGTGGTGTCGGAGGATTCATCGGGAATTCCGTCCCAAACCTCAATATCATCCAGAGCCATTGAGAGATGAGAAGTGGGATAATATGCCGAAAAATTATTCAGAAAATAACTATATTCAAAATCATCATCTGTTAAAGATAACGCAAGGTCTGCATAATCCTGGGTTAAAATATCATCCACCCATATTTTTACAGAACCATACCCAGAACCTGCCGTGTCTTGTAGCTTGTGCCACACCGCTATTTGATGCCATTCTCCATCCAACAAATCAATACTGTGTGCACTTAAAAGATTTACGCCTCTTGACCAAGCTACTTCACCAGTACATGCAAAAGACATAAATGTCGTATTATTTAAATACAGAATACAACCATCACTGCCATCTTGGCGCATATATGTTCGAAATATCTTCAAATTAGCATTAGTCGCAGTTGCCGGCTCTCCAGAACCATTTACCCAGCTGGCAGTTTTCCAATTAGGATCAAATTTAATTTCAAATTTGGTATATAGCTCTCGCGCGCCTGCTTCATAATTTATATAATCTTGGTAATTAAAATTACCATTTGCACCATAAGTCATTGCTCCCAAGCCGTACTGATTATATGTACCGACATGTCCTGTCGCACCAAGACAAGGATCTGTTTCGCCATCATAGGCGTTGGTATAAAAAAATTCACTGCCAGAATGAGGCGTCCATGTTACTCCACCAACCGCACAAGACTCCACGACTTCTGTCACTTGTTCATGTTGTGTCCAGTATGTTAAGCTGTTTGTGCCAAAAGGATATGTCGGAGTAGTGTCTGCATCGCCTGTCCAATCTTCAAATCCATATTCAAAAATTTTCGTAGCCGCTTTAGAATTTTCTAGAAAGCCAAAAAACGTCAAAAAAAGTATTGTTAAGATAAATAGTTGGAAATGTAACTTGTTTTTTTTGTTTTTCATAAAATTTTTTAATTAAAATAAAAAACTGCCGTCAAAAAAACGGCAGAATTAAAATGCTTACTGAAATTATAGCTACTTTTATTTTCATATCCTCTAAATAATAACTAACTTTTTGTATATATAGTTATTATAGTTACCAATATAATTAACAAATTTTCATCTACTTTTTTTTGCAAGATTGGGTCAAAACAGGACTGCCTCCAGTACAACCGGATGGAGAGCTGGAAAGTACTGTTCTGGTTCTGATATTGTCAATGCAAGCGCTCCACTTTGAATATTTAAAAGAAGTACACAGCGTAGCATCGTTAGTAGTGCAAGATTGGGTCAAAACAGGACTGCCTCCCGTACAACCGGATGGAGAGCTGGAAAGTACTGTTCTGGTTTGAGTATTGTTAACGCAAGCGCTCCAAGACGAATAAGTAAAAGAAGTACAAGTTACGGGAGTAGTGCAAGATTGGGTCAAAACAGGACTGCCTCCCGTACAACCGGATGGAGAGCTGGAAAGTACTGTTCTGGTTTGAGTATTGTTAACGCAAGCGCTCCAAGACGAATAAGTAAAAGAAGTACAAGTTACGGGAGTAGTGCAAGATTGGGTCAAAACAGGACTGCCTCCCGTACAACCGGATGGAGAGCTGGAAAGTACTGTTCTGGTTTGAGTATTGTTAACGCAAGCGCTCCAAGACGAATAAGTAAAAGAAGTACAATTTACAGGAGTAACTGGTATCAATTTAGAAACTTCGTTAGAAAAACAACTTTCATTTCCTAACTTATCATAAGAGGTTATAGAAAAGTAGTAAGTAACGCCTTCATTTAATCCAACAATATCGTAGCTAGTAACATTTTTGGCATCTACAACATTATCATATCCCCCAGGAGGGCAATTATTATTGCGAACTCGAGTACTATAGTATATTTTGTAACCGGCTAAATCACTTTCTGAATTAGCCTTCCAAATAAGATGAGCCGAGCCAGTGGCAGCTTTGGTTTTCCCTTGAATATTAAAATATACCATCGCCACAGAAGCAATCATCACGCCAACAGCAAAGAATATTATAACTAAACCTTTCCAAAGAGCAATTTCCTTCGTTTGCATATAAACGATTTTTCTCTTGATGAAAGAGTAGGATTTGCTGGCCAATTCATCAATCGGCCTGTTTTTTGTTTTTTTCCACATATTTTTTTATTAATTATAACTTAATAATTTATTAACCAAATAATGGTCGCCACTATGCCGGAAAAAAATGCAATGATCAATAAAGCTTTTTGCGTTTTAATTTTTTTTTCCTTAGCATAAACATAGGCTTCTTCCCACCAGAAACGGACATCACTTGCCAAAAAATCGATTCTTCTTTTCTCATTTTCCATAATTAATTGTTTTTTTCACTTTTTTGTGAAAAACTATTCAATGAATTAAATTTAAAATATCCGCCACAGTAACTATTCCTACCACTTTTTTATTATTGTCCACCACTGGTACAGTAAAAAAATTCCCTTTTTGAAATATTTTTACCAATTCTAAAATATCAGTTTCTTCTTTCACGAAAATACAATCTTTTGTCATAATATCTTCAGCTTTGGCATTTAAGAGTTCGACAATTTCTTCTTTTTTACCTTCCGGCAATTGTCCGACAATTTTAGATTTTTCTAAAAATTCAATATAGTTTGGTAAAAAAAGATTTTCTGAATTTTTCACAAAGAAATCTCCTTCGGTAATTATCCCAAGTAATTTTTTTTCATTATCCACTACAGGCATACCATGAAAGCGTTTTTTAAAAAGTAATTCCGCCACTCTAACGACTGGGGTTTGCGAATCAACTGTTTCGACTTCTTTTGTCATTATTTCCTCAATGGTCATAATGCTATAAATAAAAAGTTTAAAAAATCAACTACCTTTATTTTACCATATATTTTATTTTTCGACAAAAATTTCCTATTAGAATTTTCTAACTCACACTCAACCCACTTGGAGCACTGGGCGCTGTAGTATCAGAGGATTCATCAATTGTATCAACAATAAACTGTGAAAAAATTGGTCCTACATCAATATTTGCTTGATTATTTGGATGAGAATCCGAACCTGTGTGACTTATTTCATATTCATATTTAAGATAATTATCTAATCCAGCCACATAACCCCACCAGTCAAAAATATAAATATTTTCGTGAGGCTGACTATCTTCAGTTAAAAAATCTTCCTTGACCCAATCCACAAATTCTTTCGCTCTCTGTGCATTGGCTTCAGTCGTAGCCAGTCTGTGCAAAGGTGAAAGTGTCCAAATAATAAATTTATTATTAGGATAAGAATCCAGCATTGATCTTAGGGCTCTGTATTGCAACTTGTAATTTTCAAGAGATTTTACGCTCGAAGAAACACTTGGACTTCCCGTGTCAGCTAGAACAGCTGCTCCGGGATAACAATGTTTAAAAATTATGACTTCATAATTTTGAGTTAAGGTGTTCATACATTCAATATCAGGATCGGAAGAATCACAAGCACCATTGATCCATAAATTCCAATAATCATAAGGATAATTGTTCCAAGGATAAGGCGTGGTCGGGTAGGATCTCTGCGTTATTTGATAACTTGTTCCGTTGTTTTGATTATAATTACTAAACCAAGCAGAGACACCGCCTGTTGTATAAAGATTTCCGCCTGTTGAATGATGCAAAAACATTATTGATTCGTTTCCGCTAGCCTCAACATTTTTGACGAAAAATAATAAGCTAAAGCAACTTAGTGCTAGAAAAAATACTTTTTTTGATAACTTTTCTTTTTTGTTTTTCATTAGAATTATTTTTATTCCCATACTCAACAACTAATTTTATATCTATATTTTATATTATTCTTCAATTTAACACAACCAAACCTTTGCTTAATTTGTATTTTTGATTATGAAAAAGGAATGGATTGCAAATCCATTCCTGCCAAGGGTTGCCTTCCACAATTCCACATACAAGCGCATATCCTTTTGAAAATTATTCCAAAAAAATACATTTTACCTACTAACAAAAACTAAGGAGGGTGTTTTTGCTTTGGAACTTGTACGCGGAACTGCGAAAACCAATTTTCAGCCTTTTTAAATATAACCAACAAGTATAGCAGATTTTGACCATTTTGTCAAGAAATCGTCTGACGCCCTTAATTACTTAACACCTAACGAAGTTATCGCTCTAGAGTTCTAAAAAAGGGGCTCTAAATTCTTGAATTCAATCGCTAAGGGTCAGAAAATATAAAAAAAAGCGCTGGCGAAATCGGTTAAAATCGTCAGCGCTCTTAGAGATCCCGGAATAATTTCCAGTAATATCCCGGCATCTCGAGAAAACCGAAATGCCCACAGGAACGGCTTTCCGCGATAAACCTTTCCTGTACTATTGGGGGAAGATCTGCAATCGGCAGAAAATCATCTCTTAATGGAAAAATAAAAGCGAAATCAACTTTGAGATAAATCTTTATAATGATTTCTTCAAAAAGCCGATATCGTCTATTTTTTTCAACTTCGCGAAAAGAAATAAAAGGATGAAATAAAAAATTATCTCCTGCCTCAATAACTACCTTCCATGCGACCTTAAATTTTCTCCGCCAAACTAATTTCATTATCTCCCAAATAAAGAGAGAGCAATGTTTTGCAAAACTTGGCACAGTTTCACACGTTCCAGTCGGCGCGATCATGATCGCGCGAGAAAAATTTTGGGGGAACTTTGATACAAAATTAACCATATCCTCATCCCCCGATGAATAACTAATACCTATAACTGGCGCGGTCATTTTTCGGAAAGAATTTTCCGAAAAATTTTTGTTAAAAATAAGTACCCTTTCATACCTTTTTTCAAGGTAATGAAAGAATTTTTCCAGGAGGCTAAAATTCGTAAGCCAGTCTGGAGGAAAAAAAATAACCGTCCCTCTTCTTGGCTTTTTCATTCTGCACCTCCTTGATTATTTAGTTAAATTGTCAAAAAACAACTTCCCTATCTGGAAAGCCAGTATGGCAAATTTAATCGGATTTGTCAATTTCCTAACCGGAAGTTCCATTTCCAATCTTTGCAGTGTTTAGCATAATCCACACCCACTCTTTTCGATTTGATGATTTTTTTATTTTTAATATTCCCCTTTTCCACCCAAAGAAATTTTTTTTGCGTGATATCTATTCCATTAAATTTTCCATTTATCCCAAAAAATTTTGTCAGCTTGGCTGGACCGTCCAGTTTTCTAACTATCCCCCCTTTTTCATTCAAAAGTTCCACTCCGCGAATAAGCACGGCTGCTGGAAAATCTTTTTCTTCGGCAATAACATTAAACATCCAATGCATACCGTAAACTAAATAAGTATATGCTCTCCCTGCTTCTCCAAACATCAACTCATTCCTTTTTGTTTTTCCTTTGGAGGCATGCGACGCCAAATCATCAAATCCGCGATAACTTTCGGTCTCCGTAATCATTGCTCGGATTATTTTTTGGCCTTTTTTTCGCACCAAAAAACAACCCAGCAAATCTTGGGAAACTTTCAAGGTGTTTTGGTTGTAAAAAGTTTTATTCAAAATAGACATATTCTTAAAAAACTGAAATTTTTACAATTTTTAATTTTGTAATTTTTAAATAAATTCTAATTTCTAATGTTTAAAAATTTAGATTTAAGATTTATTTATAAAATTAAAAATTCAAAAATTAAAAATTCTTTAGTGCAAAATCATAAATACTTTCTCCCCTCCAATTCTTTTGGCAAATATATTTGTTCTGAACTGTCAATTTTGGGCGTATATTTATAATTTTTGGCATAACCTAAATCTTTCATTAGTTTTGTCGGAGCACCCGCCTGCCGGCGAGGCAGGTTTCGAATATGAAACGGCACTGACAAATTGCCGAATTCTTCCACATCAGCTTTGGCTTTTTCATACGCTTCATAGGCGGTGATGTCTTTTTTACTTTTGGAAAGATAAATTACGCAATGAATTAAATGCACAGCGCATTCCGGCATTCCTAATTTGTGGCAAGCGTCAAAGACCGCGTTGGCCAAAATTAGCGCCGTATTATTCGCCAGCCCAATATCTTCCGAAGCAAAACGCACTAATCGACGGGCAATATAAAGCGGATCTTCTCCACCTTCTAACATTCTTGCCAGCCAATAAACCGAAGCGTCAGCATCTCCTCCTCGCATCGATTTATGAAGCGCCGAGATAATATTATAATGCTCTTCGCCGTTTTTATCATAAAGCAAATGCGTCTTTTGAAAAACTTCTTTTATTTTTTCAATAGAAACATTTTTGTTTTTTTGAGAATATAAAATATCCAAAACATTGAGCGCCGTCCTCGCATCGCCATTAGACATATGTGCTAGAAATTTTATAACTTCTGAAGTTATTTCAACTTTGTTTTTATCAGCACTGTTTATAATTTTAGTTGCCCGCAAAATTATTTTTTCCAAATCTTTTTCAGAGAGTTTTTCCAAAACAAAAACCCGCGTCCGTGAAAGCAACGCGCCATTGACTTCAAAACTCGGATTTTCCGTCGTCGCCCCAATAAGAATAATTAGGCCTTTTTCCACACTGGGCAAAAGTGCATCTTGCTGGCTCTTGTTCCAGCGATGAATCTCGTCGATAAAAAGAATGGTTTTTTTATTTTTTTGTATATTATCCTTAGCCTTGGCCACAACTTCCGCTAAATCTTTTTTCCCGCTGGAAGTAGCGCTTAAAATTACAAATTCCGCACCGGTATTTTTGGCGATAATATGCGCGAGCGTAGTTTTGCCCGATCCGGGAGGCCCCCAAAGAATCATCGAAGGCACGCTGTCATTTTTAATTGCGTTTGAAAAAAAAGATTTTTTTGAAATCAATTTTTCCTGCCCAAAAAAATCCTCCAGATTTTCTGGACGAATCCGATCAGCCAAAGGGATGTTGTTATTATTTTGCATAAAATTATTTAGATCCCCATTGTCATTCCCGCGTATGCGGGAATCTAGTGAAAAATTTTTGTTAAATACTTAAGTCTTCGCAATAAATAAAGCCTTGAGACTGGATTCCCGCCTGCGCGGGAATAACAGAAACTATAGTGATATTGTATCATTTATTTATTTTTAAATCAACCCAACAAAAAAAGCTCGCGGGAAGAGCCTTAAAGATATTTGTATTTTCGTATTTCGTATTTTTTCGTAGTTCGTAAATATTTACAAACCGTATTTATGCCGGTTAGCCACATGCTCTTCGAAAGTCGCGGAATAAATAACTTTCTTTCCGCCATCAACATTCGCAGTAAGAAAAAAATTATAATTTGATTCCATCGGATAAATGGCCGCGCTTATAGCATTGAGTCCAGGGTTAGAAATTGGGGTTGGCGGAAGTCCAATGTTACGATAAGTATTGTACGGCGAATCAAGTTCCAAATCACGCCCACTATGTTGATCCTTAGTATCGCCTAAAATATATGACAATGGCGCGTCGCTTTCTAACCTTTGTCCATTTTTCATTCTTTTCCAAAAAATTCCACTGGCTATTTTCATATCCTCTACAGTTTGCACTTCTTTTTCAATAATGCTCGCCATAATAATTATCTCTTCCACAGATTTATTTTGCTTGGCGATATCTGCTTTCATTTGTTCGGTAAGTTTCTCGTTAAAAGTATCCAGCAATCTCCCAATGATATCTTCTGTTTTTATATCTTTTTTAAAAAAGTAAGTATCCGGAAAAAGATAACCTTCTAAAGTTTTGATATTTTCTGGTGTCAAATAGTTGTAGCGTTTTTTGAATTCCTTTGGAGCGTTGACTATTTCAAAAAATTTTTTACCATCTAAATTATTTTCACTCAATCGTTTAGCCATAAGTTTCGCGCTAAAACCTTCCGGAAAAGTAATTCGAATAAATTTTTCTTCTCCATTTGTAATAATATGAACAATTTCCGGAATTGTTAAACCACTGGAAAATTCATATACTCCCGGCATTATCTTATTTGAAAGCCCTTGCGATTTTATATAATAATAGAAATAAATTTCTCCCGCAATCAAATTGGCTTTTTTCAATTTCAATGCCACTTCTTTATTCCCTTCTCCCTTGGCAATTTCAAAAATTTTCGTGCCAGTAAATTTGCTTTGCGCATAATAAACTTGTTGCCTAAAATAAAAAATCCCACCAAATATCAGTGTTATAAATAAACCTATTATTAAATATTTTTTGTATTTTATGTTCATGTGTAATCAAGTGTAAATCAGTGATAACCCGCCTGCCCGCTTCGCCACAGCTTCAGCGAGGCGAGCCGGCGAGGCAGGTCAGTGGTTCTGATTTATACTAACGGTACAAAACTAAATCCTGGGTATTCTTCTTTGTAAAAATCATTCTCCCCTTTTTTTTCTAAATACACCAAACTGTCATTTACAGGGATAACCATTTTCCCTCCGATTTTTAATTGATTTTTTAGTTCTTCAGGAATGATTTTAACAAAAGCATTAACTAAAATTCTATCATACGGCGCATTTTTTGAAAAACCTTTTTTGCCATCGACTGAATAAAATTCCGCAATGCCTTCCTCTCCATTCTTTACATAATTTTTATATTTAGCCGTATTGTTTTTTCCCCATTGTATAAGATCTTCTATTCTTTCTACTGCCGTCACTCTACCTTTCGCGCCAACAATATAGCAAAAAAGAGCTGTCGTCCAACCGGAACCTGAACCAACATCTAGGATATTATGTCCGCGATCTGGTTCTAAAAGTTCAAACATAATTGCCACGGTTTTTGGTTGTGAGATAGTTTGCCCATGCCCAATCGGCAAAGCAGTGTCCGCCATAAATTCGTTTTCCAAATCTTCCGGTAAAAATTCTACTCGGCTTATTTCAGAAAAAGCATCAATAATCAAATCAGTCTTAAGATATCCCTTCTCAATTAAATTATTGATTAGATTATTCATTTTTTTTACAGTCCAATCACTTGGACAATATAATCTCTTTTTCTAGCACCATCCATCTCGACAAAAAAAATACTTTGTTTTTGAGAAAGATCCATTTTCCCTTTTTCAATCGGCACTGTCCGACTTGCTCCCAAGAGAATTGACTTGCAATGCGAATGACCATTACTTCTACCATCGGAAGTAACTGCCCGATTAAGTTCGAAAAGATCATGTGAATAACGATCAGATACGGGGACCAATCGATAGAGTGTTCGCATAAAATCTTGGATAAGCATTGACTCATTGTGATTAATTACAATGCTTGAAGTAGTGTGTTGAGAAAAAATCAACACTTGCCCTTCGCGAATGCCGGATTTTTCAATTACTTCTTCCACTTTCTTGGTGATATCAATAAATTCAATTTGGGTAGTAGTTTGGAGATCAATTTTTTGTTTGTATATCTTCATAAATTCCTTACGAATTACGAAATCGTACGAATGTACGAATGAATTCGATTTTTATTTTTATTAATGTTAAAAATTTATTTTTTCGTTACATTCGTAAAAGTTCGTAATTCGTAAGGGCTACTTTCTAAAAACGCTAGCGACTTTTTTTGCCACTCGCCTATCCAACGCTTCTGGTATTATTTTACCACGATTTGGATTTTTTATCAAACTGGCAATGGCCAGAGCCACCTTTATTTTATGCTGGTCAGTAATAATTTTGATATTATTATCCAGTACTCCGCGAAAAATTCCGGGGAAAGCCATGACATTGTTGATTTGATTGGCATAATCGGAGCGTCCTGTCGCTACGATAAACGCCCCGCCGGCCTTGGCGCGTTCTGGTATAATTTCTGGAATTGGATTGGCCATCGCAAAAACAATAGCATATTTATTCATTTTAGAGATATCTTCTTCAGTAAGAATGTTGGGTGCTGAAACTCCGATAAAAACATCTGCCCCTGTAAGTGCATCACGAATATTGCCCCTCACATTTTCCGGATTAGTGATACGGGCGATTTCCATTTTGGAGTCATTGAATCCCCCGTCTCTTTCTTTATAAATTATCCCCATTCGATCAAGCATAATAATATTTTTCGCCCCATATTTTATGAGCAGTTTGGCAATCGCCACTCCCGCCGCGCCTGATCCGCTGATGACAATTTTTATTTGAAAAATATTTTTTTTCACCACTTTCAAAGCATTGATCAGCCCCGCCAAAACCACAATCGCCGTACCGTGTTGATCATCGTGAAAAACCGGAATATCTAATTCTTTTTTCAACCGCTCTTCAATTTCAAAACATCTTGGCGCGCAAATATCTTCCAAATTTATTCCCCCAAAAGTTGGCGCTAAATATTTTATAGTTTTAATAATTTCTTCAGTGTCTTGCGTGGCCAGAACAATTGGAATCGCATCCACTCCCCCCAATTCTTTGAAAAGCAAAGCTTTCCCTTCCATTACAGGAAGCGCCGCTTCTGGCCCAATATTTCCCAATCCCAAAACAGCCGATCCATCCGAAATGACCGCCACCGTATTTTTCCGCATCGTATAAAGCTTGGAAAGCTTCTTATCCTTGGCAATCGCCCGCGAAACTTCCGCCACTCCAGGAGTATACAAAATCGGCAAAGTTTTTTTGGTAAGTTTTACCTTGCTTCTAATTTCAATCTTGCCCCCTAATTTTTTACTTAATTTTAAAGATTCAGATTTCATATGTTTTACATCTAGCCATATACTTGGACATCTATACTTGGACATCTATACTTGGACATCGGATGTCCAAGTTGGAATGTCCAATTATTCTATTATACAACTTTCTAATTCTTTTATCATTTCCCTTTTTTCAATGATGCCCTTAACAAATTTCATTGCGAATAATTCATATTCTTTTTTATTTTTGAATTGACCCAGTATTACATTTTTATTCTGGCATAAATTAACTTCGCAATTCTTTTTATATTCCTCCCAGCTACTTTTGGACATCGGATGTCCAAGTCCTGTTTTATGTATTAAGTTGTTTAAATTTATATAAACACTTAAATGCAATAAGTATTCATTATTATTTATATGTATCGATTTAAACTTTCCCTGAAATAAAACTCCGCTTCTTTTATATTTATGATTAAAATATTTTGTATATCCATTACCTAGTTTTTGCAAAAATTTTTCTATACCATTATCAGTTAACTGCTCTAAAATGAAATGATAATGATTTGGGCTAATAGAATAACAAACAAAATTTACCAGCTTGGACATCCGATGTCCAAGCGCTTTTCCTTCCTTTTTTCGAAATGAATTTTCAAATATACTCCCAATGGGTTTTTCATTATTAAATTCTGAAACACTTTGGAAAAATCTTTGCAAATCATATTTATCATTAAAAATAATTCGTTTATCAGTACCACGATTGTATATATGGTAAAATTCACCTTTTTCGAATGGAACTTTTCGCATTTTTTGTTTTTTCGACACTTGGACATCGGATGTCCAAGTGTGTCTAGCAAAATTATTTCAACTTCAACATCTTATACGCGCTATTTGAAGCGATAGCGCCTTCGGAGCTTGCCGTGAGGATTTGGCGGAATTTATTTGATCCGGTTGTGATGTCGCCAGCAGCAAAAATTCCTGCTACATTGGTGCTCATATCTTCTTTCACTTTGATATAATTTTGCTCGTCAGTTTCTACTCCCATTTTTTGAGCCAGTTCCACTCCTGGTTCAGTTCCCACCTCAATAAAAACCCCATCAACTTCTAAATTATTTTGATCATTATGCGCTTTATCTAAAATTACTTTTTCCACTTTTTGTGCGCCTTTAATTTCCAATACTCCCGTATTTTTTATGATTTCTATTTTTGAATTTTGCGCAATTTTTTCCAGCCACGCCGGTTCAGCTGACATTTTTTCTTCTTTGGAAATCAAATAAATTTTCTTGGCAAAATCAGCCAATTCCAATGCCACAACTGCCGCGCTATTTCCTCCCCCGACCACGCATACAGTTTTTTCGCGAAAAAACATGGCATCACAAGTAGCACAATACGAAACGCCTTTCCCAGTAAATTCTTTTTCTCCGGGAATATTTATCTTCCGATAATGAGCTCCCATGGCTAAAATAATTGCCCGAGTTTTATAAACATTCTTTGCGCAATTTATTCGGAAAATTCCGTCCTCTAATTTAGAAATTCCCACTACTGATTCTCGGTTTATTTTTGCACCAAAACTCTCTGCATGTTCCACAAATTTTCCAATCAAATCATGTCCGGAAATTTTTTTCTCTCCCGGCCAGTTTTCCAAATCGTAAATTTCATTCATTTGCCCACCCTGTTCCACGCCAAAAATCAAATGCTCCAATTTATATCTCGAAGCATAAATTGAAGCAGAGAGTCCCGCTGGACCAGCACCAATTATAACTAAATCGTAAAGTTTATTTTCCATATGGTAATACAAGACCTTGTCTTTGCGAGCAAAATGCAATGTAGCGAAGCAATCTCGATTTATAGAAAGGGATTGCTTCGTACGCTTCGCTTCCTCGCAATGACAAAACCCTTTACGCTTTTTCCAATTCTTCCTTCAGCGCTTCTTTCGATTGCACTCCCACCCTTTGTTTCACCATTTTTCCACCCTTAAAGATCATCACGGTCGGAATTGACATAATTGAAAAATTTTGCGCCACTATCGGATTTTCATCCACATTTAGTTTTCCAATTTTAGCTTTGTCTCCAATTTCCTTGGCCAGTTCTTCAATTATCGGCCCCATCATCTGACACGGTCCGCACCATGGTGCCCAAAAATCAACCAGCGTCGGCTTGTCACTTTTCAACACTTCTTGATCAAAGTTTTGATCAGTAAAGACTATTTCCATAGTTTTTATTTATTTTAAAAATTACAAAGATACTACAACGGTTATTATAAAAATATTTCTTAACAAAAAATTCGTACATTCGTACTAATTCGTAATTCGTAAGGACTATTCCCCAAACCTTCTTCCTCTCCTCGCATATTCTTCGAGCGCTTCTTCGAATTTTTTTTCATCAAAATCAGGAAAATTTTCCGTTGAATAATAAAGTTGAGCGTCAGCACTATCCCACATCAAAAAACCATTGGAATTATGCGGTTCTCCCCCCGTTCGAATCATAAAATCCACTGGCGGAAGATCCCGCGTCATAAGATTGGCTTTCAAAATTTCCGGCGTTATTTTTATTTCTTCCTGATAAGTATTATTAATTTTAGAAATAGCCTGCAACATATCATCCGTGCCAGAGTAAGCCAGCATAAAATTCAACATTCTTTTTTTATAATGCTTGGTCTTTTCGATTGCTTCCTTTATCACCACCTTTAAGGATTCAGGAAATTGTTCTTCCCATCGGCCAATCACATTTACCCTGGCTTCATTTTCATGAATTTCCTTGCCTGCAACAAGCCTCTGAAAATATCTTTTGTAAATATCCAGCAAAGCTTTTTTTTCTGATATTGGTCGTTTCAAAAGATTATCCATCGAAGATCCCCACATTGAAAAACATTTGATGCCTTTTTTAAGCGCAACTTGAATAAGCTTTTCCAAATTTTTGGCGCCCTCTTCATGCCCTTCCCAAGGTTTTAGTCCTTTATTTTTCGCCCATCTTCTGTTGCCATCCGGAATAATAGCGATATGGTTGGGAATATTTTCAAAATTATTTTCCATAATGATTAAGTCTTATAACTATATATTGAAATCACCGAAGAATTAAAATTTTTGAGAAATTCTTGTTTGAGAATCCGAATTTCCTCCAAAAATTTCCTTTGGCAGCCTTTGATTGAGGGAAATTTTTGGCAAGGAAATTCAGGATTCGAGTTTAATTTCGAAAAAATTTTAATTCTTCGTAATTTAATGTTAGTTTAAAAAACAAAGAAAAGCAACCTTGCTAAAGCTTGCAAATTTTTCTAAACCTCCCGCCTAATTATATATTCAGCAATTCCTTCCAGAAAAAATTTCGCTTCTTCATTTTTAAATTTAATTTCTTTGAGTGCCGAAAGTGCTTCCGCCACAAATTTTTCCGACAAATCTTGACAGTATTTGAGCGATCCGGTTTCTCTAATCACTTGCCTAAATTCTTCTAGTTCTTTTTCTGACAAATCTTTTTTCCCTAAACATTTTTGAATTATTTTTTTCTGATTGCTATCGCTTTTTTTCAAAGCCCTGATGAGAAGCAGAGTTTGTTTACCTTCAGAAACATCTGATCCGACCGGCTTACCTAATTTTTTTTCTGAACCAAAAATTCCCAAAATATCATCCCTGATTTGAAAAGCTTTCCCGAGTGGCAAAGAATATCGAGTAAAAGCTGGCAACATTTTTTCGGCATTTCCACTAAGAATGCTTCCAAAATGAAGCGGTCCTTCAAAAGTGTAGCGCGAAGTTTTCCCTTCAAACATTTGAAGAATTTCTTTTTCTGTCGCTCGCCCTCGATTTTCCATCACCACATCCAACATTTCACCAGGAATTGTGACATAAACAATATCTTGCATTTTATCCAAAGCCCGAATAATAATTTCTGGCGGAAATTTCGTATTGAAAACTATCTCATTAGCCATTGAATAAGCCAGATCCCCCACCACTATCGCCATCGAATTGCCAAAATGAGCATTGTCTTTTTTCGGCGAAAATCTTTCTCCAATTTTTTTATATTTTTGATGCACTGTTTCTATGCCATGCCTCATTCCATCGCGATCAATTATATCGTCATGAATCAAAAGAAAACTGTGAATCAATTCGATTCCCATGGATGCTTCAATAATTTTTTCCTCTTCCTTCCCGCCACTGGCCAAATAGCCATAGTATACCAAAGCCGGCCGGATTCTTTTTCCACCAGAAAGCGTAAAATCCGCAATCATCTTGACCGCCTGTTTAGCCAGCAAATCGAGCTTGCCCGCTTCCTTTATTTTTTGATCAAAATAATCTTTGAGCCGAAGATCAACTTTTTCCTTATATTTTTTTAACAGTTCATTCGCTTCCATAATTTATCATTCTCGCACCCGCGAAAATCCAGTCTAAGAATTTTAATTAAGCTAGATTAAGGTTACCAAAAAATCCCAGTCTTAGCAAGAAAAAATTTTCGGAAAGTTTAATATTGGTACCGCCAAGGGGAATCGGACCCCTGTTGCGAGAATTCGCCCCGCACCAATTTTCGGTAGCCCTAAGGAGAGTCGAACTCCTCTTTTCAGGATGAGAACCTGATGTCCTAACCGATAGACGATAGGGCCATAAATTAGTGCAGGGGTAAAAATCTCGCGTCCTAGCCACTAGACGATGGCGGCATAAAAATACTACTTTTATAATCTAGCAATAATATGATGTTTTATCAAGGCAGTTGGCTTATAAAAACAAAATTTACTATTTTTCCATTTGTTGCTATAATTACAGCAACAACAATCCGGTTATGGGAAAAAATAAATCGGACAAAAAAATCTCGATTTTAGAAACCTCTTTTGAGGATGTTTTGATATGCAAAAAAGAAAGCGCTAAAACACTTTTGGAAATTTTTACACAAGAACCGGAAAATGTCGCTCAAGAAAATTTAGGCAAATTGGCAGGAATTTTGGAAATAACTGACGACTCTCCCGACTCTTCCTACATCGTCAACTATTTAGTTTCCGTTTTAAAAAAAGAATACTATTCCAAAACTAAACGCGGATCAATTGAAAGTTTTGAATCCGCTCTCAATAAAGCTAATTTAGCCTTGGCCAAATTAGCCGAGCACGGCAATGTCAATTGGCTGGGAAAAATAAATGCTATCATCCTCGCTATTGAAAAAAATAACATTCACCTTTCGCAAGCCGGCAATGCCAGAACTTTTCTTCTTCGCGGAAAAGCTTTCACCGACATCACTGACGGCGCCCAAAGCATCGCCAGTCCCAGTCCTTTCAAAACCTTTATCGATGTTTTGAGCGGAAGATTGGAAAAAGATGATCAGCTAATCATCACCACCGATGCAATTTTTGAAATTTTTTCTTCAGAAGAGATAAAGCGAAGCGCGTTGAAATTTTCTCCGCCGGATTTCATTCGCTTTTTGAAAACTGCACTCGGCAATGAATTGGAAAAATCCGCTGTTTTGATAGCAAGAATAGAAGAAAAAGAATTACTAGAAAAAAAATCAGTTTCCCCAAAAAATGAAGATCTCAACGCTTTCAGCCAAGCTTCTTTTGCCAAAAAATATCCGCCACAACAAAAACAAGAACCCATGGCCGAGGAAGAAAAAAAATCTTTAGTAAAAGAAATCAAGGAAGATTTACAAAAGGAATCGGCTGAATTTATTGATAAAAAAACCGGTCATATCTATATCAAAGAAAGCTATTCACTTAAGGAAAAAAATATTTTTTGGGAAAATACCCTAGAAATCAGTCGGGTAAAATTGGCCGAATTTTATGCTTTTTTAACCAAAAGAATGGCTAATCTAAAACAAAAAATAGTTTCCTATAAGTTTTTTAATAAAATTGAAACAGCCAAAGAAGAGCCCATTTCTCCGACGGAAGCTCCGCCGACGCAAAAAGAACCCCAAAAACCTCTTGTGGATAAAGAAAAATTAATTTTACTTTTCAAAGAAATTATCCTTAATGTTAAAAATATTTCACTGGCGATTTTTTCTTTTTCACTTTTCGCAGTCAAGAAAATATTACTCGGGATAAAAACTTTTATCCCGAAAAAAATCAATTCATCCGAGAAAAGAGTTGCTCCGCTCTTGAAAAAAGACAGTCTTTTTGAAAAAATTCGCCCACGATTTTCAAAAATCAAAGAAACTTTTTTCAAACTGGATCAATCGCAAAAAATTTATGCCGCCTTGGCAATTATGCTCCTTTTGATTGTCCCCTATTTTATCGCCAAGATTCAAAACAAAAACATTAGCGAAGAACCAGTTTTTCAAGAAATTGCGCCAGAAAATCCTCTTCCCTTGGAACAGGATAAAAATGTTTCTCGAATCGAAAATTTGCAATCAGTTTTTTCCCAAGCAGATCTTGTGAAAATTATCAACTTAAACGGTAAAATCTTTTTTATAGATAAAAATAAATTGACTAACGCCGAAGATAAGCAAAGCTATTCTTTCCCGACTGATTTTTCTTCACTTAAAATTGCTTTTCCGATGAATGATTTGAATTTGATTTTTCTGATGAATCAAAATAATAGAATTATTTCTTGGAGTCCGCTTTCCAAAAAATTTCAAGAGAATGTCTTGGCAATTCCTGCCGGAGCGGAAATTTCTCTGGCGGAAACTTATCTTACCTATCTGTATCTCTTGGATAAAAACCATCAACAAATTTATCGCTATCCTCGAGCTACGGGCGGATTTGGAGAAAAAACCAATTGGCTAAAAGACGACATTGATCTCAAAGAAATTTCCGACATCGCTATCGGAGAAAATATTTTCCTTGCCCAAAACGGCGAGATTTTGAAATTTTTTCAAGGCAAAAAACAAAATTTTACCCTTGAAAAAACCGCCACGCCAATTTTTGCCGATCAGCTTTATACCCAAAGAGACAGCCAAAATCTTTTCGTTTTAGACAAAAAAAATTCCCGCTTAGTCAAGCTGGATTTGAACGGCAACATTGTTTCCCAATTTTATAACACAGAAATTTCTTCCGCCACGGACTTCGAAATCAACGAAGAATCAAATTTAGCTTTCTTTTCTAACAACAATGAAGTAAAAAGTTTTGAAATGAGGTAGATTTTATTAAGAAACTTCTTCAATATCAATCCCGTTTCCCATGCTATTGTTTTAATCAATTTATTTTTTTCAATAATTTTAAATTCAAATCTCCTGCTGGATATATTCCCTTAATTCTTTGCAGATATTCTTTTGAAGCATAGATTTCATCAGCAACAAATAAATAAACATTATGATTTCTGATTGATTTTGCCTTATCTTCTGAAAGATCAAGTCCTAATGTAATTTCGATCATAACATCTAACTTGCTCATTTGTGCTGTTTTTATAAATTGTTTATATCTTTCTCTTAGTGTTCTTTTTGCACCAATGCCATAACTTTTACCATTTAATTTGAAGAAAAAATCAAATTCTGTGGAGCTGTCATTTTCATCATGTAATTTTCTTATATTTTCCGCTTTTATTCCTAGCCCTATTAGAATATTAAATATTCTATCTTCATAACTTGAGCCTGCATCGGAAATAATTGATTGATTTATGCTTTCTGAAAACATAAGCATAAACATTTGGTTTGGTTCTAATCCATTTTCTTTTAAATGAAAGTATTGTTGAAAAAGAGTGGTGATATATTGTTCAGTAGATTCCGATATAAAACTCGAGTCTTTTTCCTCCAGTTTTGAAAAAAATAATAAAGACAATAATGCACCATTAACTCTGGTATAATATGGCCTGCCTTTTGAAATTGTGTCGTATTCTATGGAAAGTTGATTGATATTTTTTAGCTTAGAAAGCCCAGCAATTTCCGTAAGTTTCGCTTCAGCGAGAAGCAATGGCTTTATTTGAATTAATTTAAGAGCAAAGATAAAAACTTCTAATTCAATGTTATTTTTTATTTGATACAACAAAGCCAATAGTGACGCTTTCTTTTTATCTGAAAATTCATCGCTAATGTTAATCAGTATGGCCAACATTTTTTTATAACTTAATTTCTGATTTGAAAAATAAGTTTCTAAAAAAATATTTATTTCGTTATCAGATAATCTAATTGATCCGTTAAGTTCCTTCAAAAAAAGATACAATTTAAAATTCGCGTCTAGTTTATTTCTTTTAATTTCAACCTTCTTTATTTTCATAAAATTTATAATTTAATGTTGTTATTTTTTAAAGTATCCATTATTTTTTTCGCCAATATTTTAATAACAGGAACAGCGACACTGTTTCCGAATTGTTTGTAGGCCTGATTATCACTAACGGGAATAATGAAATTATCATCATATCCTTGCAATCTTGCAGCCTCGCGCGGAGTTAATTTTCTTGGATTTTTTCCTTTTTGTTCTATTAATATTTCTGATCCGTCTTTATAATATCTTGCAGAGATTGTGCTTGTATATTCAGAATTTTTATTAAACAATGAGTATCCAAAACCATTTCCCTTTTCTTTATGTTCTTTTTTTCTTCTTTGGTGTCCTGCCCAAAGTTTATCAGAAATAGTATATTTTTTATCAACATTCTTTTCTAAAATATCCCCAAGTCTAGTTTTAATTTTTAAAGGCTCCGGAAATTCAAAGTCGATATTCTTATTTTTAAAACCAACAATATAAATTCTAGCTCTGTTTTGTGGCAAACCAAAATCTTTTGCATTTAAAACTTTATAGGAAACTTTGTATCCTAATTTTTCTAAAGTTTGCACAATTACTTTAATTGTATTTCCTTTATCATGACTAACAAGATTTCTCACATTTTCCAGAAAAATTACAGATGGCTTATGATATTCAATTATTTTTGCAATATTAAAAAATAGTGTTCCGCGAGTATCAGCAAAACCTTTTTTAAATCCAGCCATCGAAAAAGGCTGGCAAGGAAATCCCGCCAAAATAATATCAAAACTTGGAATTTCTGCTGGATTAATTTTTGTGATATCGCCATATGGCAATTCTCCGAAATTTGCTTGGTATGTTTTTTTTGCTGGTTCATCCCATTCTGATGAAAAAACACATTCACCACCAACACATTCAAACCCAGTTCGTATTCCACCAATACCCGCAAATAAATCTATAAATTTAAACTCACTAACTTTCTTTACCTTAGGCATATCAAATAATGATTGAATTATAATTTTTTTTCTTACTTTTATATCTACTTGATTCATTTTTTATTTTTAAATTCTTATTTTATATTTTTCCTCATAATCCCATTATACCACACAAAACGGACTGTCCGCTATTCAGCGGACAGTCCATCATTTATCTATTGCATATATTGCTTGAGTTCTAAAAGATTGTTTCCAAATTCCGCAAAATGGTCTTTGAATAGGATGATTCGATTGATTACTTTTTGATTATCCTTATTGAGATACGATTCAGCGATAGTTAGATAATTATTTCCATTAGATGCCTTTTTGACATCAAAGAAATAATTCTTTTTGCCCGCTTTGAGCATTTTGGAGAATACCTTCTCCTTTTCGATTTGTTGCATTGTTTTTTTACCACCTTATTATTAAGTTTAAAATATAAAGTGGTTATACCTTAATAATTAATATGAGATTTTAATTCTGCAGTAATTATAAATCTCATAGTGATATTATATCAGTGGTATGAAAACACTGCAAGTCCCCCTGTGGATAACTTTTTTGAATTTTATATTTTTATTCTCGTCCTTTCCATAATTTCTCGATTGACCAAATTTTTGTCTCGGCCGTATTTCAAACGAGAAAGTTCTTTGAGCGCATTGGCCACTTCTTGATCGCCTTTAGTTGGTGGAAAACCTTGAATGTTAAAAGGCTTAGTCAATACACCATCAATCAAAACTTTAGCAAAACCTTTATGGTTATCCACATTTACCAAATCATTACGCGTGAAAACTGGCTCTACTTGTTTTTCTAAAAATTCTGAATCTTCTGGACCAACGCGATAAATCACCATCGAGCCAACATTACCAAATACCGCTTTAGAAATTTCTTCTTTGAGTTGAGCGATAAATTGATGCGCAATATTTAGGCATAATTTATATTTTCTCGCTTCTGAAAGAATTTGAGAAATTGAATTGGTCGTAACATTTTGGAATTCATCCATATACAAATAGAAATCCACTCGCTGTTCATCCGGCACATCCACGCGAGAAAGGGCTGACATCAAAATTTTTCCCACAATTACCATGCCTAAAAGTCGCGCGTTTATTTCTCCAATTTTTCCTTTCGATAAATTGACCAAGAGAATTTTTTTATTGTCCATTATCTCGCGAAAACTGATAGTGCTTTTTTGTTGAGCGATAATTGGACGCATCATATCATTGGCAATGAAAGTTGTGAGTTTGGAAGTGATGTATGGCACCATATTTGCTAGCGCTGCTTCTCCTCCAGCTTTTTCCGCTTCCTTAGTCCAAAAATCAACCACAATTGGATTTTGACATTTAGAAATTTTCATCGCCCGAAATTCTTCATCCGCCAAAACTTTTGAAATTTCCATCAGTGTTGAGCCTGACTGCGGATCATCCATAATAAGAAGCATGGCGTTTCGCATATATTGTTCGAACATCGGTCCGCCCGTAGCTTTCAAATCATACAGTTGATCAAAAATTCTAATCATTTCATTAATCACAAAAGTTTTTTGTTCCGGATGATTGGGATCAAATTCCAGCATATTCAAACCAAACGGCCTTTCCATATCTGATGGATCAAAAATCACCACATCTTCCGCTCTTTCTTTGGGAATGCAAGTCAAAATATCTTCAATGGCTTCACCATGCGGATCGATAAAACAAAAACCATTGCCTGCTTTGGCGTCCTGTTTGGCCATTTCTTGCAAGATGGTCGTTTTGCCAGTTCCGGTTTGGCCGATAGTATAAAAATGTCTTCTGCGATCACTATCCGTTAGACGAATATCTGTTTTTATTCCGCGATATTCATTGAAGCCAATAAGTATTCCCTTGGTAGGAATTCCCACTGGTGGTGGCGCAGCATTAGCTTTCAACCATTTTATTTTCGGTGTTTCTGTAGTAGAGATCGGCAAATGAAAAATACTGGCAATTTCTTCATTATTGAGAATCATTGCTTCCTCGGAGATAAAATTTCGAAAAATATAATTATAGGCAACATCTTTTTTATTTGTTCTTCTATTAATTTGAAAACAATTCAGATCGCCATTTTCATATTGCGAAAAAGCGTTTTCCATGTGCGCCAGAATATCTTGCGAGCGCTCCTCGTTCATACCGGAAGCGATGAGCCGGATATTAACTTCAAACCCTGTTTTACTAGCTTTATTTTCAATACTTTTTACTAATTCCTGTTCTTCCGGCGTCAGTTGCACCGGTTTTGGTTCATTAGTAATTGGACTGTTTTCTTTTTTTGCTGGTGATAAAGTTTGTGCCATACTTTTTCCAAATCCAGCCCCCGCCTTATACAGCATTGACTGACTAGCCTCTCGATATCTTTTTCCTTGTTGCATTTCATGAGCAATATGTCTGCCCTTAGCCCGCCATTTGATTCCCGCCGGACGGATAATTAGCTGAATAGCTGCTCCTTCATTTTCCGTTTCCAATCGACTTAAAGCATTGGTGATGGCATTTAATGGATCAATTTCCATATTTTCATAAGTGCGAATCGGCAAAGTAAATTTATTTTTCAATTTTATAATGGAAGTTGAAGTTGTGCTTCCTGGGGAAAAAATATTATAATCTTTGGATTTTTCCAACATCGCATTAGGAAAAAAGCTGGTGATCTGTTTCTCAATTGATTCGCGAAATTTTTTTGGCAATGCCACATAAAAAATTATCTCTTCACTATGCGCACTTTTGGCAATTTCAAAACTAATGCAAGGCGAACCAAAAATCAATCGGCGAAAAAAACTATTCCGATCTTTGACAGCCGAAAGCGACATTAACAGCTGTTCCATCGCGCCAATTTCTTCTTTCCACATTTCATGAGTTTTTCGATCTTCATTTTCTTTGGATTGCTTGCTTTTTGAAACTCGCACTATTTCTAAATCCAAATTCATCGATTGATTGATTTGCGAACGAAATCCAAAAAAACTTTGCGCCACCAAAAGCGCCCCGCTCACAATCGACGCTAGCGCGGAAAGATAAATCAGTGAAATTAAAATTGAATTTAAATCCATAGATATTTTTTTGTTTTAATTTTTATTATTCGTAGATTTGCATGCATTCGTTGATTCGAATCGCGATTATATTTCCCTTATCATTCCTTTCGCCACCAAAGCGTTGTGCAATTCTTCGCCGAGCATTCGATCATGAAATTCATCCAGTGTATAATTATCTTCCATATGACGCGCCACATTCACAGCATGCGGGATGCCTTTTACCTGCGCAATTTTTATCAAATTATCAATCTTACTTTCCGCATCAATTCCAGTGTTAGCTGAAGTCGCGTCAGTTGGCACATCGTCAGTCTGAACTTTTTGGCTTTGCACGGGAATTTTGGAAAGAATTTTTGAATAAACGGCTTCTCTTTCCACTGCGCCTTCTTTTTTTTCGGTTTTTTGTTCTGGAGTAGAAATTATTTCTTCTTTTTTATTTTCGCCCAAAACACTTTCCGCTTTTTTCCCACCACCAATAAATTTATCCTTGAGATTCAAATCCCCTTCTTCAATCGGCTCCAGATTGGAAATTATTTCGTCAGTCATATTTTTAATATTATTTATTAGCTTCCAAAGATTCTTTTATAATTCTAGCCACCCATTTTTTGACCGTTTCATCTTTTTTGAATTCAGCTGATTTTCCCAAAATATTTTCAAAATATTTTTTTATTTTTTGAATATTTTCCCCTTTAACATCTTTCATTTTACCTTTTTCATCCATAAAATCAGCTATTTTTTTATCCCTAATTTCTTCCCAATTTTTATATTCGCCCATTGCCACTTCTTTTATCAATTTATCAGCAAAACTACTTGACTGATCATAATAGTTATCCTTTTCATTTATTTTATATTTTTCAAACATTCCTCCTATGGCTTTCTTTTTGTTTTTTTCCAAAGAATTATAGTTTTTTTCTGTTTTATCTATTTCCTCTTTAGCTTTTTCCTCTTTAGCTTTTTCCTCTTTTATGGAAAATTTGAACTTTTCTCCAGTTTCTTTATTGAGAGAATCGAATTGCTCGTCTTCATTATAGTGCTTTGCTAAATCAGCTACTTCCTCTATTCTTTTTTCTTTTGGAAGTTTTCTTCTTTTCAATTTTTCCGTTTGATATTTCAATAAATTATTTCGGGCTTCTTTATATCTATTCAAATATTCTTTAGCTTCCTTAACACTAGTGGCATTTTCACCCAACACTAATTTGGGGAATATATTTTTTATTTTCTCCCAAGCACCAGCTGTTTTTTCTGTGTTTTTATTATAATCTTCCCTCGCTTTTTTCAGTTCATTGGAAAGCTTTATCAGTTCTTTATCTTCCAGATCTTCCATCTCGATAATTTCATTTTCTTCTACTAAATCATGTATTTCCAAAATTTCACCTTCAGGTTCATCTTTTTTTTCTTTTTTATCATCTGCCTCATCTTCTCTTTCTATAAAAGCTTCCATGGCATCACCCTGTCGCTCTTCCGGCGTTTTAACATCAGTATCATATTCTCTTTTTATAAAAGACTCCATAGCATCGCCCTGGTTTGCTTTGGGAATATTTTTCACATCTTCTTTTTTTTCAGTTGCTATCTTTTCAAATCCCTTTGTCATAAAAATACTTTATACGAAATTATTTTTCACCTATCTAAATTATACACCAAAAACCATTTTTTAGGTATGTGGATAAGTTATTTTTTTTATGGTATAATTTTAATATCAAATAATCAACAAAAAAATGAAAAAAACACAAGTATATATTTTCCTAGCGCTAATAATATCTTTCGGATTTTTTTTGCGTATTTATAATATTGAAAATGTTCCACCAGGAATTTATCCTGATGAAGCTGTGAATGGTCTAGACGCCCTAGAAGCAACAGAAGGTAATTGGCAATGGTTTTATCCGGCTAATAATGGCAGGGAAGGATTATTTATGAATTTAATTGCCTTATGTTTTAAGCTTTTTGGCGTAAGTATTTTAACATTAAAACTTCCTGCCATAATTTTTGGGACATTAACGATTTTAGGAACATATTTATTCGCTAAAGAACTCTTTCGAAATGAGCGCATAGGACTAATTAGTTCTTTTTTGGTGGCCACTTCCTTTTGGGCAATTAATTTTTCCCGCATTTCTTTCCGCGCCAATATGCTTCCCGTTATTTTAGTTTTTTCTTTTTATTTTTTAGCCAGAGGTCTTCGGACTAAAAAATGGACCGATTTCGCTTTAGGCGGATTTATTTTCGGTCTCGGACTTCACACTTACATCTCCTTTAGGATTGCTCCGGCAATTTTGATTGTAGCGCTTATAGCTTTGATTATAAATCGGCGTCATTTTTTGCAAGAATACTGGAAAAATATTTTGTTTTTCTTTTTTTTCTTTCTAATATCTTCCGCTCCAATGCTTTATACTTTTTTTATTTCCCATCCAGAATATTTAGAATCTCGATCTGCTAGTATTTCCGTTTTTTCCTTAGAAGCTAATGGCGGACATCCTATTAAGTCATTTTTAAAAAGTTTTTCTTTGAGCCTTTTAAAATATAATTTTTGGGGAGATCAAAATTGGCGCCATAATTTCCCGCCCTATCCCCTTTTGGATCCTATTACAGGAATAGCCTTTATGTTTGGTCTAATTTATGTTATTTGGAAATTTTTCCATTTAGCAACACTTAGATTTTTCAAAAAAATCCACGATGAAAAAATTAAGAATTATCTAATTTTATTAGCTTCTTTCTTTTTTATGCTAGCGCCTGAATTTTTAACCGCCGAAGGTAATCCGCATGCTCTCCGCGCCATTGGAACACTTCCTTTTGTTTTTATTTTTTCCGCCCTAACTTTCAATTATTTATTGGAATATGTGGAAAAATTATTTCCTAATTTTAAAAAAATTATTTATTTTCTTTTTATTTTAATCTTTGCTTTTATAGGAATCTTCAATAGCGTTAAATATCATCTTGTTTGGGCAAAAAAACCACAGACAGCGGAAGCTTTTGAAAAAATAATTATTGATATTGAAAAATACATTCAAACAATATCCCCAGAAAAAGAAATTTTTTTACTAGCTGGAAATATGCAAAGAGTTCCGTTAAAGTTTTTTAATTGGAAAAATCAAAATTTTCACAATCTCCATCCAACAGAAATTGATAATATTTCTCCAAATGATCACGCTGATTTTGTTATAATTTTTATGGATTATTATAAGGATGACATTATAAAAAATATCAATTTACGATTTCCAAGAATGCAACTGGAAGAAAAAAAGGGTAATTTTGGACAAGTTTTTTATATTTTAAAATAACTATTTTAATTGTCATTTTTGCCCACGCTAAATGATAATAAATCTTATGAAAAAATTCATCGAAAAGCATTATAAAAAAATAATTTTTTTAATTTTAACTTTTATAGCTGTTGTTTCTTTGCTTAACTCTGCCCAAGACAGCGCCAACTTTGACGAAAAAGCCCACATTCCAGCCGGCTATTCTTATGTAACTTTTCATGATATGCGCCTCAATCCGGAACATCCACCTCTACTTAAAGATTTTTCTGGGCTAATGCTTTTACCGATGGATTTAAAATTTGACATCACAAAAAAATTCTGGACCACTGATATCAATGGTCAATGGGACGCTGGGGATAATTTACTTTGGCGAGAAGGAAATAATGCTAATCGAATAATCTTTTGGGCGCGTTTTCCTTTTGTCCTCCTATCTTTGATTTTAGGTTGGTTTATTTTCAAATGGACCAGAGAATTGGCCGGTCTTTGGGCTGGACTTTTTGCACTTTTGCTTTATGCTTTTGATCCTAATATTCTCGGCCATAATCATTTCGTCACAACCGATCTTGGCATCGCCGCTTTTATGACTTTTTCTTTTTATTATTTCTTGCGCTTTATAAAAGAACCGACTTGGAAAAATGTTATTATCGGTGGAATATTTTTGGGACTAATGCAACTAGCTAAATTTTCTTCCATTATCGTTTTTCCAATTTTCGGTTTAGTTCTTTTAATTTATCCTCTAACAAAAATAGATCGCCACAAAAATGAAACTAGTTGGAAATTTAGATTTAAAAATTTAGGAGAATATTTAGGCAAAGGAATAATTGCTTTCATCCTTTCTTTCATTATTGTCTGGGCAGTTTATCTTCCAAATATTTACAAAATGCCTGCTCAAAATCTGTCCGATACGATTGAATTTTATTTCCCAATCAATGATCCTTCTCCTTCTGCCGTAGCCGTTAATAAAACCGCTAACATTCTTAACAAAAATTTAGCTACTCGCCCGCTAGCCGAATATCTTCTAGGTATGGCTATGGTCTTTAAGCGCGTAGATGGAGGAAACGGCGCTTATTTTATAGGCCAAGTTTCTAGTTCAGCTTTCTGGGCCTATTTTCCAACAGTTTTTATTCTCAAAGAACCACTTCAAAATTTGTTTTTTATACTTTTGGCTTTGACAATTGCTTTTTCAATTTTGATAAAATCAGTTTATCAGAAATTTTTCCAAAAAATATCTCCCAATCAAAATTTGATTTCTTTTATCCGTCATAATATCGTGAGTCTTTCCCTCTTATCTTTTATCTTTCTTTATGCTTTTGTAAGTATCACCGGCAATCTCAACATCGGCTTTCGCCATCTTTTTCCAATTTTGCCATTTATTTATATCCTTACCGCCAAAACAATTTTCAATTTTCTAAAAAAATTAGAAAAAAATACTCGGCTAATTTGGAAAGTTATTTTGGTGTTTATGTCCCTAGCTTTAGTTTTGGAAACACTCGGCGCGTATCCATATTATATGTCTTATTTCAACCAATTGGCTGGCGGACCAAAAAACGGCTACCGCTATGTAACCGATTCTAATGCTGATTGGGGTCAAGATCTAAAAAGACTAAAGATATTTGTTGACCGCTATAATTGGTGCCCAGAAAATTCTCTCGATTCTTTTTGTGAAATTTATAATCCCCAACTCCCTCCGATGGATAAAATCCGTCTTAACTATTTTGGAGGGGTAGATATTAAATATTATTTCAAAAATCAAGCTATCGACTGGTGGGATTCACGCCGTCCAATTGAAAGTGGCTGGTATGCTATTTCCACCAATTATCTAATGGGTAGTATTTATGACACCACCAAAAAAGACAGCGAGTCATATCGCTGGACGAAAGATTTAAAACCTTTTGCTCAAGTTGGAACAGCAATTTTTCTTTATTATGTAACGCCCCAACAAGCAGAAAAAATAAACTCGCAAATATGATAACCTTCTATTTTAATTATCTTTAGTTTTTATTTCTTCTATATTTTTAGTTGATTGAGAAATTGTACCATCACGAAATTTGTAATAGATTTTATTGTCTATTCGTAAATCAATATACTCCAAATCTTGGCGTTGATTTTTTTCAATTTTATTTTCCAAAACGACTTTCAACATTTCCACTTCTTTTTCCAAGGCAATGCCCTGATTGAAATATATTTCCCAACCTTCTTCGGTTTTAATTCGAATGTCTTTGGAGATAAAACTTTTCGCTTTGAAATTATTTTCTATTTTCAAGCCAATTTCTTCTAACTTAACTTTAATTTCAAGAACATATTCCAAGTAAGGCTGATCCAAAACAAACTCTCCTAAATTTATCCCTTTCGAATTTTCGTCGGTCAAGATGATAAAATTATTAGCGCTATCATTTTGATTCAAATTGATTTCCTCATAAGCCTCCCTATTCTCATCCAGCATAAAACATTTATCACCCCCACAAAAAATCAATTGTGGTTTTCGCTCAAAAATTATAATTTCCAATTTATTCGGAAATTTTCTTTTTGTTTCAACATTTCTTATTATCTTGAAACTTTCCAATAAATCTTTTTTGATTTTTCCCGTTCTGGCCAAAAGTAAATTATTTTTCTTTATAATGCCTAAATATTCTCCATAAATTTTCGAATTGATATTTTCCAATACCGCTTCTCGGCTGATTTTTTCATTGCCAACAATATCGACTGTGGTTATTTCTAAAAATTCGGAAAAAAACAAAGCATAAAAAGAGACTGCGAAAAAAGCAAGCGCGCTGATAAAAAAAAGAAAGCGCGCAAAAGAAAATTTTCGGCGAATTTTATTTTTGTTTAAATTTTGTCTTTTTGGACTAAGCATTTACCCTATGGAGTAATTCACTTTAAGCTTAACAGCTAATTGTAAACTACTATTTTATTTTTATATTTAAAAATTTAAATTCTGTACTCCATAGGGTGAACTCTATGAAGTAATTTCCAGCGCTAAATTTTCCATAACTAACCTAGAATTAGAATTGGTTTCTTTAATTATTTTTAAGCTTTTTTCAATTTCCAAAATGAGCTTCAGCGCTTTTTTTCGATCAAGCTGAAAAAATTCATTGTTACCAAAAATATTTTCCCGTAAAAGGACTACCCAAAAATTAAGCTCCTCAACTAGCGTCGAAGTATCCTTGCTCAATTCTTCGCAAAAATAAAATTTCTCGCTTAAATTTTCTTCTAACATTTTTTTCAAATCTTTTTGGGCTTTGATTCTTTTTTCCATTTCTTCTTTTTCTTTTGTAAAATTTATCGCCAGTCCCGGTCGATTAAGCGCCCAGAATTCCAAGTTTTTTGCCTCGTTTTCATTTTTCAATATTTCTACAATTTCTTTTTTCTTCGCTAAACCAAATTTTTTAATGACGCATCTGGATTTGACGGTCGGAATAATTTTGTCAACATTTTCCGTTATCAATATTATCACAGTTTTTTGGGGCGGTTCTTCCAATGTTTTGAGCAAAGCGTTTTGTGAAGCGTTAGTTAATTTTTCTGCCTCATCTATTATTGCAACTTTGTATTTTCCAAAATAAGCCGACAAACTTAGTGCCTGTTGCAATTCTCTGATTTTTTCTATTTTTATATCTTTCTTTTTTATTTTTCCGTCTTTTTCCCCCGTTTCTGGAGAAATTATAATTATATCTGGATTGATTTTTTTATCCAGCTCGCCCGTAACTTTTTTAGCAAATTCTAAAGCTAAACTAAATTTTCCCAGATGCGCCGGCCCACAAAAAAGATAAGCTTGAGAAATTTTATCCTTCTCAATACTTCTGTCTAAATAATTTATTATTTTTTGGTGACCGATTATTCGCATTCGCAAATTTACAATTTTCAATTTTCAATCAATTTACAATTTTCAATTTTTTAATTTGAAAATTATATAATTGAAAATTCATTGAAAATTGATCATTGATTATTGAAAATTATTTATAACCCTACTAATAAATTCTCTCATCTCTCTAATAAATTTTTCTTTCGAAAATTTTTCTACACTTTGCTTAATATATTCCCTATCGTATTTTTCTTCTTTTTCGATAAATCTTCTTACTCCGTCAGCGATTATTTCCGCCGTAGAGGTCGTAAAAAATTCTCCTGTCTTGCCTTCTTCTACTATCTCTACTATTCCCCCATCTTTTATCGCAATTACCGGCACGCCGTACATCATTGCTTCGGAAGGAGCGATGCCGAAATCATCCACACCCGGAAAAATAAAAGCTCGGGCGTTTTTATATATTTCTGGCAACTTTTCATCTTTTTGATAACCTAAAAATTTTATATTACTCTTCGCGATTTTTTTAAGCCTTTTTTCTTCCTTGCCAGTGCCCACAATAATAAGTGGCAATTCCAATTTATTAAACGCTTCAATCGCCTTATCTATTTTCTTGTACGCGCTAAGCCTTGAAACTATCAGAAAGTATTTAGTATTTTTTTTGTTATTTGAAAATTGATCATTGGAAATTGATTGGAAATTGGAAATTGGAAATTGGAAATTGTTATCTACTGGTGGGTATATTACCTCGCTTTCTTTCCGATAATATTTTTTTATTCTACTTTGCGTATATTTAGAATTAGCAATCAAATAATCCGGCCGATCACAAGCTAACTTATCCCACAATCGAAAATAACTTAAGATTGGACGAATTAAAAATCCCCACTTTTCTTTTCTTTCATCGCGCAAATATTTTTCATTATAATCCCAAACAAAACGCATCGGCGAATGAATGTACGCAATATGAATCGTATCAAGTCTTGTGACTATTCCTTTTGACCAAGCGCCGGAAGAAGAAATTACCAAATCAAATTCGCGCAAATCAAAAGATTCCGGTGCAGTCGGCAAAAAAAACAAAAAATATTTGATCCTCCGGCGAAAAAATTTTGGCAGTTTTTGAAGGAATGAAGTCCTGATTTCTCGATTCTCGAATTTGCCTCTCATCTTTTCTTTGTCATAAAGCAAAGTATAAATCGGCGCAGTCGGAAACATTTCCGCCAACACTTCCAAAACCTTTTCCGCTCCGCCATATTGATTCAAAAAATCATGCACGAGAGCAACTTTTATTTGATTATTTTCCATAATATTCGTATATTCGCCTGCCAGTAGGCAGGTACTTAATTCGTAATTAGTAAAGTAGCAATTTCCTCCGCGCATTTTTTCCAACTGAATCTTTTCACATTTTCATTTCCTTTCTTTATTATATCATTTCTAAAGCTTTCGTCGCTAATTATTTTATAAGTAGAATCGGCAATGCTCATCGGTTCAGATGGTGTTACATAGGCCACGCTGTCTCCGCCAACTTCCGGAAAGGAAGAAGTGTTGGAAGTGACTACAGGAACACTCACGCTTTGCGCTTCTAAAATTGGCAGTCCGAAACCCTCATAGAAAGTGGGGAATAAAAATACATCAGCGTTTTTTATCAATCCAAATTTATCCTCATCACTCACGAACCCAGGCATAATTATTTCCTCTTTATACTTACTGCCCGCTATTTTATATTTTATACTTTCATAACCATACCCAGGCAAACCGGCCAACACCAAGCTATGCGGAATATTATATTTTTCCTTCAAAATTTCAAAAGCGCTAATTATCCCTGCGATATTTTTTCTTTTTTCCAATCTGCCAATAAATAATAAGTATGGTAGGGTGTCATTGCGAGGGAGCTTAGCGACCGTGGCAATCTCTTTTTTATTAAGTTTATATGAATTATTCAGAGATTGCTTCGCGGAGTTTATCCCGCTCACAGCGGGGCTCGCAATGACAGTAGATACTCCTTCATATATAACCTCTATTTTGTTTTCCGGAATTTTATATAATTCTATCAAATCTTTTTTGGTATTTTTGGAAACTGCAATTATTTTTTTAGCCCATCGGCAGGATAATTTTATCGAGTAGCGCATATAAATTCTTTCCCAAAAAGAATAAGCCTCTGGCATAATTTCAAATTCCAATCCATGCACCACCACAAAAGTTTTCTTAGGCCCGCCTGCATCGCTATGCGTATTATAATCAGTTTTAATGCCTAATTTTTTTAATATTTTTTGAATAAATAATGCCAAAGAAAAAAGCGAAACATTGTGGGCAGGATGAATAAACGGCGCAACATGCGCTGGAATAAAAAGAACATCAACAGGATGAAGAAACATTTCCAGAGAAAGTCCAAATTGCGTCCAAAATCTCGGCCATTTCAAAACTTTTATTTTCCAGTTCGCTGGCAATCCGGCCTTATCGGCGGACAAGTTAAAATCTATTTTTTGATTTTTTCTTAAATACAAAACAACCTGCACCGTAGAGACGAGGCACTGCCTCGTCTCTACGAGGTGTTTTATAACTTGATAAGAATATTCCTCAATTCCCGTTCTTTGTTTGAAAAAAGCTCGAGAACCATCAATACCAATTTGCATGAAATTTTCAATTTACAATTTTCAATTTACAATCAATTTACAATTTTCAATTTGAAAATTATATAATTGAAAATTCATTGAAAATTGATCATTGATTATTGAAAATTATTTAGAAAGCATTATCGTCCTCTTATACAATTCTAAATTTTCCAGTGCGATGCCGATGCCTTTGATCACACAAAACAAAGGGTCATCGGCCGTATAACTTGGCACTCCAATAGTTTTAGTAATTAGTTGATCAAGATTTTTTATCAACGCTCCTCCGCCGGAAAGCACCATACCTTTATCCATAATATCCGCTGACAATTCCGGTGGGGTTTCTTGTAAAACTTTTTTGATGGCATTGATCACTTCACGCAGTTCATCCTGAATAGCTTCCGTCACTTCGTTGGAAGAAATTTTTATCGATTTTGGTAGTCCCCCCGTCAAATCTCTTCCTCGCACATCCGCATATTCCTCTTTCACTTGAGGCATCGCTGAACCAATTTTTATTTTTATTTCTTCCGCTGTCCGATCCCCGATCGCCAAACTATGTTTTCTTTTTATATAATCCGCAATAGCCTGATCAAACTTATTTCCTCCCACTCGCGCACTGGTAGCGCAAACCACTCCACCCAAAGAAATGACTGCCACTTCCGAAGTTCCTCCACCAATATTGATTATCATATTTCCAGAAGCGCTAGAAATTGGAATGCCCGCTCCAATTGCCGCTAACATTGGTTCCTTAACAACATAAGCCACTTTTGCTCCGGCACGAATAGCTGCATCGATTACCGCCCGTCTTTCAGTAGAAGTTACCCCGACCGGAATCGAGATCATCACTTCCGGACGAACCAGTCGAAATCTTCCGCTCACTTTATTGATAAAATATTTCAGCATAGCTTCGGTAATTTTATAATCCGCAATCACGCCGTCTTTCATTGGACGACTAGCTTGAATCGTGTCCGGTGTTCGCCCAAGCATTTCTTTCGCTTCAATGCCTACTGCTAAAACTTTATTTTCCAAAACCGAAACCGCCACCACACTTGGCTCATTAGCAACAATCCCCTTGCCTGGCACAAAGACTAAAGTATTAGCCGTTCCTAAATCAATTCCGATTTTTCGTACAAACATGCCGATTTTGTCCGCGAAGTATGAGCGGGAACAAAATCGAGCATCCCGCACCAATTCGCAGTATTAAATTTATAATTATTATTAAACTAAGCCGTAGGCGATTCCGCGAATAAATCTATCCGCTACCTAAAATCTATTTTCGGAATTGGTGCTGGGATAGCATATTCTCATCATTTCCTAAATTCAGAAACTCTGAATTTACCATTTATTTTTTTCTTTTTTCTATTCATTATCTTTTCGTATTTTTTCCAGAAAATCTCGTCGAATTCTTTTTTTGTTATATTTTTACTAATAAGATTTCCTATTATCAGATTGAAAATATCTACATTCTCTTCTATAAAATCGTTTTTTGATTTTCCTTTGGTCACAACTTCCGCCAATTCTCCCAACTCTTCAATCATCAAATTCAATCTAAAAGTCATGTCTTCATTATTCGTTCCTTTCATTTTAAATTTCTTATGAAATTTTTCAATCGCTTCGTAATACTTTTCCATTTATTTTAATTTAATATATTTTCCTGCTAAATAATTTTTAATAGATTCTTTGGTTGGCTGAACAATCTTTTTTGGTAAATTATCCAAAGAAAACCATCTGATTTCATCGCATTTTTCCGGTTCCAAATTTTTCGGTACACCCTTTTTTATCTTCCCTAAATAATTCAATCCTATCCAGTGTTGCCGATCCTTTTTAATTATATGATCAGTGTGTGGAAAATAACCAACAATTTCTACTTCTATTCCAAGCTCTTCTTTCGTTTCTCTTATTACAGTTTTTTCAGCTTTTTCCCAATACTCGATAATCCCACCAGTTTTTTCCCACCAGCCTATTTCATTTCTAGACTTCTTTCCTCTTTTTTTAAGAAGTATTTCTCTTTTATTATTAATAATCATTATTCCGCATCCAGCTCCAATATAATCCTTTCCTGGTTTTAGTTTATTTTTCATAT
>Ga0209417_1000553_pt1 | contig 85856 bp, 78 predicted proteins | sample RifGroF2_FD_184002 | JGI IMG/M metagenome (GOLD analysis project Ga0209417, IMG submission 184002) | Groundwater microbial communities from Rifle, Colorado, USA - Groundwater F2 (SPAdes) (version 2) | ecosystem: Environmental > Aquatic > Deep subsurface > Groundwater | place: Rifle, Colorado... | reverse complement strand
CCGGCGAGAAGTTTTTCGCTTCGCCTTTCTTTCACCGCCTGTTTTTGTGAAGGCGGCGAAAGCGGACTACGGCGAAAAACAAAGCCGAATCCTTCAATAAATATTGAAAAAATAAGAATTTAAAAAAGTGATTAAAAAATAAAATATTAAATTGACAGACAACACGCTTTCAGAGATGACATACTAAAATCTTTTCGACAAGGCGATGCCTGCGGCGGGACGGTCATGAAAAGACGAGACGAGCGGCTGGATTTTGAAGCCTGCGATGTTGAAGTCTTTGTTATTGCCTGCGATAGTGTGGCCGACGACATAACCTAAAACGCCGCCAAAGAGAACATCGCTTGCCCAATGGTCGCCTGATTCCATCATTCTATAACCGACGAAGCCTGCGCCTAAGTAGGCGGGAATGCCGATTGTGGGGCCGTAAAATTCATCAAGAACGGCGGCAACTGTAAATGAACTTGAGGTGTGGCCGCTGGGCCATGCCCAATCTTTGTCGTTGGGGGTGTGGTCGCGGACGGCGGCTTTGAGTGCGAACGTCGTTGCACCTGTAACGCCCAATGCTCTTAACATAATCCAGCTTCGCTGAAGATTTACATTGTCTTTATTTCTTGCGGCCATCAAATACCAGATGCCGGTCGCGGCGAAATGAGGGCCGGGGCCGCCGAGGATGTCAGTGAATTTATCCAAATCTTTGGACATTTTGCCGTTTTCTTCGAAATGTTCGGCTGCGCGGTCGTCAATGCCGGTTTCACGAAATGCGATGCTTCCGCCGCCCGCCATTAAGAGGAGAATCAGATTATCGCTGTTGAGGAAAGTTTTTTTGGCATCTTCGAAAGAAACTTTGAAATAATTTTTGGCATCCTGTTTGCAAATGCCGGTCGCAAGGTCCGATGTGTTGACATCGTTCATATCAAGGGCATTAGCCACAGAGGAATTTAAAATCAGCCACAGAGAACACAGAGCACACAGAGATAATTTCTTAAAATCCATTTTAATCACTCCATTTATTCCCATTCAATCGTTGCCGGGGGTTTTGAACTTATATCGTAAACAACGCGGTTGATGCCGCGCACTTCATTTATAATTCTGCTTGAAATAATGCCAAGCACTTCATAGGGTATCCGCGAAAAATCAGCGGTCATAAAATCGGTAGTATCGACGGAACGAATCGCGATGACGTTATCGTAACTTCGCTCGTCGCCCATAACGCCGACGGTCGCGACTGGTACAAGAACAGCCAGCGTCTGCGACACTTTTCTATATAAATCAGCGGCCTTGATTTCGTCAATTAAAATTTCGTCAGCCTCTCTTAAAACTTTTAGCCTGTCTTCGGTGATTTCGCCTATAACCCTCACGGCGAGGCCTGGGCCGGGGAAAGGATGACGCCAAACAATATCCTCCGGAAGGCCGAGATATTCGCCGACAAGGCGGACTTCATCCTTGAATAAATCACGAAGAGGTTCGACAAGCTCGAAACCTAATTCTTTCGGCAGACCGCCGACGTTGTGATGCAGTTTGATATTGGCGGCGAGATTGCCGTCCTTTTTGCCTGACTCAATCACGTCGGGATATAAAGTGCCCTGGGCGAGAAATTTCGCATCGGAGATTTTTTTTGATTCTGACTTAAATGCCTCGATAAATTCATGGCCAATGATAATTCTTTTTTTCTGCGGGTCGATTACGCCTTTGAGCCTATCGAGGAATTGTTTGCTCCAATCGACGACGTGCAAATCGATTTTGAAATGGTCGCGGAAGGTGCTTTCGACCTGCTGACGTTCGTTTTTTCGAAGCAGACCATTATCAACAAATATACATTTGAGCCTGTCGCCAATTGCTGCGTGAACGAGAGCTGCGGTAACGGCGGAATCGACACCGCCCGAAAGGCCGCAAATAACGGTACCGGTTTTTGCCTGGGTGCGGATTTTTTCAATCATCTGCTCTGCAAAATCCTTCATCTGCCAATCGCCGGTGCAGTTGCAGATGTCGTAGAGGAAATTTTTCATCATGACATCACCTTTGGGCGTGTGACTGACTTCGGGATGGAATTGCAGGCCATAGAACTTTTTGGTTTTATTCCTAACGGCGGCATAAGGACAGGTATTTGTTTTGGCGAGGATTTCAAAATCACTGCTCAACTTTTCGGCCTGGTCGCCGTGGCTCATCCAGACTGTCGTGGATTCGCTGATATTGGCGAATAAATCTTTTTTGTCGGTGATTGTAATTGCCGCCCTGCCGTACTCGCGTCTGTCGGCTTTATGGATTTTCGAGCCGAGGACTTTGCAGCCCCACTGCATACCATAACAAATTCCGAGGATAGGGACACCAAGCTCAAAAATTTTCTCGTCGGTTGTCGGAGCGTTTTCGGAATAGACACTTGCGGGGCCACCGGAAAGGATTATGCCTTTGAGATTTTCGATTTTCGAAAGGTCTTTGGCCGTTACAGACGGCTGATGGATTATCGAATATACATTATTTTCTCGAACCCGGCGAGCGATTAACTGGCCGTATTGGCTGCCGAAGTCGATGATTACGATTGTTTCATTACTCATAATTATTTAAAATTTGATATTTAAAATTTAATATTATTTGAGCCGCTTCGCGGGCTGTTTTTAATCTTCAATCATTTCACGCATAGAATAGTTTGGCGCTTCTTTTGTAATCATAATGTCGTGCGGGTGGGATTCGTTCACGCCGGCGGCACTGATCCGGACAAATTTCGCATTTGTGCGAAGCTGCTCAATCGTCGGCGAACCGCAATAACCCATTCCTGCCCGCAAACCGCCGACAAGCTGATATACGAAATCACTCAACAGGCCGCGATAAGGAACTCTGCCTTCAACGCCTTCGGGGACAAGTTTTTCTTTTTGAGTAATGCCTTTCTGGCCGTAACGGTCGGCAGAACCTTTGACCATCGCACCGAGCGAACCCATTCCGCGATATTCCTTGAACTGTCTGCCTTTGTATATTACGAGCATTCCGGGACTTTCGGCCAAGCCTGCAAGGAGTGAACCGAGCATAACACTCGAAGCACCGGCGGCAATGGCTTTTGACATATCGCCTGAAAATCTGATACCGCCATCGGCGATAATCGGGATTCCATATTTATCGCCAACATCGGCACAATCCATAATCGCTGTAATCTGAGGGACGCCGACACCGCTGATGACTCTTGTTGTGCAAATCGCACCGGGGCCGATGCCGACTTTGACGGCGTTTACGCCTGCTTTTATCAAATCTTCGGCGGCCTGTGCAGTGGCGACATTGCCGGCGATTACATCTATATTATGGTTTTTCTTAATTTCCTTAACTGTATCTATAACATTTTGCGAATGGCCGTGAGCGGTATCGACGACAATTACATCGACTTCGGATTTAATCAAGGCTTCGATTCTTTCAAAATCCTTAACGCCGACAGCGGCACCGACTCTCAATCTGCCGCGGGAATCTCTGACGGCATTGGGATATTTTTGATAGCGGTCGATATCACGCATAGTAATAAGACCCGCAAGTTCGTCTTTATCATTAACAAGCAATAATTTTTCAACCCTATGCTTTTGGAGAATATCTTTTGCCTGTTCGAGAGTAGTATCGGCGGGAGCCTTGACAATATCTTTTGTCATAACATCCCTGATTTTTACAGTATCATCTCTGAGGAATTTCAAATCACGATGCGTAAGGATGCCGACGAGTTTTTTGCCATCGATGATTGGTACACCGGAGACGTTCTGTTCTTCCATAACCTGACGGGCCTGTTCGACCGTCTGGCCGGGATTTAAGATAACCGGGTCGAGAACTACACCGTTTTCACTTCTTTTTACCTTAATAACCTCTCTGCACTGTGCTTCAAGGGTGAGGTTTTTATGAATAATGCCTATTCCGCCTTCCTGTGCGAGTGCGATAGCGAGCGCGGATTCGGTAACAGTATCCATAGCGGCTGAGACGATAGGGATGTTAATCCTTATATTGTTTGTAAGTCTTGTCGAAGTATCGGCTTGCGACGGGACAAAATCGCTTTTAGCGGGAATCAACAGGCAATCATCAAAAGTAATGCCTTCTGAAACGAATTTATCTTTATGCATTTCGGGCGCTCCATTGAAAAAGTCGGCGGAATTAAGTCAATTACTATACTTATTTAAAGCCGACAGGTCAATTGAGTTTTTTACATAAAGCGATTGCGGCGGCGAGGCTGATAGTTCCTTCATAAAGGGACCTTCCGACGACAGCGGCGGAAATAACCTTTGTCTCGGCCAGTTTTCGGATGTCGTCAATGGTTGTAACGCCTCCGGCGGCGATGATTGGCAGATTAACCGATTCGGCAAGGTGTTTGGTTCTTCCGATATTCGGGCCTGAAAGCATTCCATCCCTGTTAATGTCTGTATAAATAATAGCCGCGAGCGGGAGCAGCGAGGCTTTTTTTGCGAGGTCGATAAGTTCAAGCGATGTTTCGGTTTTCCAGCCATCGGTAGCGATTTTCGTACCTCTTGCGTCGAGGCTTAGAACAACTTTTCCGGGATATTCATTTACAACTGCGCTGAACCAATCAAAATCACTAACGGCTTTTGTGCCGAGTATTACCCGTGTGATGCCAAGCTGAAGCAATTCTGCTACGCTTTGCCTTTCACGGATTCCGCCACCGACCTGAATTTTCAAATCTTTTGCATTCTCGACAATATCCCGAATAGCATCTATATTAACACATTTACCTATTTTAGCACCGTCGAGGTCGATGATGTGCAGCCATTCGGAACCAGCGTTTTTAAATTCGACAGCTTTTTTAGCGGGATCGTCTTCGTAATTAATGTAACGATTATATTCTCCCTGAACAAGCCGAACACATTTGCCGCCAAGGATATCTATTGCCGGTATTATGTACATTCCTGGAACCTTTTAATTAACAATATACTTATACGAGAATTCTAATCAATATTCACGCACTTTCAAGGGTAAAAAAAATCGAAATTTCAAAAGCCCTATATTAACCTGTTTTTTGATAAGTAAACTTCAAAAAAATAATATGAGAATAGAAAATATTATTTAAACATCGCAATTTTTATGACGATAAGAAGAATGAGGAATTCCAACAGTTTTGAAATAAAAAGGATATTGTAATGAAAAAGATTAACAAGTTATCAATAGTCACTGTTGTAATATTATTTACTGCTGCAGGAATTTTATTTTTACTGAAGGATTTTCAGACCTATCAGCAGCAATCTCCTATGCCGGTTTCAATTTCTTCGGCAGAAGCAGTAAGTCAACATTCCGGAGGCGATGCCGGCACAGGTTTCAGTATTGCCGAAGATACAAAAACCGCTGTAAAAGAGGCGATTGATATGGCATTGGCGCAAAGCGGCAAAAATCAGGCTGATTTTTGTATAATCTTGGCATCTTCTAAAAATGATTTTCCTTTGATTCTTACAGAAACAAAGCAAATACTCGGAAACAACATAAAGATATTCGGAGGCACGAGCGGTTCCGGAAGTGTTATGACCGAACAAGGATATCTAAAAGCCGGTATCAAAAACGATTCCGGTATCCCAATCGACAAAACATTAACAGTTATGACTATAAGTACAAAAGATATTGTATTTGGAACAGCTTCGGCTGATTTAGGCGATTCGAATGCTGTTCATGATGCGGCAGCAACTGTCGTTAAAAAAGCGATAGAGGATGCAGGCAAAACAATTGAGAATAAGCCTAAAGTTATTCTGCTCTATGTTGGAAAAGGCATTGAAGAAGAAACTATAAAAGGTATTGAAAGCGTAACCGGAAAAGACGTTCCGATATTCGGGGGCACAGCCGGCGGTCCCAAAAGAATCGTAATGAGCGACGAAGGCGCTTACGAAAGAGGAATCAGTGCAACTGTTATTTATACCGACTTACCAATCGGACTGTCTTTTGAGGCAGGATACGACATACATGGTAAACACAGCGGCGTTGTTACGAAAGTTACAGGTCAGAATATAGAGGAAATAGACGGCAGGCCGGCAATGACTGTTTACAATGAATGGATGGACGGCGAAATAGAAAGACTGGCCAAAAAAGAGATGAAAAAACCTGCCGAGATAGAAGCATTCTTAGCACTGCACCCGTTTTATCGAAAACTCACCTCGTCTGAGGGACAGGATTATTATCTTTTTACGCGTCCGTGGCCCAAAGATCCGAGCCTGGTGAACAAATTCATACAAACAAATACTAAAATTATGCCTCAGGAAAAAATATATATCAGCCATGGTACATGGGATACATTGATGAACCGAATGGGTATTGTCGCATCCAGCGCCAAGATGCACTGCGGATTAGAACCGGCAGATAAACCACTCCTGGTAATAGGAGTCATCTGTGACGGCATGATGGGCTGTATCCCTGAAGAGGAAAAGAGCAAATTTCCATACTTGATAAATTATTCTACAGGCAGCGACTGTACTATTGCGGCTTTTACATCAGGTGAACAGGGGCATTTCCCGGGTGTAGGCAACAGGCACGGTAATCTTGCCACTTCGTTCCTCGTTATTGGTTCAGGGAAAAAAAATAAATGAAACTTTTCTGGAAAATATACTCAGCAGTTTTTATATGCTTTCTGTTGATAGTAACGGGCATGTCGGCATTTATAATCAAAAGCCAGATTGCCAATGCTACAGATTCCATGATTAAACTTCAAAAAACTGTGGGGGCGATAATGATTGATGAAGTTGAGAAGGGATATCTCGTCAATAAATTGCCGTTTCAGAGTTTAAAATTTCTTACAGAATATGAAAGTTTTTCGTTCTGGTGGATTGTAAAGCCAAACGGAAAAGTATATCTGGCAGATGATGTAAAATCCATCGGTATTGAGGCGTTTGAAGAAATACCACAAGTCTCCGGCTCAATCGGCGATGATGCTATTTCCGTAATAGGAAAAGATAAAATTGTATTTATAAAAACATTTGGGTACGGTACAAACAAAATGAGTTTTTGGCTTGGATTTACCACTAAAGATATACAAGCAGCGAAAAACAGAATCATACCCACTACAATCACCTGTGCTTTTGCATCAATGATCGTACTTGGCCTGATGATTTACTTTGTTATAAATCATTTTATAATGCCGATACAAAAATTAACGGTTGCGGCAGGAAAAATCGGCAGCGGCCAGTTTGATTGTAAAGTGGATAACCAGTCAAATGATGAAATCGGATTGCTTACCGATGCTTTTAACAAAATGATGGTGGATTTAAAGCAAACCACAACATCGATGGATAAACTAAATCATGAAATCGGGGAACGCAAACATGCAGAAGAAACAATGAAACGACTCAATGAAAACCTTGAGGAAGCAAATAATGAAATGAAACACTTTGTATATATCGCATCGCATGATTTACGTGAGCCGCTGAGAAAAATTACCGCTTTCGGGGCGATTCTCGAAAAATCACTTAAAGACAAACTTGACTCTGAAGACGCAACGAACTTCCATTATATGATTGACGGCGCAAAACGAATGAGTCAGATGATAGACGGACTGCTGAGTTATTCGCGTATAAATACGAAAGGACAGGAGTGGAAAAATATTGAACTTGATAAAACTATCAATGAACTGAACCGATTTGAATTGGGAGTTTTACTTGAAGAAACGCATACAAAGATAAATATTCCGGAGCCGCTGCCGAGCATAAAAGCTGACCCTGTGCAGATGAGACAGCTTATGCAAAATATTATTGCCAATGGTGTGAAATATCAAAAGAAAGGCAACATACCTGAAATAACGATTACAAGCAAACCTGCGGCAAATAATATGATTAGAATAGAAATAACTGATAACGGAATCGGCATTGCGCCGGAATATCAGCAGGCGGTATTTACAATGTTCAAACGACTTCACTCACGAAGCGAATACGAAGGTACAGGCATCGGGCTTTCGGTATGCAAAAAAATAGTCGAACGTCACGGCGGGCAAATCGGGGTGGAATCGCAGACGGGCAAAGGCTCGACATTCTGGTTTACCGTCCCGGCTGCTACAGCATTAATCGGCGCTGAAACATCCTGATTTTTCTTATCCTCAATTTTGTCAAAATGGCAGTTTAGACTGCAAAATTTGCAACCATTCCAAAGCTAAAGCCCCATAAATTTGCATAAATTCCTCGCAAACTTTAAGTTATAAAACTTCGTATGAATTGGCACGGAGTTTGCTTTTTGTACTATAGAAAAATAAAAAAATTAAGATTAGAGAAAATGATTTTGAAAGGAGTTAGTTATGGCACTTGAAAATTTCAATCCGTTAAAGAAGAAGGGGCAGCTTGCGACAAGGCGGGAACCTGAAAATCCGTTTTTCGCGCTGCAGCACAGAATGAATCGTATGTTCGATGATTTTCTCGGCGAACCGTTTGACCTTTTTGGTACTGCTGCCAAGGCAAATATGTTTATGCCGCAGATGAACGTAAGTGAAACGGAAAAAGAAATTATTGTTACTGCTGATTTGCCTGGCGTTGAGGAAAAAGACCTCGATATTTCCATTACTAAAGATGAATTGACAATTAAGGGTGAAAAGAAATCCGAAACAGAAGAAAAGGGAAAAGATTTTTACAGGATGGAAAGGTCTTACGGCTCGTTCAGCAGGACAGTAATGCTGCCGCAGGGAATCGATGAAAGCAAAATAAACGCCGAACTAAAGAAAGGCGTGCTTAAACTTACGATTCCAAAGAGTGCTGAAGCTGCCGCCGAACGAAAGAAAATTCAGATTAAAACTGAATAAGTAATGTATTATTTTTTTTCGAAACGCCTCGGTTTTTTGCCGGGGCGTTTTTTTATGTATTAATTCTTCTTAAAATTGAATAGGTGGGCAATTTCTGCTCGATAATAATTTTTTGCGGATTGTTTATAAATTCCGCTGATTGGCTGTCGATGGTTTTTAAAGGATTCGGCATTGTGATTTCAGAGATTTCGCCGGTTGGTGTGAGGACTTCGAGTTTTTCGCCGGCGAACATTTTATTTCTGACGTGGCAGATGCTGCCATTTTCGATTTGCTCATCAACGATATCGCCGACGAAAACCGCACCTGATTTCGATTGGCTTTTTTCTGTGCTGTAATCATTCGGCGTAATTGAGCCTTTCATAAAACCTGTCGTGTATCCTCTGTTTTTGACCCTGCTTAGTAATTTCAGACATTCCTCGGTGCTGATTTTTTTGCCGTCGAGTAATTGCCGATAAAGCGAAACAACTGAAGCGATGTAATGAACGGATTTCATTCTGCCTTCGATTTTGAAAGAATTGATTCCAATGTCTTTGAGCTGTTCAATGTAATCGAACAATGCGAGGTCTTTGCTGTTGAAAAGATACTGGCCTCTTTCGTCCTCGAAAACGGGAATAAATTCGCCCGGTCTTGATTCCTCAACCAATGAATATCCCCATCTGCAAGGATGAGTACATTCGCCGCGGTTGGCTTTTCGGCCGGTGAGATAATCGCTGATTGCGCATCTGCCGGAGTATGAAAAACAAACCGCGCCGTGAACGAAAACCTCAAGTTCGATGCCGCTGTCCTTTGTGTCTTGGCGAATCTGTTTTATCTGCTCAAAAGATAATTCGCGGGCGAGATTTACTCTTGCTGCGCCTAACTGACGATAAGCGAGGACGGTCTGGCTGCTGGTGGTATTTGCCTGGGTGCTGACGTGGACAGGGATTTTAATATCCGCCTTTTTCAGTTCAAAAATAAGACCGATATCAGCGACAATAAGGGCATCGGCGCTAATTTCGCTTAATTGGCCGGCAATTTCGATTAATTTTTCATATTCATCGCTAAAAGGATAAATATTCAGCGTAACAAAGCCTTTTTTGCCGTTTTTGTGCAAAAAATCGAGACCTTTGGCGGCATCATTGAGCGTTAAATTGCCTGCGTAAGCGCGCAAAGAGCCGAATTCTGTGCCGAAATAAACGCTGTCGGCGCCATAATGCGCAGCCCAGATAAGTTTTTCGAGAGTTCCGCCGGGGGCAGTAAGTTCAGGTTTAAATTGTGGTTCTTTCATATTCCAATCATAGAAAATTATTAGTATATTCAACTAATTAACATAAAAAAGCAAAATTTTTTGTTGAATATTGGTTCGGTTAGTTGATAATATCCGGTTCGGTTTTTTTAAAATTTTATAGAGATGATTTTCATCTTAGAAATTAAGGAGCGTTCATGGGAACAGTGCTCAATGCTCTGGTAAAACTTCAAAGTGTAGAAAACAATTTAAGAGCGGCCAAGGCCAAACTTGCCCGAAGCCGTCGCAACGTAATCTTAAAGGAAAATCAACTCCGTACTCTCCAAAATTCTCTGGCGGCCAAGCAGGAAGAGATTCAACTAACAAAAATTCAGGCAGACCGGCTCGAACTCGAGCTAAAAAGCGTCGATGAGACTCTTGCCAAATATCGGGCAGCTTTAAATATTGCAAAAAGCAACAAGGAATATTCTGCGATACTGACCGAACTGAATACGACAAAGGCCGACAGCAGCAAGGTCGAAAGCCAGACTCTCGAACTGATGAAGAACATCGAAGCCGACCAGACACAATGCGAGTTGATTAAGCAGCAAATCGAAGCTGCCAAAAACGAACTCAACGATATTCGCAAACAAAGCGAGGAACAAGGCAAAAAATTCGAAGCGGAGATAGCGGAAATCGAAAATCAATGGCAGCAGTCGGCAAAAGATGTACCCGGCGAAGCGCTTGATACTTTCAAGAGAGTTGCCGAGACTTACGACGGCGAAGCATTGGCGGAAATCGAAGTGCAGGACCACAGGAGCGGAATTTACACCTGCGGCGGATGCTTTATGAGCCTGACTACTGAAACAGCGAACACGCTTATGAGCAAGGATGAAATTATACGCTGCCCGAACTGTACGCGAATTTTGTTTCTCAAGGACTCGGAGAGCTGAGGGTTTGGTTGATACCATAACCATTTTTACAGACGGAGGAAGCAGAGGCAATCCCGGCCCTGCGGCAGGCGCATTCGTTCTATTCGATGAAAATAAAAAACAACTCTGCGCAATGGCGAAATTTCTTCCTCGTGCCACAAATAATGTAGCTGAATACACGGGCCTTTTGACCGCACTTGAAAAAGCTGTTGCGCTTAAAGCCAAAAATGTAAAAATCTACAGCGACAGCGAATTGATGGTAAGGCAAATCAACGGTGAATATAAAGTCAAAAACGAAAATCTAAGAGAGCTTTACCTTCAATGCAAAAGTCTTCTCGATAATTTCTCTAAATGGGAAATAAAACACATCTTCCGTGATAAAAACACAAAAGCGGATAATCTTGTCAACCGCGCTCTTGATCTCAGGATTGATATTGAAGATGAAGCCAAAGCTGAAATAGATTCACAATCGAATCATTTGCGGCTGGGAGTCCTCATAAGCGGCGGCGGAAGAACGCTGATGAATATTCAGGATTTGATAAAGCAAAAAAAACTCAATGCGGAAGTTTCGATAGTGATTTCATCCCGCTCGGATAGTGCGGGAGTGGAAAGAGTCAAAAAAGCCGGACTGCCGCTTGAGATAGTCAGGAGAAAAGATTTTCCAGAAGTTGAAAGTTTCAGCAAACAAATCAGCGACATTTTAATCAAGGCAAGAGTAAATCTTGTCATACAGGCAGGGTGGCTTTGTCTTTGGAATATTCCGAGCGAACTGGAAAATAAGGTTATGAATATTCACCCGGCGCTTTTGCCTGCTTTCGGCGGCCAGGGGATGTGGGGGCATCACGTTCATGAGGCTGTTATTAAAGCAGGATGCAAAGTTTCAGGCTGCACGGTTCATTTCTGCACCAACGAATACGACAAAGGGCCAATCATTATTCAGCGAACATGCCCGGTCAAAGACGATGACACGCCTGACACTCTGGCGGCAAGAGTTTTTGAGCAGGAATGCATAGCTTATCCTGAAGCGGTGAAGCTTTTCGCGGCGGGCAAGCTGTTCGTCCGGGGCAACAGAGTATTGACAAAATAGGTCATTTATTATATATTATATAAGTGAACATTCGTCAAAGAAAACTCGTCGCCAACATAGTTATAGTGTTGTTTTTTACGATAGCTATGATTGTCGGTTTCGCAAACATTAAAGATAAAATAAATCGCTCAGAATCAATTCGTGCCATGGAACTGCTTGGTAAAGAGGTTCTTCAATACCGCAAAGACTTCGGCTCACTTCCAAATGAATCCTATATTCTTCAAATTAAAGAAAAGATTGGCGCGGTTCGACTGGGTCAGGTTCAGTATAGAGCTGCGTGGATAGAATACGGATCACCTCCTGAGACAACTATTCTTGCGTACGCAAAAAAGGATTATTCAGGTTTTTCCGACGATGGATATGTCGTGCTCTGGCTTGATGGCAGGGTCGAATGGAACGCCAAAGAAAAATTCGAAAAAATTCTTACCGAGCAGCAGAAGCAATTGGAAATTCAATGGCTTCAAGAGCATTTGCGAAACGAGAGAAAGTTTTAAATAAAATTTATTACCGCATCCCGAACATTTGTTCTTTAAGGTCAAGATAATAGAAATAATCTTCCTGTTTCACATTCGGCGGGCATCTGTGATCGCAAAACGGAATATAACCGCCCCTCTCAACATAAGGCACAAGCGATTCCATATATTTCTTTATCGCAGCTTTTCCTTCACCAAGCGCCATCTTATCGAAACCGCCCATTATTCGAAGCTCTTTGCCGTACTCGTCAAGCAGTCTTCCGGGGTGCGTACAGCAATTGACTTCAAACGGGAACAGACAGTTAATTCCGCTTTCGAGCAGCAGCGGCAATATCGGCCTTACATCGCCATCGCAATCTGTAAACCATATATCTATGCCGTGTGCCTTTAATTTTTTATTGATTCGCTTATATCGCGGTACTACAACATTTTTGAAGAAATCGACTGAAACAATTGGGCCGGATTTGAAACATATATCCTCCCATCCGCTGGCAAAATCAAAATCAATTTTCCCGAGCACCTGGTCAAGAGAATGTTCAACGAGCCGGCAGCAGGTTTCCACCATATCCTCTAACATCTCAGGATAATCATAAACAGCATAAGCAACGCCTTCGAAGGTAAGCATATCTCTAATTTTGCCAATCATTGAGCCGCAATCTACGCCAAGCGGGTAGTCGCGGTTTTCGGGATGAAGTTTTTTCAAATTTTCAACGTCGATTTTTCTTTCGGGGATGTCGATTTGAAATCTCTCATCCTTTATTTTCTTCCAATCGTCAGGATTATTAATTGACGATTTCATATAATGCGGGATGGTGTCGTGGCCGTCTTTAGGGACTTCTGCGGTCAGGCCGTCTCTGTTCATCACGATTTTTGTGGAGGAGGTTTCTTCGATAACAGTGTTATTGCCGAAATCCGGAAGCAGCCAATTTTTTCCGCCGAAAATCTGAATCACATCGAAATTGAAAAGTTCATGGGCCTGGTCGTTGGATGTAATATTGTTATCGATAAAAACCTGCCATGCTGTAAAATTTTCCTTCCAATATCCGAATTCCATATTGAAACAGCGGTCTGTCGGCAAATAATGCATCTGGTTTATAAAACGCTGCCTGTCAGTCATTGCGGACTTCCATTTTTTTCTTATCGGAACTATACTCATAAAGCACCTTTAAAAAGACTTGCATTTAACTTAGATATATTGTTATGATAATATATGTTATATTGAATAAAAGTCGTTTTTACTTAATTTTATTGCCATTTACTTTGAAATATTGCTATGTTAAAAATAGGCGGAAATATAAGAAATTATTTCGTTTCCCAAATTTATGGCGATATTCCCGGGCTTTGCATCTCGTCGTGCGGACACTGGAATGTAACTGACCATGTTCTTGAAAACAGAACCCGCAGCGATTACCTGATTATATATTGTGTAAATGGAAGCGGAACATACATCGAAGGCAAGAGAGAATATCAAATAAAAAAGGGCATGATTTTTGCCGCACATCCCGATATCGTTCACAGCTACTGGAGCGGCGAACAGGGATGGGAAATATGGTATTGCCATTTTGCAGGAGATATTGCGGGCAAACTGCTGCAATGGGCGGGATTTAATGCTATGTCGCCGGTTATTCAGATGGGAATAAAAAAACCGCTTCTGAAAACATTCGAGGAAATCATAACTGCAACCGTCGAGAAAAAAATAAATTGCGAAATCGATACTTCATGGCTGCTTTACCGATTGCTTCTGCAAATTAAAACCTGCACAATATCAGAACGAATGAACAAAACAGGAATACAGGAAGCTCTTGATGCACATGCAGATAATATAGATGAAATGGCAAAATGCGCAGGCATGTCGAAATATCATTTTATCAGGGAATTTAAAAAGGCCATAGGAATCACGCCCTGGCAATATATTATTCAGCGTAAAATCACTCGAGCAAAAGAACTCCTGCACAATCGCAGCAAAACGATAAAACAGATTGCGTATGAAACCGGCTTTAAGGACCCTGATTATTTTTCTACAACATTCAAAAAATTCACAGGGTACAGGCCGGGAGATTTCAGGAATACTTTGGATTATTCCAGATAAACTTTTTGACCCGATTCGATTTTCAGATTTATTTTTTTCGATGCGATGTCTTCTGCGCTTAATGCGAAGGACGGCGCAATTTCGATTTGGCAATCTATGGAACCATCAGGCTTTTTGGGGATTTTTATTCCGGCGTTTTCGAGCCATTCGGCAGCGCGTTCAACCATCATTCGCTTTGTAACAGCGGGACTATCGGCGCCTTCTGCGTTTTTCACAGGCGCAAATTCATCACTGCGGATTGTTTCGAGAATTATTGATTCTTTCGCAAGAGGTAATGCGTCGAACACAAAAGTTTCGAGCTTTATGCCATTGGGCTTTTCAGGTTTTATAATTTTGCCGCTTGTTGTATCTACATAAGGAATCTTTTTAACAGCCCTGTGATATGGCAGCGCAAAACCTTTGGCGTTGAGTCTTTCAATAAAAGTTCTGCTAATAATATGAATAGCGATACTGCCAAGCGCGAAAACAAGCGAACCATCAGGATTTTTCTTATACGCAAGCTCATCGGGCAAATCGCTGTACTCGATGACAGTTACTTTGCCGTCACCAAGGCAGAAATTGCCGACCTTTTCGAGAGGTTCACATTTAGTCAGATATTTCGACGACATTTCAGCATCGTCAATCGCGTGCAGGCCGATAAAGAGAGGGTCGAAAATATTTATCAGCGGATTATCCACCTGGAAATAACTGATATGTTCGATGCCGAGCTTTTTCATTTCCGCAACTGCGCCGCTTTTGTAAAGCGCTTTTAAACTTCCGCCATGGCCGTCGGGGGATGTCGCAAGAGTATCTTTTTCAGCAAGCAGAATTTTGCCATCTGTTGAGTAATTTACTTCCGTACCCTGCTGGAAAAAGAAAACGTTCTGTTCTTTCAGGCCGTAGAAATTATTCGATTTGAAAATTTTGCGGGTCGGCTCATCATTGAGCGGGCTTGTCATTATGTACCAGTGAGGCTGGAAACCATATTTTATGCCGGCGGCTTTAATCGATTCGGCAAAAATCTGGAACAATGTTTTGTTTTTAATCGGACTGACTTTGAAATCGCCTTTGGGACCATCGAAACCGAGCCTTGTGCCCTGCCCGCCTGCGACGACAAAAGCGGCGACTTTGCCTTTCGATAAAAGTTCCTCACCAAGCTTTTTCGCTTTGGCAAATTTTTCCTTATGTTCCGGCGTCTGCGGTATCGCAGGATACACCGGAGCTGGTTCTATTTTGGAAGGCAGTTTTGTCGGCGCAGAATTCTTTACGTATTCCTGAATCTTGGAATCAAGAGAGTTAAAATCTATCTGCCCAATCTGGTCGAGGAGTTTTTCTCTTGAGCTTTCATCAAGCTCGTTCCAGAATGTCAAAAGATGCTGCTGATTATGTTTTTTTGATTTCTCTAAAGTCTGTTCATAATTCATGTTGTTAATCCTGTATAAGATTATTTATAAACCATTCGAGATTGCAGGATACTGTTTTTCCATTATCAATGCAATCATTTGTTCTGCTTATAAGAATCTGTTTTTTTGCGGCAATCAAATCTGAAACCTTATTCAGCTTTTTTATATCATCAGTATTTGGAGAAGCGGTTAATTTTACTTCAATCGTCCATATTTCCTTTCCGAAGTCCAGTACAAGGTCAATTTCATATTGGTCGCTTGTCCGTAAAAAATACGCTTCAAATTTTTTATCGGCAGCTTTTAAATTATTTATTACCTGTTCAATTATAAATCCTTCCCAGCTTGTCCCTACCCAGGGCTGGTTCAGCAATTCGTTTTCAGAAGTTATATTATTTATTGAATGAAGCAAACCGCTGTCTCGCCAATAAATTTTTGGCGATTTGACAATTCTTTTTTTCAGGTTTGAATAGAAAGGCTGCAATCGCCTGATCAAAAATGCTCCTTCAAGATAATCTAAATAACTATTCACTGTCTTGTAAGATAAATCAAGACTCTTGCCGACCAGCGAAGCATTAAAATTCTGACCGTTCAATGCCGCGAGCATTTTCATCAGTCTGTTTGTCATTTGCGGCTGCGCAGGTAATCCCCAATCCGGCAAATCCCTCGAAATCAACAAATTCAGATAATTATTTTGCCAATCGGGATAATTCTTTGAATCCAAAATCCCACCGTCAGGATACCCGCCGTAAAACCATAAATTATCACTGCGGTCTTTTGGAATTTCACTCCATAGAAAAGGCGTCAATTCAAGAATCGCCATTCTTCCGGCAAGCGACTCTGACACAAACTTCATTAGATATGGAGACACCGAACCAAGCAAAAGAAATCTTCCGTTTCGTTTTCTGTCATTATCAATCGCCCCTCTCAATTTCTTAAAAACTTCAGGCGATTCCTGCGCCTCATCGAGGATGATAATTTTATCCTGTTTAATTAAGGTTTCCCACTGCAAATCCAGACTTAATCTATCTCCATCTTGCTCAAGGTCAAAATATATGCCGCCAAGTGATTTTGCTAATGTAGTTTTTCCGGTTTGTCGTGAACCCACCAAGGCGACAGCCGGGAATGCTTGCAGCCTGCTTTTTAATATGTCTTTAATCTTGCGTTTAATCATTCTTACATTTTAGAAATTGATTTCTATTTTGCAAGAAAAATTTTAACTACTTTTTAAACAAGGAGTTACGCTTTTGCTAACCTATTGATTTTCTGTTTTCTAACAGAATTCGCCCAAAAACGACTCCTGACACCGTTTTTTTCTTATGCACTGGGTTTTCTATTTTTAGAACAGAATTCGCCCATAAGCTGCATTGCGACATTGAGATTTTCATTTGAGCCGTCCAAATTGGCGTACGCTTCGACAAGTTTGACCAAATCCGGGTCGGCGGGGACGCTTCCGAGATGATGAGAAGCATTTACGATACCTGCATCAAGACCATAACGCATCGCAACTTCGACATACGCCCTTGTTACTCCGATTTTTCTTGCGGGCAGGTCGCGAACACTGTTTGTAACGCCAAGCGAGAAATGACAATCCTTCAGAAGCGGGTCTGTCTTAATTCGCTTAATCGTGTTGAACGTTCTATAAGTATAACCCGGTACGCCCGGCATCATCGGCATATCAATCGCAAGCGGGAACACTGTCGAATCGAAGAATATTTCTTCCGCCTTGAATCCGTGTTTAATTGCCGCATCATAAATCTTTTTCGCAAGATTATATAAATCATCCACACTATCTGTGGCTTCTTTGGCTTCGTTGATTAGCAGGCCGATAAATTTATAATCGTAATGCTTTTTCAGCGGCATCATATTATCAATGGTATAAATTTTTATGGAGTTAATCAGCGGCGGCTGAACCTTATCATTTGTGTCGTACCATTCTTTCAGGCCTGCGATGAGAACATTATCGTCGCTGCTGTCAACGCAAACCGGAACGCCCCTGCCGAATTTTCGCACGAGCTTGACATATTCTTTCATAAGCTTAACGGCAAGTGTCGGGTCTGTCTCGCCGAACTGATCGATATTCACCGCAATATAATCGGCACCATCAGCAGCCTGCGATTCTACAAGAGCTATAACATATTGAAGCTCCGGGCTGTCTTTACTGAAGCAGTCATCGCCAAGCTCGAGAAGCTGTTTCATTACCTGACCGGTTTTTGGAATCGAAGCGTGAATGGCTTCGCCGATGTTTATAATCGCGTTTTTCATTGTATGGTCCCTGCCAAAAAGATAATTCGGTATCGACGCTGAATGTTCAAGAGCGGGTATTCGCGGCTTGTTAATTGTTCTTCTCAATTTTTCAAGCCCGCCTTGTTCAGCACCTGCCGCTTTGTAGATTCTATCGCCGATACAAATTCTGTCGAGATTATTTCCGCATTTTCCTTCCGCAGTCGAATCGCCGCAGGGTGCGTTGTCCATACCTTTTTCGCAGCCGCCGATTGTGCAAAGACTGAAATTCTCCGGCAGGTAGCAATCGCCGCACTCTTCGCAGTCGAACAAGCAATATTTCATAGGCTTTTCGAGCATAAAGAAACTCTTATATACAAAACCTTTGCCTTTATCTGCTCCGAAAAATTTCATTGTCTTTTTGAACCAGTGAAACCCTTTATGGTCAGGGTCAAGAATCGCCCAGTGCATAAAGTTGAAGAATCGATGGCCGTTTGTTTTGGGATAGTCGGAAAGTCTGGCTTTAGTTCCTGCTTCATCATAAAGATAAAACGGTCTTCTCGCCGGCCAGCAGAGATTGTCTTTGAATTGCTGCCAGCCATCGCCTATTTCCGCCGCACGTTTGAGAATTTTGATAAACATTTCATAATCGTGAACGCCGCCAACATCCACACCCGCGGCGCCGATAGATTTATACATCGCAACCTGTTGAGCCGCGCGTTCGATATGCTCATCGAGAGTTTCGGAATATACTTTCGCAAGCAAATCATCACTGACAAAACAGCCGGGCAGTTTTATATCGTGCATCAGCCGCGGCGCAGGCGTGATTGTGCTCAGAAGATAAACGTTTCCGAGCACAGGCACGTCTATATTATTCTCTTTCAGATAGCGCACAAGTTCTACAGATTTTTTCCAGTCCCAGCCGACCTGCGTAATCAGGAATTTCGCACCGCGTGCGATTTTTTTCTCCATCTTGAAATACTGCTGCATCTGGGATTCTTCATTATATTTGAATGGCGAAACAGCCGCACCGGCGAAAAATTGTTTCGTAGCGGCAAGATTCTCCGCCTTTGCCGACAAATAAGCTTCATTATTAATGCGGTTTATTTTTTCAATAAGCCCTACCGATTCAAGCTCAAACACTCCTTTTGCCGAAACGGGTTTGTCGCCTGTCAGCGCAAGAACGCTTTCGACACCGGCACTGCGATGAGCAGCCAAAAGACTCGTCAGCGCATCAGCGTTCATATCCTTACAGCTAATGTGCGGAATGAAATCCAGATTGCCGAGCAGATTTTTACTAACCAGGAAACGATTAACATCGGAAGGTTCTATGTTTGCGACTCCGCCCGGACTTTGCGGGTTGGTTATGCCGACAAAGTTAAATCCCTCTGGAATATCTTTGCCGCCGTTTGTGCTGAAAGCCGTGAGAAATTTTTGAATTGGTGCGAAACTGAAATTCGGTCCGCCGACAAGTTCTGCGACAATAACAAAGCCTTCTCTTTTGGTTAGCGCCTGACTTAATCTTTTTTTGCCCGTTGTTTGCATAATTTCATCCTTATTATTACAACATACCTATAATAATAAATTTATGTTCTGAGGCTATACTATTTACAATGCTTTTTTGACACAATCCTGCTGTTATGAATTCCAAAAATTACCGAAATTGCCCCTTGTTTGCCTTGTGGATAACGTGTTGAAAACATTAAAACAATGTTAAAATAAATACTTTGCATAATTAAGAGAATTTATGGCCTATATTTATAATAACCAGCATCTCAAATTAGTTGAAATACCCAAAAACTGCCCGCCCTATAAGTTATTACAAGTAATATACTTATAAACAGTAAATTTTCCCGTAAAGAAGATAAGGGCGATAGTGTTAAATTCTGTCATAGGTTAGTATTCAAATTATATGCCAGAATTCCAAATTTTTCTTTTGGAGTAGGGAAGTGGAAAACTCATAGTTTTGATTTCGTCTATAGCCCATTAGATATAAATAACTTATATTCGGACCTTACTTTTAAAATTTATTAAATATATTTTTCGATTCGCTGTTTCAGCTCTTTACAAACCTCGCCGGGATCATTTGCATTGCAAACACACGAAGACACCGCAATTCTTTTTGCACCCGCACGAAGAACATCATCAATATTCTCCAATGTGATTCCGCCAATCGCAACCGCTTCAATATTTTTATCTTTCAGATACTCGACAGCTTTGGAAACGTAATCCAAACCGCAAATCTCTACCTGTTGTTTTGTATTGGTCGAAAAAACTGAGCCGGCACCGACATAATGCAGTTTCTGGTCGGCAGCAGATGCAAGCTCGGTCATGGAATGCGTACTCATACCAATTATTAAAGGTTTCAACTGCATCTTTCTGATTTCATCGGCAGGCAAATCATTTTGGCCGAGATGAACACCATCAGCATCGGCGGCAATCGCAATATCCGCCCTGTCGTTAATAATGCTGATAACATTATTCTGCTTACAGATATGGACAAATTCCCGTGCAAGCGGCAAAAGTTCGCTATCGCAAATTTCCTTCGCCCTTAATTGCAGACAATCCGCTCCGCCTGATGCACAACTTTGTGCAATTTTTAAAGCGTCCATTCCATTTTGTACCGTGATAATGCAGTAAAGTCTTGCCTTGCTGAATTTTACCGCTGGAAATCCGTAGATAGATATATTTTTTTCTAATGTGTAACAGTCGTATCGTAATTTTTCGAATTCGCCCGCAAGCTCGCTGTTTATAACAGATACTGCTTCGCTGATCGCTCGAAGCGCTTCGGTAGTTCTTGCCAGTCCTGCGGTTACACAATCCTCAAGACTTTCGCGTTTCATCTGCTCGGCAATCTGCACACCGCACCCGACATCGTTTTCGGTATCGCGGGATGAAATGAGCTTTTGCGTATCGAGTTTTGAAACTGCGGAACTTAATCTATGGCGACACTGTTTACATTCTGTCGCCAATTGTTCATTGTCCAGAGCAAACCGGCAGAATTCCTCCGCAATGCGCAACCCTTCACGCGCCCTGTTATAATTAGCATCAACAATTCTGTAAATCGCTCGATTCATTGCATCACTTTAAAGGGCAATCCCGCCCGATACAAGGGAAAATTGATAATTGACACATCGTCTTTTATCGCTATAAGTGGTTGTTTTAACTTACATTATTAAAGGATAGTATACAGTGAAAATATTGGTCATCAATGCCGGCAGCAGTTCGATTAAGTATCAATTATTCGAAATGCCTGCCGAGAAAGTACTTGCAAAAGGTCTTCTTGAAAAAATCGGAGAAGAAACATCAAAGCTCACCCACACATCGGACACAAAAGAACATAAAATAGAAACAAAAGCCGCCGACCATTCCGAAGGTATGAAATTAATTCTTAATACTCTCGTCGATCCGAACATCGGCGTTATCAAAGATATTTCAGAAATTAACGCAGTCGGCCACAGGGTCGTGCACGGCGGCGAGGAATTTACAGATTCGTGCATCATCAACGAACATGTAATTGGTTCGATTGAAAGATTTGCGGATTTGGCCCCGCTTCATAATCCGCCAAACCTCACCGGCATCAAGGCCGCTCAAAAAGCTTTGCCTGAGGTCGCGCAGGTCGCCTGTTTTGATACGGCATTTCATACCTCGATTCCGCAGACTGCATTTATTTATGCGCTGCCTTTCGAGATTTATGAAAAATACCGCGTGAGAAAATATGGTTTCCACGGCACAAGTCATAAATATGTTGCCCAGCGAGCCGCAGTACTGCTTGGAAAAAGAACTGACAAAGCAAATCTTATTACCTGCCATCTCGGCAACGGCTGTTCGATGGCCGCTGTCAAAAACGGCAAAAGCGTCGATACTTCAATGGGACTTACTCCGCTGGAAGGTCTGGTAATGGGAACACGCACCGGCGATTTCGACCCGGCGATTCTCTTTTATCTCTCCGACAAAGGCTACAGTATTGATGATTTAAATTCGATGTGCAATAAAAAAAGCGGACTGCTCGGCATCTCCGGCGTTTCAAACGATATGAGAAATCTCCGCGCACAGGCCGAAGCGGGCAACAAGAGAGCACAACTCGCTTTCGATATTTTCTGCTACAGAATCAAAAAATACATCGGCACATATACTGCTGTTGTCGGCAGACTTGACGCGATAGTCTTCACAGGCGGAATCGGCGAAAACGCCGCGGACGCCAGAGCACAGTCGTGCAGCGAACTTGAGCAAATTGGTGTTGAAATCGATTCAGCGGCAAATGAAAAAACAATCCGAAAAGAAGGAACCATAAGTTCTGCGAATTCGAGAGTGAAAGTTTTCGTTATCCCGACAAATGAAGAACTTGCGATAGCTCAGGATACGTTCTCTTTGGCAAAATAACCAAAAGCCCTCAATTTCATATTGGGGGTTATCAAAAGGAGACAAATATGAAAAAAGCTCTTATACTTTCGATTGCGCTGCTTTTCGCGGCAGGCTGTGATAGCGTTTATTACGGCACGATGGAAAAATTCGGCAAACACAAACGAGACATTCTCGTTGACCGTGTAGAAGAAGCCCGTGATTCGCAGGAGCAGACCAAAGAGCAATTCGCATCGGCGCTCGAAAAATTCAAGAGCGTTGTGAACGTCCCGACTGGAAAGCTTCAGGTTAAATATGATACGCTCAAAGCAGAGTTCGATGAAAGCGAAGCTAAAGCAGCGGCAGTAAAGAAAAGAATTGCCGATGTCGAAGAAGTCGCAAAAGACCTTTTCACAGAATGGAAAGACGAGCTTGAGCAGTATAAAAATCGTGAATTGAAATCATCAAGCCAAAAACAACTTGACGAAACCCGCAAGAGATATAACGAAATGATCGCCGCGATGAAAAGAGCGGAAAGCAGAATTGAACCGGTGCTCTCGGCTTTCCGCGACCAGGTTTTATTTCTCAAACACAACTTGAACGCACAAGCCATCGCTTCACTTCAAACTGAAGTTACCACGATGGAAACAGATATCGGCAGATTGATAGAGGAAATGGAAAAATCAATTGCCGAAGCCGACAGCTTCATCAAAAATATGAAAGAATAAAAAAGAGCATTTGAAAATGAACAACAACTGTATTTTAACGGTTGTACCTTCCAAATGGCTTTGCCGGCTGAAAATTCTTTTCTCGTTTCTTGCATTTACGTTTCTTTTTTGCACAATTTATCTTATCGCAGCAGAACTGTTCACTTCTCTTAAACTTATATTTATAGATAATATTATAACCTTCTTAGATGTCGGGCTGCTGTTTTTTTTTATACTGCTGCTTTTATTGTTGTTTTTTTATGCAAAATTATTAAGTCTCTCGATAAAATTTTATAAAACAAAAATGGAATTTTTTGATGATTATATTGTTTTCACAAACAAAAGCGGATTTCAGTATAAAATCAGCAAATCAGACACAAAGTATATATTTGCGCTGAAGAGAAAAACCTCGATCATATTTCAAAATGAACAACTTCTTTATTTTGTTTTTTCCGAAAAAGTTTACGGAAGCAAACAATTAAAAAACATCAATGAATATTTCAGTAAATCAGATATTTATTTCGATGATAAAACGCAAATCAGAAAGATAATTAAAGATAATAATCTGCAAAAATCGTTTCACATAAAGAATAGCATTAACAATATAGTAACCAAAAAATCTGTGTAATCTGCGTAATCAGTGATTAAAAAAAATGTGCCTTTGCTGAAGCGAAGCGGAAGCCGCCGGATCTTCAGGAATTTTATTCCTTGAAAATAAAATTCAGAGGGGGTGTCTTAGCGGCTACCGATTGTGCTTTCGCAAATGGATTTGAACAATCATAATATCAGCGGGGGTGATTCCGCCGATTCGGCCAGCCTGACCGAGTGTCGCGGGTTTGAATTTCTTTAATTTCTCTTTCGCTTCCGCGCGCAGATGTTCAACTTTATCATAATTAAGCCCATCGGGCAATTTAAGCTTTTCATCCTTCTGATATTGCGCTATCGCCTTTTCTTCTTTTATAAGATAGCCTTCATATTTAGCGTCCGTCATTACGCTTTCAATCACATCTTCTTTAAAATTTGCAAATGGAATTTCAGATTTAATAGACTGCTGCGGCTGCTTGAGATATTCCCAGAGAGACTTTCCTTCTTTTCGAGTGGTTTTCAAAAATTCAGTGAACGCTTTTATCTGCTCTTGTTTAAGAAGAAATTTTTTCCAGCGGCTATCTCCGACAAGACCAATTTCCCTTCCGATTTGCGTCAGTCTCGTATCTGCGTTATCGCTGCGAAGACTCATCCGCCACTCCGCTCTCGACGTAAACATCCTGTAAGGCTCATCGATTTCCCTCGTGAGCAAATCATCGACCATAACGCCGATGTACGCCTGGTCTCGCCGAAGAACCAGCGGCTCTTTTCCATCGAGTAGTCTCGCCGCGTTGATTCCGGCCATAATTCCCTGGCCTGCCGCTTCTTCATAGCCGCTTGTTCCGTTGATTTGGCCTGCGAGAAACAGCCCCTTGATTTTTCGCGTTTCAAGACTCGGCTTTAGCTGTATCGCCGGACAATAATCGTATTCTATAGCATAAGCGTAATGAACAATTTTTGCGTTTTCAGTGCCGACCATCAATTTTATCATCTGCTCCTGAACATCTTCGGGAACCGATGTGCTTATTCCATTGCAGTAAATCGTTCTGCACTGCTCATCTTCAGGTTCAAGAAAAACCTGATGACGCGTCTTATCTGAGAACCTCAAAATTTTAGTTTCAATGCTCGGACAATACCGCGGCCCGGTAGTTTTAATCTGACCGGTATAAAGCGGCGCACGGTCCATATTATCCATAAGGAGTTTATGAATTTTTTCATTGGTGTAAGTAATCCAGCACGGAATCTGTTTGCGCGTGATGGATTCAGTTAAAAATGAAAACGGCGAAGGCTTTTCGTCGCCATATTGTACTTGCGTTTTGTCATAGTCGATGGTTTTTGCATCAAGCCTTGCAGGTGTTCCGGTTTTCAATCGCCCAACATCAAGCCCAAGTTTTCGCAGGCTCTCCGATAGTTCGTTTGAGGCGGGTTCATCGAGTCTTCCGCCCGGCCATTGTTTTGTTCCGGTGTGCATTATGCCTTTAAGAAAAGTTCCGGTGGTAACGATTACCGCAGCGGCATTGAAAATTCTGCCGTCAGTGCAGGAGATGCCTGTTACCTGATTATCTTCGACGAGAATGTCAGCGGCAAGAGCTTCGATGATTGTAAGATTTTTAGTTTGTTCGAGCAGGCTGCGAATGCACGCTGAATATTTATATTTATCGATTTGTGCGCGAGGCGATTGAACTGCCGCACCTTTCGAGCGGTTGAGCAATCTGAATTGTATTCCGGTCGCATCAGTTGCGATTCCCATCAGGCCGCCCAGCGCATCGACTTCCTTTACGATTTGGCCTTTTGCGATTCCGCCGATTGCCGGATTGCAGCTTGCTTTTGCGATTGTGTCTTTGCTGATGGTAAGAAGAAGCGTTTTTGCGCCGATTTTCGCCGCCGCGTGCGCCGCTTCCGCTCCTGCGTGTCCGCCGCCAATTACTATACAATCAAATTTATTATTATATTGTTCCATTAAAAATTATTATCTGTGTATTGAATATATTTAGGTGTAAAATTAGTGTTCATTCGTGTTTAATTATCTGTAAGCGCAGTCGCCGATGCCATAACAAAATTGGCGGTATGACTGATACTCAAACTTATTTCCCCAATTTTCATTTCACGTGCGATTTTTTCCACTTCGCCGCTGAGAGTAACCTGCGGCTGGCCGAGCGGATTATTTACAATCTCAATATCCGTCCACGCGATTTTGCCGCGCCAGCCTGTGCCGAGAAGTTTCAGCACCGCTTCTTTTGCCGCGAACCTGCCGGAAAGTTTTTCAATACGGTTTTTAACACCGTCAGCCTGCTTCTGTTCAGCCGGTGTAAAAACCCTATCCAGAAAATGGCATCCGTGCCGCTCGAGCATCTGCTCGATTCGCGGACAATCAACCAAATCTATGCCGTGAAGAATTCTTTTCATTATTTCTCTGTGGCTCTTAAATCGATATACGCCTTCTCAAGACAATATTCTATAAACTGGTCTGCGTAAGTCAAATCGACCTGCGCGATAATTTTATTCATCATTTCATCAACTGTTTTTTTGCGTTTCTCGAAATGCATTCTCGCTTCGACCTCGTTTTGAACCTGCTCGAAAGACTGGCTGACCGCGGGCGTTTTATTTTCGAGCTTCACGACAAAAATATGTTTTTCCGATGTAAATGGTTCGCTCGTATCGCCGATGTTCATTTTTTCAGATGCTTTTTCAATCGCGTCGTATGGTTTTGCAAGTGTGCCCGGCACGACAGGTTTCCACAATCCGCCGTTGGCCGCTGCATAATCGTGCGAATATTTTTTCGCAAGCTCATTGAAATCTTCGCCATTTTTTATTCGTTCACAAATTTCTGCTGCAAGCAGTTGCCCCTTTTCCTCGAGATTTGCGTTCGGGTCGTTCGGCTCATATAACTTCCCCGGCTCGATATCAATAACCCTGAAAGTCAACTGCCCTTTCTGCTCGTAATATTGATTCTTTATTTGGTTATAATACCCCAGAAGCTCGGAATGCGTTATCGGCTTTTCATCTTTCAGTTCTTCCGATATAAACGACTGCACGAGTATCGCTCTTCTCTGTTCTTTATAGAAATCCTGCCAGTTCGTTCCCATTTTTTTCAGCAGCTTTTCCACTTCCGCGTAGTTTCCGCCGCAGCGCGCGATAAATTTCTGCACTTCATCTTCGACAATTTTATCGATAATTTCATCATCAACATTTTCCGGCAGCGCTGCTCTGGCCTTCTGGTATAATTTTATATCCGCCACTTTCTGAACAAGCACACCTGACAACACAGGCGTCGCGTCTTTTATAAATTGACCGTAATCTTCCGTCTTGGCAAGCTCCGTTAATTTCGTTTGAACAGGTTTGATGATTTCATCAGCGGTAATGGCTGACGACTCGATCGAAAGAACAAGCCCGCCGGAAGGCACAGGCATATCCGGCATTTCGCTCGGCGGATTTATCGCTGCCAATCGCTGCGGATCGACATCAGGCGCCTTGGCAGCCTCTTCGCAGCCGTAAAAAAACATAATACCAAGACTTACTGTCAATATTACAAAAATCGTTTTTGTTTTCATAAAACTTCCTGTTTAATCTATCGGCCGCGATTATAGTCCATTCTATACTTTTTTGCGAAGAATTTTTCTGAGCACCGCGCATACCGTATCCGGTTCAAGATATTTCCTGTCGAGCCTGATATAAACTGTCAAAGCGTCTGGAATCCGCAATTTACCCGGCGCCCTGGCAAAAATATCGATAGCTTTTTTCGGATTGTCTTTTTCCATAGAGAAAATTATATCATTGCCGCTTATATTAATCGCACGAATACCGACTTCCGATGCGAGAATCCTGATTTCCGCAAGTTCCAGCAGTTTTTGCACTTCCGGACAAATACGCCCAAATAAATCATTAAGTTCATCTTCAAGCTGTTTCAAATCCTGCGCACTTCTCGCCGCCGCGATTCGCCGATAAACGTTCATCCTCTGTGAATCCGACTGAATATAATTTCGCGGAACATAAATCGAAAATCCCAAATCGATAACAGCCGCCGGTTCCTTTTCCACTGGCGCATTTTTTAATCTGCGAACCGCATCGCTCAATAATTTACAGAAAAGCTCGAATCCGATTGTATTGATATGCCCCGACTGTTCAGGCCCCAGAATATTCCCCGCTCCCCGAATTTCCAGATCACGCAGCGCAATTTTAAATCCCGCCCCAAGCTGCGAATATTCTTCAATTACCTTTAAACGTTTAACTGCCGTCGGCGTAACCGTTCGATGCTGCGGCAAAAGCATATACGCATAAGCCCTGTGTTTGAACCGCCCGACCCTGCCGCGAAGCTGATGAAGCTGCGCAAGCCCGAACCGGTCAGCATCATTTATAATAATCGTATTGGCGTTTGGAATATCGATGCCCGACTCGATTATCGCCGAACAAATCAGAACATCAATCTGGCCGAGCACAAATTTTACCATCGCTTTTTCAAGTTCATGTTTGTGCATCTGTCCGTGCGCAATATCGATTCTCACATCAGGCAGCAATTTCTGAATGTCGTCCCGGAATTTCTTTATCGACTGCACCCTGTTATGAACGAGGAATATCTGCCCCTGTCTGTTCAGCTCGAAAAGTATCGCGCGTTTAATTGTTTCATTATCGAATTTCTTAACCTGCGTAACAACCGCTCTCCTGTCCAGCGGCGGAGTTGCCAGCGAGCTTATATCACGCAATCCGAGCATCGCAATATGCAGCGTTCGCGGAATCGGCGTCGCCGTCATTGTCAGCACATCGACATTAACTCTCATTCTTTTCAATTTCTCTTTATGCTCAACGCCAAATCTCTGCTCTTCATCGATAATCAGCAGCCCCAAATCCTTAAATCCAACATCGCCGCTCAAAATCCTATGCGTACCAATAAGAATATCGACACCGCCTTGTTTTGTGTGTTTAACAATTTCAGAAGCCTGCTTCTTAGTTTTAAATCTGTTCACCGATTCAATCGAGATGGGAAAATCCGCGAACCGCTGCCTGAAAGTTCTTTCGTGCTGAACGCACAAAACCGTAGTCGGCACAAGCACCGCAACCTGTTTGCCCGCCTCAACAGCTTTGAACGCCGCCCTCATCGCAAGCTCTGTTTTGCCGTACCCGACATCGCCGCAAAGCAGCCTGTCCATCGGCACAGGTTTCTGCATATCTGCTTTGATATACTCACTGACCGTTTCCTGGTCAGGCGTTTCCTCGTACAAAAATGATTCTTCGAATTCCCGCTGCCAATTCGTATCAGGCCCGTAAGCAATCCCCGGCATACTTTGCCGTTTGGCCTGCATCTCAAGAAGTTCTGATGCAAGGTCATTAACCGCCTGCGCCGCTTTTTCTTTCTGCTTCTCCCATTTTTTCGTACCGATTGTGCTGAGCTTCGGCCTTATCGCCGTTGTGCCGACATATTTCTGCACGAAACCAATATTCTGCATCGGCACGTGAATCAAAACATTATCAGCAAATTGAATGGTCAGAAATTCTTTATTGGTACCGTCTTTTTCAATCGTCTCAATGCCTTTGAATTTCCCGATTCCGTAATTTATGTGAACAACATAATCGCCTTTATTCAAATCCGCCGCCGTATCAATCGAGGTTGCCGCACTGATTGGCCGAATCGTTCTTCGTACAACTGTTTGCCCGAACAATTCATGATGTGTCGCCGTGATAGTTTTAATATCATCGATAATAAACCCGCGATGAATAAAACCGACCACAAGGCGAAATTTTTCAGGTAATTTTTTTATGTCCTGCCCGATAATTTCCTGAATCCTTTTTACTTCCGCGTCGGCCTGGCAATACAAATAAACATCCCAACCCGTTTGCGCAAGCTCCGCCAACTGCTGCAGCGCAGCCCTGTGTCCCGACCAGCCCGGCACACCTTTAGCCTCAAACTGCTGTGTGCTTTTTATTCGCAGCTCGATACTGTCCTCGCCCTGTGCAAACCTGCTGATATGAACCTGTTTAAATTCGGAAATCTTCTTATAAATTTCTTCCCACTTATAAAGTCCGCCCGGCTTTTCAACTCTGCGAACAAAAACATCCGCCACATCCTGTACTTCCGTCGGCTCTTCGATAAAGATTATCGTCTCCGGCTCAAGGGTATTCAGAAAGAGCGTCGAATTTTTTAGATTATCATCCGTTGTGCCGGAAGTAATTGTAATATTATCGATATGACCTGCCGAACGTTGCGAATCGAGGTCGATTTTCCTTATGCTTTCAATTTCATCGCCGAAATATTCAATCCTCACCGCCACCGGCTGATTTGCCTGCGCCGTTACCGGTGCGAAAATATCAATTATGCCGCCTCGCCTTACGAACTGGCCCGGCAAATCGATTCGTTCCACCGCCTCAAAACCGTTGTCGACAAGCCACTGGCAGACTTTTTCCATTTCAATCGTCCGCCCCTTTACGAGAGACAATCCTCGTTCAAGCAATTCACCCGGCTTCGGCACCGGCTGTATTAGCGCTTGAATCGATGCTGAAATTATCCCCGGCTGCTGCTCAGATACAATTTTAAGAACGAGTCTTGCCCGTGCAGATGCGGTTTCATCTGTAGCATCAATTATTTCTTCGCCCGCCCAGCCCGGCAGCGTTTCGACATTTTTACTTCCGAATGTGATTAGATCATCGACCGCGTTATCTGCATCGTCGAGATGTCTGCTGATATAAAGAAGTGGTCTTCCGGTTTGCTGATGAATATGCAGTGCCAGTAAAGGCGCAAAGGATCCCCACGTCCCGGCAATTTTAACCACCCTGTTATCAGCGGCTTTCACACGGGATATCAACTCCTGAACGCTATTTAATTTGTCTATATCCAAGAAACTTAAAACTAAAAGTTTAAAGCTAAAAATTATGGATTCGCCTTCGGCGATATTAGTTTTAATTTTTAAGTTTTGGTTTTTAGCTTTTAGCTTTAACTTTTAAACTTTCTTAGTCGCCAAAACACGTATTTACGCCTCTGGCAGCCGCAATCAGCGGTGAATTCACCGGCACTTTCCGCACCTTGCCCGCAACCTGTGCAAGCGGAACGCTCGATACCTGATTATTTTTCCAAACTACCAGCCGATTCTTTTTCCCGCTGACAACCAGTTCCAGTGCTGCATGCCCAAAACTTGTCGCAAGAACCCTGTCGTGCGCCGTCGGCCTGCCTCCTCGCTGAACATAGCCGAGCGTTACACTGCGAGTTTCAAGCCCAAGGCTCATCTCAATCTGCCCCGCAAGTTTATTCGCTATTCCGCCAAGCCGAATCGTCTCTGGACTGTATGCGACCGTTCTCCGCACAACCATTTCGCCGCCGATTTCCTTAGCGCCTTCAGCAACGCAAATAATCGTGTACGTTTTGCCCCAACTGTTTCGCTGCTTGATAAAGTCGCAAACTTTGTCAAGGCTGTACGGGATTTCCGGAATCAAAATCACATCTGCCCCGCCCGCAACGCCCGCATGCAGCGCAATCCATCCTGCGTATCTCCCCATCACTTCCAGCACCATAATTCGATGATGAGCGCTCGCTGTTGTCCGCAATTTATCAATCGCTTCTGTCGCTGTTGTAACAGCCGTATCGAACCCGAAAGTAACCTCCGTACCCCAAAGATCGTTATCGATTGTTTTCGGAACACCGATAATCGTCATTCCTCTTTCTGCTAATTTCTCTGCGCTTGTCATTGTCCCATCGCCGCCGATGCAGACAAGCGCATCGATTTTCTTCTGCTTGAGCGTCCTGACGCATGAAGCCGTCAAATCTTTAAATTCGACTTTTCCGGCTTTGTTTGTATGAGGATATTTTGATGGGTTTGTCGTATTGTTGGATCCCAGAATCGTTCCGCCCGTTTCGAGAATATTGCTGACCTCGCGGTAACCCAAAGGGCGAATCCTGTTTTCGATAATCCCCAGAAATCCATCTTCGATTCCCCAGACTTTGATGCCGTATTGAGCGATAGCAGTTTTCGTCACTGCGCGTATGACTGCGTTAAGTCCCGGACAATCCCCCCCGCCTGTCATTACCGCAATGGTCTTGACCTTTGCCATATAAGCATCCTTTCAAAAGGAAAGCCTTTTTCTTGATCTTAATATTAATCAGTGAAATCTGCGTAATCAGCGATAAAAAAATATATTATAAATATTTCTTCGTGTCTTTGTGCCTTAGTGGCTATTTTCCTGCTGCCGCCATCGACTTTTTCGCCGCCGCCGCAACCGCGTCAGCCGTAATGCCGAATTTCTCATAGCATACTTTATAAGGTGCTGATTCGCCAAATCTTGTCATACCGATAAATTCGCCGTTATCGCCGATATATTTTTCCCAGCCCATTTTGATACCGGCTTCAACCGCGACTCTTGCTTTAACGTTCGGCGGAAGTACAGAATCTTTATAAGCCTTATCCTGCTGCTCGAACAATTCCCAGCTTGCAAGGTTAACAACCTGCGCCTTGATATTTTCAGTCGCCAGTTTCTCCGCAGCCTTCATCGCAATTTCAAGTTCAGAACCAACTCCGATAATTATCACATCCGGCTTAGCCTGGTTGACGACAACATAACCGCCCTTCGCGATATTCGATGCCGCCGGGTATTTCGTTCGGTCAAGTGTAGGCAAATTCTGTCTTGTCAAAAGCAAAGCTGTCGGCCCGGTTTTATTTTCAAGTGCTATTTTCCAGCAGTACGCTGCTTCATTCGCATCGCCGGGACGAAGCACAAGCATCTTTGGAATTGCTCGCAGCGCCGCGATATGTTCGATTGGCTGATGGGTCGGCCCGTCTTCACCGAGACCGATTGTATCATGTGTGAAGACAAATATTGTTTTATATCCGCTCAGTGCCGCCAATCGTACTGATGGTTTCATATAATCGAAGAAGCAGAAGAACGTTCCGCCGTAAGCACGAAGCAAATCGCTTGTCCCGATACCGTTCATTATCGCCGCCATCGCGTGCTCACGTACACCGTAACGAATATATCGGCCGGACGGATTATTTTTTTGGAAGTCTTCAACGCCTTTGAATCTTGTATTATTCGAAGGTGTCAAATCAGCCGAACCGCCAAGTACCAAAGGCATATTCGGCATAAGTGCATCAAGCGTTTTGCCCGATGCCGTTCGTGTTGCCATTGGTTCGGCCGGGAACGTCGGAAGATTCGTTATCTCCGGATAAGGATTGCTAATCATCTTCGCAAGGTCAGGATACTGCTGCGAATATTTTTTGAACATCTCATTCCATTGCTTTTCGAGCTGCTCGCCTTTGGCCTTTGTCTTTTGAGTATGTTCGAGAACTTCAGCGGGCACAACAAAACTTTGAGAGGGATCCCAGCCGAAATTTTTCTTTATAAGTTTTATTTCGTCATCGCCAAGCGGCGCGCCGTGTGCTGTGTGAGTATCCTGGAAATTCGGACTGCCGTAGCCGATGTGTGTGCGAAGATTGATAATGCAGGGCCTGTTCTTCTCGGCCTGTGCGTTCTTCAATGCCTTCTCGAACGAAAGCATATCATTGCCGTCGCCGCCGACAACCTGAACGTACCAGTTATAAGCCTCGAATCTCTTTGCCCTGTCTTCCGTGAATGACAGAGAAGTATTTCCATCTATCGAAATATTATTATCATCATAGATAACGATTAAGTTATTCAAACCAAGATGCCCTGCAAGCGAACATGCTTCCGATGCGACGCCTTCCTGCAAACATCCATCACCGGCGATGGTGTAAATTTTATAATCGAAAAGATTAAAACCTTCTTTATTGAAGTTTGCCGCCAGATATTTCTGAGCGATTGCCATACCGACACAATTGCTGATGCCCTGACCAAGCGGCCCTGTTGTCGCTTCTACTCCCGGAGTAAGACCGTACTCTGGATGCCCCGGCGTTTTGCTGCCCCACTGCCTGAAATTTTTCAATTCTTCAAGACTTAAATCATATCCCGTCAAATACAAAAGCGAGTACAGAAGCATACTTCCGTGACCGGCGCTTAATACGAACCTATCCCTGCCGAGCCATTTCGGATTAGCGGGATTGTGTTTCAAATATTTAGTCCAGAGTGTATAAGCTGCCGGAGCCATTCCCATCGGCATACCCGGATGACCGGATTTGGCCTTCTGGACTGCATCCATCGAAAGAAATCTTATTGTTTGTACACAAAGTTCATCTAATTCATTTAGACCCGGATTTGTCTTATTCATCGTCTTTCCTTGTTAAAACATTAAAGACGAGCATAATAAGGCAAAAAGACTAATGTGTCAATATGCGTATGTAACGAAGTTTATCGCGTTTTGCGCTTCACGATTCACAAACGACGAGATAAAACATTTTACGATTCAGGATTGAACGTCAGACAGCTTGCCTTATCGCTTCGATGGCCGATGGTTACTCCTTCGGCTGCGCATTCCAGTCGATCGTTATACATGCAGTCGCTCATTCGACACGCACCGACGTGTCCCATTTGGGTTGGATCGCCTGCTTTGATGTTGCTGCTTTGGTTTTTAGACCAGAATGTATCGCACATTGGCGATTGTGTCTCGGCATCTCCTACCGTTATCGCCTTTGCATGGCATTGATTATGTTTGTTGTAAGCACAATCTGTCATATCACAAGTTTGAACATGTGGCATTTGCATAATATCGCCTTTCTATATCATATCGGTAACGAGATTAACACCAGGGCATGCAGTACTAAATCGGTTTTCTCCTTAAATTGCCTTGCTGTAATGCTGAAGCACTTCAAGCGGCAAAAAAGTCCGATAAGTTAAGAATATTTAGTCCACTTTAAATTTCATCATACATTTATCAGCATAAGTTATTCCACCAAAAGGGGTTATAAAATTTTCCTGTTTTTACCTTTTTTTGCTGCACTTTAAAGAAGTCGCCTTTAGTTCTTGTCGATAAAAACTTATCAAATATGAAACTATAAACCGGAGTTTTTTAAAATGGACAAGACAGGCAGACAAACATCTACGATACCCGTGGTCGTGATAGCTTTGAGTCTTGCCGGTGTCATTGTACTTTGGTTTTATTCCAATACAGAAGAAAGTTTAATTAAATCACTGATACTGTTATGTTTGCTAAGTTGTATCAGTCTTGGAATTTTCATACTTATTTCCAGATACCTCAAGGCTCGTCATAATGAGCTTAAAAGTTTAATCAGCCATCTTACAACCGAAGTTGACGCTCAGAATTCCAGGCTTGAAGCCTCGAAACTTCAGGCTGACCAGATAAACCAGCAGCTTCAGCTTTCTGTCAAATATGCAAACACTATGTCTCAGCAGGCAGCCGAAGCGACCCGCTCGAAAGGCGAGTTTCTCGCCGGTATGAGTCATCACATTCGTACCCCGATGAATGCGATTATCGGTTTCAGTGAAATTCTTATAGAAGACGACCTTACCCCTGTTCAGCAGAACCAGGTCAAAATTATTCGCGACAGCAGCAGAGCGCTTCTGCGATTAATAAATGACCTTTTCGATTTCTCTAAAATCGAATCAGGCAGATTTGAAGTTGATAACAATTCCGACGTCAACGTCAATGGTGTTCTCAAGTCAGTTGATGCTATTATGCAGCCTGCCGCCATCGAAAAAGGCCTTATTTTTGAAATCATCCGCCAGCCGGGCGCCGACAACGACGATCTCTGCGTTCACGCCGATGCTTCAAGATTTAAACAGTGCCTTATGAATCTTGTCGGAAATGCCGTCAAATTCACAAAGAAGGGTTTTGTCCGCGTCAGAGTTTCCAGCGCAAAAGAAAGCGGAAAACCATTTATCAGGTTCGACGTCGAAGACAGCGGTATCGGTATTGCCGCCGAAAATCTGAACCGCATTTTCGAACCTTTCTCGCAAATTGAAACATCCGATGGCTTGATTAATCATCAGTTCTCAAGTACAGGTCTGGGCCTTGCTGTAACACACTATATTGCTGAAATGCTCGGCGGCAAATTGGTTGTCAGCAGCACATTTTCCAAAGGTTCGGTATTTTCTTTATATGTCCCGGCAACTGTCACTGATGCCGCCGTCAAGGAACAGCCTCAGGTTAAAACACCTGCCGCAAAAGAACCAAACGTAACCACCCCTGAAATGTTTGATGTAAAGCTTTCAGGTAAAATTCTCGTCGCCGAAGACAGTCCCACAAACCAGACCCTCATCGATTTGATATTGAAAAAAGTCGGCCTGAAAACAAAAATTGTGGACAATGGTCTTTTAGCCGTCCAGAAAATTGCCGAAGAAAAATTCGACTTAATTTTGATGGATATTCAGATGCCTGTGATGAATGGTTTTGAAGCCACAAGGCAGATTAAAAAAGATCATCCTGAAATACCGATTGTTGCGCTTACCGCCTGCGCTATGATGGGCGACGATGAAAAATGTTACTCCGCTGGCTGTGACGGTTATCTTACAAAGCCCATCGACAGGAAAAAACTTATCGAGACCCTTAAAAAGTATCTTTCTGCTGAAAACAAAAAGCAGAATCAAAACGTTAATAATATAAATCTGGACTCACAGGAGAATAGAATGATTCAGAGTGAAACGAATTTTCAGACCGGGGAAATTGAAATTGACTGGCAGCTTCTGATGGAGAGAATCGGAGATGAAGCTCTCGTTGATGAAATTATGCCGGTTTTTCTTAAAGATAACAAGGAGAGAATCCAATTGCTCGCAGAGGCGGTTAAGAGGAACGATTCAGGTGAAGTTAAATTTTATGCCCATTCAATCAAAGGTGCCTGCGGTACAATCGGTGCCCCCACATTGTTTGAACTTGGCAAACAGCTCGAAAACGCCGGACGGCTCGAAGAGACCGACAAATATGCTCCGCTTTTCGAACAGATTAAAACCCACTTCGACAGCCTGCTGGCGCTTCTAAACCATAGCGATTGGAAGCAAATCGTAAAAAACGCTCAGGCACCCGCACGCCGAACTTCTTAAATTAGAAGCTCTAATCCACTCTTTATATTGACTTTTGCCCTTTTGGACACTAACATAGTCATTATTGGCCGAGTGGCGGAATGGCAGACGCACGGGATTTAAAATCCCGGGTCCGATAAGGGCGTATGGGTTCGACTCCCATCTTGGCCAGTCTTTATAAAATGGCTTAATGTGGCTGACAAAAAAATCAAAGCAGTTCTCTTTGACCTTGGCGATACCCTGCTCAACTACGGCAAAATCGACCCGCACGAACCATTTTTCAAAGCCGCAAAGCAAACATGGATTTGGCTAAAAGAACAGGGCCAGGCCGCCGGCTGGCAATGGCTTTACACTTTCAGGAATCTCCTGTCCGTTCACCTGCGAATTATATGGTCGCATTTCACAGGCCACGATTTCGACTCATTGCAGGTTATGAAAAATCTCGGCAAAAAAATGGGCCATCAGCTCACCGACCAGCAGTACGAAGACCTGGTCTGGCTCTGGTATGACCCGCTGGCAAAATTAGTTACAATCGAACCGAACCTCCATCAAACCCTCGCTTCGCTTCGTGACAAAGGTTTGAAAATGGCAATTGTTTCAAATACTTTCGTTTCCGCTTCCGTCCTCAACAGGCACATCAGGGAACTTGGCCTTTACGAATTTTTTGAATTCATCTACTATTCATATATGTTCAACAAGCGAAAGCCTCATCCCGAAATGTTCCTCGCTGCCGCTAAACAGCTCAATCTTGCACCTTCTGAAATTATTTTCGTAGGCGACAGAATCGACAACGATATGGTCGGCAGTATCGGCGTGGGTATGACTCCGGTTCTGAAAAAAGCTCATTCTAATTTTAAAAAAAATGTTCCGCCGCAAGTAACACAGATAAACAGCATCTCTGAACTTCCTGCGTTAGTAGATAAAATCAACAATGTTTAAATAGGCGCATCAATGACAAAAAAAATTAAATGGGGAATCGTCGGTACAGGAGGTATCGCACACACGTTTGCAAAGGCATTGGCAATCCTGCCCGATGCCGAGCTTGTCGCCGTTTCGTCACGAAAAAAAGAATCCGCCGAAAAATTCGCCGCAGAGTTTAATATTCCAAATACCTATATTGGCGCAGATTCGCTCGCCCGGGACAAAAATATCGACATCGCATATATCTCATCAATCCATCCCGCCCATAAAAGCGATACTTTGAACTGCCTCAACGGCGGCAAAGCAGTCCTCTGCGAAAAACCCTTCGCAATGAACGGCCTCCAAGCTGCACAAATGATTGATTGCGCAGCAAAAAATAAATTATTTCTTATGGAAGCGATGTGGACGTATTTTTTCCCCGCAATCGCTGAAATCCGTCAAATTATTTCCAATGGCGATATCGGCGAAGTTCGTCTCGTTCGGGTCAACTTCTGTTTCAATAAAGAAGATGACCCGCTCGGCAGACTCATCAATCCGATTTTAGGCGGCGGCACTCTGCTCGACATTGGCGTTTACGTCATTGCCTTCACGCAAATGATTTACGGCAAAGAACCGGAAAAAATTTCAAGCCTTGCGCACATTTGCTCCGCCGGCACTGACGAACAATGCTCTATGATTTTCGCTTATAACAATGGCGCAATGGCTTCACTCAATTGTTCTTTTCGTGTCGAATCGCCCTGCCAGGCCGCCGTTTATGGAACTAAAGGTTATATCAAAGTGCCGCACATGTTTTTCCAGCCCGATAAATTTTTAATAAAAATCGGCGACCAGCCGGAAAAAGAACATTCATTCCAGCGGCTCGGGAATGGTTACACTTACCAGGCAGTTGAAGTTATGCGTTGCCTGCGCGAAGGAAAATTGCAAAGCGACATTATGCCCTGGGATACAAGCAGAGCATTTATGAATACAATGGACAAAATCCGTCAGCAGTGGAATTTGATTTATCCCTGCGAAAAATAAAAAAGCTCTCTATACAGGAGTTGCTATGAAGAAACTAATTTTTATCGCAATTACCGCAGCAATAATTTTTACCAATTTTAGTTATGCTCAATCCTCAAACTTCACAGACAAAGAGCTTGGCACAATCCCCGATAGAATCACAAACATTGTTCGAAGCCCGGACCTCCGCCATATCGCTTTGCTCGCTATTGTAAACGCCAAAAATCAGATCATCCTCGATGGCGTCCCCGGCCCCCTTTACGATACAATTGGCGAAAAATCAATCATTTTCAGTCCGGACAGCAATCACATTGCCTATGTCGCTCTGCAAAACAATAAACAAATGGTGGTTGTTGATGGAAACCAGGGCCCGCAATTCGACGGCATCATAAAAGACAGCATCGTTTTCAGCGCCGACAGTAAACGTTTCGCTTACCTGGGAAAAAACGGAAACACAACAATCGTCGTCTTAGATAACCAGCCGATTACCTTTGAAGAAAACATCGACGCTAAAAGCATTCCGCTCTTCAGCGGCGATGGCAAAAGAGTCGCGTTCATTGCATGGAAAGGTTCAAAAAGGTTAGTCGTCGTCGATGGCAAACCGCAGCCCGGCTACGACGATATCAGCTTCCTTGCTTTCGGCCCCAAAAATAATAATTTTGTTTACGGCGCACGAAAAAGCACAAAACGAATGGTAATTTTCGAAGGTAAACAGGGCAATGAATTCGACGAAATAGGAAAAGTCCTCGCCTTCAGTTCCAATGGCAAAAGTTTCGCATACAGAGCGCGCACAGCCGCCAAATGGCAGGTCATCGTCAATGATTCCAACCTCCCCCCATACGATGAAGTCCTCGAAGGCTCAATCTCTTTCAGCCCCGACAGCAATCATCTCGCTTATGCCGTCAAAAGCAATTTCAAACAAATGGTCGTGCTCGATGGCAACACAGCCCAGCCTTTCGATATGATTGGCCAATCTATGCCAATTTTCTTGAATGATAATCATTTACTTTACACCGCAAAATACGGCTTCCAGTGGCAGGTAATCGTTGACCAAACCCCCGGCCCGCTCTTCGACAACATAAAATATGATTCTTTGAGAATCAGTCCCGACAAAAATCATTTCGCCTTCGCAGGCTGGGTAAATAACAAATGGTTCATCGTCGTCGATAACAAACAGCAAAGCGAATGCGACGATTTCACCGGCAGCATTATCTTCAGCCCCGACAGTTCACGCACCGCGTACATTATCAAACGCAGCAATAAAGATATAGTCGTAATCGATGGAACCGCAGGCGAAGAATACGATGAAATTAAAAAAACTATCCTCTTCAGCCCCGACAGCAAACACCTTCAATACATCGCAAAGAAAAATGGTATGTGGCAAACCATCCTCGACGGCAAACCCGGCAAAGCTTATAATGACATCCCCGAAGAATCAATCCTCTTCAGCGCAGACAGCAGCCATACAATATATATGGCAAAAGCTTATGACAAACAGATGCTCGTAGTCGATGGCATAGAAAGCCCCGCTTACGATATTATCGTTTCTTACCCGGCTGTTTCAGAAAATGGTTTTGAAACGTTAACCGCCCGCGGCAAAACCCTTTTTCGCACAACATGGAAACCGTAAGCCTAAGGCGATACCTTGTAAATATGATCGCCTTTGCGAACCCTGTCCGGCACTTTCAGGCCGATAGATTCTCCCGCACCAGCAGATGAAACATCATTATGGTCGACCTGAATTTCATTGACTGTCATTTCAATATCCGTCGTATGCCCTTTGATGATAATATGGTCGCCCAAATGTAATGTCCCGGTAAGCTCAATTCCCGCAGCTATGGGATGCGAAAAAAAATCCGATACTTTACCAATGTCCTCTTTCACAGTTTTTCTCCTAACTCAAAAACTGTAAATTTATCCTCTTAACTTATTTCTTCTATCAGGGCTTTTACTTATTTTTTATTCTTAATAATCTTAGCCCAGTTTCAGCATCAGCCTCCCTGCTTGCGTCAATACCGGCAATTTCGATTATCGTAACTTCAAGTATTAAAAATATGCTCGCTCCGCCTCTCGGACACCCCACGATATGAGTATCGCCCCTTCCGATTCCTGCGTGCAGATGCAGTTTGGGTTTATCATCTTCCCAGTAAATCGTCCCGACGCCAAGCGTCTCGCCCGGCCCTTGAAAATTAAAAAAGTTCGCCTCTAATTTCGGCTTTTCGACTTTCGGCCCGACAACTACATCAGCTTTTCGTATCCCGCCTGTGATGAGAACCGATGCGCATTTTATTTGTTCTTTGAGTGCGATGGATTCGATGCTGTCGTAAAGGTTCTCACCCTCAAAAAGTCTCGCCGCTATTACCCGCCCCGCTTTCCCTACTGCGTATTCCATATTATTTCCCTTTTATCAGATTTATTAGATTTATATGTTTTGGTATTTCTATTTTTATTTTAGTGTGCCATCTTATCCAGACCGGAACATAGCCGATATTATGCGCGTGAATAAGTTTTTCAAGAGACCATTTCTTATTGCTGCTGTCGATCTCAATTGCATATCTGGTTCCATCCGGCTTTATGATTATTATATCTATCAATCCTTTATAGTCATTTGTTTTTCTTGTCAGACCAAGAAAAACTTCTCTCTCAAATCCAAATTGATTTTCTTTGGCAAATGTTTGTATCACAGAAGTTATAAGTTCAGTACCTTCCGCTCTTGGCCGTTTCTTGTTGTATATACTTTCGTTTATGCTGCCTAAATATTGTTCAAGCAATTTTATCATTTTTCACTTTTTATTTATCTGTGGCGAGGGGGCCCCCACTGGGGAAAAATTTTGCACAGGAATTTATTACTGTGCAAAATAGGGGGCATTCTTATACAGGATGATTAATCGGTTCATAAAGTTTTCCATCAAAACAATCTTATTCGTTAAATCTTATCATAACCCTCCACATTTAGGAATGCGAAAAGTAGGAATTTACCCATTTCCATTAATTTACTAACGTCAGTAAATCGTTTTCAATTTGTTTCCAGCTTTGATTCAAATTTATTGTCATAACAGAAATTTTATGTCCAATAAATTTATACTGATAGTTATAATTGGAATGCACTGTCGGATATAAAAGTATACCTTCGCAATTATTACATATAAGATCATTTTGATTTTCTTGATTTATTAAATAAGAAAACAATTGATATAAATTACTTGAATTAAGTTTTTTTTTGTTATAATTAACTCCGAGAGCTTCTTTGTAATATTTAGCCTCTATAATTATTTTTTTATACTTTGACTCTAAAGTAATATCTGTCTGCATTTGTGGCAATACTGGCCGAGATTCATCAGTAAGAACATCAAACCGCCAATTTATATTTGTCCGTCCAACCTTATATAACGGTAAATGCTTTTTGTAAAAATTCCTTATAAACTCTTCGAAAATGGAACGCATTATTGTTTCATCTTGTATGAAATCTTTAAACTTTTTGCTGCCGTCTCCTTTTTCAAGGAGTAAATTATCAAAAATTAACTCACATACTTTCAAAAGAAAATCATAAAAATGATTGTTTCTATGTAAATTGATCCGTCTGAATAAATTCTTCGTTAACTTTATTTCGTCAACATAGTGAAGTTTGAAATAAACATTTTTAAGTTCATTATTCACTTCATCAGTGATTCCTTCGCAATGCATTATGTTTTTAATCGTACTTTTAATTATCATATTATGCAATACATTATGGCTCAATTCATCATATTCACAAAAAACTCTTGGCTGTTTAAAAAAATTTCTTTTTAAAGTTGCGCCAAATTTAATCTTTCCTCGTATCATCTGAACTTCTTCAAAATGCTCACAATACCCCCTGTCCAATCCTTTTTTTAATAATTGCGATACTCCTTCCGTTAAAACTTTTGCAAACAATAAAGAAACCTCATTTTTTTCAAGCTGTGATACCCTTAACGTTTCACCCTCTTTCAGGCGATTCCACGCATAGCATAATAAATAATAAATGTTTTGAATTGGTATCATTGTTCTAAATTCAAGAGTTTAGTAACTTCTGTTTTGGCTTTATCTAAATCATCGAACCAATATGCTTCTAATAAAGGTTTAATCTCATGATTGATAATCATTTTATACCATGATTCATCATAGATTCTCTTTTCTCCATTTGGACAAAAATAACTATGCCCTATTTGATAATCAGATCCCAGATTAATTTTATTCTCTGATATACTTTTATTTAGATTTGTCATCTTGGAAATAATCACCTGTATCAGTTCTGCCGAAAGTTTTCCGTCAATCAGACAATTTTTAAAGCCTTCGGTCTTAAACATAGGAAAAAGATTTATAAAACAAAATCTTCTCCGCAAGGCATAATCAACCATCGCAAGAGACCTGTCCGCAGTATTCATTGTTCCTATCAGATAAAGGTTTGGTGGTATATGAAACTTTTCGTCAGACGTTTTTGCATAAGCTAATGGCATTTCATATTTCTCTCCTCTTTTATCGTTTTCGATAAGCATCATCAATTCACCGAATATTTTGCTCAGATTTCCGCGATTGATTTCATCTATTATAAACACATATTTATTTCCCAAATCCTCTCGAGCTTTTTTGCAGAATCTAAAAAATACTCCATTTTTTAAATCAAATTTCCCATCATCATTAGGCCGATATCCCTGTATAAAATCCTCATAAGAATACGATTGATGAAATTGAATCATCTCAACTTTTGTTTTATCTTTATACCCAATCAATGTATATGCAAGCCGTTTCGCTATGAATGTTTTCCCAACCCCCGGAGGCCCCTGCAAAACTATATTCTTCTTATATTTTAACGCATCAATAATATTATTAAATTCTTCTTCATCTATAAACAATTGAGCTAATGCATCAGACTTCGTATATTTTATTTTATTTTGTCCACCTGTATACTTGATTATTTGAAGATATTTAGAAAGAAGTGGACTATTTGTAATTTCGGTAAGAGTTTTATCCCACTCATTAGTTGGAACTGACCATTCTGCTGTTTGCATCCACTTAACTTTTCTTCGATGAAAATGTTCATATGAATTTTTTTCAAATGTATAAGGCCCAACCACTTCTCCAATACCTAATATTAATGAATTTCCTTTTTTAGCTAAAACTATATCACCCTCTTTTAACATAAAAGCAAAATCATAACACGTTTTCGTATTGTTTGTTGGTTCTTGTGTAGGTTTATATTCCTTTTTAATAGCTTCTTTAATTTCTTTTTTTGTTTTATATTGAGTTAGGTCTCCAATTTCATCCCAGCCTATTGTTGCGATACCATCTTTTTTCCACATTTCCCATAACCCAGCTTGTACCCCAGGTGATATCGCCCAATAATTTGGCTTTTTTTCGGCTATCCCATCACCGAAATGACTTTCTTCTTCCTGTTCATTGTCAATTCTATATTTATATGCATCATAGCTAATTTCATAAAATTTTTTATCTGCGAATTTATCTCTTAGACATTCAAGTAATCCTTGGTAATCCTCAAAACCTTCTGATAAATTTATCTGTCTTAAAAACTCTTTTGTTTCAATTTCTTTATTTTTTAAGAAAGATAGATTTGTCCCATCAAGAGAAAAATATTTTTGAGGCTTACAAATAAACATCACGGTTGTTAATTTTGCAACTCCCACATTCGGTATTTGTAAAACATTATAAAAAAGCTCAGAAGTAATAGTGTCATTATCTAACCGCTTGCTAAATGACCACAGATTTTCCATATATTCAGGTTTGCGATCTTTTTCCCACCCAAAAAACCAGGTTAGCTGCGCATTAATAGAAGGTGTACCGATTAAATCGGTTGGGACAAATGAATTTAATGCTAAAACTGCTTTAGCTTTTGAACAATATCTAAGTCGATTTTCTAAAGTGTTATTCCTGTTAAAGAATGCGATAAAAGTAAGCGGATCTATTTCTCTAAGCAAACCTTTTGTATCATCTGCCAAAAAATCTTCGCGTCCACCAGAATCAGAAAAAATTTTATGGAATACTTCGCATAGTGATTTTTTATCATACTTAGTGCAGATTACATTCAGCATCTCTTCGAAAAACGGCAGCCATGTAAAATTACTCATCCCTAATCCCTCTCGAAAAAAATAACTTAGTGCCTTAGCCCTTAGTGGCAAAACAAAATTATACTCCCGCCGTCTTCATATCTCAACCAATTTTATCGCATAATATTTTGCACCACTAATAAGATATTTACGTACCCATATTTACATCAAACTTGGTTCAAAAACGATACTAAAACTACATCAAAATTTTATGATTTATGCAGAAATTAATGCAAATCTTTGAAAATTTGTTCAATTTATTAAAATGTGTTATAAACCATTACTTAAAAGCATCTTGCGGTTCAAGACTTTTCCAAAATCGCTCATAACTCCTTATTTTACGTTGTTTTTGCCTGCCCGCAACTTTGCTGGTTTTCCCCTTATTATTTCTTCAAAAATCAAGATTTTCACAAAAAATGCGCAAGTCGGAGCAAAGCTGAGACCCCCGATTTATTTAGAAAAATTCCACCTCGAAAAAAAATTGGAGGGGGCAAAAACTTGCGCACTTTTGTGCCTTGTGGTACAAAACGAAGTCCCCTTTATAGGCGCAGATTTCCGTTTGGAATTTGTTTCTTGGTTATTGGTAATTTAGATGATGGCTGTTGCCTGATTGATAGTCTTGATGATTTCAGAAATGTCCGATGAATCTGTAAGGCATGAATCGTAGCCTTTTTTCAAAACCGCCCCAATTTCATTTTCTTTAAGACCCTCGGCGAAAGCTATTACCTTTGTGGTTTGAAGTTCCTGGCTGTTCCTGATATTGCTGCAAATATGGTCTGCATCAATACTTGCGGCCATAAGATTAATGATAATAACATGTGGTTCAAGTTTTTGTGCTATTAGACCTGCATCGAATCCGCTGCTTGCGGTCTCGACATTGAACGTTGGGATTTTGCGTAGTTCTGCAGCTGTGTTATTGGCAAGCTCCCAGTCGCTATCAACGATCAGGATTCTTATATTATCCTGTTCGAGATGGTCGGTGGGCATATTATGGCTTTTCATAAAGCGAATCAGTTCAGAAGCCGGTATTCTCCTGTCTCTGCCGCCCGGAATCCTGTAACCCTTCAACTGCCCGCTATCAAACCATTTAGTAACAGTTCGCGGCGCAACCTTGCAAATATGGGCAACTTGTCCCGTCGTCAAAATGTCTTTTCGCTTATTATTCATTATCTTATTTGCCAATCCATTATATTTTTCGACTTAAAAACGACCCAATTTAACACAACTTCTCCATTTTTCCATATTAAATTTTATCTACTTTAACTCACGTCCGATAACCACGTATATTTTTATGGAAAATACTTAAAAAATCTATTTGACAAATAATTCTAATTACTATATAGGTTTAGCTACTATTTTGTTCGCGACATTTTTTAATCAGAAAGCGAAAGGATTTAAAGGTTGGATGATATAAAAGAAAAACTTGATATTTTTCATAATCACTGCAAAGCAAAAGGGTTAAAAGTTACTCCGCAGCGAACCGAAATTTACAAAACGCTGATTGCCTCAAAAGAACATCCTTCCGCCGAGATGGTTTACGAGAAAATCAGGCAGACATTACCGAATGTCTCATTCGATACCGTCAATCGCACTCTTAACACATTAAACGATATGGGCGCAGCGTTTATAGTCGAAGGCTGCGGCGACGTCCGTCGTTTTGACGGCAATATGGAAAATCATCAGCATTTTAAATGTATAAATTGTAAAAAAATTTTTGACTTTTCACACAAAACCTTTGACAATATATCCGTACCTGAAAATCTTTTGGGTGATTTCAAAGTTTTGCGGGCGGTTGTATATATCGAGGGATTGTGTAAGTCATGCCAGGAAAAAAAATAACGTTGAAATATTGATTTTTTTATGAAAGGCGAAACTATGAATTTAAAAGGAAGTCAGACGGAAAAGAATTTACTAACCTCTTTCGCGGGCGAATCACAGGCACGCAACAGGTACACCTATTGGGCATCAGCCGCTAAAAAAGAAGGCTTGGAACAAGTCTCAGCTATCTTCACTGAAACAGCGGAGCAGGAAAAAGAACACGCAAAACGAATGTTCAAATTTCTCGAAGGCGGAGATGTTGAAATACAGGCGGCTTTTCCGGCAGGCGTTATAGGCAAGACAGTTGATAATCTCAAGGCCGCCGCAGAAGGCGAAAATCACGAAACCACATCGATGTATCCAGGTTTCGCGAAAGTCGCTGAAACAGAAGGTTTCAAGGAAATCGCAGCAGTATTCAGAAGCATTGCGGTAGCTGAACGAAGGCATCGCGACAGGTATCGCAAACTTGCGGAAAATATTGAAAAGGGCATCGTTTTCAAGAGAGACTCAAAACAAAAATGGGTATGCAGAAATTGCGGATACCTTCACGAAGGTGCTGAAGCTCCGCAGATTTGCCCGGCTTGTGCACATCCGCAGGCTTATTATGAATTAGAAGCTGGCAATTACTAAATTAGTATTTAATTATAGAGGTGCGATATGGAACGAAAAGGTATGGTAACGATGAAGGGCAATCCGGTAGTCCTTGTGGGTAATGAGGTTAAAGTCGGGGATAAGGCGCCGGATTTTGAAGTAACGGCAAACGACCTTTCTCCTGTGAAGTTTTCATCATTTGCCGGCAAAACATGTATTATTACTGTTGTGCCGTCGATTGATACGAAAGTTTGCGACACAATGACGCGAAAATTCAATGAGGAAGCAGCATCGTTAAAAGACGCGCAAGTTCTTGCGATAAGTATGGATTTACCATTTGCGCAAAGCCGCTGGTGCGGCAGTGCCGGCATTAAAAATCTCCAGACCTTAAGCGATTATCGGTTAGCTTCGTTCGGAAATGCTTATGGTATGTTAATAAAGGACTTACGGCTGCTGGCGCGTGGAATTTTTATAGTTGATAAAGCCGGCATTATCAGATATGTACAAACAGTTCCTGAAATAACAACTGAGCCGAATTATAAAGAAGCGATTGAAGCGGCTAAAAAACTATTATAATGAAAGGTTCGCAAAATGAGACAAGTTAAGCCGGATGTTTTTGAAGTCGGAGCAATCGACTGGGACAGGAGGCTCTTTGATGAGATTGTCCCTTTACCGGACGGCACAAGTTATAACTCGTATTTAATCAAAGGCAGTGAAAAAACGGCTTTGATTGATACTGTTGACCCGCCAAAATGCGATGTTTTGCTGACAAATCTTGCGGAAATGGGCATAACTAAAATCGATTATGTCATATCCCATCACGCCGAGCAGGACCATTCAGGCTCTCTGCCGGATGTACTGGCGATTTTTCCCGATGCCAAACTTGTAACGAACAATAAGTGCAAAGGGATGCTTATAGACTTGCTCGAAATTGACGAACAAAGATTTATGGTCGTCGAAGATGCGCAAGAAATATCTCTTGGAAATAAAACTTTGAAATTTATTTTGACACCGTGGGTACACTGGCCGGAGACAATGTGCACGTATTTGCGGGAAGATAAAATTTTATTTTCGTGCGATTTCTTCGGTTCGCATCTTGCAACGACAGATTTATTCGCAGTGGATATCGACAAAGTGTTAGAGTGTAATAAGCGGTATTACGCAGAAATAATGATGCCGTTTAGAACGATAATCACGAAAAATATTGAAAAGATTAAACCTCTGGATATCGATATTATTGCGCCAAGTCATGGGCCATTATATAATGAACCGAAGTTAATCATCGATGCGTATAAAAAATGGATAGACGAAAACGATGTTGCAAATAAGGTAATCGTGGCGTATGTTTCGATGCACGGCAGTACGAGAAAAATGGTTGACCATCTTGTCACTGCATTGATGAATCGTGGAATAGGTGTTCAGCAGTTCGACCTTGTAACTGCGGATGTCGGCAAACTCGCAATCGAAACTGTTGATGCGGCGGGGATTGTGCTTGCATCGCCAACTTTCCTTACAGCTCTTCATCCTGCGGCGGCTTATGCTGCGTTTCTGGTGAATGCACTTAGGCCGAAAACAAAGTATATGGCGTTCATGGGTTCTTTCGGATGGGCAGGTAAAGTTCTCGACCAGTTGAAACAGATGCTTTCGACAACAAAAGCTGAATTACTCGAACCGCTTGTAATAAAAGGAGTGCCGAAAGCTGATGATTATACAAAAATCGACCAGTTAGCCGATAAGATAGCAGAAAAACATAAGGAATTTGTTAAGGTATAGACCATAAATGCTTGAAAGAATCAACAGGGCTTATAAGCAGATAGCAAGAGCTAACAATGCGCTTGGGCGCAGGATAAACGTTATGGAAGTTTGCGGCACCCATACCGTAAGTATATTTCGCACGGGTCTGCGTGACGCTTTTCCGGAAGGACTGAAACTGCTTAGCGGGCCGGGCTGTCCTGTCTGTATCACTGACCATGGTTATATTGATGCGGTCATATCGATGGCGGAAAGAGATGACTGCATTATTGCTACTTACGGCGATATGATTCGTGTGCCGGGCAGAGAAGGTTCACTGGAAAAAAGAACGGGAAAAGGAAACATCAAAATAATCTTGAGCGCAGAAGATACTCTCAGGCTTGCCAGGGAAAATCCTGATAAAAAAATTATTTTTGTCGCGGTTGGTTTTGAAACTACAGCTCCGGCTACCGCGGTAATCGTCAATGAAGCACGTCAACAGAACATTAAAAATCTTTATGTCTTTAGCAATCATAAATCTGTTATCCCTGCAATGAAAGCCTTGCTTACGGATAAGAATAGTCAAATAGACGCGTTTATGTGTCCGGGGCACGTGAGCGTGATTATAGGTTCGGATGCATATAAGCCATTGGTTGATATTTATAGAAAACCTTGCGTTGTCGCAGGTTTTGAGCCGATGCAAATAATCGAAGCAATTTCGGAAATTTGCAAACAGCTTGCCGATAATACGCCTGCGGTTGCTTCTGTATATCCGGCTGCTGTTAATTCGCAAGGCAATAAAACAGCGCAAAAAATTATCGAAGATACTTTCAATGAAGTTGATGGTTATTGGCGAGGACTGGGACAAATCAAGCAAAGCACTTTAAAGCTCAAAGAACAATTCAGCGATTATGACGCCGAAAAGCAATTAGACGTTCAATTCATACCGGAAGAAGACCTGACCGGCTGTCGATGCGGAGAAGTTTTGTGCGGACTTATCGACCCGCCTCAATGCGCGATGTTCGCAAATAACTGCACACCCGATACTCCAGTTGGGCCTTGTATGGTAAGCAGCGAAGGCGCTTGCGCAGCGTGGTTCAAATATGGACGCAGAAAAAGGCGCAATCAATGAGCGGCGAAATAATTCTACTTGCGCATGGGGGCGGAGGCAGACTGACCGACGAACTAATCCGCAATGTAATTCTTTCAGCTTTTGGAAATTTTACCCTAAACAAACTAACTGATTCTGCTGAACTTCAAATCGGGCAAAACGCGATAAATTTCACAACTGATGGTTTTGTCGTTAAACCGCTTTTTTTCAATGGCGGCGATATAGGCAAACTTGCGATATGCGGGACGATTAACGATCTTGCGGTGAGCGGTTCAAAACCACTGGCATTGAGTATGTCGCTTATTATCGAAGAAGGCCTTGAAGTGGAAGTGCTCAGACAGCTTTTAAACAGTGCGGCAAAAACAGCAAAAGAGGAAAATGTCGAAATCGTCTGCGGTGATACGAAAGTGGTCGAGGCAGGCGCAGCAGATAAACTTTTTATCAATACTTCAGGAATCGGTTTGAAGCTGCCAAAAGCTGATATCGGTTTTGAAAGAATTATTCCGGGCGATAAAATAATTGTGAGCGGCACAATCGGCGATCACGGTATGACGATAATGTCGCAAAGAGAGGGAATGAAATTTGAAACTGAAATTCAAAGCGACTGCGGCTCTGTGGCTGATATTTGCAGAAATGTAATCGACGGTGTCGGCGAAAATATTAAATTTATGCGCGACCCGACACGTGGCGGACTGGCGGCAACCTTAAATGAAATCGTAAGAGAAACAAGTTGCGGAATTGAAATTGATGAACACCTCATACCGGTAAATCCATCGACAATAGCGGCGGCGGAAATGCTGGGCTTCGATATTCTGGAAATCGCAAATGAAGGAAAAGTTGTAGTCGTCGTTTCATCCGAAAAAGCAGACCGGTGCCTGGAAATTTGTAAACGAAGCAAAAACGGTAAGGACGCAGCCATAATCGGGCAAGTCATTAAAACCGATGAGCCTTTCGTGGAACTTATAACAAAAATAAAAGGCAGAAGAATCGTACAGATGCCTTACGGCAGAGAATTGCCGAGGATTTGCTGATGCACGAAGCAATGGTAGCGGAAAATATTGTCGAATCCATTCTATCGCAAGTTCCCTCAAAAAAAGGTAAAGTCATTCGAGTTGTAATAAGCTGCGGTCAGATGAACGCGATTAATGACGAGGCAATGGAATTCGCGTTTGAAGCCGCGGCCGAAGGGACAATCTGTAAAGGCGCTAAACTCAAAATTAAACATATCCCACTCAAAGCAGTTTGTAAGAATTGCGGCAAGAAATTTAATTATGATTTGTATGAGCCTCAATGTCCAAAGTGCGGAAAAAGCGATGTCGAAATTGGCGAAGATGCGCCGCTATTATTAGAAGAAATTGAATTTGAGGAATAAACATCAAAGAAAGGTGCGGGATGAAGATTAAAATTGAACAAAAGATTCTGGCGAAAAATGAAGATTTCGCATCAGCGAACAGAAAATATTTCAAAAGAAATGGTATTCTCTGCATCAATATGATTTCCTCGCCGGGAAGCGGCAAAACAACAATTCTCGAACAAACAGCAAAGGCTCTAAAAAATAAGCTTAATCTCGCTGTTATAGAAGGCGACCTTTATACCGAATTCGATGCAGACAGAATCCGCAAAACGGGATTGCAGGCGGTACAGATTGAAACCAAAGGCGCCTGCCATTTGAGCGCCGAACAAATCACAAAAGCGGTTCACAAATTGGATACTGAAAAACTCGATGTTCTCGTTATAGAAAATGTCGGCAATCTCGTCTGTCCTTCGGATTTTGATTTGGGCGAAATGGCGCGAGTTGTTGTGCTCTCGACCGCCGAGGGCGATGACAAATGCGCCAAATATCCCGGTTCATTCGCGCAGGCTGATGTTTTGCTGATTAATAAAATTGACCTTGCCAAATATCTTGATTTCAAAATCAGCAAAGTTAAACGCGATGCACGAAAATTAAATAAAGAATTGAAAATTTTTGAAATATCGGCTAAAACAACTGTCGGTATGGATAAATGGTTTAATTGGCTTTTGAAAAATTGTAAAGAATTAAGGAAGTAAGAAATATGGATTTCTTTCAATATAAAAATGGTGAGTTATACGCCGAAGATGTAAATGTCAGCAAAATTGCACAATCAGTTGGGACACCGGTTTATGTATACAGCAAAGCGACGATTCTTGACCACTACAGAAAAATACAGAAAGCCTTCTCCGCCCTGGATACGAATATCTGTTACTCGGTTAAAGCCTGCGGAAATATTAATATTTTGAAAATGCTCGCAGAAGAAGGCAGCGGTTTTGACATCGTCAGCGGCGGTGAGCTTTTTCGTTCGCAACAAACAAATGTTGATATGAAAAAAATCGTCTTTGCCGGCGTCGGTAAAACTGATGAAGAAATTATAGCTGCCCTTAACGCAGGAATCGGATATTTCAATATCGAATCGGAAGCGGAACTTGAAAATCTCATCGGCCTTGCAAAACAAACCGGCAAAAAAACAAAAGCCGCTCTGCGTGTCAATCCGGATGTTGATCCGAAAACACACAAACATATCACAACAGGCAAAAAAGAAAGCAAGTTTGGTGTGGATATCGAACGTGCGGAAAGAGTTTTTGCACAATACGGCAAAAATGAAAATGTAAGTCTGTGCGCGATTCACGTGCATCTCGGTTCTGGCGGAAAAACCATCGACCCTTATTGCGAAGCCATAACGAAAGTTCTGCCGCTTATCGATTCGCTGCGGAATAAAGGATTTACAGTTGAAATGATCGATTTGGGCGGCGGATACGGCGCTGCTTATCAAAGCGATACAGTTCCAAGCGCAGCCGATTACGCCGAGGGCATTGTTCCTCTGCTTAAAGACAAAAAATTGAAACTTGTACTCGAACCCGGCAAAAGCATTATCGCAAATGCGGGCATTTTGCTTACTAAAGTTTTATATCTCAAACAAGGCGGCAGCAAAAAATTTGTTATCGTTGACGCAGGAATGAACGATTTAATCAGGCCTTGTCTTTATGAGGCATTTCATTTTATCTGGCCTGCGAAAGTCGCAAAAGAATTTTCTTTTCTGAAAAGAACCGACAAGCTTGATATCAAAGATTTGGAATTTGTTGATGTTGTCGGGCCGATTTGCGAAGGCACTGATTATTTCGCAAAAGACAGGGCAATTCCGCCGGTCAAACGCGGAGATTTGATTTCGATTTTTACCGCCGGCGCTTATGGCTATACAATGGCAAGCAATTATAACGCAAGACGTCTTCCTGCTGAAGTGCTTGTCGATGGAAGTGATTTTTCAGTTATCCGCAAACGTCAAAGCTATGAAGATTTGATTGCACTGGAAAAGTAATTAATTTTCCGCGCCAAGCATTTGGTATAAAGCGTACAAACATGCTAAAAAGCCGATTGAATAATAAACAATCATTTGCCATTGTTTAATCATTGCTGCAATGACATGGAAAATCAAAGGCACTAATCCTGTAATCATTTGTCCTGTGCCGGCAACTTTAGATGGAAACGCAATCATTATTGTTATCATTATCAATGGCAGCAATATAAAGGCAGCCAATGAAATTTTTTCCTGCAGGCAAACTTTCTTCAAAGTTTTTTGCTGTTCGGCTCTTTCAATCCTGACCAAAAGCTGTTCCGCAAAATTATCGGAAATCAATTCATAATGTTTCTTTAAATTTTTTCTCAATATGTCATCGAATATTTTTTCATTATCTGCCATATTCAGCGTCCTTCAACCTTATCGCCTAAAAGTTCTTTAAGTTTTTCCCTGCCTCTGAATAAATTTATTTTAATAGTATTCTCAGGCTTTCGCATAATACTCGCAATCTCTTTAATGCTTTTTTCCTGTCTGTAATATAAAACTATGGCCAATGCCTGGTCAAGGGAAAGTTTCTTTACTGCGTTCCATATATATTCGCCATTTTCAGCAAATGTTGTATCAGATGTTTCCTCTTTGTAGTTTTTCTGCAAATTTTCCTGGAGGTTTTGTCTGCGGATTTTTCCACGAAGGCAATCAATGGCTTTATTGTATGTTATTTTCCACAGCCAGGTGCTTAATTTTGCTCTGCCGGTGTATTTCCTAATCCCCTTGTATGCTGCCAGAAATGCTTCGCTTGCGACATCCTCCGATTCATTGTTGTCAAGCCCCAGCGTCCGACAGCAGAGAAAAACTTCCTGCTGGTATCTTTCTATAAAATCAGCGAACGCCCGGTTGTCTCCGCTGACGAGCCGATGTAATAAACCGTCTTTCTCAGTTTGGCCTGTATTAGAAGTCAAAAATGTATCCTTTTACAGGTTAGTCGTCCTAAAAATCGAAAAGTTTCAATATTTTTCTGAAACCATTATAATAACTCCTGCGACTAACGTTACGGAAAAACTTTTTTGGAAAGGATTATTTATGAATAGGAAAATCATCATTAATTTCGCTGTTTTGGCAGTTCTGGTAATTCAAGGCATCTGTAATGCCGAAGCCAGATACTCAAGGCAGGTCAATTTAATCATTCCGGCTGCGCATGCCGGTTCTTTTGATGCTAAAATCCACAATGGCGAGATAAATATCACTGGTTCTCAAACAACGGACTGCAATATAGCTGCTGAAATCAACATCAAAGCTGAAAATGAAGAAAAAGCCAAAGAATTCGCAGAAAAGGTAAAATTTGAACTGGTAACCGAGGGAGACGCTATCAAAGTAAAAATTGACAGATCGGATATCCCAAAATCTGTCCAAATGACTATCAATATGGATGTGATTTTACCTGCGGAAATAAATTTATCGCTTAAAACTCATAACGGCAAAATTAACGCCGCCAATATTGGCAAAATATCAGCCCTTACTCACAACGGAAATATAACTGTTCAGGGTGCCTCAGGCGGAGCAGATTTAATAACTCATAATGGTAAAATAAACATCGATAATATTGCCGGAAAAATAAAGGCTATAACACATAATGGCGAAATAAAGATTAACGGTTCGCAAGACAAAGCCAATTTATTAACTCACAATGGCAAGATAAAATATACCGGCGCACTTGCAGATTTAAAATTTGAATCGCATAATGGAAACATAGATATAACCTGCACCGGACAATCTTCAGCCATCTGCAATATATGGGCTCAAACACATAACAGCAGTATCAGCTTTGCTGCTCCTGAAAATTTCTCCGCAGTAATAGAAGCTTCAACGCATAGCGGTTCAATCAATACAGATTTGCCTGTTACAATAATTGAAAAAAGCAAAAATAAGCTGAAAGGCACTATCGGAGACGGAAGAAATAATTTAAGTTTTAAAACACACAGCGGTTCGATAAAGATTAAATAATTTTAAAGAAAGGAATAGATATGCTACCACAAATATTAGCTTTGACAATCAAGGGTGGTCCCGAAGGCGGAACTGTCGATATAGGCCCCTGGCCTTTTATTATCGGCTCTTTACCTTTTATCGTGGTAATTGTTTTCATTGTGATGCTCACATGGTATTTCCTGAACAAAAAACGACTCGAGCATCAGCAGATTATGGCTGCAATTGAGAAAGGTACTCCGCTATCGGAACTCGGACCCCTTGAAAAGAAAGGCTCTAATTGGATAATAAACCTTAGTGCAGGAATCGGGCTGTCTTTAATGGGTTTGGGTTTAATAGTCGTTGTGTTATCGGTTACCAAATGTCAACTCAACGACGATGCAGGCGTTGGATTATTTATCGCTTTGATATTCCTTACCGTCGGCATAGCAAGACTAATTCGCGGCATTCTACAGCGAAAAGCTGAAAAGAGTTTAAACGCAGAAAAATCAGCCCTTAACGCAAATCAGGGGGACTAATTTCGCAACCTTTCTTGCGAGGCCGGCGTTTGATGTCGCCTCGACCACGGCACTTACGTTTTTGTAGGCATCAGGCGCCTCCTCAGCGAGGCCCCGCATTGAACGAGATTTAATTATTATCTTTCTTTGAGCAAGCTCTTTCATAAGCGTACTGCCCTGCCATTTTTTTGATGCGGCCGTTCTGCTCATACTTCTTCCCGCGCCGTGGCAGGCTGAGCTGAACGCGAGCTTTTCACTTTCAGCCGTACCTGCAAGAATATACGATGCAGTTCCCATCGTGCCGCCGATAAGAACAGGCTGGCCAAAAGATTTATACCTCGGCGGCAAATCGCTGCTGCCCGGGCCGAAAGCGCGAGTAGCGCCTTTGCGATGAACGAGAAGATGCTTCATTTTTCCATTTACCTGGTGCTCTTCGACTTTCGCGGTATTATGACTTACATCGTAAAGCATTTTCAATTCTGAGTTCGGAAATATTTTTGCAAAAGTTTTTCGTACAAGTGCAGTAAGAATCTGCCTGTTGGCAAGTGCACAATTTATGCCCGCACGCATTGCGCCAAGATAATCCTGACCGAGCGGGCTATTTACTGGAACTGATGCAAGTTCTCTATCCGGCAGTTCGATTCCATATTTCGGCGCTTCATAAGCCATTTGCCGTAAATAATCCGTGCCAATCTGATGACCAAGGCCGCGCGAGCCGCAATGAATGCTTATCATGCAATCACCTTTTTTAATTCCGAAACCTTCCGCGATTTGCGAATCGTAGACTTCGATAACTTTTTGAACCTCAAGATAATGATTGCCGCTGCCAAGTGTTCCCATTTCATCCCGCTGCCTGCGTTTTGCATCAGGTGAAACTTTCCCCGGCATCGCGCCTTTTATCATTCCATGTTCTTCGATGTAGTCGAGGTCTTCCTTTGTGCCGAAACCTTTTTCAACTGCCCATACCGCACCGCCTGTCAGCATATTATCAAGCGCTTCACTGGTGAGCGAAATTGTTCCAGTGCTTCCGACACCTGCGGGTATATCCCGAAACAAAGCATCGGCAAGTTTTTCTTTATTGCCTTCTAACTGGTCGAGTGTCATTCCGGTATGAAATGTTCTCACGCCGCAGGAAATATCGAATCCTACACCGCCGCCGGAAATTACACCGCCTGCATCCGGGTCGAACGCCGCAACGCCGCCGATACAAAAACCATACCCCATGTGAGCATCCGGCATCGCGAATGAACCTTTAACGATTCCCGGCAGCGCAGCGACATTGCGAACCTGCGTCAGCGTCTTTTCATCCATATCATTAATCAAATTATTATCGGCAAAAATCACGCCGGGTACTTTCATATTGCCGCTCGGTTCGATTCGCCAGCAATATTCCGAAACACGTTTTAATTCAGGCTTTGCCATCATACATCAATCACGCATTGAACAGTCCATTCTTTATTTTCCTCTTTTACACTTAATTGATTTAACGTTACCGCTTTTGGCTCGACCGCGGGTGAGTGCCTGTCAAAATTTATTTTTTCACCCCAGGCAATTGCTGAAAGTTTTAAATTTTCAATTTTGACTTCATATCTGCCGAAGAGCATTTTTCTGATATCCATTTCATAGATAACCCTGCTCATCCAGTTAAAGAACAAGACTTCCTCATTCTCTCCGCCGCATTCTATATTTACAGGCTCCAATGTTTCCACGTCTTTCGGGTCGGTGATAATCGCTGTCAAGCCCAGACCGGCATCTTCAAAGGCTCTGCTGAGAATGCCAGCCTTTGCTCTTATACCTATATCCGACTGATGAGAAAAATGTTCCCACATAATGAATCTCGAAGAAATCTTTTTAGAAATTATAATATTTTCCAGATTTTTGGCTATTAAATAAAAAAGAAGTAAGGAATTAAGAAACAAAGAACACAGGGAATCGATTCAATTTTCCCTGCTTCTTAACTTCTTTAATTTTCATTCCTTACTTCTCTAACTTTTTGACGTAATCAGTTCTACTTTGACCCAGCCTTGCCTTCGTTCATCGAAAGCCTTGTAAGCTTCAATTCCGGCGGTTAGCGGTTCAACATTCGTAATTACCTGCTGCGGTTTAATTTCGCCGTTTTGAATTAATTCCATCAGCATCGGGATATACTTGCGATGGTTGCAATTTCCCATGTTGATTTTCAGATTTTTATTCATTGCCTCGCCAATGGGAAAATGCTGCATTGTTTGAGGATAGACTCCAATCAACGAAAGCGTACCTGCTTTGGCAACAATCTTAATTGCCCAATGCAGAACCTGGCTGGGAGCTTCTCCCGGCGGCCATTCCGGATTTATTTCAGGTGCGATTTCGTTTACTTCCTTTTTGAATTTCTGTTTCATTTCTTTTTCATGTTTCCAACCGGGTCCTTTGGTCGGATGCGAAGCATCGATTCCCACGGCATCTATTACCCTGTCAACTCCGATTCCGCCAGTCATATGGAACACCGCTTCTATCGGGTCCTCGCTGTCAAAATCGATAATTTCGCCGCCGAGTTTCTGAGCGATTTCGAGTCTTTCAGTTATGCGGTCTATCGCAAAGACTTGTGCCGCTCCCATTAGAAACGCAGATTTGATAGCAAACAATCCTACCGGCCCGCAACCAAACACCGCTACAGTGCTCCCCGGTCTAATCCTCGCCATATCAGCGCCGTAATAACCGGTCGGCAAAATATCCGAAAGCACAATCGCTTCACGGTCGCTGATATCATCCGGAATTTTTACAAGACCCACATTCGCAAACGGCACGCGCGCTTTTTCTGCCTGCAAACCATCTATCGGCCCCGTAAGTTGCGGCCCGCCGAAAAAACACGTACCAGCTTTCGGCCCATTTGGGTTTGCGTTATCGCACTGTGAATAATATCCGCTTCGACAATAAGAACAGAAACCGCACGCAATCGTTGAAGCGATTACAACTCTGTCCCCCGGCCGGAAATTCCGCACTTCTCTGCCGACCTGTTCTACAACCCCGACACCTTCGTGCCCAAGTATAGTGCCGGGAATCATTGGTCCCAAAGTTCCCCGAACTATATGCAGGTCTGTTCCGCAAATGGCGCTTGCAGTTATGCGCACAATCGCATCCTGTGGATGCTGTAGTTTCGGTTCCTCGACATCGTCCAGAACGATATCGCCAATACCCTGAAATACTATCGCTTTCATCAAATATCTCCTTACGCTGGCAATTATCCGCGAAGAGCCGCCGAAGCACTTCTCGCTTCTTCGAGTCGATGTGCCGCGAACTCCCAATTTGCCAGTTTCATAAAATTATCTACCCATTTCGCACGATCATTTTGAAATTTAAGATAATGCGCATGTTCCCACACATCGCATACCAGCACCGGCACAACACCCCAAATAGTCAGGTTTTGGTGTTTTTCGCATTGCAGTATCAAAAGTTTTTGCGAAACAGGCTCAAATGCAAGAATTCCCCAGCCGTTGCTCTCCACTGCTTTTGATGCGGCAGCAAACTGCTGCATTGCCGCATTTGACGACCCGAAACTTTCGTCCAAAGCGGTTTTAAAATCTGATGGTATTTTCCCTTCATTGCCGCCCGGCTTCATCGAATGCCAGAAAAGCGTATGCAGAATATGCCCGCTCCCATTGAAAGCCAATGCATTCGAAATCGCCTGTATCTGGGTATAATCGTTGCTCTTGCGCGCGCTTTCAAGTTTTGAGAGCGCCTCGTTAAAACCTTTCACATATTTCGCATGATGCTTATCATGATGAATTCTCACAGTCTCCTCATCATACAATGGCTCAAGAGCGTCATATTCGTACGGTAACTCAGGAAGCGTATATTGGCCATTTTCATACGCACCTGCAAAACTGTTCATATCCATAATTTTATCCTTTCTAATATTATTATTAATTATGTTTGTCTCTGCAAAGAGTCTTCCCGCAGTACCGGAAATAGCCGCTGCGGCTGCAAACTTCAAAACGCCTCGTCTGGAAAAAATAAGTTCATCCATTTTAGTGAATTCTCGGCCTGTGCAAAATCCCAAATAAAAGGAAAACAACGAACAGCACCAAAAAAATGTAAAATAGAATTTTCGCCATTCCAGAAGCTGCCGCCGAAATTCCGGTAAAACCAAACAAAGCTGCGATTAATGCGATTACAAAGAAAATAATAGCCCAGCGTAAAAGTCCCATTTTAATTCCTTTCCAAAAAATAAGGTTGCATATTATTTTACGAATAAAGGAATTATGAATAATCAGGGTATGTCCTGAAATGCATATAATAGATTTGAATGCAAATTTATCTCAACGATAGATGCTTCTAATTACAGATATTTTAATATCTGTAATGCTCCGATTTAAACGGTCCTTCAGCCGGAATGCCGAGATATTTTGCCTGTTCAGCAGTCAGGGTGGAAAGACAAGCGTTCAGCCTTCCAAGGTGCAGTCTCGCTACTTCTTCGTCAAGTTTTTTCGGCAGCGTATAAACTCGTTTCTCAAGGCCGCCTTTTGCAAGCATTATCTGTGCAAGGCTCTGATTTGTGAAACTATTGCTCATTACAAAACTCGGATGTCCGGTTGCACAGCCAAGATTTACAAGCCTGCCTTCTGCCAGAATTATGATACTCTTGCCGGAAAGTAGGGTCCATTTGTCAACCTGCGGCTTGATGTTCACTCTTTTGCATTTTGGATTTTTTTCAATGTATGACATTTGTATTTCATGATCGAAATGCCCAATATTGCAGACAATCGCCTCATCTTTCATTTTCTCCATATGTTCGCCGCGGATAACATTGCAACAGCCTGTTGCAGTTACGAATATATCGCCCTCTTCTACGACCTGTTCGAGCGTTTTAACTTCGTAACCTTCCATCGCAGCCTGTAATGCGCAAATCGGGTCAATCTCCGTAATGATTACACGTGCACCGAAGCCCCGCATCGATTGAGCACAGCCTTTGCCAACATCGCCGTATCCGCAGATGATAACACATTTGCCCGCTACCATAATGTCAGTCGCTCTTTTCAAGCCATCGGCAAGCGATTCCCGGCAGCCGTAAAGATTATCAAATTTAGATTTTGTTACCGAATCATTGACGTTAATTGCCGGGAATAAAAGTGTCCCGTCATTTTGCATTTGATAAAGTCTGCCGACACCAGTTGTCGTTTCTTCCGATACACCTTTAATTGCAGCGGCCATCTTCGTCCAACGCTGCGGATTTTCCGCAACCGATGCTTTCAGACGACTCATAATAATCTGCATTTCATGATTATCACTTGGCACATCCAAAAGTGATGGGTCTTTTTCAACCTTCACACCCTGATGGACAAACAGTGTCGCGTCTCCGCCATCATCAACGATTAAATCCGGCCCGCTGCCATCCGGCCAGATTAGTGCCTGTTCTGTACACCACCAATACTCATCCAGCGATTCACCTTTCCAGGCAAAAACCGCAGCAAGTTTTTCTTTCGCGATTGCGGCAGCGGCGTGGTCTTGAGTACTGAATATATTACACGATGCCCACCTGATTTTTGCGCCGAGTTCAACCAGCGTTTCAATCAGCATCGCAGTTTGAATTGTCATGTGGAGCGACCCGCTGATTTTCAAACCCTTCAGCGGCTTGTCTTTGCCATATTTAGCCCGAAGAGACATAAGCCCCGGCATTTCATTGCGGGCAAGGTTCAATTCTTTTCTGCCCCATTCGGCAAGCGATATATCAGCTACTTTGTACGGTAAAGACGCATCATATTTCATAATACCCATTTTTTGCTCCATTTCGTTAAATTTACGGATAATATAAGTAATAATCCCTTGTTTCGCAAGTAAACAAAAAAATTAACATACCCCCTTGACAAATATGCAATGTTTTGGTATTATATTTAAAGATTATGGCACTAAAACATAAAAATTATTCGTTTGGTTGGTGGCGACTCGTCGAAAATAGCTGATGAGCGGTGAGCATAGTCTAAATATACAGACATTTTAATACAGAAAAGATTCACGGCTTGTTGGCGACAACAAGCCGTTTTTTTTTGTATCCCGTTAGACCTGTTTTGACATGGGAATACAAAAATATATTCATGGTCTTGCTTAAGATGCAGGGCAGGTCTAACGGGATGTATATATTTAAACCTTAATGCGAGAGACAAAAATGAGAGAATTAAATAACAGGATTGACCAGGCGAAAACAGGACAAATTATCCCGCTGGTCAAAGAAATTGAAGTGGCCGAGCCGGTTGACTTTTTCGCCAAACTAAGCGATTACGGCAGAAAAAAACATTGCTGCCTGCTCGAATCCAAAGACCATCTTGCCGGCAAAGACGAAGGTGAATTGACCTTTGGAACCGCAAATCCCGCCCTTTACCTTTCCGGTCAAGGCAGGGATTTTAAGATTATAGCGCTCAGTCCCGTAGGCAGGAGAATGATTAGATATTTTGATACTTCCGCAAGAGAGCGTTTTACTTTCTGTAAAGAAATAAAATTCGACTCTGACCGAATCACCGGCACTCTAAGTCTCGACCACGGCATCATCGATGAACAGTCCCGCCTGAAATCAATAAACCAGATGGATGTTATTCGTGCAGTCAATTTCGCTTTCGAACTTTCCGGCAAACCTTTCCGCGTAACCTGTGGTATGCTCGGCGCATTGAGTTATGATTTTATCGACCAATTCGAAAACCTGCCCCCGAACAAATCCAGCCTGATTGATGTACCGGATTACGAACTTTATTTTGCCGATAATATTTTCCTGATGGATCATAAAACCGGCAAATCTTACATCATTGTCAATGTAATAGTAACAGACGATAACAAAAACGAGATTATGACCGATGCGGAAAATTGTTTTAACACATACTTCAACGCGTTGAAAACCGAAATGCCCAAACCGGAAAAATATACCGGTACACTGCCGCAGCCCGGCACCGATACTCCGCAAGCTGAATATGAACAAATTGTCGAGACCGCAAAAAAACATATCGTTGATGGCGACATCTTTCAGGTTGTTCCAAGCAGAACGATAATCGAACCCTGCCCGGATGAACCGCTCGATGTCTATAAAAGACTTCGTAAACTAAATCCCTCGCCGTATATGTTTTATATCAATACGCCAAATACAGTTTTAACTGGCGCAAGTCCCGAATTGAATCTTCGCGTAAGCGGAACTCAAAATCGCCAGGTCGAGATTCGCCCGATTGCAGGAACAAAACCACGCGGCAAAATCGATGGTAAACTTGACCCCGATACAGATTTCAGATACGAAGCGGAATTGAAACTTGACCGCAAGGAACTTGCCGAGCACATGATGCTCGTTGACCTTGCCCGCAACGATATCGCGCGAGTCGCCAAAAAAGGAACACGCATTGTAAATGAATTGCTCATCGTTGAAAAATACGAATCGGTTATGCATCTTGTCAGTAATGTAAAAGGAACGCTCGATGATAAACTCGATGCTCTAATTGCGTATCTTGCGACAATGAATATGGGCACGCTCACAGGCGCGCCGAAAATCGAGGCGATGAAGATCATTCGAAAGCTCGAAAAAAACAAGCGAGGCTATTACGGCGGCGCAGTTATGTACCTGACAGTTGACGGCCAGTTCGATAGTTGTATAACTATACGTTCATTGCAGATAAAAGACCATACCGCTTATATCAGGGCAGGCGGCGGCGTTGTTTACGACAGTGTGCCGAAAACCGAATTTGAGGAAACACAGCATAAAGCAAATTCCTGCCTGCGGGCAGTGAGAGGTAATTAATTATGAATACAAATAACCCTAAAGTCCTGTTCATAGATAATTTCGATTCCTTTACATACAACCTTGTCGATGATTTCTGTAAAAGAGACTGCATCGCAAAAGTCTATCGCGCAGATACACCGCTTGAAACGCTGAAAAAAATCGAACAGGAATTCCAGCCCGACCTGCTCATCATTTCACCCGGGCCGGGTAATCCATCCAGCGCAGGCGTAACCCTTGAAGCAATCGGATATTTTAAAGACCGGCTCCCGATTTTCGGAGTTTGTCTCGGCCATCAGGCAATAGTCGAACATTTCGGCGGAGTCGTCGGCCACGCTCCGAAAGTTATGCACGGCAAATCATCGAAAGTTACACACAACGAAAAAGGCATCTTCGAAAATGTGGAAAATCCATTACAGGCGGGTCGATACCATAGTCTCTGTGCCGTTAAAATGCCCGACTGCCTCGAAGTTACAGCTAAATATGAAGATATCGTGATGGGACTCGAGCACAAAGAAAAACCAATTTACGGCGTTCAGTTCCACCCGGAAAGTATCCTCACACCATCAGGCGGAAAAATCATACAAAATATTTTAAATATTTCTTTAAAGACAAGGAGAGTTGCATTATGACAAAAATTACACAATATCTTGAAATACTTCTTGAAGGCGGAGATTTAAAGTACGGCCAGGCAAAAGATTTGCTGGATACCATTTTCAAAGGCGAAGTCGCCGAAGTTCAAATCGCCGCGTTCCTTGCCGCTATGCGAATGAAAAAAGCTACTGCAAACGAATTTGCCGGTCTGGCGCAATCGCTGCGAAACCACGCCGTAAAAGTAACCACCAAGATACCATTTATGATAGACACCTGCGGAACAGGCGGCGCACCGCTCAAGACTTTCAATGTTTCAACAGCCGCAGCTTTCGTTGCAGCGGGAGCCGGAGCATACATCGCCAAACACGGCAACCGCGGCATTACGAGCAAATCAGGCTCTGCCGACGTACTTGAAGCAATGGGCGTAAAAATCGATTGCCCGCCGGATGTTGTCGCCGAATGTATCGAAAATGCGCACATCGGTTTTATGTACGCTCCAATGCATCATCCCGCGATGAAATTTGTTCAGCCGATAAGAAAAAGCCTCGATTTCAGAACAGCTTTTAACATTTTAGGCCCACTCGCAAATCCCGCAGGCGCACAGGCGCAGGTTATGGGTGTGCCGGAAGAATCGCTTTTGGAGAGAATCGCTGATACTTTTGATATTCTCGGCGTTAAACGGGCAATGATTGTGCACGGCAGCGGCCTTGATGAAATCAGCATTACATCTCCTACGAAAGTGGTAGAAATAAAAGACAGGAAAAAAATATCTTACAAAATTATACCAGATGAATTCGGTATTCAGTCGCCAAAAATGGCCGAACTTGCAGGCAGTAACGCCGACTATAATGCAGGCCTGATAAAAGATGTTCTTTACAAAAAAAATAAAGGACCCGCCAGAGATATGGTGCTTTTAAGTGCCGCAGCCGCTATAATGGTTGCAGACCTCGCCGCCGATTTGCATCAGGGTTTTAAAAAAGGTGCAGATGCAATCGACTCCGGAGCGGCGGCACAGTGTCTCGAAAAATTGATTGAAATTTCGAATGGAAAAAAATAATGATGGTTCCAAAAGTTAAAATTTGCGGTATTACAAACTCCGAGGACGCGATGGCAGCCGTTCAGCTCGGCGCGGATTTACTCGGATTTAATTTCTATCCCAAAAGTCCGCGTTATATCGACCCTTTAAAAGCGGAAAAAATCATCAGAAAACTTCCAGCGTATGTCGATATTGTCGGGCTGTTCATAAACGAAGACACGGATTTCATCCGCAAGACTGCAACTCACTTAATGCTCAATTGGGTTCAGCTTCACGGCGACGAAAGTCCTGGCTTCTGCGCATCGCTCGACAATATGTCCGCAAAAATCATCAAAGCCATTCGCATAAAAGACGGCAAAGATATCGAATACGCCCGCAATTTCGCAACCGATGCTCTTTTACTCGATGCATATCATCCTGCATTTTACGGAGGTACAGGCGAAAGGTTTGATTGGAAATTACTGCCGCAGCTCACAGGGCATAAATTCGGAAGAACTTTCCTTGCAGGCGGAATCACAAGCCAAAATATTTCCGAGGCAATCAGCCAGGGTTTTTACGGAATTGATATTTGCAGCGGCATTGAAAGTACTCCCGGCAAAAAAGATCATAAAAAAATGTCAGAGCTTTTCGGCAAAATGAAATCCGTCATTACAGGCAAAGGTGCACAATGACAAATATTTTCTCTGTGTTCTCTGTGGCTAAAAATAAAACTAACTCTGTGGCAAAGGTGGTTGAATGAAAAACAGCGGACGTTTTGGACAATTCGGCGGTTTTTATGTTCCCGAAGTTTTAATTCCTGCATTGGAGGAAATGGAAAACGCCTTTTACAAATTTTACAAAGATGAAAAATTCACCTCCGAACTCGACGTGCTCTACAAAGATTATGCAGGCAGACCGACACCATTATATTATGCTACCCGCTTCAGCGAACTTGTCGGTTTCAAAGTTTACATCAAACGCGAAGACCTGCTTCACGGCGGCGCTCACAAAGTAAATAATTGTCTCGGCCAGGGACTTCTCGCAAAATATATGGGCAAGACGAAACTGATTGCCGAAACGGGCGCCGGCCAGCATGGTCTTGCAACTTCGATGATTGGCGCTCTGTTCGGAATGCAGACAAAAATTTTTATGGGTGCAATCGACGTTGACCGCCAAAGCGTAAACGTCCATAAGATGCGTCTCTGCGGCGCAGAAGTCATCTCCGTCAAAGGCGGAACAGAAACTTTAAAAGACGCAATCAATGAAGCGCTTCGCTATTGGACCGCAAACGTTGCCGATACATTTTACTTGTTCGGAACCGCCTGCGGCCCGCATCCCTATCCGGTCATCGTCAAACATTTTCAATCATGCATCGGAATTGAAGCCCGCAGACAGTGCCTCGAAAAAATCGGAAAACTGCCCGACATCGTTACCGCTTGCGTCGGCGGCGGCAGCAATGCAATTGGAATCTTCAGCGCATTTGTCCAAGATAAAAACGTAAAACTTGTCGGCGTCGAACCGGCCGGAAAAGGAATCGAAACAGGAAAACACGCCGCTCCATTAAACGCCGGAAAAGTCGGCATTCTGCACGGAACCAAAATGTATTTGATGCAGAACAAAGAAGGTCAGATACTCGATACTGAATCTATTTCAGCAGGACTTGATTATCCCGGCGTCGGCCCCGAACACTGCTATCTTAAAGATATAAACAGAGCGCAATATGTCGCCGTAAAAGATGAAGATGTTTTGAATATTTTCGACATCTTTACAAAATGCGAAGGCATTCTGCCTGCACTGGAAAGTTCGCATTCACTCGCATGGGTTTACAGTCAGAAAGGCAAACTCCCCGTCGACACGACAGTTGTCGTAAATCTTTCCGGCCGAGGCGACAAAGACGTTGACATAGTTGAAAGGAACAGCAAGTGAGGACGTATAAAGAAACTTTCGCGCAGCTAAATCATCCCGCATTGATACCGTTTTTTGTTATCGGCGACCCTGATTTTGATACGAGTCTTGAAATTGTAAAAGCTGCGATTGATGGCGGCGCAGATATTCTCGAACTTGGCATCGCGTTTTCAGACCCGATTGCCGACGGCCCCACAATCCAAAAAGCTGACATTCGCGCACTAAATGCAGGCATAACCGTCGAAAAAGCAAAAGATTTCATCGCGAAAGTCAAAGCGTATAAAGATATTCCTATCGGCTTGCTGATGTACTACAATTTGATTTTCCAATACGGCGCAGAAAAATTTTTCGCCGATTTCGCAAAAGCCGGCACAAACAGTGTTCTCATCGCGGATTTGAGCATTGATGATGTCGATGAAATTTACACCCCCGCTCGCAAAGCAGGCCTCGATACCGTTTTTATGGTAACTCCAAACACCGAAACAGAGCGCGCGAAAAAAATCGCAGAAAAATGCACAGGTTTTATTTACACCGTTTCGCTGCTTGGCGTAACCGGCGGCCGAGATACTCTTTCTGATATGATTAAACCGTTAATAAGCAAATTAAAATCTATTACTGATGTTCCGGTTTGCGTAGGCTTCGGCGTAAGTAAACCCGAGCACGCAGTAGAATTGGCAAAAGCCGGCGCCGACGGCGTCATCATCGGCTCAAGAATTGTAAAAATTATCGAAGATAATCTTAACAATAAAGTCCTTATCGCAAAAGAAGTTACAAAATTCATCAAGGAATTCAAGACTGCTTTATCATAATTTTTCTTGAACCATCTGAATTGCCGGCCGTATAATTAGCATTAATGGATTATTCCTTCTAAAATAAGGAGATTAATATGTCTAAACGTATTGCGGCAATCACGTTCATTTTTATCTGCACCTCTATCGGATGGGCGATTCTTTCAATCACTGTTTTAGCAAGAACTGAAACGCAGGATTCCAAGTTACGCGATTCAGTAAGTAAACTCTGGGGTTCACGGCATTTTCAGACCGCCCCGAGCCTTTCCGCAAAACATCCAATAACAACAGACAAAACCGTAGAAAAATTGCCTCTTGAGGCGAGTGATATTAATGTTGCGTTTTCTCTTGAACATCGCAAGAAAGGCCTTTTATGGTATTCTACATATCACGTTAAATTTTCAGGTAAATATCTAATCGCGAACAATTCAGACCAGGCAGCCACTTTATACTTTGACTTTCCCCTTCCTGCTGAAAGCGCTGTTTACGATAATTTCAGATTTTCTATCGCAGGTGCCGAACTCAAGGAAATCGCATTCAATAGTAATCGTCTTATAAAAGATATTCGTCTTGAACCGCATCAAACAAAGGAAATAGAAGTATCTTATGATTCTCAGGGTCTTGAAAAATGGTATTATAATTTTGGCTATAATGTTAGCCAGGTAAATAATTTCTCACTTGTCCTTAATACCGATTTCAAAGACATAGATTTTCCCGACGATTCAATGGCTCCGGGAACAAAACAACGCACTGTTGACGGTTGGAAACTGGTATGGAAGTATGACAAAATGCTCACTGATGTTAAGCTCGGTCTGACAATGCCTGAAAAATTAAATCCCGGCCCATGGGTAACGAAAGTTACTGCCGCCGCTCCTATTTCCCTTTTCTTGTATTTCTTTATTCTGTTTGTACTAACCACGGTCAAAAAAATAAAAATACATCCCATGAATTATTTCTTTATTGGCGCCGCCTTTTTCAGCTTTCATCTTTTGCTGTCTTACCTGATTGACCATATATCTGTTCATTGGGCTTTTTGGATAAGCTCTGCTGTTTCTGTGTTTCTTGTGATTTCGTATATGAGGCTTGTTGTCGGTTTGAAATTTGCTTTTGTGGAAATTGCCCTGACCCAGCTTATTTATCTTATATTCTTCTCTTATACCTTTTTCTTCAAAGGCTATACAGGCCTTACTATAACAATCCTGTGCATTGGTACTTTATTTATTGTTATGCAGTTTACAGGTAAAGTTGATTGGGAAAAACTTTTCCAAAAACAGCCTCCGCCTCTGCCGCAGCAGGAAAAATAAAATAATTCGGCGCAGCCGTTCCGCAATTTTGCATTTTAATTTTGATTTTCGTTATAACAGGTGCTGTTCGATAAAGCTCGTGTCCACTTTGTTCTGCAGATAGAGATTATGCGAAAGAATTTTCAAACAAGCCGGGATTGTGGTTTTAATCGGCCCAATACGGAACTCATTTAAAGCACGTTTCATCGTAATTATTGCTTCTTCTCTTGTTGGTCTGTGTACGATCAATTTTGCAATCATCGAATCGTAATTCGGCGATATCATCGAACCCTGGAAAAGATGTGTATCGACGCGCACGCCCATCCCGCCCGGCAAAATAAATCTATCAACCCTGCCTGGACAAGGTGAAAAATTCCTGTCCGGGTCTTCAGCGTTAATTCTGCATTCTATAGCAACGCCTTTGTGCGTAATATCTTTTTGCTTCATGTTCAAATTCTGGCCTGAAGCAATTTTGAGCTGCCATTTAATCAAATCGATTCCCGTAACCATTTCCGAAACAGGATGTTCGACCTGGATTCTTGTATTAACTTCTATAAAATAAAATCTCTTGTCGCGGTCGAGCAAAAATTCAACTGTTGCCGCGTTTTCATATTTCGCTTCCTTGATTACCTTCAGCGCCGATTTACACAACTCTTCCCGAGTCTTCTCATCAAGCACCGGGCATGGCGATTCTTCAATCATTTTCTGGTGTCGTCTCTGAATCGAACAATCACGTTCGAAAAAGTGAAGCGTATTTCCAGTCTTGTCCGCCATTACCTGAACTTCAACGTGCCGCGGCTCGACAATATATTTTTCCAGATAAACCGTACTGTTCTTAAATGCGATTTCTGCTTCGGCCTTTGCCGTTGAAAAAGCATTTCGCAGGCTTATATCATTATGTGCAACTCGCATTCCTCTTCCGCCGCCGCCTGCCGCTGCTTTTACGATAACCGGATAACCGATTTTATTCGCGAGCTTGATTGCTTCGCTCTCGTCTTTAATTTCACCTTCGGAACCGGGCACAACAGGAACTTTTGCTTTATGCGCAAGTTCTCTTGCCGCCACTTTATCGCCGAGCATCTTCATCGACTCCGGCCTTGGCCCAATGAACGTTATATTGCAATCCGCACAAATCTGTGCGAAGTGCGCATTCTCAGCTAAAAATCCGTAACCGGGATGAATCGCATCCACATCCGCAACTTCGGCGGCGCTTATTATCGCAGGAATATTTAGATAGCTATGTGCCGGAGCCGGCGGGCCTATGCAAATCGCCTGGTCGGCAAGTTCGATATACGATGCTCCCCTGTCCGCTTCGGAATAAACTACTACTGATTCGACGCCCAGCTCTTTGCAGGCTCGAATGATTCTTAACGCTATTTCACCTCTGTTGGCTATGAGAATTCTTGAGAACATGATTTATCCGTTGAAAATCGACAACCGATTTAGTCCAGCCTGACTTTGAATAACACCTGGCCGTATTCTACCGTTTGCCCGTTGTTGATCATTACTTTTTCGATTGTGCCCGTGGTTTCCGCTTTTATTTCGTTCATTACCTTCATTGCTTCGATAATGCAAACCACCGTTTCCACAGTTACACGATCGCCGACTTTCACATAAGGCGGTGAATCGGGACTTGGCGATGAATAAAATGTACCAATGATTGGCGATTTGATATCCGCCAGTTTGTCATCTGCGGCCGCGATTGCTGCCGGTATCGGAGCAGATGCAGGAGCGGGTGCCGCCGGTGCCATCATTGGCATTTGAGCTGCAGTTTGAAAAGTCACAGATGAACCCGGCCGTTTAAGATGGATCTTATTATCGCCTTCGACAATTTCCACCTCCACAAGGTCCTTCTCAATCATAAGTTCAATCAGTTCCTTGACTTTCTTCATATCGTTCTTTTTTTCGTCGCTCATTATCGAGTCCTTTTAGAGTTATTCCACCTACGTTGGCGGAAATGTTAATCTCGGCAAGTATAGCCAAAATTGGTATTTTTGCAACCCAAAATTAAAATCGCTTCTGGATTTGAACTTTTCCGTTTAATGTGTATAATCAGAAAATTATACTTTTCAGGAAGATAATGACAAAAACTTTAACAGAACTTTTATCCAGGCAAATCGTCTTTGGCGATGGTGCTATGGGCACAATGCTCTATGCAAAAGGCGTTTTCATAAATACTTGCTTTGAAGAGCTTAATATCGCAAATCCCCGCCTGGTGGGTCAAATTCACGATTTGTATATCGCTGCCGGCAGTGACTTTATAGAAACAAACACTTACGGCGCAAACGAGATAAAACTCGCAAGATTCGGCTATGCGGAAAAGACCGCACAGATAAATGAAGCTGCCGTCAAAATCGCAAAACAATCCGCCGATCAGAGCCGCGACAGTCAGCGCAGCAATCCTGTGGATAATGGAGCGGGTATCCTCGTTGCCGGTTCTATCGGTCCTCTCGGAATTAACATTGCCCAGGGTGGTTTCATTACGGAGAAAGATATCTCAAACGCATTTACCAATCAGATAAAAGCTATCGCTTCCGCCGGCGCAGATTTCCTGCTTTTTGAAACTTTTCACAATCTCAAGGAACTGCTCATTGCGATAAATTGCGCGATAAACAACTGCGACCTCGAGATTGTCGCGCAAATGGCGATAAATGAGCAAAACGAAACTCTTTATGGCGACAAAATAGAATATGCGCTTGCGGAAATCTCTGAATTCCCGCAAGTTGCCGCAGTAGGTTTGAATTGTTCGATAGGCCCTGCCGCAATGCTCGATGCGCTGCCGATTATTAAAAAAGCAACTTCCAAACCCATATCACTTCAGCCTAACGCAGGGCTGCCGCAAAATATCGATGGCAGAACTGTCTATATGTGTACGCCGGAATATATGGCCGAATACGCCAAAAGATTCTATGAAAAAGGCGTAAAAATCATCGGCGGCTGTTGCGGAACCACTCCCGACCATATCAGACAGATGACTAAAACTGTCAGGCCTCTGCATAAAGCCGATTTAAGTTCCGCCGTAATCGAGATAAAACCTCAGCCCAAACAGGTAGTCGCGCAAAAACCTGTCGCCCTGAAAGATAAATCCAAATTCGGCGCAAAACTCGCATCAGGTGAAAAAATTTACACAGTCGAAATCTCACCGCCGAAAGGTACAGATGTCTCGAATCTTATCGAAAAAGTAAAGCTTTGTGAAAAATTTGGCATTGATGCCGTGAATATTCCCGATGGTCCGCGTGCAAGTTCAAGATTAAGTGCGATGATAACCGCCATAAAGATTAAACAAAGCTGTAACATCGAAACAATTTTGCATATCTGCTGCCGAGATAGAAATATTATTGCTATGCAGTCCGACCTTCTTGGCATCCAGGCCGTCGACATTGCCAATGTATTAATAATCACCGGAGACCCGCCGAAACTCGGAGAGTATCCCGATGCGACAGCCGTCTTCGATTTGGATTCAATTGCATTGACAAAGGTTGTAAGCAATTTAAATTGCGGCATCGATATCGCGGGCAATGCCCTGCCGCTTCGAACCTCGCTTGTCGCAGGAGTGGGTGCAAATCCTGTCGCTTCGGATTTGGATAGGGAAATTCTGCGTTACAAAAAGAAAGTTGAGGCCGGCGCCGAATTTGCCATAACTCAGCCGGTCTTCGATGAAAAAAGTTTATTTAAGTTTCTCGAACTGACAAAAAATTGTAAAATCCCCGTAATCGCCGGTATTTGGCCGTTCACAAGTTATAAAAATGCCGAGTTCATGGCCAATGAAGTCCCCGGCGTTGTCGTGCCGCCTGAAATTTTGCAGCGTATGAGCAAAACCAAAGACCAGCAGGACGGCAAAAAAATGGGCGTTGAAATTGCGATTGAATTGATGGAAAAAATAAAGAATGCAGTGGCAGGCTTCGCCATAAGCGCCCCGTTCGGCAATGTAAATATGGCTCTTGCCGCCGCCGGCAAAATTGGACTCGAAAAAATATGAATGACAATCAGCTAAAAGTTACATTACTTGCCGTTACTCCCGATGCCGAAAAGCTCATCGAGGAAGCAGGCAGAACGTGTTATTTAAGTTTTGACAAAATCGGAGCAAACTCCGCAAGCGACTTCATCCAGCGACTCATTAAAATGGGCCACGATTCACCGCTTGAGCACGCTTGCGCAACATTCCGCATTGAAAACTGCTCGCGCGCAATGACCCACCAGCTTGTCCGCCACAGATTAATGAGCGTCTCACAGCAATCGCAGCGATATGTCGATGAAGAGAATTTCAATTTCGTTATTCCTGAAACTCTGCCGAAAGAGCACATTGCCGAATTCAACGCCGATATGGAATCCATTCGACAGATGTATAAAAAATGGCGAGACAAAGGTTTAAAGCGTGAGGATGCGAGATTTGTATTGCCAAATGCCTGCACAAGTGAAATTGTCGTAACTGCAAATTTCCGTGAATGGCGGCACATAATAAAAATTCGTACCAGCCAAAAAGCTCAATGGGAAATTCGTATCGCGTGCACAGAAATTTTAAGGATTTTAAAAAAACTCGCACCCGATTGTTTTTGCGACATCGAAACCGGCTCAAACATCGCCGCCGAATAAAAAATAAGCAACATTGTCATTGCGAGGAGTCTTGAGCGTAAGCGAACAGACGACGAAGCAATCTCAGATCAACAAATATAATTTGCGTTTATTTTGTCGCCTTAAATTCGTAATTTTTCTCAAAAACTTCTTCGAAATCGTAAACATCATTGAATTCTTCGATTGAATCTTCCGGCCGGGCGTGCATCCATTTATTTTCAACCATCAGGTAAACGATATTTCCAAAATCGATGGTTGATTTCATGCCGAGCTGATTTAGCGTAACTTTCGCCATTCTGCCCCACCTATCCGCCGCGAATTCCGCAAGTCCTTCGCAAAGTTGTTTGCCTGTTATATGATGAGGCTCATCGACCGGCTGGTCGAGTCCATGAAATTTCTTCACCGCGTATTCCAGTCCTTCCTGAATGAACCCAAATGCCCGCAGCGAATACCTCCCGTCATTCTTCGCAATTTCCTGTATACTCTTCTTCATAAGCTTATCACAGATTACACTGATTAGTATTAATTAGTGTATATTCGTGTTAATTCGTGGTTAAAATTAATGCACTCGTTGTCCCGGTTTTGCACCGCTGTCGATTCCGAGCATAAATACTTCTTTTCCGCCCGGCCCTGCCGCAAGAACCATTCCTTCCGAAACGCCGAATTTCATCTTGCGAGGTTGAAGGTTTGCACAGCAAATCACTAATCTGCCGACAAGCTGCTCAGGCTGATAAGCCTGCGATACGCCCGCGAAAACATTCTTAGTTATTCCGCCTATATCAAGTTCAAGATGCAGCAGTTTATCCGCACCTGCAACCTTTTCCGCCAGAAGAACTTTTGCAACTCGCAAATCAACCTTCTTGAAATCGTCAATCGTACATTCCGCCTCGAGCGGTTCATCAAGAGTTACTAATGGTTTCTGCTCGACCTGATTGTTATTAACCACCGATTCACTTTTACTTTCTTCTACCATAGCGTCAACCTTCTGTTTCTCGACTCGTTCAGCGAGTCTTACATATTCGTTAATTTTTTTATTTTCCAATAAACTCTCGACATCCGCAAACGTCATCGCCGCAACGCCGAGTATCTTTTCAATTTTCTCAACAAACACCGGCAGCACCGGCTTTAAATAAATCGCCAGCACTTTCACTGCATTCAAAATCACCGTCAGTGTCGTGCGCGTTTTTTCCGCATCGGTCTTTAGCGTAGCCCATGGCTGATTTACTTCGACATAACGATTCGCGATATCCGCAAGCGCCGTGATTTGCCTTATAACCGAAGCATAATCCAGTTTTTCATAATCATTAATTATCTGCTGCTTTGCCGCTGCAAGCTGATTTACTAATTCTTTTCCAGCCGCATCTACGCTACCGAGCATTCCGCCAAGTTTTCCAAGCATCGGCACAGACCTGCTCGCAAGATTCGCAAGTTTTCCGACAAGGTCAGAATTTACCTTTGCGACAAAATCTTCAAGATTCAAATCGATATCATCAACCCCATCTGTCAGTTTGCTTGCGTAATAATATCGCAGGTATTCAGGGTCAAGATATTTTGCGTAAGTCGATGCTTTAATAAACGTGCCTTTCGACTTGCTCATCTTAACGCCGTTAACCGTCAAAAATCCGTGCACAAAAAGCCTCTTCGCAACTTTAAACCCGCTGCCCATCAGCATCGCCGGCCAGAACAGCGCATGAAAATACATAATATCTTTGCCGATAAAATGATAAAGCTCATACTCTTCGCCGTTCCACACCTTATCAAAATCGAGTCCGTTCTTATCGCAGTAATTTTTGCAGCTCGCAATATACCCGATGGGAGCATCGAGCCAAACATAGAAAAATTTATTTTCCTCGCCCGGGATCTTAAACCCGAAATATGGCCCATCGCGCGAAATATCCCAATCTTTCAGCCCCGCCGAAAACCACTCATCGAGTTTATTTGCGACGCTTTTGCCGGTATATCCCGAAGCCATCAAATCCTTAAGTTGCTGTTGAAAATCCGCAAGCCTGAAAAAATAATGAATGCTTTTCTTAATCACCGGCTTCGTCCCGCAATTCGAGCAAACCGGATTAATCAAATCCGTCGGCTGATATGTCGCCCCGCAATTATCGCACGAATCGCCGTATTGATTTTCAGATTTGCATTTCGGACATGTCCCCCGAATAAACCTGTCAGGCAGAAACATATTGTCTTTTTCGCAATACGCCTGCTCGATTTCATTTTTTACAATCGAACCTTTATCGCTGAGGCTTTTGAAAATCTGCGAACTAAGCTGCCTGTTCTCGTCTGAATGCGTGGAATAAAAATTATCAAATTGAACATGAAATTTCGCGAAATCCTGTGTATGTTCCGCGTAAATTCTTTTTATCAAATCTTCAGGCTGTATTCCCTCGTTGCGTGCGCTGATCATTATTGGTGTGCCGTGAGTATCGTCCGCGCAAAAATACAGGCATTGATTCCCATTGGCCTTTTGAAATCGCACCCAGATATCCGTCTGCAAATACTCTACGAGATGACCGATATGTATCGGCCCATTGGCGTACGGCAGCGCCGAAGTAACAACAATTTTCCTGTTCATTTATTGCTTTCCATCCTGATGTTCAGAATTTTCCTGCTCGTTGAATTCTTCGGAATCCAATTCGATATCATCATGTTCCGGCTCAGGTCTTCCTGTCGGCTGCTGAATGATTTCAACTTCTTCCGCAGGAACAGCAAACACAGTTCCATCATCAGTCCTGATTGAAACAAGCTGCGTTAAAACTTGCGCATCTATAACGGTTCCTTCGCCTTGCGACGTTTTCACCCGCGCCTTTTTCCTTGGTAATTTTTTAACAAGGTCTCTATAAGTATGATCTTCATATCTCAAACAGCATTTCAGCCTGCCGCAGTATCCCGAAATTTTCGCCGGATCAAGCGTCGCCTTCTGCAGTTTCGCCATTTTCATATTCACAGGTTTCAAAATCTTCAAAAACCTTGCACAGCAGCATGGTTGCCCGCAAACTTCAATATCAGCCGCGATTTTCGCCGCGTCGCGCGAACCAACCTGCCGCATCTCGATTCGAGTCTGAAATTCCTTCGCAAGTCTTTTGACAAGCTCACGAAAATCGATTCTGTTTTCAGCCGTAAAATAGAAAATTATTCTTTCGCCGCCGAAAATATGCTCGATATCCACAAGTTTCATCGGTAGATTCAATTCACTTATAATCTGTTTGCATTTGCGAAGCTCTTCCTTTGCGCCGATATTGATGTGATGCTCGTCGCTCAAATCCTGTTCAGTCGCATATCGTACAAATTTTCCGCCATCAGTAACCGGACAATCCGCTTTGCCGACTGCGTAATAATCAACGACCGCATCTTCATTCTTTTTAAAAGCGCAGGATTTATAGCAGAACCTGCCCACAACTTCCCCAATTTCAAGACCTCTTTCAGACTTAATCATTACCTTTGTGGAGGCCTTGGGCATGTTTTTTTCTTCATGTGTAAACCAGCCGGTGGTCCCCATTTTGCCGTATCGCACGAGCATTTTCTTCTCAACAGGATGATGGCTCGGTTTATTTTTAGAATCTATTGTATCGTTCATAATTCCCTTAGTAGGATATAATCATTAAAATCGTTTATTTAACACTTATTATACCAGATTCTGCACAATTCAGCAACAAATGCTCAAAAACAAGCTTTTCATTAACGGAAGCATCGATAAAGCGGATAGTCTCATAGCATAGCTCAATCAAATCTGCGCACCCCAATTGCCCGAATCTGTTAACAATAGACTTTACCTGTTGACTTTGCTCAAAGTTCGTTATTTTCTCCTCACCCGCGAAAGAAACCTTCATCGCATCCGAAAAAGCCGATATTAACACTAAACAGAAGATTTTCTTTGCCGCCCTGCCCAAATCCGACTTGCTCGTCCCTGCCTTAAGTTTCATCCACGACTCGGCAAGCTGCCCTGCCGTTGCGTTTATCCATTGCGCAAAATCGACGCTGTCGGCAACTTGAAATTTGCTGAACTTATCAATTAATTCTTTTTTTATCCCGTAAAACGAAGGTTCAAGTTTTGCCAATATTTCCGCCTGCCCCAGACTCCCGTTTGTAAGTCTTGTCAAATACTTAGCTTCTGTTTTATTGACCTCAGGAAGTTTTTCGATGATTTTCTCTTCGCTTAAAGGCCCGAAATGCACAATCTGGCTTCGTGACTTCGTCGTCGGCAACAAATTATCGAGCTTGCTGCATATCAAAATAATAAAACTTTTGTTCGGCGGTTCTTCCAGAATTTTCAATAATGCGTTTTGACTTGCGGTGTTTAATTTTTCCGATTCGCTGATGACAAAAACCTTCGAAGCTGAAAGGCCCGGCCGGATCTGCATTTTTTCAATCATAAACTCGCGAATAACCGCTATCGGCAAATCAATAGGCTGTTTTTTTCGATTGGCGGGGTCGCTGCTGAACGCAATTAGCTCCTTATATATATGATGAAAATCGGGATGATTATCGGCATCGAGCATCCTGCACGATTCACAAGTTCCGCAACTATCATTATTTACAGGTGTCTGACAAAGCAGAAGTTTCGCAAAAGCCTTTGCCGTTGTGAATTTTCCCACCCCGTCTATACCATCGAATATATACGCGTGTGCCAGCCTGCCCGTCTCAAACGCCCGAGTCAGTGTGTTTACCGCCTTATCCTGGCAAAATATATCCGCAAGTTTCATTTACTTTTGATTTTAAAGAATGATGAAATGGTCTGAATTACTTGTTTGTGAACGGTCTGAATATCCTTTGTCGCATCAACCAGAACGATATCTCTTCTCATCTCCGCTAACTTAAGAAAACCTGCCCGGACTTTTCTATGGTATGCGGCCGCTTTCTGTTCCATTCTGTCAAGACTGCGATTCATTCTTTGTTTTGCGGTCTTGAGGTCAACATCGAGAATGATTGTAAGGTCCGGCCAAACCCGTTCTAACGAATGTTCAGCAATATCGATTACCTTCTGAATTCCAACCCCTCCCGCAAAACCCTGATATGCGCAGGTGCTTGAAACCCAGCGGTCAAGCAAAACGCAGTGTTTCTTCTTAATCGCTGGCGCGATACATTCATCCCAAAGCTGTGCCCTGCTTGCCATATAAAGGAGCAGTTCTGCCCTGTCAGAAATATGATTATCAGAATGAAGCAAAATATCCCGGATTTTTTCTCCGGTTACGGTTGAACCGGGGTCGCGAAAACAGGAGAACTTAACTTTATGTTCAGTAAGGAATTGTGCAAGCAGATCTCGCTGCGAGCTTTTGCCGCACCCATCCGGCCCGTCAAGTACAATCAATTTTGATTTTAAATTCTTAAACATACTCAGAGAATACAGCAATTAGAGGCGATTGGCAAGAGACTGTCGTTAGTAGTTGAAAAGATCGCTTAATGCGTAGTTCTCTTTGGCGGCAAGATTTAGGGCATTTAGAATCTTGCATTTGCTGTTGTCGGTCAGTTTTCTGCCTTTACAGGCTCTGGTAACCATTTTATGCGTAAGCTGCTGCCCCTGCAAAGCCGCTACAAGGTCGTGCGGCTTTAAATTATGCTTTGCCATAATATCAATGATGGGCTGCGGGCCGAGATTTCTTTCAATTTCATTATTCATATTCCTCAGCAGTTTACCGTTTTGACCCTGAATGTCAAATATTGGGCAAATATTTCCTTAGTACAAACACGTTCTTATTTTCGTATAAATCTTAAAGGCAACTTAATATTGGAGAAAACAAATGAAAACGCTTCATGACATAAAAGAATTAACGATAACTCGCACATTCGACGCTTCGCGCGAACTTGTTTGGCGGGCATGGACTGAACCGGAATTTTTTAAACGATGGTGGGGACCAAAAGATTTCACAACTCCTTATGCCAGAATAGATTTACGTATCGACGGCAAATATCTCAATTGTATGCGTTCGCCGGATGGCAAGGATTACTGGAGCACGGGAACCTATAAAGAAATAGTCCCAATGGAAAAAATTGTCTGTACAGACAGCTTTTCCGATAATCAGGGCAATATTATCTCAGCGGCTCTATACTCGATGAGTCCTGATTTTCCGCCTGAAATGCTTATGACGGTAACGTTTGAAGAATCTTACGGAAAAACAAATTTGACGATTACACACGAAGGACTTCCGGATTCGGAAAAAGAAATGTGCGCACAAGGCTGGAACGAATCTCTGGACAAACTCGCTAAACTATTAACCTGAAACATTCCGAAGCCCTAAGCGCCGGAAGTTCAGAGCCCTGAGCGTTAGCGATGGGTAATTGAATTTGTTTAGCCTCGCCATTGAAATCCGCCTTTAGGGCGGAGTTGATGGCGGGGTCTCAATCGTTCTGCCGCCCAAATCATTAACAACTCTCCGAGCCCTAAGCGTCAGCGCCCGCAGTACCCCCCCGCTTTACGCATTTCTAATTTTTCCTTGTCTCCTTTCTCCTCAGGGATATAATAAAATCATTCAGACAAGGACGTATAATGGCAAAAAAAATCGCACCAAATAACCGTGAAAGATATTTTAGACGAACAAATCGCCTACAAATTAGCTTAAAAGGAATGTAATGGAAATGATATTAAATATTTTGAGTTATGTTTTGGATCACATTATCGCAATTATAGCTCTCTGCTTAACAATATTTTCTTTATATATGCAATTCTTTCATCGGCCTCGTCGTCTACGAGCAATTACTCTGCCTCCGTATCTTAAGGATAATAAAACAAGATTTGGGATTTGCAATGCCAGCAAAGAAACCGTGTATATTACAGGGTTATATGTTGAATATTCAATTCCATGGTATCATGGCTCAACAAAAGGATATCCTGTTAGTGATGTCCAAGGTGCATCAGTAATTAATCCAGGCAGTATCGTGGAATTCTCATACAAAGCAAAATCTCCACCAAAAGAATTTATGAAAGATGTTCCAGAAATAATAAATTCTGATGGTGTTCCCGAAAAAAAGGTAAATATTAAAGTATCAATTCAATTTGCTTTTCCTGATGGCAAAATTTATTCAAATTGGTTCACATCCGGCTCTTATATGGTCTCAGAAAATTCAATATCAGAATCTGTAAGAGGCGTAAATCTTAATCTTCTTAAAGGACCATTACCGATCCTTGATAAAAAACTGGAAGATATAGATAGCTCTCTAGTTGAAATAAATTAAACAATGTATCGAAAATGAAAAATAGCGGGTTTTGAAAAATATTCAATTTATTTTGAAGAGAAATATATGAACTTGTTTACATATATAACTGGAATCGCAAGCTTAATAGGTCTTGTTCTACAAATTAAGGATGTTTTTCCAAAATATAAAAACTTAAGACAAAGTCTTTTATTTCTGATCATTGGTATGTGTTTTGGAACAATATTGGGTGGAATCCAATTGTTGCAATTAAATCTCTTTTTGCCTGAGGTACAAAGTACTGGTGAGTTTTTAAAAACAATTTTAGTGTGTGCCGCGATTTTAATGGTATTTATACTTGTTATTGCTGGAATATTTACAAATGGGCATGAGGGATATTTTGTTTTTGCTGTTTTTTTAAGTTTCTTTTTAATCCCCATAGTTAGCTCTATGAATACTACTAAAGAATCAGAAAAAATATCTAATTTAAATATCGGTGACCTTAAACTGTTAGAGGATCATTATGAAAAAAATGAAAATTATGAACGTTGCATTATAATTTTAGAAGAGATGAAATCGGAATTATCAAGAAATGATCCTCGTAAAAAAGTAATAATTCAAAAAATAGATGAAATTAAAATGAAACAAATAGGAATAAAACACAATCCTTAGAGAATTAAAGGGGTCAGAAAAAATAAAAAATTAAGATTGGATGCTCAGAAGTAATTTTCAATTTTCATCCTTCAATTTTAAATCAGAACTAAACGAGACATCTACTTTTTGAATTTTGATATGCCTGCCCCTGTAGGATTGCATCTTTGCAATCCGTATCAGTGTTCAACGTTCAAAAAATAAATTTCGTTCTTCGTGTTCCTTTTTTCGGATCCTGCACCTGCGAAGGCAGGTGTGGTGAACAAATTCAGGATTATATTCGTGTTCATCAGTGGCTGAAAATATTTTCATGAGACTCCAAAATTATTCTATACTTGTATGCAGTATACTGTATTGCAGCATAGTAAATTCATTCAGGAGTTTCGCATGGGTGAAGTCGAAAAAAATGAAAAAAATAAAAACTAAAAAATTTCTTCGTGATTTTCGTGGTGGCTAAAAACTGTTTGCAATTAGTACCCGGAACTGCCAATTTGCGTCAAAAGTAGCCTATTGTCTCCCCTGAATTACTATAAATAATGTCGCATTTTGATATGTTTTTTAGACCATTTTTTTTTAAAATTTATTGTAAATAATGCTAATTTATTACAATTCCTTCATTTTCTTTAAATTCGATGTAATTGCTGGTTTTTCAAGCAGTTATATTTTGTGATTTGTTCATAAGTCCTTTATTTACGTAGAAAATAGAAGCAGAAAAAGTGGCATTTTTTTGAGTCAAAAACCTCGTTTCCAGCTCAAAACAAGGTATAAAACTTGCGCATTCTTTTCCAAAATCGCAATTTCCGCGCAAGTCGCAGACCCCGGTTTTATTAGAGAGTTTTTCACTCTAATAAAGCTTTAAAAGGGGTGGAGAAATTTTTAGAGAGGACGCATAAATCGCAAATTCTGCGCAAGTCGTAGACTCTTGGATTAATGGAAAGTTTACCTTGTCAGCAGTTCAAATTCTTCAGGGCTGAGAGTTTGTCTGAGTTTGCTTAAAGCCTCAAGTTCGATTTGGCGGACGCGTTCTTTGGTTAAGCCTAAATCTTCGCCGATTTGTTTGAGGGTCTTAAAATCCTTTTTGACCATTGTGCCGGAAAGCCCGAAGTGATAACGAATTACATGCTGTTCCCGTTCGGAAAGATTTTCTTCCATAACCTGCATAAGACTGCGATGGGCGTTTTCTACATCGTCGATGCCGCTATTTTCGACGGCCGCAAGCTGTGAATCCTCCAAAGTCAGTTCGGAGCCGAGCTGACCTGCTTTTGCCATCTCACCCGGCAAGTATCTTGCAAATGCTCTGCTGATTACCCATGATGCGTAAGTGCTGAATCTAAAACCCTTTGTATAATCGAATTTTTCAACTGCCCGCATTAAAGCGATGTTGCCTTCGCTGACTAAATCGCCTATATTTGCGCCGCTATGACGGCCGGCGATTCGCACTACGAGCTTTAAATTTGCTTCAATAATAATGTTTTTAAGTCTGCCTGCTTCTTCGAGCAGTTCCTGAGTTTGATAGGCGATTTTACCGCAAAAGCTGTGAAGATTGATTTTTTTCATTTTTTCTGCCACCAGATACTTCAAAAAGTTATACCTGCGGAAAAGCTGTAACTCCTGCTGTCTATTCAACATAGGAATCTTTTTTACAGCCTCGATAAATATCTGCCAATCGTTTTGATTTATTTTTGCCGATGGGTCGGCGAGGATTTTGCGCGGCGTTCTGCGGATTGAAAGCTGGTCGGAAAGAATTTTTTCCTGGGCATCAGACTGTGAAAATTCATCGCTTGGAATGTAATCTATCTTTGTCGCAAGGAGCTTTCGGACACGCCTCTGGGTGATAATGCGGTAAATGGAACTATTGCTGTGGCCGTACTTTGCGGCAATTTCATCTACGGACTGGCCGCTTTGATATAACCTGAAAATCTCTGCGGAATCGGCCGGTTCAATTTGAGAACGATGATTGGAAAATATCTGTTTTTTCTGGTTTTTCTCGTAATCTGAAACTAATAATCGAATTGTTTCAACGGCCCTGCCGAATTGTCCGGAGGCTTTTTTTATTACCGCGGTTCTGCTAAGTCTCTGCTGCTGAGCAACTTGTGCAACATATTTTATTATCTCGTTCTTTATTTTCGGCTCTATAGTGCTGTAATTGGCGGCGTTGTGTATGAGCGATGGATTTGCCGCAACGAATTCATTGACAATGGTTTGCGAAAAACCAGTTTTCAAAATACCATCGGGAAAGATGTATTTTCTGCCGATTAAACCACGCAATTGCCAGCGTTCAAGAGTCCTGATTGAGACCTTTAAATGGACGGCAAGTTCATTTAGAGTATAGATTTTTTCAGATTCCTGGTCAGTCCGTAAATGAAGTCTGGAGCTTGCTTTATGGATATATTTTGGCAGATTTTTTAACAGGTCTGCGCCTGTTATGGAATTAACGGCAGGCGAATGTTTGGGGCGGTAGCCGGTTATTTTAAAACATATAAATTCGTAAGGATATTCCTGAGCGGACGAGACAATTTTATACAGAGACTCGGCGGCGGAAAGCTGCTTTATCTGCTGCTGGCGCGGCACAAAACTCGTTTCCATAAAGAGTTGCGCTAAAACAGGATTTTCAATTTTCCGCATAAATTTATTCTATCATTTCATATATACGAAAGTCAAATGATATAGGGATTTTTATATTTAACCAATTGTCATACAGAACATAATGCGCAAGTTTTGAGGCTCGTTTTTGAGCTGAAAACGAAGTTTTTTGGCAACTTTCAGGGTTTGGTTCCGCGTGTGATTTTATACATAAAATAAGGACTTATGTTAATTTTAAAATCGTTAAACCTATAAAATTGCTTAACTTACAACAAATTATATGAAAATTGAAAAAAATACAAAAAATTTGAATAATTTTGATTAAAAATCGAGAAAAATGGTGAGAAAGTATATAAAAATAAAGCATTTTATATAGAGGTTAAGGGTCTTTAATATCCTTCTTTTGACGCAATCTGGTCAATTTTCATCAGGATTGCGCACGGATTTTTAACCGTGGATTTCGCGGACCAAAATTTTCACCACGAAGAAAACAGAAGAAAAAAAGCAGACACGGATTAACACAGATTTACATAGTACTTATTTTTTGACTTATTGATTAAATATTTATTATAGATAAGATTATAGATATGAATTTTCTTTATGACAAGGGAGTTTAAAAATGTCGAAGATAGGGTTTATTGGCGCGGGGAATATGGCGGAAGCCATAATCAAGGGCGTTATCGATGCTCATATTTATCACGCAGAAGATATCATTATTTCCGATGTGCGCAAAGACAGGGTCAATGAGCTTGCAGACAAATACAACATATCATTTATGACTAATAATCAACTGGCGGAAGCTGTCGATATTCTTGTATTGAGTGTCAAGCCGCAGAATATGACGGCCGTTCTGAATGAGATAAAAAGTTCTCTTGGCGATGATACGTTGATAGTTTCTATCGCGGCGGGAATTACTACCGATTCGATTTGCAAAACGCTCGGGTATTCATCTGTGATTCGAGTTATGCCGAACACGCCCGCACTGATAGGTCAGGGGACGGCGGTTTTATACGCGACTAAATCCGCGAAAGAACGGCTTGGCGAGGTTGAAAGAATTTTTTCGGCGGTCGGTCTCGTTGCCGCTGTTGAAGATGAAAAACTTCTCGATGCGGTGACGGCGGTGAGTGGGTCTGGGCCGGCGTATTTCTTTCTGCTGATGGAAGAGATGATCAAGACGGCAGAGAAGCTGGGGCTTGATAAAGAGCTTGCAGAAAAGACCGTTTTGCAAACTGCTAAAGGCGCGGCAATGCTGGCAATCGAAAGAGCAAAAGCGGGAGAAAAACCAGAAGTTCTCCGTCAAAAAGTTACATCTCCAAACGGAACAACTGAAGCGGCGCTGAAAGTATTTGTGAAAAATGATTTTTCAAAGATTGTCAACGAAGCACTTCAGGCGGCTGAGAAGAGAAGCAAGGAATTATCGGGAAACTAATTATTTAATCACTGATTACACTGATTAAAATGATTTCTTTAGAGATGGATTTATATTGTATTTTTAAAGGTTACGTCTAAACGGCTGCGGTTGCCCCTACGGGATTAAAATGAGGCTCGTTTCGGTTGCGACAAACGTTAATCGTATTCAAGATTCTTCCCCCTTTAAAGTTTTATTCGACCCTCTCTAAAAGTTTTTTCGAGGTAAAACTTTCCATTAATCCAAGGGTCTCCGCTTCGCTTCGACGCGAATTCACACTAATTATTCAATCACTGATTACACTGATTAAAAGGATTTTTTTTAGTTACGGATTTATACTGTATATTTGGTAACTCTGATAATTTGAAACATTGAGATTGCTTCGTCGTATTTTGTGTCTAAAGCCACAAAAAAATCCTCGCAATGATTTTATGAAAGCGTGTGTCTCCTTTTGCGGGTATTATACCCCAAAAGAAAACTTTTTTATTCGCGGCAACAAGCCGTGGAAAGGAGACACACTTATGAATATTATAGCATTTGATTCGC
>Ga0209417_1000552_pt1 | contig 85890 bp, 98 predicted proteins | sample RifGroF2_FD_184002 | JGI IMG/M metagenome (GOLD analysis project Ga0209417, IMG submission 184002) | Groundwater microbial communities from Rifle, Colorado, USA - Groundwater F2 (SPAdes) (version 2) | ecosystem: Environmental > Aquatic > Deep subsurface > Groundwater | place: Rifle, Colorado... | reverse complement strand
AAAGTTGTCGACTGTCGTCTCGAAGCCACGGCCACCCACATCCCGCTCATTTACACCGACGGGATTTGGATTGCCATCCAGCACCGTGACATCCTCCTTCGCCAAGGCATCGACCTCCCTGGCTCGGGCTGTGGCGATTCCCTCGCTCCGTATGTCGGTTTCTTCGGCGACACTCGGCCGTTCATCCGTGTCGGTCTTGTCGGCAGCATGGTTCCTTACTGCGGCTCGGGCTTCCGCGGGAGTCAACTGGTGCCTGTGCGTTAGGACGCTCGTGTCTTTCTTTGGTACGACCGTTGGATTGCTTCTGGCGGTCTTTTTTTGTTTTTGTCCCTTCACCCTTTACGAACTTCGCCAAAAAGGCTATCATTTAACCACTTATGAATATTTCCGAATTAGCGCGAAGATTAAACGTTTTACCCGAAGACCTGCGGGCAAAATTGCCGGAGCTCGGGTTTAGTATTGGCACACATGCTATTAAGGTTGATGATCGCGTGGCCGGCCAAATCCAATCGGCTTGGGCCGAGTTAAAACGTCGTCAGCGTTTGCAGGAAAAAATGGAAAGCCAGAAGGCCGAACAAGAACGCCGCGAAAAAAGAGTTGATGAAGAACAAAAACCAATTACTTTACCTTCGGTTATCACGGTGCGTGATTTTGCTTCTTGTTTGCAATTACCGGTGCCGCGGGTTATGCAAGAATTGATGCGTAGCGGAATCTTTGCTTCCTTAAACGAGCGTTTGGATTTTGATACGGCCTCGATTATTGCCGAGGATTTAGGGTTCAAAGCCAATCTTGAAGAAAAAAAAGCCGGCGAAGAGATTAATCATGAAGCCGACAAAAGATTGTCTGAGGTTATCAGTCAAGAAAAAGAGGAAACTCTACGGGCTCGTCCGCCGGTGGTTGTGGTTATGGGTCACGTAGATCACGGAAAAACCAAAATTCTTGATGCCATTCGTAAAACTAATGTTATGGAATCCGAGGCTGGTGGTATTACTCAGCACATTGGTGCGTATCAAGTTGAGCGCAAGGGGCGTCTTTTAACTTTTATCGACACTCCTGGACACGAGGCTTTTACGGTTATGCGTTCGCGCGGCGCCAAGGTGGCCGATATTGCTATTTTAGTGGTGGCCGCCGATGACGGTGTTCAACCACAAACCAAAGAAGCGGTAAATATAATCCAGTCCAGTCATTTGCCGTTTGTAGTTGCCTTAAATAAAATCGATAAAGCCGATGCTAATCAAGAACGGGTCAAGGGTCAATTAGCCGAATTAAATTTGATCCCAGAAGATTGGGGTGGCAAAACGGTTATTGCTCCAGTTTCGGCCAAGGCCGGAACTGGTATTGATGGTTTGCTCGATGTTTTGATTTTAACTGCCGAACTTAACGACAAAATTATTCGCGCTAATCCGAACCGTCCGGCTATTGGTACGGTTATTGAATCGCACGTTGATCCGGGCGAGGGCCCGGCGGCCACGGTTTTGGTGCAAGCCGGAACCTTAAAGTTAGGAGACGGATTAGGTGTAGTTGATACTTTTTTTGGGAGAGTTCGAGCTATGCGCGACTGGCGCGGTGAATCAATTCAAGAAGCTCCACCTTCCATGCCGGTTAAAATCGTTGGTCTTAAATATGCCCCGGCGGTTGGTGATGTAATCGAAGTCCCGGTCGACACCATGGCTTTAAAAAAACTCAAAGTAAAACCCATGCGCGCGGTTGAAGAAGTTGCTTCCATTAAGCACACCACTCCGGTTGAGGGCGAAGAAGGAAGTCGCCAAACACGCAAAGTTATTTTGCGTGCCGATGTTCTCGGTTCTCTTGAAGCCATTCTGGGCATGTTCGATACTGTTCAACACCCCGAGGTTGGTATTGAGGTCGTGGGTAAAGGACTTGGCCATATTAATGAGTCGGACATTTTGAATGCCGAAGCCACCGGTGCTGTGGTTATTGGTTTTAATGCTCGTCCAACCACTACTGCCGAGGAACTGGCTCGGGAAAAAGAGGTAGAAATTCGCGAGTACAGTATTATTTATAAATTATTCGAAGACCTTTTGGTTGATTTGCAAAAACTTTTGCCTTCAGAAACCGTTATTACCGAAATTGGCAAAGCCGAAGTTTTGGCCAATTTCAAAAAGCTTGATAACGGTTGGGTTGTTGGTTTGCGTGTCAAAGACGGCAAAGTCAAACCTAAAGCCAAAATTCGCATCTGGCGCGGCGAAGAAATTGTCGGCGAAGGTGAAATTTTGACCGTGCAGATTGGTCGTTCCGAAGCCAAAGATGCCAAAGCCGGCCAAGAATGCGGTGTTGGTTACAAGAGCAAAACCAAAGCCGAACTCGGCGACATTTTCGAATTTTACACCGAAGAAACCAAAGGCCGTTTACTTGAAATAAAAGGTATCCGCGCTCGCTAAATAAAATAAAAAATAATTTTTAATTTTTTTCTATGCCAGAATTAAATTTGACCGCACAAAATTTTGATCAAACAATTTTACAATCCGATAAACCGATTTTTGTCGATTTTTGGGCGCCGTGGTGTGGTCCGTGTCGTATGATGGGTCCGATTGTCGAAGAGCTGGCTCTTGAAATGGAAAATGTTTTGGTGGCCAAAGTTAATGTCGATGAAGAGACCGAGGTGGCTCAGCGTTTCAATATTTTATCTATCCCAACTTTCATGGTTTTCAAGGGCGGTCAGCCAGTTGATCAGTTTTCCGGAGCCATGAGTAAAGAAGTAATGAAGGAGAGAATCGAGAGATCGTTGTAATAGTAATGGGCTGAGGAGGCATAAGGGGCTGAATAGAGTATGAGAAGATATCAACCGTATCATCCTTGGTGGTTTGGCAGGTAGCTCATCAATTCGTTTTAGAGACTTATAAACAAACGGAAAAATTTTCCAGACAAGAAGTGTTTGGTTTGATTTTACAACTGCGTCGTGCGGTGGTTTCTGTTGTAAATAATTTAGTAGAAGGACATGGTAGAAAATAAAAAAAAGTGTTTACATTTTGCGAGCATTAGTGTCGGTTCCTTATATAGAAGGCGTAAAAAAACGAGACGAAAAAGATTTTGAAAAAGAGAAAAAACAATCCAAAAACCCCTAAACTCCCTATACCACCTATGCCCTCTCAGCCCCTCAAAGTAATCATCATCGGCGCCGGCCCGGCCGGCTACACCGCCGGCATCTATGCCGCTCGAGCCGAACTTAAACCACTTTTATTTTCCGGCCAACAACCGGGCGGACAATTAATGTGGACGACTGTGGTCGAGAACTTCCCGGGTTTTCCGGACGGGGTTTACGGTTCAGAGTTAATGGAAGAACGAATGAAAAAGCAGGCCGAGAAATTTGGAACAAAAATTATCGCGGAAAATATTGTTTCAGTTGATCTGTCTTCTCGCCCGTTCAAACTAGTCTCCTCGAGCGGCGTGGAATATCAAACAGAAAGTTTGATTGTGGCCACTGGCGCTTCGGCGATTTGGATGAATGTGCCGGGAGAGGAACAGTATAAAGGTAAGGGAATTTCGGTTTGCGCGACCTGTGATGGTTTTTTCTTTAAGGGTAAAGAAGTCGCGGTAGTCGGCGGCGGCGACGCGGCGATGGAGGAAGCGCTAGATTTGGCGAAGTTTGCTTCAAAGGTTACAGTGCTGGTTCGTAGCGACAAACTTAAAGCCTCGGTGGCAATGCAAGAAAAAGCCAAAGCCGAACCAAAAATAAATTTTGTCTGGAACTCCTCGGTCAAAGAAGTCTTTGGTGACGGAACTAAAGTTACCAATGCGAAAGTTTTAAATTTACAAACCAACGAAGAGTCGGAAATGAAATTTGACGGAATTTTTCCGGCCATCGGTCATAAGCCGAATACTGAAATGTTTGTTGATCAACTCGAACTCGACGGGCACGGATACATTGTGTGTAAAGGCCGCTCGAGCGAGACAAATATTCCGGGCGTTTTTGCCGCTGGCGATGTTACTGATCCGCGTTATCGTCAAGCGATTACATCGGCCGGTTCCGGTTGTATGGCGGCGATGGATGTTGAAAGGTGGTTGAGAGAATAAAAATATATTTCAATGCGTAGACAGGGCGTTGCCCTGTCTTTTGTTTTTGAAAATTGTCAACGGTCCATAATCACGCTTTGCTTTTTTTTGAGAAACAAAACTTTTGCGCAGTTGCTGTTCTTTGGTACTGTTTTTTTTGAAGTTAAAATTCATTCATGATATAGTTTTTTTACTTAATCTAAAAAATATGAAATCTGAATCCAGATTAACTAACAGTGGAGAAACTCGTGATTTGCAAAATTTATTTCCTTTGTTTAAAGATCTATTTGCTTTTGCTCAAAAGAATTTGCCTGAAGGTAATTTTGATAAATATACAGGTGCTGATGAAACAGGCGAGCCTGGATCTGTTGAGCTGCCGCCAAAATTTCAGCCATTAATAAAAAATTTTCCAGGAGTATTTTTTATTGTCGGATATGAAAATCGTCAAAGTTCTTACAATCGCGAAGGAACTAGAAACATCTGGATTCGTTTATCAACCGTTAAAAGAAAAACAGCTACCGACGATAAAGTTCGAGAAGTTGATTTTTCTTTAGTCGATCCGTCAAAAGGTCAAGCTATTGAAATTTCCGTAACTGATTCTGTTAATAATCAATGTTTTGAAAAAGTTAACGACTCAGAAGACACTGAGTTCGGCCAACCACACGGTTCGTTTAAAATTATCAGTCGTTTGGAATCTGATGGAGAAATAAAAGCGGTTGGTTTTAAATTTAATCGTCTTGATGAAGGTCTGTTTAATTTCGGTGACGCTTTAAAAGTCGTGCGTTGGGTTAGAGATCTTGAGGTGGAAAAAATTTCAACGGAAAACGCTCAAAGATTGAACTATCAGGAACTTTATATCATAGGTCGATCAAAAAATATCGGTAAAGAAGAACGCGCATTTGTTAAAACACAAATCGATATGGTATCAGGAAAACCAAAAAATATTTTAGTACAAATCGGTTTTGGTGATTTTAAAACCGGCAATGTTATCTACGAGGATGAAAAAACAGGAATAAGTGTTTTTGCCGGTCATCGGCATGATCAAAAACAAATTGATGTTTTAAAACAAGATCCAACTTATGCGTTGTTGTTTCAAACAAAAGTTGATCCAAATGAATTTGTCGAAAGTTTACTTAAACGAGTAGAAATGTTGCGGGATGATTGGGATAAGACGCAAACGGTTTATCAATCCTCGCCAGGTATCGAACAAGCAAGGCCGGCGATTACTCAAATAGTTGGATAACACACGATTAAATAAAATTGCACCCGAAGAACAGGGTGCAGATGAGCGTAGGTGAATCTTCGGCGTTTTCAGCAGAAGATGCTGATCACTCCGCCGACAACCAGAGCGGCGGCGAAGCCAATCGAGATGTCTCTTGTAGACAATTCCTCGATGTTCGCCTCTACCAACAGGAGGGCGGTCACGCCTGTCCAGACTCCGGCTGCGAGGCCGTCGACGTGGAACAGGTTGATCATCATGCAGTAGATGGCGAAGGTTGCCACCACGAAGGCGGAAACCGTGGCCGGCGTGGAAAAGCCGGCGAAAAAAGAACGCGTCGTCTCGACTTTGTTTGGCATATCTCCTCCTGGAGATAATCGGCGTTGGTTGAACTCGCCGAGTGCTTCACACTATCATAAATTACGGTTTTGGTCAATAGTTAGTATAAACACCTCGCGATGGCGAGGCGGAGAGAGAATGGCAAAGAATCAAGCTTCCGGCGAGGTCGGCGGCGGCTTGATCTTGCCGCGGTTTTTGATGTCGACGACCAGGCCGACGAGAAGGATCAGGGTGGCGAGCGGGAGTGCGACCACCATAGCTTCGTAGCGGTGGATGTGCAGCCACCTGGCCAGCGACACAGTTGTGTCGAACCAGCTGAAGACGAACGATGAGATCTTGAAAACGATCGGTGGCAAGAAGGCCACACCAACCGACCAGAACATCAGCTTCTTGGTCAGGGTGAGCCAGCTCGTCATGTTGGTCACGAAGAGTCCAAGGGCCACACTACCGAAGCCGATCACCTGCCACAACCGGACATCGTGGTAGCTTCCGGTGAGCAGGTTGAACGCCCAGGCCGCTCCGAGGCCGATGGCACCGTAGATGATCAGCACCCCGAAGACACCAAATATAAGCTTGATGATGACTGCGATCCATTCAGAAACCGGCGGCGTTGGAAGATTTCTTGTCATGGGTTCTTCTCCGTGCCCAGGGTTCATGGTTATCTTGTTGGTTTTTATGAAAATAGTCAATAGTTATACACTTTTATTTTGTTGCCGTTCGGCTTTCAAAGTATTATTCTATAACCGTCTGTGAATACTCATGAAAATAATTACGCTTTTATTGATAGTAATAATTTATATCAGAGTTTAGCAAAAGATCTTTTTTAAAGGATAAATATAGTATTAACAAAGCCTTTTTGTTTATTGGTTTTAAATGCGGTAATTGTTTCTAGGGACGGGGATTTTTATTGCCTCGCGGAGTATTTAAAAAATAACGGAAAATTAAAAAAAATTGGCGCCAAACCAGTTTAATTATTCTTGTCTTTTAAATATTTTAAGCACTCCTGATAATAATGTATTGGATTTTCTGGATAAACAACAAAATAAAATAGCCTATATTAAGAAAGAGTTCTTTTAGAGGCTAATCTCTAAGAGAACTCTTTAGTCATGATCTAAATTAGAATAATTTAAAATTATTAATTCGTCAAAGATCTATGTCCAATCCTTTCGAAAACGCTCTCAAACAACTCGATCGCGCCGCCAAGCTGCAGACTTTTAGTCCGAATTTTTTGGCACAAATGCGTCAGTCACAACGCGAAGTCCAAATTTCCATTCCGGTCAAAATGAATGACGGCAGCCAGAAAATTTTTATTGGCTATCGTGTCGAACATAACAACGCTTGCGGGCCGTACAAAGGCGGAATCCGTTATCATCAAGAAACCAATATCGACGAAGTTCGCGCTTTGGCTTTTTGGATGGCCATTAAGTGCGCGGTGGTCGGTATCCCGATGGGTGGTGGTAAAGGTGGAATTACCGTTGATCCAAAAGCTTTATCCGAAGGTGAGATGGAAAGTTTGACTCGCGGTTGGACTCGGGGTATGGCTCCAATTCTCGGCCCGAAAAAAGACGTTCCGGCTCCGGACGTGAATACCACACCGCGTGAAATGGACTGGATTGCCGATGAATATTATAAAGTTACCAGTGATCAAAAATACAAAGCGGTTGTTACCGGCAAAACCATTCCAGCCGGCGGCTCGCTTGGTCGTGGTACCGCGACCGGCGACGGCGGATATTTTGTCTTTGAAGGTTTGCGTGAAAAACTCGGTATCGAGAAGGGGTCTTGCCGCGTCGTTGTTCAAGGTTTTGGCAATGCTGGACAAAGAATGGCCGAGCTTTTTCATCAGAATGGCTATAAGGTTGTCGGTCTCTCTGATTCTCGTGGCGGTATCTACAATCCAGAAGGTCTTGATGTGGCCGCGGTTGGCGTACACAAAAAAGCAACTCGCTCAGTTCAAGATTTTGCTGGCGCGCAAAACATTTCCAACGCCGAACTACTCGAACTTGAATGTGAAGTGCTCGTCCCGGCTGCGCTTGAAAATCAACTCACGGTCGAGAACGCTCAAAACGTTAAAGCCAAAGCCATTATCGAAGTTGCCAACGGTCCAACCACTCCAGAAGCCGACGAGGTTTTTGCCTTACGCAACATTCCTGTTGTTCCCGATGTTCTGGCTAACGCCGGCGGTGTCACTGTCAGTTACTTCGAATGGGATCAAAATATGAAGGCTGAAGTTTGGAGCGAGGCCGATGTGGCCGTCAAACTTGACGAAACCATGAAAGCCGCCCTGGATGCTGTCTGGGAAAAGAAAGTCGCTTTGAATTGTACTGTGCGTGAAGCCGCCTTTGTGGTGGCGCTTGAGAGGATTGAGAAGGCGATGGGGGTTTAAGAGATTGCCGGCCGTGGGCTGGTCTGCTCGGGGCGGAAAGGGTGTTAATGGGTTTTGATTAAGGGACGCGTGTCGAATTCGGCGCGCGTTTTTGTTATTGTAAGCTTGCCAAATTCTCGAAAATCTCGTATCCTTCCACCTCGTTCCTTCGGAGGTGGTACGTGAGCTGTGCTGATTTCTGTGCCGAGTTCTCTCTTCAAGGGCCTCGCAAAGTGATGCAAGATCGAGTTGGAGTTCGTTGGCAAGACGGAGTTCTGTTGGCCGTGGTCTGCGACGGTTGCGGACACGAAGGCCAACAGGCCGCCGAGATCGCCGTGAATTCACTACTTCGAAATTTGCCGGAAAACGGTGGTCAGAATCACCGCGAGACCATTCGCCGTGTCTTCGCTATGACCAGTCAAGAAATTCGCGACCAGACCGATTGCGCTACTACAGCCACAGCTGTTTGGCTTAGTCTGGGACAACTTTCTGCCGCCTATGTTGGCGACAGCGAAGTTCGTGCTTTGCCGTATCGCGGAAATTTCCTACAACTCACTCCTGCCCTTCATCATCCATACGAGCCAACAGAAAAAGCCAGAATCGAAGCGGCTGGTGGTAAGGTTGTCGGTGATCGTCTTTTTGTGCGTATCGAAGATCGACCTTATCGTTTCGGTCTGAGTCGTTGTCTTGGCGGTGCTCGCTACGACGGTTTGGTTACGGCCGAGCCGGATTTCTTCAGTCTGGCCAACGGTATGCTTCGGCAAGCTGAACATCTTTTGATCGGTTCCGACGGCTTGCACGGAACTTTGGACGACGCCTCAATCACTCATCGAGAGTTCCGGGCTCGAGTTTCCGGCCGCTCTTTGGCCGATAAAGCCCAGAGTCTCTCTTCTTTTCTCGCCGAACTTCATCCCGGCGATAACATTGCTGGTTTTCTCATCGATCCGCGACCCTTCGTTTCCGTCTAGCACGACAGCTGGGCGGTTTTTTTAACCAGGATTTTTGGATTTTGGAAGGATTACCAGTTACAGACCAGTCAGGCAGTTACCTGACCGGTTTGTTTGGGGCGGAAAAGGATTGGTGTTGGTTTGGTTTTTTACCGTCATCCGGAAGCCACTGAGGGATTTTTAGAAAACAATTTACAATTGTATTTTTTAGAATTTTCTTACATAGAATTTTCTTGCTTTTTCAGGCAGTTTTTGTGATAATAAATTTGCACCCCAAACGGCAGGAAAAAACCATGCCAGATGGACCCATTTTTTCAGGATTCAAGTACTCCGTCCACTACAGGATCGGTCTCGTCTACGACCTCGAGAATCTGTCAGATCTACGCCGCTTCTTGGCCGAAGGTCGGGTCACTTCCGAAGACAGGGTCACCGCGATCAACAGCGATCGCTATATCCCGGTCGGCAACTTGGCGAACGAGACCGACGCGGACTTCGATGCTCGCTTGGCCGCCGCGACCGAGCTGATTCGTGAGCCTCGCAAGGCTCCACCTCTTCCACTGCGAGGCTCAGCCCTGGCTCGCGCGCGAATGGCAGCCGACGAGTGCGGCGATGTCTGGAACCCTCTGCCCGGTGCCGCCGGATCACCCAACTCCGAGGGTTGAGATCTTCTCTCCCCGCGCTCGTTTTCTTCCACTCACCACCCCTTCATGGAGTGGTCTTTTTTTTGTCGGGAATTATGATTCGTCTGATCGAATGATGCGTGGTGATGTTTTTTTGCCAAAGCCCAAATCATTTTAATCATTAAAATCAAAGGAATCACAGTTTCAGACAAAATTTTGTACTCTTCCACCAACCCCGTTAATTTGTTATGATTTTCAATGTTCGGAAGAAAAAAACAGCCCCTTAAGCCCCTTAAGTCCCTTCCGCCTTTCCAATATGCCCTACGATCACCAACAAATCGAAAAAAAATGGCGCGAAAAATGGGAGACTTCTCAAGCTTTTAAAACTCAAGAATCGCCAGACAAGCCTAAGTTTTATGCTCTCGACATGTTTCCGTATCCTTCCGGTGCCGGACTACATGTTGGTCATCCCAAGGGTTATATTGCCACCGATGTCATTGCTCGCATGAAAATGATGCAGGGTTTTAATGTGCTTCACCCGATGGGTTGGGACGCTTTTGGCTTACCTGCGGAAAATTACGCAATTAAAAACAAAGTTCATCCGTCAGCGGCCACAGCGCAGAATATCGAAGTTTTTAAAAAACAACTTTCAGTTCTCGGCTTCACTTATGATTGGGACAGGGAAGTGAACACCACTGATCCGAAGTATTACAAATGGACGCAGTGGGCGTTTCTTCAAATGTTTAAGAATGGTTTAGCTTTTGAATCCAACGAACCTGTAAATTGGTGTCCGTCTTGTAAAACCGTTTTAGCGAACGAGGATCTTGAGGGTGGAAATTGCGAGCGTTGCGGTACGCTTGTCGAGCAAAAACCTTTGCGCCAGTGGGTTTTGAAAATCACAAATTACGCCGAGCGGCTTTTGAATGATTTGGAAAAACTTCCGGACTGGCCGGAGTCGATCAAACAAATGCAACGAGAGTGGATCGGGAGGAGCGAGGGGGCGGAAGTGAATTTTCACCTCTCCCCTAACCCTTCCCCCAAGGGGAGGGGGATTGGTGGGGCGGGTGAAGTGCTTGGTTACATGACTACTGATGGCCAAATGTGGAATTTGCTTCATGACAAGTCGTTGAAAATGAGAAAAAATCCGACCCAAGCCGAACAGGTTATGTGGAAGATGTTACGTCGAGACGCTACGGGGTTTCATTTTCGAAGGCAGCAAATTATTGGAAATTTTATTGTGGATTTTGTTTGTATTAAAAAAGGACTGGTAATTGAGGTTGATGGTGATATCCATGATTATCAAAAAGAGGAAGATGAAAATCGAACTAAATTTTTGAACGAGCGAGGTTTTCAAGTTATTCGATTTCACAATAACGATGTCTTTAATAAAACCAAAGAGGTTGTTGAAACTATTGTTAAAAAGTTAGAATCAATTCCCGGCGTGGTTGATCTCCTCCTCTTGGGGGAGGATGATGGAGGTGTGACAAATTCCCTCCCCTTGGGGGAGGGCCAGGGAGGGGTGATTAAGGTCTTCACCACCCGTCCTGACACTCTTTTTGGTGCCACCTACATGGTTCTTGCGCCCGAACATCCGTTAGCTTCCGAAATCACCACCGCTGAACAAAAATCCGAAGTCGAAAATTATCTCTCTGCGGCAAAAAACAAAACCGCCATCGAGCGTGGCGATGATTCTAAAGAAAAAACCGGCGTCTTCACCGGCGCTTACGCTATCAATCCGGTGAATGACGAGGAGATTCCGATTTGGGTCGCTGATTATGTTCTTTGGGGTTATGGCACGGGCGCGATTATGGCCGTGCCGGCGCACGATGAACGCGATCACGCTTTTGCGTGCAAATATAATTTGCCGGAAAAAATTGTTGTCGAGCCTGTAACTGGTGAGCCAAAGGAAAACGAAGAGTATCGTCAAAGTATTGTGGCTGTGGTTCGCAATCCCAAGACTGACGAATTTCTCTCAATCAATTGGGGGAGTGAACTTGGAGGCAATCTTTTTGTTGGCGGTGGTCGAGATGAAGGCGAAGATCCGATCGAATGCGCTCGCCGTGAGGTGACCGAAGAAACCGGTTACAAAAATTTGCGTTTTATTTCTCAGACCGAAACCATTCATCATCATTATTTTGCTTTCAGTAAAAACAAACAACGCAATATTGATTGCGTAGGACTTTATTTTGAACTCGAGGACGAAGAACAAGTAGAACAAAAACTTGAAGTCGATGAAAAAGAAAAATTTAAAGTCGAGTGGTTTTCGGCCGAAGAAGCTGACAAAAAAGTCGTTGAGCGTTTGCATGAACTGGTTTTCGATCGTCTGGTTAAAGGCGAGTGCTATGTCGGCGACGGACTATCTGTTAATTCAGATTTTCTCAACGGTCTGCCGACTTGGAAAGCTAAAGATGACATGATTTCCTGGCTCGAAGAAAAAGGTTTGGGGGCGCGTAAAATTCAATACAAACTTCGCGATTGGGTTTTTTCCAGACAGCGCTATTGGGGCGAGCCGATCCCGCTCGTTCATTGCGAAAAGTGCGGAGTGGTTCCTCTACCAAAGGATCAGCTACCACTCGAACTTCCGCAAGTCGAAAACTACGAACCGACCGGCACCGGCGAATCGCCGCTTGCCAATATCAAGGAGTGGATTAATACGACCTGTCCGCAATGTGGCAGGCCGGCTCGCCGAGAAACAAACACTATGCCGCAGTGGGCCGGGAGTTGCTGGTATTATTTGCGTTACATGGATCCGAAAAATGACGAAAATTTTTTTGCCAAAGGGTTTAAATACCGCCCGGCCATCGAAGCGACGGAAAAAGATCTAAAATATTTTTCTGAATTTAAAAAAATATATTCTGCTCTCGCGAAAAAAGAAATTAAAATTTGGACATGTAATCGCTTTTCGCTTAATGGACTAAATCGCTCTCTTTGGTTGCCATTAAGAACCATTGCCCTTGTGGCTTGGGAGAAGGATCGAGCGGAAATCGAGAGTTTGTTGGCAACTGAAGGTTTTTCTTTAACCGAAGTTTTTGGCGGTACGAATTATTTGTACGAAAAGGAGGATGTGCGCCTTGAAATAATCGCCGTATCTCGCGATCAAAAAGGTATCTTTTCGCAAACCGCGCAAGGGTTTCGTCAGGACATGAAACCATCGGACATGCCGGAAGCCGAACTCGGATCGCTATGGGGTTTTCCGTATAGAATTTTGTCGCCTGAATATAATCTCGAACATTACAAATTCATAGCCAAAAAAGAAGCTGGTATTCGTCAGAGTCTTGGTGATGAAGAAAAAATTAATTTTTTGCAAGAATGGGTTGATGGTGTTAATGACAAAATTCGTTACTGGTCCCCTATCGACCTTTATGTCGGCGGGGCCGAGCATGCCACTCGTCATCTTATCTACGCTCGTTTTTGGCATAAGTTTCTTTTTGATCTTGGGGTGGTAAGTGGAGACGAACCGTTCATTCGTTTGCAAAACGTCGGACTTATTCTTGCCGAAGACGGACGCAAAATGTCCAAGCGTTGGGGCAATGTAGTCAATCCGGACGATGTTGTTGCCGAATACGGCGCCGATGCTCTTCGAGTTTACGAAATGTTTATGGGGCCGTTCAATCAGCCGGCGGCTTGGAGTACTAATGGCCTGGTTGGCGCTCGCCGTTTCTTGGAAAAAGTTAACGGCCTCGCGGCTTTGATTTCCGAGACCGAGAGCAACCAAGTTATTCGTGCTTTGCATCAAACCATCAAAAAAGTCGGCGATGATATCGCCGAATTCCGTTTCAATACCGCTATCGCTCAAATGATGACTTTTGTGAATATTGTGTTGGAAGAAAAAGCGATTACCAAAGAAAGTTTTTTTCATTTTCTTCAAGTCCTTTGCCCCTTTGCCCCGCATCTGACGAATGAACTCGCCGAAATTCTCGGCGCGACCGCGATTTTGGAAACTCAAGCTTGGCCGAATTATAATCCGGAAATGTTGGTTGCCGATCAGGTAACAATCGTTGTCCAAGTTAACGGCAAATTGCGCGGCACAGTCACTGTTTCGCCAGACGCCGAAGAAAACGAAGTAAAAGCCACGGCTTTTGCTGAAGATAATGTGAAAAAATTTGTGGAGGGAAAAGAAATCGTGAAGGTGGTTTATGTGAAGGGGAAATTAATGAACATGGTGGTCAAATAATATGTCAGAGAGAATAAAGATAGAGCCAACTGAGGCCGAAATCGAAGCCGAAGCTCGAGGTAAAATTCGTGATTGGATTCATGATCCAAAATTAAAATTTCATTTTTCACGGACACCAAATCTTGCGAGAATAATTAAGGAAGGAATTTTGTCGTCCAGTTTTGCTGATTGGGCCGGTTTAGAACCATTATCGACCGATTTAAGATCGCGTTTAGAGGATAATCCGCCTTTATCAGAGGACATTAGTATCGGTGACCGAGAAAAGAATCCTAAACCAAACAAATTTAGTTGTTGGCAACGACCAATCGATTGGTGGCTTAAATTTTTTGTTAGTAATTTTGATGATTATGTCGGGTTTTTGTTACCTAGTAATTTAAAAAGAACACCTGTAACTCCCCATGTTAATGAGTCACACGTTCAGGTTAGAATTAGACCGCAAAAGATCGAAGGTCTGTTTGTCGTTGAATTACCAGATTTTTTTGTAAAAAATTTAGGCGCGGCAACGGACGAGTTTGGTTTTTGCCACGCGCTTAGGGCGGTTAATCTTTTTTTTGGATTAGAAACTAAAGACATCGACAAAAGCGATCATGATCTCGTCATTTATAGATTAAAACATAAAAATAATTTAAAAGAAAACGAGCCGGATTCTTCAGAAACAAGACAGATTTTGTTTGATATTGGACAGAAAAGACGCGAAGTTGTTATTTGTTTTCTTGAAGAGAAAATCGGTAAAAAAATTAAAGACATTGCCCCGATCGATTGTTTAATTTATTTTGCCAAACAGCGAAAAATTCCTTTGTATTTGGTAGACGAAGATTTGAGCGGTACAAAAGTCGTGTGGCCACCAGTAAAATAACTTTATGTCCATCCGTGTTCATACCGTAACAAAACATAAACGAGCCGTTCGGTCGTCAAATTTAAAAGACAGCTTGTTGGCTTTTGTTTTTCACAAGCAAATTAATTTTCTCGGTTCGGCACTTTTTGGTTTATTTTTGCCGATTTTTTTGTTTGAATTTTTTGGTTATCGAGTTTGGGCGGTTTTGCTTTACGGAGCGGCTTATTATTTTGGGGCTTTTGTGGCCGAGCCGCTAGGGGCCAAACTAATGACAAAAATCGGTTTAAAAAAAGCCATGGCTTTTGGTGTTTTGTTGTATGTTGGTTTCTTTGCTTCACTTTTATTAAAAGATATTTTGCCACTGTGGTTGGTTGCCGGTTCGAGTTTGAGTTTTTTAATTGCCTGGCACGTTGTTTATTGGGTGCCGTTCCACACGGCTTTTGCCGAGTCGGCGCCGAGGAATAAGTTGGGTTCCACTGTTGGTTTTTTGAATGCCAGCTGTTCGGCAATCAATATCGCCGTGCCGATTATTTCCGCTTGGTTAATCGTCTCTTTTGGTTATCCAGTTTTGCTCATATCTGCCGGTTTGATAATTTTACTTTCGATTTTGCCTATTTTTTTCTTGTCTGTTGAAAAAGAAAAATTCGAGTTTGGTTTTTGGCAGACTTTCAAGATTTTATTTTCCAAAAAAGAACGTTCGCTTTTAATTTTATACGCCGCCGAGGGTGCTGAAAATGCCATTGGTTTTTTGGTTTGGCCGATTTTTATTTTTCTTTTGTTCAAAGGAAAATATCTCGAAGTCGGTGCCGTGGCCACAGCCGTGGTTTTTTTTAGCGTCATTCTTCAGATTTTTGTCGGCCGTTTGTCCGATCGTTTTAATCCGCAAAAAATTTTTCATCTTGGCACAGGTTTGACTTTTTTTGGTTGGCTTTTAAGAATTTTTGTCAGCTCGGTCGGGCAAGTATTTTTTGTTGGGGTTTTTTACAGCTTAGCGGCTATTTTAATGAATACGCCGTTTGAAGCGATAATGTATGCTCGGGCCGCAGATGCCGGACACTATGTTGACGAGTATACTGTTTTGCGAGAAATGGCCCTTGGCGTTGGACGATTTTTGATTTTACTTTTATCGGCTCTTTTGGTTTCGTTCATTGGTTTCCCAGCGGCCTTTTTGCTGGCCGCGTTGGCAGTGGTGATTTTCGGTGCGGCCGTGCGTTTGCCGAACCGGTCGGATTTGTCGGTGTAGAGATTGCTTTTTTGAAATAAAAAAAAGAGCCCCGAGACTCGGGGCAGAGAGAACAGTGGTTTTTCGCTATTTTTTGCGACGATTGGCACCGGAGAGCGGGCAGTCGGCGTTCTGGCAGATGCCTCGGTAGTTGACAGGGCAGTTCTGTTTGTCACGGTGCCGGCTAGCAATCAGCAGCTGGATGTCCTCACACTCACCTTCTGTGAGCCAGTTGTGGTGGAGGATCAGCGCTTCGTGGCAGTGTTGCAGTATTCGCGGCATCTTGAGCCAGAAGCCGGGCCTTAGATCGGGGTGGTCCTCGAGGCGCTTGAGGACAACATGGGCCTGTTTGGCGTCGGTGATCGCATTGATCAGATCGTTCCGTGCACCGTGGGCATCATTTTCATCTTCGGCGATGTCGTCGATGTGTTCGACGACAAAGAGACAGTAGTCGAAGGCCTGCTCTGGTTCTTCGTTGGCGATGGCCTCCATCTGCTCGAGGACGGCGGTCTTGAATTCGGCGTCAGGCGCATACATCCAGGCTTCTTCAAGGCCGCGGACGCGCAGAGCGTCACGCCGAACTTTGTTGATGGCCAGGCCCAGGAGTTCGGTGTCATCCGGGTTGTTGGGCCGCCGCAGGTCGTGGGTCTGGCGCATGGTGAGGACAGCGTATCTGTAGCAGTGGGCGAGACGGAGCATCTCGCACAGAGCTTGGCGGCGCGCCTCCTCTGGTTGGCCAACGTCCTTGCAGATCAGGTGATTCTTATTCCAGGCATCTGGTTGCGTCTCGGACATTTCGACTTTCTCCTTTGGTCTCGGGGATCGAGACTTGATATTTAAGCGCTTTTTGGGCTTTTTGTCAATCGACGAATTTTTGTCCCCTTTTTCCTCTTGCCCGACACGGTTGCTTTGCTAAGATACCTTTCGTATGAATCTTGTTATCATTGGAACCGGCTATGTTGGCCTGGTTTCCGGGCTCGGATACGCTAGGCTAGGTCATCGGGTGGTTTGTGTGGATCGTGATGTTGCCAAAATTGCCAAGCTGGATTTTGGCGAAGCGCCATTTTTTGAGCCTGGTTTGCCTGAATTATTGCGCGAAATGCAAGAAGCCGGCCGAGTGGTTTTTACCACCGACTTGGCCAGTGTTATCAATGGCGCCGATGTTATTATGATCGCCGTCGGAACTCCAGCCAAGCCGAATGGTACAGTTGATTTGTCGGCGGTTTTTGATGTAGCCGAAGAGATTGGAAAAAATTTGGAGCACGAAGCGGTTGTTATTACCAAAAGCACGGTACCGGTTGGCACTAACCGAAAAGTTCTCGAAATTGTTCGAAAAGCCATGACTGTCGCCGGTCGCGTTGATCTGGTTGATTTGATCACTGTTGCTTCGGTTCCGGAATTTTTGGCCGAAGGCACGGCTCTTCAAGATTTCATGAAGCCGTCGAGAATTGTTATCGGTGTCGATGATGCCGTGGCCGCCACTTTAATCGAACGGCTCCACGATGGTATCAGTGCTCCTCGGGTCGTCACTTCAATCGAAAACGCTGAGCTTGGTAAATACGTGGCCAATGCTTTTCTGGCCACCAAAATTTCTTTTATTAACGAAATCGCCAACATAGCCGATCTCGTCGGAGTTGATGTTACCGAGATTGTTCGTTCTATTGGTCTTGATCCGCGTATTGGTTCGCATTTTTTACGGGCCGGAGTCGGTTACGGCGGCTCTTGTTTTCCCAAAGATGTTTCAGCCCTTCAACAAATTGCCGGACAAAACGGTTACAATTTCAAACTTTTGTCCGCGGTAACCGAAGTCAATAATCGCCAGCGTGAAATTTTTGTTCAACGGATCGAAGAAAGACTTGGAAATTTGAAGGGCCGAACTTTGGCGGTTTGGGGTCTGTCTTACAAAGGCGGTACTGATGATATTCGCGAGTCAGCGGCGATTGATATTGTTCAGCGTTTGTTTGCTCGCGGCGCCGAAGTTGTGGCTTATGATCCTGTGGCTATGGTCGCGGCCCAAAAAGTTTTGCCGGAAAATATCGAGTTCGCGCCGACGGCCGTGGACGCTACTGAAGGCGCCGATGCTTTGTTGGTTTTAACCGACTGGCCGGAGTTCCGCGAAATGTCTTTTGAAACCGTGGTTACTCACATGCTAACGCCTTTGATTTTTGACGGCCGCAATTTTTTAGCCGATCTTCATTTGAAAGATTTGGGTTTCGAATATTATGGCGTGGGAACAAGATAATTTTTTTAAGAACTGGAGCACGATCGCGAAGTCGCCTTCGCGGTCGCTTTTTATTGTTTTGTTGGTTTTGCTTTTGGGTTTGTCGGTCAAGGCCATATTTTTTTCCGAACCGGTCAGTCCTTCGGTTCGTGATTATGTTGATAAAGAAACCGTGATCACCGGCACAATTGCCGGAGAAATTATTCAACGCGAGGCGGCACAGGAAATAACTTTGAAAAATGCCGAGATTGGTGGCGAACTGCCAAACGGAAAAATTATGGTGCGTTTGCCCAAGTTTCAAGATTTTTCTACCGGCGATATTTTGGAGTTTCGTTGCGAGTTGATTGTTCCCGAGCCTTTTGATGGCTTTGATTATGCCGCTTATCTTGAGAGTCGCGGTATTTACGCGGTTTGTTATCAGCCGAAGTCGTTGGCTGTTCAGGGGAAAGCCGAATGGAATATTGGCGATGCTTTGTTGTCTTTACGATTGGCCATGATCGAGCGTTTGGGAAAAATTTTCCCCGAACCGCACGCTGCTTTTATGAGCGGAGTTCTTTTTGGTGGCAGTCAAGGTTTGAGCCAAGATATGAAAGATGATTTTTCTGAGACTGGATTGTCACACGTTATGGCCGCTTCGGGCTATAATGTTTCGATTTTTTCGCAGATTTTATTATTGCTTTTGATGCGCAGTACTCTTGGTCGACGGCGAGCTATTATTGTTTCGGGACTTTTTGTCATTCTTTATATTTTTTTGGCCGGAGCCACACCGCCGGTTATTCGCGCCGGCATTATGGCGACGACGGTCATGCTCGGAACTTGGCTCGGCCGTAAACCGCACGCCGGAAATTTGTTGCTCACCTCGGCTTTTCTTATGATGGTTTTTAATCCGCGGTTGATTTCTGATGTCGGATTCCAACTCTCTTTTGCTGCTACCGGAGGTTTGATGCTTTTGTCTTCTTGGTTTGGTGAGCGTGTCAAATTTATTCCCGAGACTTTTGGTTTGCGTGAGTCCTGTTCGGCCTCGTTGGCCGCCATTTCGGCAACTTTGCCGATTATGCTTTGGCACTTTGGTTCAACTTCGTTCATCGCGCCATTGGTTAATCTTTTGGTTTTGCCTTGGATTCCGTATCTTATGTTGCTTGGTGGCATTGCTTTGGGAATTGGTTGGCTTTCAATTCCTTTAGGAGCGATTGTTGCCGTGCCAGCTGCGGCTTTGAGTTCGTTTGTTTTGCTTTTGGTGACTTGGTTTGGTGCGCTGCCTTTTGCCTCGGTAACCCTGCCGAAAATTTTGTCCGCGACTTTGGCTTTGGGATTTTTTGTTTTTCTTTTATCTTTGACTTTTTTCGAAAAAAAATCGCCTGCTTCTAATGTTTAGTGACAGTGTTTTTCAAATTTAATTCCATTACGTTTAAGGCCGATCGGTCTTAAACTTAATGACTCTATTAATTCACTCTCCCCGACCCATGTCCCGCTCACCACTCAAAACTCGCAGTCGGCCGATTAAAACGGCCAAGAATCAGAAACGCTGGTTCGGTCTCGGTCTTATGGCCGCGGTCATGGTTTTTTCGCTTTTTTTGCAAGGCACTCAAGCCGAGTGGTTTTCTTCTGATCTTAAAGTTTGGGTTTTAGATGTCGGCCAAGGCGACGCGATTTTTATTCAAACTCCAGAAGGCGAGCAAATTTTAGTTGACTCCGGAAATCCCGGAACGGTTTTGGCCAAACTCGGCCAAGTCATGCCGCCCTGGGATCGCACCATCGACAAGGTCATCGTCACTCACCCCCACGCCGACCACGAAGGCGGCCTACCCGAAATTTTGCGCCGCTATCAAGTCACCACAATTTACGAAACCGGCGTCCTCGGCTACGACGACATGCAATATCAAGTCACCGAACTCGCCGCCGAACAAGGAACCGAAATCATTTTAAGTTCCAACGGAGTTCTTCCTTCCTCATCGCCGCGATGGGGGAGAGTAGGGCTGCACCCGCCGAAGTCCGGCGAAGGCGGGGAGAGTGCCCAACTCGAACTCCGGATCATCGCTCCCGACTCTAACCTCCACAACAAAAAAATCGACAACCTTAACTCGGCCTCAATCGTCCTCCTCCTAACCTACGGCGACACCTCCATCCTCCTTACCGGTGACGCCACCAACGAAGAAGAAAGCGATTTTCTCTCCGACCTCTCTGAACCAATTGATATTCTCAAAGTCGCTCACCACGGCAGTGTTACCTCGACCTCGCAAAAATTTTTAGAAATTGCCGCTCCGCGTTTTGCTATTTTTTCAGTTGGTGCCGATAATGATTACGGTCATCCACACCCAGTTACTCTTGAGCGTCTGTATTCACGAGATATCGAAATTTTTCGTACCGATCTTGATGGTGATGTTTTGATTACCTCGGATGGTGGGGAACCAGTTGTGGAGAGTCGGCCGTTGCCTTTTTAACGAATTCGTGATAATTTATTGGCAACTTAGAAATAATTAATTTTAAATCTTTATGGATTTCAAAAAAGAACGGACCTACGTCATGGTTAAACCGGACGGCGTAAAAAAGGGTTTGATTGGCGAGATTATTCGTCGGTTTGAACAGCGCGATCTGAAAATTATTGCTTTGGAAATGTTTCAGCCGACCACCGAGCAGATCGATAATCACTATCCAAAAGACGAAACTTGGATTCGTCGTTTGGGTCAGAAAACTCTGGGAACTTATGAAAAGTATGGTATTGATCCGGTGGAAAAATTAGGCACGGCCGATGATTTAGAATTGGGAAAAATGGTGCGCGGTTGGTTGATCAATTATATGGTTTCCGCTCCTTTGGTTCGTATGGTTGTCGAAGGCGTACACGCCGTTGATATGGTTCGAAAAATTTGTGGCGCCACTCTTCCTTATTTAGCAGACATGGGAACAATCCGTGGTGATTATTCAGCTGATTCTCCGGCTGTGGCCAACTCCGAACACCGTGCAGTTATGAATTTGGTTCATGCTTCCGAGACCACAACCGAAGCCGAACACGAAATCGAACATTGGTTTGGCAATCGTGAGGTAATTTTTAATTACGACAGATTTCAATAATTATGAGTGGCGAAAATCACCAAACTCCTTCTGATCTGTTGGCCGCCGAAGCCATACGTAATGAATTCCGTGCAGGTCATCAAGAACACGGTGTGCGTCAGGCTTCGGAAGAAAAATTTCCGTTATTAAAGGAAGTCATGGAAAAAGAAGGCGAGGCCCGTCGGGCCGCGGCCTTGGTGGAATTGCGGCGGTTGGCCGATTTAGTTCGGCCAATGCTCAAGCCGACAAAAATGACTTTTAGCGATTTTTTGGCCGGTGGCAGGCCCTTTGGCGAGGCCGATTATCAATACGACCAGGCACGCGAAGCTTTAGGGGTTACGATTAAAACTTTTCGTGATCAGAAAGTTTTGTCCGCAGAAGAGATTGAAGAAAATTTAAAATAAAAACTAAAACCGCCAGCTCGAAATGCTGGCGGTTTTAGTTTTTCCACAGCCTTTTTGACAAGCAAAAAGATCTCCGGTAAATTAAAAAATAGTTTATGAAATCATTCAATGTAATTCGTTTAGATAATGTGGTGGCAAAAAAATTTTTGCCACTTCTTTCGGTTTTGTCCCGTCTTATCTGCGCGCCAAATGGTTTTTGAGCAAATTTTGTTTGCTAATTAAAAACCGCTTGGCGCTTAGCTCAAGCGGTTTTTTGTTTGTTCTTTATTGGTGTTTGGTTTTCTTCCACAGCAAATGGTTTGCTGTGGAAATCAGTCAAACACCGTTCTCCCGAGGTTCCATATGTGCGACGATACCGCTTTCTTTGCCTCTTTTTTCAATCCAGACTTTTTCTCCAGCCATCATCTCGAGTTGATTCGTCCCGCTCCGATCGCTGCCGAAATCGACGAGCCGGTCATGACCGTTTCGATCGATTCGGTCATCGTAGCGCCGGTCGAAATTTTGGAATTCTGGAATCCTTACCTCGGCTGTTAGTCGTCGTTTCTTCTTTTTCCCCGCCAACTTGCGGGGTCTTTTTATCCACAAAATTGCCGTTTGACAGACACTAATCAATGTTGTACTTTAAGTAAGTAAAGTATGAAAGTTTTGTCACCACAACTCGCGCCAAATAATATCGGCATTATTGTCGAGGTTATTATTATTCCGCGCCAGCCGGTGGTTCGTGTCTTCTAGGTTGCAAAAACCAGAAACAAGACCGCTGGCTTTGGCCGCGGTCTTTTAAGTTGTTCTTTGTAAAAAACAGGCCGATGGCGGTTTGAATAAAAAGTTTTTATCCAAACCACCGTCTGTCTGTCTAAGAGAGATGGTATTCCCCAAACACCCAACGAGGTCCCTTCATGGCTACCTTCGGCGATGATTCTGGTGTCAGCTACGCTTCGACCGACCGTTTTTCCAGTATCCCTTCGTCGCCCGAGTCGTCAGTTCGTTCTTCGCTCGAGCCTCTTCGTGCTTCCGGGTCAGTCGACGACAGTGGTGTCGAGCCGGACAACACTTGTCCGGAAAATCGCGAATTTGTCATGTCTTGCTAATTCGGCAGGACAAAAAATGGTCATCGAAACCGACAAGCACGCCCGGTATCACCCCGGTGTCTCCACAAGTTCGTGGCCCGAGGTCTTGGCTCCTGAGCCGGACGATTTGGACGATGACGAAAGTCAGTCCGAGCCCGTCACAAGCGAGGTTTTTTGGGAATTCGATGTCGATTTCGGCGCGCTCGAACGACGGCGTCGCGTTCAGTATTAGTCTCTTTGTCTCTCTCTTGTCTCCCCGCGTTGAGTCTTTGACTCCGCGGGTTTTTTTATATCATTTTTTATGTGCACAACATCTGCACAACCTTGGGACAACTTTTTTGCCCCAATTCTTGACAAAGAGTATGCTTCGAATGAACGCGCTTGTTCAAACGGTTCTAAAGTCACAAACCAAAACTCTCGTTTTGGGTAGGTGTTTTAGCAAATTGTGGTAGCAAAACTCGACAAGTTTTTGTTATTGTATTGGTTAAAGCAACCCGCGTGGTAATTATAAACCTTTGTCCAGGCGCGCTTAAAAAACCCCGAACTCAGTAAAGAGTTCGGGGTTTTTTTTGTTCTTGATTTTTTGTCTGATTTAATTTATCCTACTCACCATCGGGCTATGGCGCAGTTGGTAGCGCGCTTGCATGGGGTGCAAGAGGCCGTGGGTTCAAGTCCCGCTAGCCCGACCAGTAAAAACAATTCTTAAAGAAATTGTTTTTTTTGTTTGTTGCCAAAAGGTTGGTTTTTCTGGTAAAGTGGTTTTGCTTATGAAACTAATTTTTGCCACTCACAATCCCGGAAAAATTAAAGAAATGCAAGAACTTTTGGCCGGCAGCGGTATTGAGGTTTTGAGTGCTGACGAAGCCGGAGTAAACGAAGATGTTGTCGAAGACGGTCTAACCTTCGAAGAAAACGCCCTCAAAAAAGCTCGCTTCGTCTGCAAGAAAACCGGCGAGTGTGCCGTGGCCGACGATTCTGGAATTTGCATCAACGCCCTGAATGGCGCGCCCGGAGTTTTTACAGCTCGTTGGGCCGGGGAAGGGAACGATCTTATTGATTTTACTTTGAACCAAATAAAAGATATTGTCGAAGAAAATCTTGGCGCTCAATTTCGTTGTTTTGTAGCTTTAGTTAAACCGGACGGTCAAGAATTTTTATTTGAAGGCCGCTCGAACGGTCGTCTTATCAAAGAACGCCGTGGCACGGCTCATCCTAAACTTCCTTACGATCAAATTTTTATCCCCGAAGGCCACATCCAAACTTTTGCCGAAATGTCCCACGAAGAAAAACACGAACTAAGCCATCGCGGTCAAGCCTTCAAAAAATTAAAAGATTTTTTTTAAGAATAAAAAGAGGTTGAGTAGCCGAAGCGGATTTTTCATTCCTTTTCCACCTATTATACCCTCTCAGCCCCTTAAACCTCCTATGCCCTCCACCTACCACATCGTTGGCGGCAAACCGCTAAACGGAACTGTCGAAATTGCTGGTGCTAAAAACGCTTCGTCCAAAATGCTTTTGGCGGCGCTTTTGACTTCCGAGCCAGTAACGGTCGAGAATGTTCCGCGCCACGCCGAGATTCAAATTACGACCGAAATTTTGAACGGTGTTGGTGCTAAAATCAGTTGGCCCGAAGAGCACACGGCTGTTGTTGAGGCTCCGAACATTGTCTCACCCGAAGTTACCGAGCAGTCGCGAAAAAATCGTTTGTCGGTTTTGACTTTGGCGCCGCTTTTGCATCGGGTTGGCGAGGCTTTTGTGCCGGTGGTTGGTGGCGATAAAATTGGGCCACGGCCGGTTAATTTTCATTTGGATGCTTTGAAAAAAATGGGCGCTTTAGTCGAAGAAACTCCGGATGGTTATCGAGCTTCGGTCGAAGGGCGGCTCAAGGGTACTATGATCGAGTTGCCATATCCGTCAGTCGGCGCCACTGAAACAGTTATTTTAGCCGGAGTTTTGGCCGAGGGCCGAACCGTCATCAAAAACGCCGCCATCGAGCCCGAGATTATGGAACTCGTTAAAATGCTTCAAAAAATGGGGGCGATTATTGAAGTCGGAATTGGTCGTCAATTTGAAATTATTGGTGTGGAAAAACTTAATGGTTGCCAAGTTCGGGTTATGCCAGATCGCAACGAAGCGGTTAGTTACGCTTGTATGGCTTTGGGTACGAACGGTGAAATTTTTGTTAAAGGTGCCGTCCATGGTCATCTGATAAATTTTCTAAATGCTGTTCGAAAAATCGGCGGTACTTACGAGGTCAAGGAAGATGGAATTTTGTTTAAGCGCGATAACGGCCTGCACGGTATCGAACTTGAAACCGACACTCACCCTGGTTTTATGACTGATTGGCAACAACCATTTTCTGTTGTCTTAACTCAAGCCAGCGGTACCAGTGTTGTCCATGAAACTGTTTACGAAGAGCGTTTCGGTTATACCGAAGTTTTGAATGCCATGGGCGCCGACATTACTCTTTTTCCAAACTGCCTTGGTGAAATCAGTTGTCGTTTTAAAAGCATGAACTACAAACATTCCGCGGTTATAAAAGGTCCCTCCCAACTCAAAGCCGCTCCAATTGTCGTGCCTGATATCCGTGCCGGCCTAGCCTTTGTCATCGCCGCCCTCGTCGCCGAAGGCGAATCCGTCCTCACCGGCATCGAACACCTCGACCGCGGCTATGAACGCCTCGAAGAAAAACTCCGCGGCCTCGGTGCCAACATCCAACGTGTTGAAACCCAGTCACAATTGTAAGGGCAAAGATTTTTGCCCCACACCCACACACACGTCATACCATCGGCGAAATAGAGACGAGGTTTTGACCCGTCTCTTTTGTTTTTAAGCTTGTTCCGTTTGTTTGGAGTCACAAGCAAGGGCGACTGGTCGGGCGCCCTTGCTTGCCAATCTCCCCAATTTTTACTAAACTCCACCCGGTGTTCTTTCTATCCCACAACTCGAGGTGCCTCGTGCCACAACGCAATCCCTTCGATGGAATTTCTAGAAATCTCGGACTTCCAATCGGTCGTATACCTATCGACTGGTGGAATTTTAGAAGCCAGCCTTTGGTCGGTGGTGGTCTTTTTTGCCGAGTCAACGAAAGGATTATGTATCGTCTCGGTGTCCATTCTGTCCAGGCAGAAGACCGCTTCACCAACCTTCTTTTCCCGCAGTTCATTTGTGAGACCAGCGACGGTGGTACTACTTGGCATCTCGTCCCTCTCCATACTCTGGGTAATTTCGGGGAATTAGCGGCGCTTCGGGCGGTGGTCGTCAGTTGTCGCTTGATTTTTTATCGGAAGCAAGATGGTCGTATCGAGGCTTTTCGCGAGAATGGCCTCCGAACCGGTCTCGAATTTGTCTTTGTTCCGTCCACCTGCACCGCCTTCCTCCTACCTTTTTCCGACCTCGTCCTTCCGACCGGCGCCACCGCCGAGTCGCTCAGGTCGTACTTTGCCGAGGGCTGTGTTCCCGACGAAATCCTCGCCAACCTCGCCCCGATCGGGGTTTCGGCGGTCGTGAGTGCTCCACCGGAGCACTCGGATTACGAGGTCTCGGACGATGGTCGTGTCTACACCTTCCGGTTCACGCCGGGGGTTAGCTCGGTCTTGTTCTGCAGACGCGGAGACACCGAGCGTGTGTCGATCCAATTTCCTCGCGGGTCGGGAAAGTCCTGGATTTGCAGTCCCCGTACCGTCATCGGTGAGATCACGATCACCTCGTCGTTGATTTCGAACGGTGTCTACCAGGTCGTGTTCCGTCTTTCTCGAGCTCCTGTAAAGGTCGAGCCGACAGAAAGTGGTAGCTTCCGTTTCATCTTCTGATCTCGTCTCGTGCGGGGTCTTTTTTTGTTGGAGGGAGGTAGGAGGTAGGGAGGGAGGTAGTTTTTAGAATTGAGTTTTCCAGACTACCTTCCTACCTCCCTCCCAAAACAAAAAACCGCCCGGCCCATTTCAAGCCGAACGATTTAATAACTCAATTACTTAACAACTAAACGATTCAACCATTTAACCACTCAACCACTTACTTAACCGCCTTCTGTTTAGTTTTACGGTTAGCCAACTTGATTTTACGTTTAGTAATTTTAAATGACTGTGGTTTGGTAACCAAAGTTCGCATACAGCTGGTACAGATTTTGACACGCTTGCCATCAACTTTTTTGATTTGCAAGTTAACTTTCTGACGGGATTTTACGGCGTTTTCGCTTTTGCTGCGCAGGTTGATGGACAGCGATCCGCGGCCGCAGGCTTCACACATTTTGGACATATTTTTTTTGAATGGGGGGAATTCGATTTTTGGGGCATTTCCGCCGAAGGCGGATCAGTCTGGGGCTGAAAGTCATCGAGGCCCGGACAAAGTCGATTCCTTTATGATTTCAATGGCGCTAGTTTAGCTTATTCGACTAAAAAAGGCAAGTAGGTTAATATATTTTCAGTTCTATGATCGAGATCGAAGAAAAAAAAGAAAATTTTTGCCGCTTGTGCGGTAGTTATTTTGTTAAACCTTTTAAAGAGCCACTTTGGAAATGTTTGGCCTGTTCTTTTTGTTTTATTCCGGTTAGTAAAGACCGCGAGACCGAGATTTTGCGGCAATATTCTTTAGACCAAGTTTCCACAGCCGCTTATTATAAAAAGACCGTGGAAATAGACAAAAAGAATTTTTATCAAAGATTGAAAACCATCGAAAGATTTATTTGCCCCACAACTCTTGTGGACATCGGTTCTTCTGTCGGAACTTTTTCTGAATTAGCCCAAGAGTTCGGTTGGCAATCATTGGCTTTTGAACCCAACTCAGTGGCCGCCAGCCTGGCTGAACAAAAAGGTCTTAGGATAATAAATGATTTTTTTTCTTTTGAGGCTTGTCAAAAAAATTCTCTAACTTCTTTCGACTGCGCTGTTCTGAATGATGTTTTAGAGCATGTGGTTGATCCAGTTAGTTTGCTTAAAGATGTTGGAAAAATTTTAAATGTTAATGGCTTGGTGGTTATCACTACTCCGAATATTGATTCTTATTTTTGTCGACGTTACCAAATTAAACCGGCAGAACATTTGGTTTATTTTAGTAAAAAAACCTTAAGACAAATTTTGGAAAATAATGGTTTTGAGGTATTATTGTGTCAATCGGTTTCCCGATTTCGTCATGTGGCCGCGGCTGCTAAAAATCCGACGGCGACATTGTCGGTTTTTGATAAAATAATCGGTTTTATAGCCAAAATAAATTTTATCAATTTCTTTTTAGCCTGGGGGTTAAAAATTTTTGTTAAAGACGAAATCTTTATTATCGGTCGAAAAAAATAAAAAATTAAACTTATGTTTTTCTCCTTGCTTTTTTCCGAACCAATAATGGCTGTGGCCTGGATCATCGCGGTTTTTTCAGCCATTACCATTCATGAATTTTCTCACGCCTACATGGCTTATTTGCGTGGCGATTATACCGCCGAGGCCGCTGGTCGGTTAACTTTGAATCCGCTTTCGCATTTGGATCCGATTGGTTTTGTGGCTTTTCTTTTGGTCGGTTATGGTTGGGCCAAACCAGTGCCTTACAATCCTTACAAATTAAAAAATCCCCGTTGGGATGGAATTCTTGTGGCTTTGGCCGGGCCGGGTTCGAACTTGCTTTTGGCGATTGTGGCTTCTTTGTTGATTCGTTTTTTTCTCGGCGCGGAAATTCTCGATTCTTCCAATTTGTTATTGGTCTTTTTGTTCTTGGTAATGTTTTTGAATTTGGCTCTGATGTTTTTTAATCTTATTCCCTTGCCGCCGCTCGACGGTTCAAAAATTTGGCACTCGATTTTTAACACTGTTAAAAATCCCGGCTTGGCACATTTGATTGAGTCGCGCGGGCAAATGGTTTTGTTTGCTTTGATTATTTTGTCTTTTGCCGGAGTGAACATTTTTTTCTTTTTGGATTTTTTGGTACGTACCGCCATTAATTTACTTCTTGGTGGCAATTCTTTTCATTTTTAAACTATGAAAAGAAAGATTTTGCCGACAGTCACAACTTTTTCCTGGAGAAATATCAGTAGTTGGCAAGACAAAGTCGCCGAGATCGATAATCTTGGTTTAAAAGAAGTCGCGTTGTTTTTTACCACCCTGCCTTTTGAAAAACGGCCAGAGCTTTATCGAGCCCTCGAGGCCACCAAACTTGAGGCGATCCCCTTTGTTCATATCAGGTCAGATGTCACGATTGAAGAACTCGACTATTTGTCCGAGCGCTGGCAGGCCGGGTTTTTTAATCATCATGCCCCGTCTTCTTATCCGTTGGAAAACGACATTTCAAAATATTTTTCCAAACTGTATATCGAAAACACCGAAGTTCCGCTTACCGACAAGGAATTGACTGGCAAGGCAGGGATTTGTCTCGACTTTTCTCATCTCGAAGACGCTCGTCTTTCGGCTCCGAAGATTTTTGAACAGTGGCTGAAGGCTTGTTCAAAATATCCTGTTGGTTGTGGACATATTAGTGCCGTTGGTCAAGAGTCTTGGACCAGTAACGATCCAAAGGATTTTCCAAGATATTCTCAGCACGCTTTTAAAGATTTGTCAGAATTCGATTATTTGGCTAATTATCCACTAAGCCTTTTTCCAGAAATCATTGCCATCGAACTTGAAAATTCCCTCGAGGATCAACTAAAAGTTAAGGAATATATTAATAAAATCCTAGAAAATTTAGAGAACAATCTTCCTTCACTCCACAACTACACGACTCCACGACTCAAACACCCCACCCAACTTTCTTGACCTTTTTCCTGCCCCGTGATACCTTTTTGCCATCTAAAACACAATAAATTTCCAATCAACAATCTTTTAATATGGCCACAATCAACCAGTTAATTCGCAAAGGACGCAAGTCCAAAACAACCAAAAGTAAGTCGCCAGCCTTGCAATATTCTTTAGATTCTTTGCATCGTCAGCGTAACGAAATCGCCAAGGGCTGTCCTTACAAGCGTGGTGTTTGTGTTAAAGTCACTACCATGACTCCAAAAAAACCAAACTCAGCTATCCGTAAGATCGCTCGTATCCGTTTGTCTAATGGTATGGAAGTCACGGCTTATATTCCCGGTGAAGGTCATAATCTTCAAGAGCACTCCATTGTTATGATTCGCGGCGGTCGGGTTAAGGATTTGCCTGGTGTTCGTTATCATATTGTTCGTGGTATGTACGATACTCAAGGTGTTTCCGGTCGTAATCGTAGTCGTTCTCTTTACGGTGTTAAAAAACCAAAAGCTAAAAAATAATTAATCATAAAAAATAATATCTTTGGCGGAGTACCCGCACGCGGGGAAGACATCCGGCCAAAGGTTCTAAATTCTATGCGTGGAAAATCTGCGGTAGCCCGGGTTATTGCTCCGGACTCAAAATACGGTAACCCTCAAGTTGCCAAACTCATCAATTATGTAATGGAAAGCGGAAAAAAGACTACGGCTCAGGCAATTGTTTATTCGGCTTTTGATATTATTTCCAAAAAAACCAAAACTGATCCGGTTGAGGTTTTTGAAACTGCTCTCAAAAATACCATGCCTTCGCTTGAGGTTAAATCCAAACGCGTTGGTGGTGCTAATTATCAAATTCCAATGCCAGTCCGTGGCGAACGTCGTTTAGCCTTGTCTTTTCGTTGGCTTCTCGAGGTAGCTCGCGGCAAAAAAGGCCGTCCCATGGCCCAAAAACTCGCCGAAGAACTTATGGCCGCGGCCAAAGGCGAAGGTGATGCTGTCAAAAAGAAACAAGACGTCCAACGTATGGCCGAAGCCAACAAAGCTTTTGCCCATTTTGCAAGATAAATAAGAGGTTGGAAAGGTTGGAAAGGTTGGAAAGGCGGGAAAGGTTGGAAAGGCTTCGGGCTCGTATTAAGCCCAACAAGCCTCTCTCTCCTCTCAAGCCTCTCTCGCCCCTCAAGCCTCTCCCACCTCTCAAGTCATAGACAAATATGCCCCGAGAATATTCTCAAGAAAAAACCCGCAACATCGGTATTATTGCTCATATCGACGCCGGTAAAACTACGGTTTCTGAACGTGTCCTTTACTATACCGGTAAAAAACACAAAATCGGTGAGGTTCACGAAGGTGAAGCCACCATGGACTGGATGGAACAAGAACAAGAACGCGGTATTACCATTACGGCCGCGGCTACGACTTGTTTTTGGAAAGGCCATCGCATTAACTTAATCGACACCCCAGGACACATTGATTTTACCGTTGAGGTAAAACGTTCACTTCGTGTTCTTGATGGTGCTTGCGTTATTTTTGATGGTGTCGCTGGTGTCGAACCGCAATCCGAAACCAACTGGCGTTATGCCGACGATTATAATGTTCCGCGTTTGTGTTTTATCAATAAACTAGATCGTACCGGGGCGGATTTTTATAAAGACGTCGCTTCCATTCACAATCGTTTAACCAAACGCGCTTATCCCATCCAGTTACCAATCGGAATCGAAGATAAATTTGTTGGTATCATCGATCTTTTAACCATGAAGGCCGAAATTTATAAAGATGAAATGGGAAAAGAAATCGAGGAATCAGAAATACCGGCCGACATGCTTGATAAAGCCAAAGAATATCGCGCTAAACTTATCGAAGCAATTGTCGAAAACGAAGAAGATTTGATGAATAAATATTTGGCTGGCGAGGAAATTCCTTTAGAAGATTTAAAACGGGTTTTGCGTAAGGCTTGTATTAATGTACAAATTATTCCCATTCTTTGTGGTAGTGCTTTAAAAAATAAAGGTGTGCAAATGATGCTTGACGCAGTTATTGATTATTTGCCTGCGCCAAGCGATGTGTTGCCGGTTAAAGGTTTTGATCCGGAAGATCCTGGTGTGGTTATCGAACGCGCTCCTAATGACACCGAACCATTTACAGCTTTGGCCTTTAAAATCGCCGCCGATCCTTTTGTTGGTAAGTTGGCTTTCTTTCGTGTGTATTCTGGTTCAATCAAAGCTGGTTCTTATGTTCTTAATACCGTTACTGGCGAAAAAGAACGTATCGGCCGGATTGTTCGTCTGCACGCCAATAGTCGCGAAGATGTAGAAGAGGTTTATGCCGGTGAAATTGCTGCGGCTGTGGGTTTAAAAAGTACTTTTACCGGCCATACCTTGTCCGATCCGGATCAGCCAATTGTTCTTGAAAACATTATTTTTCCAGAGCCGGTTATCTCAATTGCTATTGAACCAAAAACCAAAGTTGATCAAGAAAAGATGGGTATTGCTCTTCAAAAATTGGCCGAAGAAGATCCAACCTTCCGTGTTCGTACAGACGACGAAACTCTCCAAACCATTATTTCCGGTATGGGTGAGCTGCATTTGGACATTATTGTCGAACGCATGAAACGCGAATTCGGCGTTGAGGCTACGGTGGGTACACCACAAGTGGCATACAAAGAAACCATCAAAGGTTCAGCCGAAGCCGAAGGTAAATATGTTCGTCAGTCCGGCGGTCGTGGTCAATATGGTCATTGCTGGCTCAGAATTGAAAAGAACGAAGTCGGCAAGGGTTATGAGTTTTTTGAAGAAATCAAAGGTGGTTCCATTCCTCGTGAATTTATTTCGCCAATCGATAAAGGTGCCCACGAAGCCGCTGATCGCGGTGTTTTGGCCGGTTACCCCCTGATTGACGTTAAAGTTACGGTTTTTGACGGTAGTTATCACGATGTCGACTCTTCCGAAGCTGCATTTAAAATTGCCGGTTCTATGGCTTTCCAAGATGGTTGTAAAAAAGCCGGTTTGGCTTTGCTTGAACCGGTTATGAAAGTCGAAGTTGTTACACCGGAAGATTTTATGGGTACGGTCGTTGGTGATATAAATTCCAAACGTGGACAGATTATGGAAATGACCGATCGCGCCGGTGCCAAAGTTATTGATGCCATGGTGCCATTAGCCGAAATGTTCGGCTACGCCACCAGCCTGCGCTCGCTCACTCAGGGCCGAGCCAGCTACAACATGGAATTCAATCACTACGAAGAAGCCCCACGCAATGTTACCGAAACAATTGTCGCCGCGCGGACTGGGGTTAGACGATAAATAAGATTAAAAAAAAGACCACCTCAACCACGAGTGGTCTTTTTTTGTTATCCACATAAAAAGTTGTAATTTTACAGGGGGGGGTAGAATTAAAAGAAATAGCGTCAGTTCGTTTTTCAGAAGATTATCTATAAAAAAAGATCGTTTCACAAAACTGTCTTTTAAGGTCGTTACCAAAATTTTGTAAAACAGTTAAATAGAAATTTTAGTGGTCTTTTGGTTTTTTGAATTTTAGTGTACTCTTTTAATTGATGTCTATTTTATGTCTAATATTATTGAAATAAAAGAAAAAATTAATCATCTTCAAAAAAGGTTGAAAGAATTAACCGGCAGATTTAAGTCTGTAAAAAAAGAGATTGTCCAAATTCGGGGCAAGGTGTCGGCAATTCAGGACGAAGAAAAGGTTTTTGAATTAAAACAAAAAATTGATTCATTGTAATTATATGTCAGAGAGAGAAAAACCAAATAATCAACCAGAGGAAATAGAGATAAAAACGTATGACGAACTTGATGTACGAAACAGAGAGTTGAGTGAATTAGAGCGGCAAGCTGAGGTGTTGCAACAGGAGATTAATTTGCGACAGGGCGAGATGTCTGAAAAAGAGACCGAACTGACTGAGTTACATGGAAAAATTGAACAAATGTTGGGAGAGATCAAGAGAAATAAAGAACAGCATTACGGAGTCCTTATTGAAAAACCTACAAAAGAAGGATATGAAAAGTGGAAAGACGACAGAGCCAATGCTCATAGCAGAGATATCGCTAATCTTGCCTTCGGAGACAGTGGTTATTTGAGAAGCCTGGGCATTGAAGCACATGACAGATTTTTAAAAGGAATTGAAGAGAAATATCACGATGGCAATCTTTCTTTTGAAGAATGGTCAAAAGAAATGACTGATAAAGAGAATCAAATCTTACGCGATAATCAAAAAAAAGCGGAAAGAGACATTGGCAGACACGAGATTACTCTTTCCGAGTTACAAAGTCGCGTCGAAAGTGCTGGTGCAAAATTGAAAGAGTTGCAAGTCTCTTTGGTTGAACTTCAGGAGAACATGAGCAGATATCAGGCCGAAATAACTCCAATTAAAAGAGCCAAAGCTGATTTTTATAAAAAGAAAGACGCCGAACAAGTTGCTAAAGAGGCCGCTGATAAACAAACAGCAAAAGCCGTCCAGGACTTTTTGACTTTAAGAAAGGCTAATCCTGGTAGCGCCGAGGCCGAGCGATATAGTACCGTAAGGGCGGAAATACATAGTTTTTTGTTTAAAGCCGAAAATAGGCGAGAAACCGGAGAAGGGGTTCCTGCCCCGGAGAACTTAAAAATTTTAGAAGCGGTCAGCGATCGAGGGGAGCTGCATCACGGATTTTCGGAAAGCTTGCGTCAAGAATTGACGCAGAAAGGCGTGTCAGCCGGAGAAGGTGGTAAAATACGAAAAGTAGATAATTCTTCCGCGGCCTTTGATCAAATAAAAAATTTTGTCGATTCCGGAGAAAAATTAGATGTTATTTTGCTTGATGATGAATTTTTTGAAATGGAGAGCGACGCCGACAATGGTGCTTGGGAATCGGTCGAAGCCTCTCAAAGGTTCGTCGAACAATTCGGTGAATTATTTCTCAGACTTTTGGTTGAAAAAGCTTTAGGTTTATCAAATAAATTTGACGCCATCCAAAACACGAAGATTGTAGTTTTGAATGCTTCTGGCGAGAGACGGAGTTTCGCTATGAATAATCCGGCGTTAAAAGACCTGGCTCACGCCAGCGGAAGTATCGTCGCCGGAGAGGTTGTGTGTTCGAGAGATTTAAGTTCTCGTCCGTTATCGAAAACCGTTGACAGTATAAAAGATTTTTTGGTTAAAAGATCTTTAGTAAGATCCCCGGAGCAACCTGGTATGAAGGCAGAAAAGCCGATAAAGGAACGAAGGGGCAGAACACTAGAAGACTTCACGGAGGAAGAACTTTTAAAGAGAGCGGGGTCCAAAAAAGAAGAACTGAAAGCATACGAAACCGCTATCGCAAAAGAGGCAGCAAAAAAACAACCAACTTCTTTTTTGCTGGCTTGGGAAGAGTCCGCAGAAAAATTGCGTCAGGAGTTGCGAAAAACTGAGGAAGAGATACAGAGGAGAAAAGGTGGTAAGGAAGGGGTGGATAATTCATGAGGCGTGAGAATCCTAACGAAACGTTACCGAAACAATTGTCGCCGCGCGGACTGGGGTTAGACGATAAACCGTCATTCCGATCCAGAGAGGAATCTCGCATCGTAGTTTTAATTAAAAAAAGACCGCCTCAACCACGAGTGGTCTTTTTTGTTATCCACATAAAAAGTTGTAATTTTACAGGGGGGGGGTAAGCTGAATTTAGAAAGATTTTTATTTTTTAACAAAAAAATATATGAGAAGAAATGAAGGTGGCGGCCCTTCCGGCCAAGATAATGATCAAAAGAAAGTACAAGAGGAAGTCGATTTACAAGAAAAACGAAGGAAAGCACTTGATCCTGAGACATTTTTAGAGCGTTTTAAGACGAAGATAGAAACAGAAAAAGAAGAAAAAAACGAGGATACTTGGCAGAATTGGACGGCTTTTGAGGAAGATGGTTTGATGGTTGCTATAAGAAGAGAAGCCCTTCCTTTTTTTGAGAGGGCTTATGAAGTTATCATCCCAGGATTTAAAGAGAGAGGACAATTAATGGATCCGATAGTCTTTGGTCCTTATTGTAGTTATAAAGGTGAAAGACTAAACAAAGATATGGAGAAAAATGATGTTTTTGCTACAGAGGTTGTGGGTTTTCTTGTGAAAACTGCAAAAGAAATAAAACCAGAGTCTTTGACGGATGAATCCTCTGAAACAGAACTTAGAAGCAGACAGGAACAACTATTAGCAGAGTTAGAAGGCTTTATAATAAGAAGGGAGAAGGAAATCCGAGAGAGGGAAATCCGAGGGTTATAAATCAAAAAAAAGACTGCTTTTCAAGGCGGTCTTTTTAGTTATCCACATAAAAAGTTGTAATTTTACAGGGGGGGTAAACTAAAAAAAAGTAATTTATGAAATCACAAGAAACATTTGATAACAATCGTGAGCAATTAGTTTTCGAAGAAATTTTAAAGGATCCGCAAAGAGGAGATGTATTTTATGATTCAAGAAATAAGAAATATTATGTTGTCCTCGGAAGACGGCCGAACGAAGTGCTTTTTGTTTCGACCCAAACATTAAATAAAAATTTTAATGAAATGAACCCAATACAATACAAACTTACGACTGAAGGGTTTTGTACATCCTTTCAAGACAAAAAAATATTAAATCCTAGGCGTGGCGCGTTGAGGGAAGCGAGGTTATTTATAAGTGACCAAAATGCCACTTCTTACGATAGCGGATCGGAGATTTATTAAAAATAGTTTTTAAAAAGGTAATTTATGAGAGAGAGTAATATAGAAGTATCAGAAATTCTAATAAACGATCTTTGTTTACAATTAACAAACTTTAATAAGGAGACCGAGTTTGTGTCTCCGGAAGAATTTGGAAAAGCTGAGACGAAAATAATTCAGACAATAGAAAGCGTCGCACAGATGACCGGTGTCTCTTTGGTCGAAATCGCAAAAAAGCTTTTTAAATCGGAACAAAATTTTTCTGATAAAGAAATGTGGTATTTGTCAGAAACAATAACAAAAGCCGGAATAGGCAATTTGGATAATGTCGGAACGGTTTTAGTCTTTATAATAAAAGCTCTCGGTGGAAATCTTGTTGATGAGAAATTTGTTAAAGAGACGGCTTTTAGGTTTTGTCGAGCCTTTAATTATCGTGGTGGCGGTAGCGGAACTGGGGGTCATATTATTCGAGCGGCCGAAACATTGTACGGTTTTTCGCCGGAATCTTTAGAAAAAGAATTTAAGGGTTTAAAGAAATAAATTAAGACCACCTCAACCACGAGTGGTCTTTTTTGTTATCCACATAAAAAGTTGAAATTTTACAGGGGGGGGGTGGTATATTGGAATAAATTAAAAACTTTTAACTAATTTCTATGGGAATTGGACGTCGTGAAGAAAAACCCTTTACACCAGAAAGATTTAAACATCCCGATCCAGATAACAAAGGAATTCCTGACGCCGAGTTTTCTCGTCGAGAGAAAGCGGCACAAGGCTTTGAAAAACGTGTTCTTGCAGTTGATCCGAAGGCTTTTGAAAAAGAACAAGCCGAAAAAAGACGAGGACAAGAACGGGACATGGAAATACGAATAAGATCACAAAAACCACTCAGTGAATTTCTGAAAGGTCTATTAGACAAGGAAGATGAAAAAGGCAAGATGGATGAGGCAATGGATGCTGTGGGGGAAGAATTTTTTGGTATCCACGATCAAACAACAATAGCCGAACTTAAATCTATAGTAGAACAACGTTTGTTAAGGTTAGAAGCGGAGAAAAAAAGTAATAGTCAAAGATTGTATGAAAAGCTACCAGATTTTGATTATTCTAAAGAAAGAGAAGCCGATTACGAAGAAAGGAAAGAACTTGCAAAAGAACGAACAACAAAAGAAGAATCCAGAGAAGAAGATGTTAGAAACATTGACAGAATTTTGAGCAATGGGATAGTGGCAACAGAAAGTGCGCGATTTTTGTTGAGTACAGTGTTGGATGCGGACAAATCGATTAAAGATTGTAAAGCAGAACTTGATAAAAGTATCGAACTTAGACAGTTTTACCAAGAAAAACGCGCAGAGGAAATACAAGAAGCCGCTTCGAAAGCAAAAAAAAATGCCGTGTGAACAAAAGACCGCCCAAAATCCGGCGGTTTTTTGTTATCCACATAAAAAGTTGAAATTTTACGGGGGGGGGTAAACTAAGAATGAATTAATTAATCAATTAAAAATTTATGTCGCCAGAAACACAAGGGCTTTTTAATGAAACAAGCCAAAAAGATGCAGAGTCTATATTTGAGGAACTTTCCGGTGTAAGAACAGCAGTAGATCTTTTGGAAATTTTTAAACAACCTGGTAGGTTTGATCGTTTGACGAATAAGGAAATACCAGAGCAGAACATTTCAGATATAGTTAATTCAATTTCCGGTCTTGAAGAATTAAAAACTTTTTTGCTTGCAATAAAAAAACGGAGCGGAAGTTTTTTCCCAAACGTGCTTGGTGGTGAAAAATTTTTGACCATAATTACAGAAAGAATTAAACAGTTGTCACTTGAAGCCATTTCAACCCTTATTTCCGTTGAAGATTTAAAAGGAACAAAAGTCTATAAAAGTTTTTTCTCAGATTTTTGTGTTGGTTACGGGTATGATCGTGATACAGGAAGAACTTTTGAAACTTTTAACCTTAGAAAAATTATTGGTCAGAAAAATTTTACGGAGTTATATGTAGAAATACATAACAAGTGGAGGGAACTTTTGTTGCCTTTGGCGGAAGAAGCGAAATCAGTAGATGAATTTAAAAAAGTTTTAGCGCGTTGTGAACCAAGCCAAAGAACTGATCTTTATCCGGCATTAGTAACGATTCGAAAAAAATGGTCCGATCTGATAGATGAGAAGATCCAAACAGCAAAATCTCTTGAGGATTTTAAAGATATTCTTAAAGACGCTCCAAATGTTGAAACTAATGGATATCAGTATTGGGGTTGGACATCCGGTCACCATGCCACCAAAGAACAACATAAAATTTTTAAATCTTGGCAAGAAATTTTTAAAATAAAATTCGGAGAATCTAAGACTACCACAGAACGATTGGCGGTCTTAAAATTCGTACCACCTGGACATTATAGAGATTTCGGCGACTCATCATACGGATTGGTATATGCAGAAAATGGCAGATTGCGGCTTTCTGCTTTGGACGAAGCTTTAGAAAAAGCAGGCTCAGACGAGGAAAGGCAACAAATAAAAGATCTTATTGGAGATCAATATAAATAAAGGCGGTAAGTCTTTTCCAGAAAATAACTTATTTGGTCTTTATGATGAAAGTTCTTGGTGGAAATCTTGAAGATAAAGATTTTATTAAAAAGACGACTTTTATATTCTGTCGAGCTTTTAATTATCGAGGTGGTGGCAGTGGAACAGGAGGTCATATTATTCGGGCGGCTGAAACATTACTCGGTTTCCCGTTTGGGTCTTTGGAAGAAGAATTTAAAAAACTGTAATCAAATCATGTTTTTGCAAAAAACTGCCTCTCAAGGCGGTTTTTTAAGTCCGTCCTCCAAAATTTGACCAACCCGAGTCCTGCTTGACACCAAATCCCAAATCTAGCAAAATGGGCTTAATATGGATTATCAATTCCAGCGTCTTTTAGACCTTGTCCGCCGTACTGGCGATCGTTTGGTCGTTACCGACCCTAATGGAGAGGACACTTATGTCCTCATGGGTCTTGATGCTTACGAGAAAATTGCTGATCGCACGGCTTCGCCAACAGATAGTCCGTGGTTAGATAGTGATCTTGATGACGAAGAAGACGAATATTTGGACGATTGTTGCGATTTCGAAAGCTGTAATGGTGATTGTCAGTCTTGTTTTGAAAAAGACGAGGATTTTGACGGCAAAAACTGGACTTTTCCTAACGAGGTTTTAAACGATTCGACCAACGATTTTTCTGCACCAGAAAAAACAGAAGTTTTTGAGCCGGTTAATGATTCTTCCGCAGCCAAAAATATTTGGTCAGCTATGCCCGAGGCCGGAAGTTCTTCGGAAACCTGGGATGTGAATAATTTTAGCGACGTAGAGCAGAAAATAGTCGAGGAAAAGTTTGCGGTTGAAACCGAAACGACTATTCAAGAACCAACAATTACGCCAATTCAAGAAGAAAACGAATCTCAAAAAATATCTGAGGTTAGCCAAGAAAGTTCAGAAAAATCCGTAGATAAGTCTAGCGAAGATTTGGGCGAAGAACAGTTCTATTTAGAGCCAATTGAATAAGGTTTTTAAAAAGTCCTCCTGTGGAAAGGTTTACCCCTTGCAATTTTTATGGGCTTTTGCTAAACTAATGCCGCTATTAAAAATTAAGAAAAAACTTTTTATTTCGCGGTTTTTCTTGGTTTAAATGGTCCGAACCTCGAGATCGGATCAACTACAACCAGAGCCGCTAAACTTAGCCGAATATATGGCAGAATTTCAACGCACAAAACCGCACGTTAACGTTGGTACTATTGGCCACGTTGACCACGGCAAAACCACATTGACCGCTGCTATCTTGGCAGTTCTCAGTGGTAAGGGCTTGGCCGCCCAAAACAAAGGTGTCGCCGATCTAGACAAGGCACCTGAATCCAAAGCTCGTGGTATTACCATTTCTACCGCGCATTGTGAGTATGAGTCTGAAAAACGACACTATGCTCACGTTGACTGTCCAGGACACGCCGACTACATCAAAAACATGATTACTGGTGCGGCCCAAATGGACGGCGCAATTCTTGTGGTTTCTGCTGCCGACGGTCCAATGCCACAAACCCGTGAACACATTCTTCTTGCTCGCCAAGTTGGTGTACCTTCGGTTGTTGTTTTCATGAACAAAGTCGATATGGTTGATGATCCAGAACTTCTCGACTTGGTCGAAGAAGAAATTCGCGATCTTTTAAAGAAGTATGAATTCCCGGGCGATACCACCCCAATTATCCGTGGTTCTGCCTTAAAAGCTCTAGAAAAACCCACTGACGAGGCTGCTATAAAACCAATCATGGATTTAATCGATGCTTTGGACACCTTTGTTCCAGAACCGGTTCGTGAAATCGACAAACCGTTCCTTATGGCTGTCGAAGACGTCTTCTCAATTGAAGGTCGTGGAACCGTGGCTACTGGTCGTATTGAACGTGGAGAAATTCATATTAACGAAGATGTCGAAATTATTGGTTTGAGACCAGAAACTTCAAAAACTGTTGTTACCGGTATCGAAATGTTTAACAAGTCTTTGCAAGAAGGTCGGGCTGGCGATAACGCCGGTTTGCTGCTTCGTGGTGTTAAAAAAGAAGACATCGAGCGTGGTATGGTTTTAGCCAAACCTGGTTCGGTTACTCCTCACACCGAGTTTGAAGCGCAAATCTATGCCTTGTCTAAAGAAGAAGGTGGCCGTCACAAGCCTTTCTTCAATGGCTACAAGCCACAGTTCTACATTCGTACCACCGATGTCACTGGCGAACTCGTACTTCCAGAAGGTACCGAAATGATCATGCCTGGTGACACTATTACTTTAACTGTCAAGCTTATTCAACCAGTCGCCCTCGAACAAAATCAACGCTTTGCCATCCGTGAAGGCGGTAAAACTGTCGGTGCTGGTGCGGTAACCAAAATTATCAAATAACAAAATTTTGTCCGGTCCGTTCGAGTCCGTAGAGACGCCCTGGTTGGGCGTTTCTACGGACGAATTACGGACAGGACATCTCGTGATCTTTTTTAAACTCTGTGTCTAATGCTATCGAGAAAACTGAAGAAGTCCGTCAACGGATCCGTATCAAGATTCGTGCCTATGATCACAAGATTATAGACCAGGCGGCTCAAACCATTATGCGAACTGCCGAGCGCACCGGGGCTCGAGTTTTGGGACCAATCCCACTTCCTACAGAAAAAAGGAAGTACACGGTCAACCGCTCGACTTTTGTCTACAAAGATGCTCGCGAGCAGTACGAAATGCGCGTTCACAAACGCTTGATTGATATTCTCGATCCCAGCGAACGCACCATGGATTCCATGATGAGCTTGAATCTTCCGGCTGGCGTAGACATCGAGGTAAAAATGTAATAAAGATCACAATTGATTTAAGTAACGGGGAAGAAAGTTCGTGAGAATTTCAAAAATCACTGACCACGAAAACCTTCCTGTAGCTTACAAGAGTCAAAATAAGCGAGGCCAAACCTTTTAATACTTTAAGATACAACGCGCCTTTGTTAGTTGAAGGCTAGAAGTTGCAAGCGAAATTACACGCCATTTTATTTGTGTGAAAAATACATCGCTTTTAACTTCTGGCTTTTAAGTTAGATGCCGGAAAAGTATGAAATTCATTATTGGAAGAAAAATTGAGATGACCCAACATTTCCGTGACGATGGTACTGTTGTACCCGTCACCTTGGTTAAGGCTGCGCCTTGCGTGGTTACCCAGGTTAGAAACACGGAAAAAGATGGTTATGTCGCCGTTCAGATTGGTAGCGACGAAGCCAAGGGTTTAAATAAACCCGAGGCCGGACATTTAAAGGACCTACCTTTATTTTCCACGCTTCGCGAATTTCGTGTTGACTCCACCGATTTAAACCGCGGCGATAAAATCGAGGTTTCGATTTTTGAACCGGGCGATAAAATTGACGTGGTCGGAACCTCAAAAGGTAAAGGCTTTCAAGGTGTGGTCAGACGCCATGGTTTTCACGGTTCGCCGGCTTCGCATGGCCACAAAGACCAGTTGCGTATGCCTGGTTCTATTGCTTCACGTCGCCAAGGCCCGGTTGCTAAAGGTAAAAAAATGCCTGGGCATATGGGTGATGATCGCGTTACTGTTAAAAATCTAGAAATTGTTTCGGTTGATCCGGAAAAGAATATTTTGGCTGTTAAAGGTGCGGTTCCCGGAGCTCGCGGAACTTTGATTCTTATTCAAGCCCGTGAAGGCAAATTGATATGGTAAAAGTAAAGTTGTACAACCAGGAAGGTTTGGCTGTTGGAGAGTTGGAACTTAACTCTACACTTTTTGGAGTTAAAATCGACCCAGCTTTTATTCATCGTGCCGTGGTGGCCTACGAGGCCAATACCAGACAAGTTTTAGCCCACACCAAAGGCCGGGGTGAGGTTCGTGGCGGTGGTAGAAAACCTTGGAAACAAAAAGGTACTGGTCAGGCTCGTCACGGTTCCAGGCGTTCACCAATTTGGGTCGGTGGCGGTATTACTTTTGGCCCAACCAATGAACGTAATTTTTGTTTAAAAATCAACCGTGTTGAACGCCGTAAGGCTTTGGCCATGACTTTGTCCGACAAAGTTGCCAACGGAAAATTATTGGTTATAGACTCCTTGGTTTTGCCAGAAGCAAAAACCAAAGTCGCTTCAGCCATGTTGAAAAAATTACCGCTCGGCAGAAAAACTTTAGTGGTTATTGAATCAGAAAATAAATTAACTCCAAAAGCCGTGCGAAATATCGTTGGTATTAATCCTGTCTCGGCCAAGAGTTTAAATCTGCTCGATGTTTTAAATAACGATACAGTTGTCGTTTCAAAAGCCGCTATCGAGATTTTGGAAAAGACTTATACCAAATAAATGATATGGGATTTTTAGATCGCTTCAAGAATCAAAAAGAACAAGAATTGGAAGGCCAGGCCGTTCCGGTTATTGAAACTGCCGAAAAAAAAGCCGCAAAGTCCAAAACTAAAATTGAAAAAAAATCTGTTGAGTCGGCTGATAAAAAAGACAAACCCGCGACTAAGGCTTCCAAAAAAATCATTCCCGACGTTTTGTCCAGAATTTTGTTTCACCCTTTGGTCACCGAAAAGTCAGCTGTTTTAGCTTCTTCTGGTCAGTATATTTTCGAAGTTAATCCAAAAGCTAATCGTTTACAGGTGGCCGAAGCTGTTGAGGCAGTCTATGGAGTCAAACCAGTCAAGGTGAAAATTCAAAATGTTCGTCGCGAACCAGTTCGTTTTGGTCGTTTTCACGGCAAACAAAAATTAAGAAAGAAAGCCATTGTTTGTTTACCAAAAGGTAAAACTATTAATGTCCACGAAGGCGTGTAGATGAATCGCTATGCCTATTAAAAAATACAGACCAATATCAAATAGTTGTCGCATTTCCAGCGTGCAGACTTTTAAAGATATCACTAAAACCAAACCAGAAAAATCTTTGGTGGTGTTTAGAAAACAAAAATCCGGCCGTTCCTGTGGTAAAATAACCGTTCGTCATCGTGGTGGTGGTGCCAGACGCTGTACACGTATTGTCGACAGTTTGCGCGAAAGATTTGATATTCCAGCGAAGATTGTTGCGGTTGAGTATGATCCAAATCGTGGCGCTCGCCTTCTGCTTATTCAGTATATCGACGGCGAAAAACGTTATATCCTTGCTCCACAAGGTGTCGAAGTAGGAGATATGGTAGTTTCGACTCGAGGTAAGGGTGAAATCAAAAACGGTAATCGCATGCCTTTGGAAAATATCCCGGTTGGTGTTAATGTTCACGATGTTGAAATGCAACCAGGGAAGGGTGGTCAATTGGTCCGCGGGGCCGGCACCACTGCTCAGCTTATGGCCATCGAGGGCGATTATGCCACCTTGAAATTACCTTCAGGCGAAGTCAGAATGATTCTTAAGGTTTGTGAAGCCACAGTTGGATCTGTTTCAAATCCTGATTATGGTTTGGTCCGTTGGGGTAAGGCCGGACGTACTCGCCATCGCGGTATCCGACCAACCGTTCGCGGTAAAGCCATGAATCCGGTCGATCACCCACACGGTGGTGGTGAAGGACGTAGTCCTATTGGTTTAAAACATCCAAAAACCCCACAAGGTAAACCGGCCTTGGGTGTTAAGACTCGTCGTAAAAAGACTTCAGACAAATTAATTATAAAACGTCGGCCAAAAGGTTTGTTTGTTGGAACCTCTTCGTAATAATCATTAGTAGTTTATGTCTCGTAGTTCAAAAAAAGGACCATATATCGACGCCAAGCTTTTGGCTAAAGTTCAAAAGCTCGGTCCAGGCAGCCGTACGGTTATTAAAACCTGGGCTCGTTCTTCTACTATTACTCCAGAAATGGTTGGTTTAACTATTGCTGTTCATAATGGTAAGGATCATATTCCGGTTCGGATTGTCGAAGAAATGGTTGGTCATAAACTCGGAGAGTTTTCACCTACTCGTAAGTTTGTCCGTCACGGTGGTAAGATTCAAAAAGCCGAACAAAGTGCGGCGGCTACACCTTCCACTCCAGCCCCAGCGGCTAAGAAGTAATTTTTATGGATATTACAGCTAAAGCAAGATTTATCCGAATGTCACCTCGCAAGGTGCGTTTAGCGGTTGATGTCATCCGTGGTCTTGGAGTTGCCGAAGCCGAAACACGACTTTCGGTTATGAAACAGTTATCAGCCGAACCGGTCAAAAAACTTCTGAAATCAGCGGTGGCCAACGCCGAACATAATTTTAAACTTTCTTCCGAGGCTTTGTATGTAAAAACCATTACGGCTGATGGTGGTCCGGTGGCTAAACGTTGGACACCAAAAGCTTTTGGTCGGGCGACACCAATTCGTCATCGCACCACGCATATTTCTTTGACTTTGTCTGAGAGGGAAGTAAAGGAAGAGGTTGCCGATAAAAAAACAACTAAGAAAAAAACTTCGTCAGCAAAAAAGTCCGCGGCCAAACAAGTTTCCACAGCCGCCGTTTCTAAGGACGAGGGTTCAAAGCAGTAAGACTAATTTATGGGTCATAAAGTTCATCCAAAAGCCTTCCGACTGTCCACTATTCGTACTTGGGATGCAGTTTGGTTTGCCCGAGAAGACAACTACAGGGATTTTTTACGTGAAGATGTAAAGATTCGTGATTTTTTGCGTAAAGAACTACGCGAAGCCTTGGTTGATAGAGTGGAAATTGAACGTACTCGCCAGCAGGTAAATGTGGTTATTTTTTCAGCCAAGCCAGGGTTTATTATCGGTCGGGCCGGAGCCGGTGTCGAGGATCTAAAAAATAAAATTTTAAAGAAATTTTATCGTGGTCGTCGCGTGGCTCTTTCGGTTAATGTTAAAGAAGTTGCCCGCCCATCCCTTTCAGCTCAAATTGTTGGTCAACAGATTGCTGCAGATATCGAAAAACGTTTTCCTTTCCGTCGAGCCATGAAGCAGTCGGTGGAGCGAGTCCTTAAGGCCAGGGCCGAGGGTGTTAAAATTACTCTTGGTGGTCGTCTCAATGGCGCAGAAATTGCTCGAGTCGAGACTTTGGCCCATGGAAAGGTTCCACTTCATAACCTGCGCGCCGATATCGACTTTGCTTGCGTTACGGCCAGAACTATTTATGGCGCCATTGGTATTAAGGTTTGGATAAACCGAGGTGAGATTTTTTCCGCCCCGGGTGGAGAAAAGATCGGTTCTGAAACCAAGATTGAAGAATAAAAAAGTATGTTGATTCCGAAGAAAGTAAAACATCGAAAATGGCACAAAGGCCGAGCTCGCGGCAAGCGTTTGGCTACCCGCAAGAATTCTTTGGCTTTTGGTTCTTATGGACTTAAAGCTATGGAAGAAGGTTGGGTAACTTCCCGACAAATCGAAGCCGCTCGCCGAGCCATGACTCGTTCCATTAAACGTGGTGGTAAGATTTGGATTAGAATTTTTCCCGACCACCCAATAACCAGCAAAGGCGCGGAGATGCCAATGGGTAAGGGTAAAGGCGCGGTCGACCACTATGTAGCCGTAGTCCGAGCCGGAACTGTAATGTTTGAAATGGACGGTGTTGACCAAAAGGTAGCCACGGAGGCTATGCGTTTAGCCGCTCATAAACTTCCGGTTAAGAATAAATTCATCTTTGATGAAGGAATCTAAAATATGGACGAGAAAGAAATTAAAAACGCTTCCCTCGAAGCTTTAAAAAAAATGTTGGCCGAAGCCGAGAGTGAATTACGTTCAATGTATTCTGCTCTTTCGGTTCATCAGCTTTCGCAGGTTCGAAAAGTTCGAGAAGTAAAAAAGCGGATTGCCAGAATTAAAACCTTTCTTCGTCAAAAGACAACGGTTTAATAAATTTTATGTCAAACCAAACAAGTAAAACCCAGCGTAATCTTCGTGGTCTAGTAGTCTCAGATAAAATGACTAAGACTATTGTGGTACGCGTTGATCGCACCGTTTTGCACCAGAAATATCAGAAGCGCTACATCTCCAGCCGTCGTTATAAAGTGCATGACGAGAAAATGGAAGCTAAGGTTGGCGATTCTGTTGAGTTTGTCGAATGTCGTCCGCTTTCTCGCGACAAGCGCTGGCGTTTGGTTAAGGTTTTGAAAAAAGCCGCTTAATTTTAGTAAAATCTATGGTTCAGCTTCGCAGCATGTTAAACGTAGCCGATAACTCTGGTGCTAAAAAACTCCAGATGTTTAGGGTTGAGGGTGGTTATCAAAAACGCTACGCACGTCTTGGTGATGTTGTTACAGCTTCGGTTAAAGTCGCTGTCCCGCACGCCGCGGTTAAAAAAAGCGATGTTGTGCACGCCGTAATTGTCCGAACTCGTAAAGAGTCTCGACGCCCGGACGGCACTTATATTCGTTTTGACGAAAACGCCGCCGTGATCATCGACCCTAAAAGTAAAGACCCAAAAGGTTCTCGTATTTTTGGGCCGGTAGCTCGTGAATTGCGTGCCAAGGGTTTTAATAAAATTGTTTCTTTGGCCCCCGAGGTGCTTTAAATTATATGAAGATTAAGACAGGCGACATGGTCCGTGTTCTTGCGGGCAAAGATAAAGGCAAACAAGGAAAGGTCCTTCAGGTTTTTCCTAAACTTGAACGAGTTGTGGTTGAGGGCCTAAACCTTTGTGTCCGCCATTTAAGAAGCCGACGTCGTGGCGACGCTGGACAAAAAATTACTTTTCCGGCACCACTTCAGGTTTCCAATTTGCAGTTAATTTCCCCAAAGAGCGGTACTGGTGGTCGAATTGGTAAAAAAATAATTGAAAAGGACGGAAAAAAAACTACGGTGCGAGTCATTCGTCGCCGCGGAACTTCCGAAGATATTGAATAATTATGTCGTTGCAAACTTATTACAAAGAGAGCGTGGCCCCCAAACTAGCCGAACAACTTGGGGTCAAAAATGCTTTGGCTGTGCCGAAAGTCACCAAGGTCACTCTTAATATTGGCTTGGGTCAAGGTATTAAAGAAGCTAAATTTTTAGAAACCGCCGAAGACACTTTGCGTCGAATTACCGGTCAAGCGCCAGTTAAATGCAAGGCCCGGGTTTCTATCTCTAACTTTAAAATCAGAAAAGGCATGGTGGTGGGAACTAAAGTAACTCTTCGTGGTAAACAAATGTGGGATTTCTTAGATAAGTTAGTAAATATTACCTTGCCACGTGTTCGTGACTTCCGGGGTATTTCACCAAAAGCTTTTGATGAAAAAGGTAATTATTCTCTTGGTTTTCGTGAACACATGTCTTTTCCAGAAATTCGTCCGGATGAAATTGAAGTAGTTCATGGTTTACAAGTAACAATCACTACCACGGCCAAGAATAAAGAACAAGGCAAGGCTTTGTTGGAGGCTCTCGGATTTCCTTTTAAGAAAATCGACAAACAAAAGTAAGTATTATGGCAACCGAAAATCAACGCGCCAAATCGCGCAATAAGCCAAAATTTTCCACTCGTCATGTCAATCGTTGTTGGCGTTGCGGCCGTAATCACGGCTATATGCGCGATTTCGATTTATGTCGAATTTGCTTTCGTGAGCTTGCTAATAATGGCGAGATCCCGGGTATTAAAAAAGCGAGTTGGTAAAGTTTTTAGGATAATATTATGTTGACTGATCCCATTTCTGACATGTTAACTCGAATTCGTAACGCTCAGGCGGTACGAAAGACCGAGCTAAACATTCCTTTTTCTAAGCTAAAGTTTAGTCTTGGCAAGATTTTAGAGCAAGAAGGCTTTGTAGAAAAAGTAGAACAAACCACCGAGGTCGAACGACCGGTTATTCGAGTTGTCTTGAAGTATAGCCGACGTGAGCCAGCCATTCGTTTAATTAAACGAATTTCCAAGCCAGGACGTCGAGTTTATGTTAAAACCGATGGTTTGCCGTGGGTTTTGTCTGGTCTTGGCATCGCCATAATTTCAACTTCTAACGGTTTGATGACTAACAAAGAAGCCCGCGCCAGAAAACTTGGCGGTGAAGTGCTTTGTGAAGTAGCTTAATTTTATGTCTCGTATTGGATTAAAACCGATTAATGTCCCGTCTGGAGTCGAAGTAATAATCGAAGGCCAGAAGGTTACAGTAAAAGGCTCAAAAGGAATTCTCTCCATGGTTTTCCCAGATTGTGTTCGGTTAAATCGTGAGGCAGACGAAATCAGGGTTGTTGTTGACAAGCCGGAAGTTAAACAAGAAAGATCTTTGTGGGGTACCTTTCGCGCCCATTTACAAAACATGATTCAAGGTGTTTCCGAAGGTTTTTCCAGATCGCTAGAAGTTAATGGTGTTGGTTATCGAGCTAATGTTTCTGGTAACATTTTAACTCTTGAGGTCGGTTATTCTCATGATGTTAATTTTAAGTTACCGGAAGGTATTGCGGCTAAGGTTGAGAAAAGTATTGTTACCATAAGTGGTATTGATAAGCAGATAGTTGGTGAAACCGCCGCTCAGATTCGTCGAATCCGTAAACCCGAACCTTATAAAGGTACTGGTATTAAATATACCGATGAAACCGTTCGTCGCAAGGCCGGTAAGGCTGGTAAGGCGGGCACCGCTTAATTAGAAAAGTATGAAGGTAAAGAATCTTATTGAAAGAAAACGTCATTTAGCCGAGCTTCGGGCTCGACGGGTGCGTGCTCGGGTGCAAGGAACTGAAAAAATTCCTCGTCTTTCTGTTAAGCGCAGTTTAAAACATGTTTATGCTCAGTTGATTGATGACGCCGCCGGCAAAACTTTGGCTGCAGCTTCGGATTTTGATATTAAAGAAAAATTTTCTGGTCTTGATTTGGCTAAAGAGGTGGGTAAAATTTTAGCCACCAGAGCCAAAGAGAAGGGAATTGAAACCGTGGTTTTTGATCGCGGTAGTTATCGTTATCATGGCTTAGTTGCCGCTTTGGCTGACGGAGCTCGTGAAAACGGAATGAATTTTTAAAATGATATGTCGGAAGAAAAAAACACAACTCAAACTCCGGCCGTAGAACCAGCTGTTCAGAATCAAGTTCCTGGACCGGCCACAGCTCCTAGAGCCGGTGGACGTCCGGGGCGTGGTGCTAGTCGTGGTGGTCGTGGCGGCGAAGGTGCAGGCCGCGGCCGTGGTCGTGGTGATCGTCGAAGTGATTCACGTGAACCAAAAGAGTATGAACAAAAAATTCTTGAACTTTCAAGAGTTACTCGCGTGACCGCCGGTGGCAAACGGATGCGTTTTCGTGCTGCTTTGGTTATTGGAAACCAGGCTGGTAAAGTTGGTTTTGGTGTAGCTAAAGGTGCTGATGTCGCCATGGCTGTGGAAAAAGCTTTTCGTCAGGCCAAGAAAAATATGTTTGTTATTCCCATGGCTAACGAAACCGTGCCGCATGCCGTAAACGAAAAGTTTGGTGCGGCCATTGTGCTTTTGAAGCCGGCTCCAAAAGGTACCGGACTTAAGGCCGGTGGCGCTGTGCGGGTGGTTCTTGAGCTTGGTGGTGTTCCTAATGCAGTTAGCAAAATCCAAGGTTCGTCCAATAAAATCAACGTGGCCAAAGCCACTATGAAAGCTTTGAAGCGCTTACGACTTCCGGTAAAAGTCGCTTCCGAGGTAAAATAAAGTTATGACTCTTGAATTGCATAATTTAAAACCAGCCGCCGGTTCAAAGAAAACCAAAAAACGCATTGGTCGTGGTTTGGCTTCGACCGGTACTTATTCTGGTCGTGGTGTTAAAGGTCAACGTGCTCGATCAGGTGGTCGTAACAAGCTGCAACTGAGAGGTTTGCGGGCTATCATGTTGAAGTTGCCAAAAAATCGTGGTTTTAAGAGTCTGACAAAAAAGCCGGCCGTGGTTAATGTTGGAATTCTAGCCAAGAATTTTGTTGACGGTTCAAAAATTACTCCAAAATTAATTCTCGAAAAAAACTTGGTCAAAACCATTGCTAACGGTGTTAAAATTTTGGGCGATGGAGAAATTTCTCAGGCCGTAACTATTAAGGGCTGTACGGTTTCCAAAACAGCCGAAGAAAAAATCAAAAAAGCCGGCGGTGAAATCGCCGTCTAAAATAAATTTATGACCCTCCAGCGTATTTTTCGCACGCCAGAGGTTAGAAACAGCGTGCTGTTCGTTCTAGCTTTGCTAGTAGTGTTCCGTATCGCCGCCCATATTCCAGTTCCTGGCATGGACGCTGGTGCCCTAACTTCTTTTTTTCAAAACAGTCAGTTCTTTGGACTTCTGAATATTTTTTCTGGTGGTACTTTGGAAAACTTTTCCATCGTGGCGCTTGGTGTGGCCCCGTACATTACTTCTTCAATTATCTTTCAGTTGTTGGCCATGATTGTGCCGAAACTTGAAGAAATGCAAAAAGAGGAACAAGGCCGCCAAAAAATTAACAGCTGGACTCGTTGGTTGACCGTGCCTTTAGCGGCTTTCCAAGCCTACAGCATGATTCTTTTACTTCGTCAGCAAGCTCCGACAGTTTTTATTGATATCAACATTCTGACTATTGTACTAGCTATTCTTTCCATGACCGCCGGAACGGTGTTTATTATGTGGATTGGCGAATTAATTTCCGAAAAGCATATTGGTAACGGTGTTTCTATTATGATTTTTGCCGGCATTGCTGCCGGTTTGCCGCAGTTTTTACAAAGATCTTTGGCGGTTTATGATCGTTCCCAGTTAATCACTCTGATTCTTTTTGTTCTTGTAGCTATTGTGACCATCGTTGGTGTGGTTATTATGCAAGAAGCTCAAAGAAATATTCCGGTTCAGTATGCTCGGGGTGGTCATCGTGGCGGTGGCGCGGCTACTTACTTGCCACTCAAAATCAACATGGCCGGAGTTATTCCAATTATTTTTGCCATTTCGATTGTTTTGTTTCCGCGGGTTTTTGCTCAGTTTTTTACTGACGCTAAAAGCGAGTGGTTACGACAAGCCGCAGTTTTTACCATGGGTTTATTTGAGAATCAATTGTTTTACGGCGTAGTTTATTTCTTGTTAGTTTTCTTTTTCACTTATTTCTACGCCGCGGTTATTTTCCATCCGGATCGCGTGGCCGAGAATTTACAGAATCAGGGCGGTTTTGTGCCAGGTATTCGCCCAGGCAAGCCAACTGCTGATTATCTAGGATTTGTCTCTACCAGAATTTTGTTTGCCGGCGCTTTGTTCTTGTCTTTAATTGCTGTGTTGCCGCTTATTTTGCAGCAAGTTACCGGCAATGCCAGTTTGGTTATTGGTGGTACCTCGCTTCTCATCGTAGTCAGTGTGGTTATAGAAACCGTGAAGCAAATCGAAGCCCAGTTAACAATGCGGGAATACGAGTTGTAAATTAGAATTTAGGAAAACCGTTCAGAAATGAACGGTTTTTTGATTGGTTTGATGTTTTGTGTTAGGGTTTTATTAGTTCCTTCTTCACCATGAAAGGTATTCACCATGTGCGATCAATCTCCTGTCATTGACCCCACCGAAGCCCTTTTTCGCGGGCTCTGCCCTGACGCTCCGAACCACGAGCTGTCTCGCGAACATATGCTCGATTTAGTTGCCTCGACTTGGCACTCCGTCACGCCGGACGATGAACAGCGCTGGAGTCTCCTCAAGATGTTGCCCGATGTCGAGCAGGTTCGGATAAAGATCTTTCGTTTCAGGCGACAAGGTGCCTGTCCGCTTCAAGGACTTTTTGACGAATTCCACCGTGGAAAACCCGGGTATTTCGTCGATGCGTCTCGAGAGATGATGATTGATAGAGTGGCCGAAGCCCTCCCGGCCGAGTTGACCCCGTGGCAGACAGCTCTGTTTACCGAGCTCGACACGGAAGACCGAGCCGCCATCGAGGGTGGGGTTGATTTCAATCGGTGGATAGATGAGGCTGTGAAAGCCAGAAAGGTGGCCGAAGCTGAGACTCGGTGAGGCTGTCTCTTTGAACCTTTTCGGCATCTTTTGACCCAAAAGTCTTTTGGATTGCGGGTCTTTTTTTCTTGATTATTTGAGCGGGTTTTGTTAAGGTGGTAGTGATGGTTGGTCTCAGAATCCAAGGAGGAATTCGTGACTCGACGCACTTTTCGTGAGATCTCTCTCAAGCTTCAAGGTTTCCCCCCAGAGTCTCTTAGCGAACAGAACAAGGGAGGTTTCGGAGCTTCGCTTTTGCCTCCTGATGACAAGATGGTGAACGTCGACTACTTGAATCTGGAAGAGGACTTTGATCAAGTCTTGTCAGGCGCTGTCAAATTCGTCACCGCGGCCGCCGCGGAGATGGAACTTGAGTTTGGGCCACCAAAACTCAAAAAGGGTATGTTGGTGGGAAGAATCAGGTGTCTACGGTATTCAAGGCCGGGGACTACTATTTCTCCGGCCGAGGTTAGGCGGTTGCGAGCTGTGCCGTTTGAACTTCAAATAAACATTGATGGTTCGCTTCTTTTGTCTGTAGCCACCGATCAACCGAAAGTTCTCGCCCCGGGGACCGAAGGTCGTATCGAACTCGAAAGCAAAGTTCCTGATGGGTCGGTCATTCTTTTCGAAGTCTCGACAGGTGACCTTGATCATGCCTTAGAACTTTGGTATTCGTAATAATTCGGCCAACAACCATTCTCTTGTCCTCCGTGCCACAGACTTGGCTGGAGGAGTTTTTTATTCTATACTATAACCATTATGAACAAAATACTTATTATGGGCCCACAAGGGGCCGGCAAGGGTACCCAAGCCGAAATCTTGGCCAAAGAGCTTAACATTCCAGCGATTTCCATGGGCGCCTTGTTGCGCGACGAAATTGCCGGCGGGTCAGAAAAAGGCCTGGAAGCCAAGAGTTATATCGACGGCGGGACTTTGGTTCCGGACGATTTGGCTTTGAGTATCATTCAAGAAAGATTAACAAAATCAGATGCGGCCAACGGTTGGATTCTTGATGGTTTTCCTAGGATTTTAAAACAAGCCGATTTATTTTTAGAGTCTGTCGAGCCGACTCATGCTATTCTTTTAGAAATTACCGATGATCAATCTGTCGAACGTCTTTCTGGTCGAGTGCAGTGCAACAAGTGTCGTTGCGGTTTTCAATTAAAATACGTTCCTCCAAAAGAAAATGATAAATGCGATCATTGCGACGGCAATCTTGTTCGTCGTTCTGATGATGTTCCGGAGGTTATTCGTCAACGCCTGGAAATTTATCACACCGAAACCGAGCCAGTGGCCGATAAGTTTGAAGGTATGGGAATTTTGTATCGGGTTGATGGTTCAGGAAACGTTGAAGAAGTGGCAGAGAAAGTGAAAAAGATTTTTGAATAGTATGTCGTTAATCAAATCCGACGAAGACATCAAAATCATGCGCGAGGGTGGCAAGATCCTTTCGCAGGCTTTGGCCGAGGCAATTAAAGCGGTTCGGCCAGGGGTTTTTATTTCCGAATTGGATAAAATCGCCGAAGCTTCGCTTTTGGCGGTCGGAGCCAAACCGTCGTTCAAAGGCTATCGCGGTTCGCGCAACGATCCGCCGTTTCCGACGACGCTTTGTGTTTCGGTTGGTTCTGAAGTTGTTCATGGCACGGCCGACCGTTGGGTTAAGCTAAAAGAAGGCGACATTGTCGGTATTGACATTGGTTGTGAGTACAAGGGGCGCTTCACCGACATGGCTGCGACAGTTCCTGTCGGTAAGGTTTCGAAAAAAGAAGAGGAACTTATGCGCGTCACCCGCGAATCTTTGCTGGCTGGTGTGCGCGCGGCTCGGCCAAAAGGCGATGTTCGCGATATTAGTCGAGCTGTAGAAGATTGTGTCAAACCTTATGGTTATGGAATTGTCACGGCTTTGGTCGGCCATGGTGTTGGTCATGCTGTGCATGAAGATCCGCACGTTCCAAATTATTTTTCTCCTCGGGCACCGCAGGTACTGTTAAAGCCAGGTATGTGTTTGGCCATTGAACCAATGATCGCTCTTGGAAGCGGAGAAATCAAAACCGCTGACGACGGTTGGACAGCCGTAACCCGAGACGGCAGTTCGGCCGCGCATTTTGAAGTGACGATTGTGATTACGAAAAACGGACACGAGATTTTGACGCCGATGGTGGTTTGATTTTTTAGGGGATAGGGAAGGAGGGTTTTCCAAAAAAAATATGAAACGAGTTTTTATTATTCATGGTTGGGATGGTTACCCCGAGGAGGCTTGGTTTCTTTGGCTCAAAAGCGAGCTCGAGAAACGGGGTTTTGAGGTTGTTGTGCCGCAAATGCCGGAGGCTTCAGCCCCGGCGATTGAGAAATGGGTGCCGTACCTGGCCGAACTTGTCGGAACTCCAGACACCGAGACTTTTTTGGTTGGCCACAGTATTGGCGTGCCAACGATTATGCGTTATCTCGAGCGGATCGATTCTTCAATCGGTGGCGCTGTTGGTGTTGCCGGTTGGTTTAATTTGATCCCCGGCTCAATCGGTGGTCCGGCAGAAGAAACGATCGCCAAACCCTGGCTCGATCTGCCGATCGACACGGAAAAAATTAAAAAAGTTTGTCCAAAATTCACGGCAATTTTCTCTGACAACGATCCGTATGTTCCGTTTTCTGACTCCGAGTTTTTTCACGAGCGGCTCGGCGCCAAAATTATCGTTGAACATAATCTTGGTCACATGGGCGGGTCGGATAATTTGAAAGAATTTCCGTTGGTGTTAAATGAATTATTAAAGGTTATAAAATTATGATTTTAAAACTTCGTGTTGTCTCAATTTTATGTTTGGCTTGGGTAACGAACTGGATTTCTCTGATCGCTTCGTTTCGTTTGAACCCTGTGTATTCTGATCAATTCTTGCCGCTTGATTTAAATAACCAAAATTCGATTTACGCCACCGGCGGTTTTCCGTTTAAGGTTTATGATTACCCGCGGCCGCCGATGGGACCCGGACCAGAGCAGTCAGAGCTGCCGTTTGTTTTAAATTTTGTGTTTTGGTTGGTGGTGATTGCTTTAGTTTTTTGGTTTTTTAAAGGGCGTAGTGATAACAAGAATTTGGTGTTTGTTTCCACGGTTGCGGCATTTTTTTCGACTTTGATCGGAGTTGGTTATTTGCTTTTAAAATTTGATTAATTTATGCGCGTTCTTGGTATTGATTACGGTGACAAAAAAATTGGTTTGGCCTTCGGTGAATCGGTCGCCGGAGTGGCTTTGCCGCTCGAGGTTATTCCAAATATTGGTGACGAGACCATTAAAAAAATTGCTCAAAAAATTTCTATCGACGATTTTCAGCAAGTGGTTGTTGGTGTGCCTTTGTCGACCGGCGCTTTTCATGGTCCGGAACAGTTGGAAAAGACCCGGGCATTTATTGAAAAATTAAAAACCGTGATTTCGATCCCAATTTTTGAAGAAGACGAAGCCTATACGACTTCGGAGAGTATTCGTTTGCAAAGGGAAGAGGGTGCGGCGGCCGAAGAGGATGCCTTGGCAGCGATGCTTATTCTTGAGCAATATTTTGGCCGAGGGTAAAAGAAACAGAGGTTGTTAATTGTTTCAGTTGTCATCCAGAGCTCAGTAAAGGATCTAAAACGAGAAACGAGAAAGTGAATTAGATTCTTCCTGTTTTTTCATTTTCTAAATTTTACATGTCCATTCTTTATCAAACCACAGGTATCGTTTTGAGTCGGCGCGATTGGCGGGAGGCTGATCGGGTTTATTCGGTTTTGACTAAGGAACATGGGAAGATTGAGGTCGTTGGACGTGGGGCGCGGAAGCCTTTGGCTAAGTTGGCGCCGCATTTGGAGTTTTGTGCTGAGGTGGATTTGTTGGTGGTTCATGGGCGGGTAAACGAAACTGTGGCCGGGGTGGAACGCAAGAAAAATTTCCCTGGGTTGTATAATGATTTATTAAAAACAGTTGTGGCTAATCATATGTTGCAGTTGGTAGATATGGGTACGCGCGAACGTGAAGTCGATCAATTTTTGTACGAGGAAGTTAGAAATTTTTTATCATTTTTAAATAAGGCCCCGACTTTAACTTCAGAACGTTCAGCTTTTTTGCTTTCGGCTTTTACGCTTAAACTTTTGGGATTACTTGGCTATCGTCCGGAGTTGAATTTCTGTCTTCATTGTCGAGGGGTGATTAAGGCCGGTGAGTTTCGTTGGCACGCTTTAAAAGGCGGAGTGATTTGCGGATCTTGTGTTGAAGAAGATCGCGAACAGTGGTTTTCGTCTCGGTCACTTTCTGACGAAGTTTTAAAATTAATGCGTTTTGCCATGACCGAAAGATTTGCCGACCTGCTGCGGCCACATTTACCCGGCGAGGTGCTCGATGAATATCATGAAACAGTTGAAGGTTTGTTGGTGGCACATTTTCCAACAATTCCGGCAACAACTTTGCGGGCGGCGTGTCAGTTTTGAGAGGGGGGCGAATTACGAGTGTTGGCGAATATATGAATTACTAATTGGTACGAATCTGGCGAATCTTAAAAAAAACTTATCTTTCGTAAAATTCGTAATTCGTAGATTTGTAAATTTGTAGCAAATTTGTAATTCGACCCCTTAGAATTTTCTGTAAAAAAAGACCTCCTCGACGCGTGAAGCGGAGGAGGCGAAGACGAGAGACGTGAACGGTAGCGGACTAGGCCTCGGCCGGGATGCTGCCGAGGGAGAGACGACGACCGGAGATTTCGTGGAAGATGACGATGGTCTCCCGGACCTTGGGGTCGGCGAGAATGGCGTCAACTTCCGATTCTGGGAGATCGCTGACGATTGTCGCGAATTGCCCCAGGCGATATTTGGCACGAAGTACTGCGAGGTGTGGTTGGTGGGCCAGCCAGACGAGGAATTCGCAGACGCCTTCGGAGCCAGTGTGCAGAGCTGCCGCGAGCTTGATCCGGAAAGGGACCAGGTCGAACTGGCAGTCGAGAATCACCCGAAGAATGTTGAGTCGCTCTTCGAGAGGGTGGTCCTTGATGGTCCTCGGCGCCTGGATGACGGCGATGACGGAATCCTCGACGGGGGTCTTGGGGTGACGGCCGGGAGGAGGAAGCAGGGCAGTGAGGCCGGATGAGGAATCTGACACGGGTGTGACTCCATGTGCGGGGATTTGGTAGTCGGAATCATTCCGAAAAACCATGGCTATGGTAAGCCATTTTTTTGTTTTTGTAAAGAGTTGGTAAGAATTAAAAAAAAGCCTCCTCAACGCGTGATGCGGAGGAGGGAAGAGAGGAGAAAAGAGCGGACTAGTGGTGCGCGGGGACCATGCTGATCCCGGAGACGCCGGCGCGGGAGCGTTCGTCCGTGATGATCATTGCCAGACGGGCGAAGAACGGATCGCTGGAGTTCCCCACGAGACGGTCGAAAGCAGTCTCGAGTTGACCTCGGAGGCCGTTCTGGCGTGCCCAGGAGACCAGATCGCAGAAGCACTGCGGTTGGCCCGAGGCGGCGGCGATGCGCAGGAGGAGATCGGGGTCTCGTGGAACGACGCCATCGACCCTGGCCAGGATGTCGGTGAAGACATGGATGGCGTCATCGCCGGATTTGGTGATGGCCTGAGGGTCTTGGACGATGCTCCTGACGAGCCGGTAGTGGGCGTTGAGGCGGCGAGCGGAGGAAAAGGAAGGAGTTGGGATGGCGGCTGACACGGGTTTGACTCCATGTGCGGGGATTTGGTCATCGGAACTGCTCCGAAAAACCATGGCTATGGTAAGCCTTTTTTTTGTTTGTGTCAAGAGGAGGGAGGGAGGGAGGAGGAGGGAGAGGTTTGAGAGGCTTGAGAGGTTGGAGAGGCTTGAGAGGTTGGAGAGGCTTGAGAGGCTTGAGAGGTTGGAGAGGCTTGAGAGGCTTGAGAGGTTGGAGAGGCTTGAGAGGCTTGAGAGGAGGGAGAGGCTTGAGAGGATGGAAGAGTCTTTGGGGTTGGAATGCAAGAAATTAAAAAAAGTCCGTCTCGGCTGATTGGTAGAGACGGAGAGGTGTTTGGGATGATTTGAGTAACAGAAGGTGTGCTATTGCTCGGGGTCCTGTTTCTGAGTGACCATGCGGTCGACGGCCATTCGGACGTCGGTCATGGCCTTGATGTAGGTGTAGCCGGTCGACTCGCGGTGGTCGTAGCGATTCACGATGGTCGTGACGACCTCGCGCAGGTGCGGATTCGTGGCCATGTCAGTGACAAACTGGTGGGCCAGGGTTTCGGCCAGAGTCCAGGTGCCCGGAACCAGGTCGACATCGGCCACCCGGGCCTTGGTGGTGTTGCTCGCGAAGAAGGCACTGATGGCGGCGTGCTTCTCGGCTGGCGTTTCCATCGTTCCTAGCTTCTTGAAGAAGGTCAGGAAGAATTGGAAGTCGGCTTCATCGAAGCCATCGGTCGGGGTCACCGAGGCCGAGACTTCCTCCTCTCCGCACGGTACAACCTCGTCACCGACAGCCGTGATGGCTTGGCCGGTGGCTGATGAGCTGGAGCGGGCGAAGTAGAGGGTGGGGTAGCGGACGTCGTAGAGGCAGGCGGCGTCGTCGAAGGGGTCGCCGGCTACTTCGAGCTCCATGTGGGTACCGCTGATCGTGCCAGTCAGGGTGGCGATCGGGATGGTGTCGTCGATGTCCGAGAGGAGGTCGACTTCGACCGTGCCGCTGGTGGTGTAGACACCACTCGCGAAGAGATACCCGTGGATGAAGCCGTCGTCGTAGCTGTCGACGGCGGGTACGAAGTCTGAGGACATGACACCGTCGCCGGTGAAGACACCGATGGCGTCGCGGGTGATATCTGCGCCCACGAAGCTCATGGTGAGCTCGACCGACCGAGCCAAGCAGGAGCTCTCATCGACGGTTGCAGCGTCGTAGAGGTCGGCGCCGACGACGGCCGTCCAGGTGCCGATGAGGTCGGTTGGGCAGTCTGGGGTAGACGGAGTATCATCAGTTTCGTATCTTTCCTCCCAGACTTCATCACAATAGGCTTCGATATCGCTTGGGATATCGTCATAGTAGCCGGCACGCCTGCACAAATCATCGTAGCAGGCGAGGTATGCGGCTCCACCGAAGATACAGATGGTGGTGTCGCAGAGATCTTGGTAGGTCTCGTCGTCTACCGGGATGGCAGTGTCATCATACTGCCCCCCCAGACCATATCCTTCCTTTATCTGGTCGCATTCGTTGCGACAGCCCGAAGCCATGAAGAAAGCGAAGAGAAGAAGGCAGCGCTGAGCGAGGAACATTTGTGCACTCCGTGCGGGTTGAGGTGGGGTGATTGCTCTTCCTGAGCTTCAAAAGGTTAGCGTTTTCTAAGGTTTTTGTCAATGGGGTGAAAGGCTGGAGATGCTTGAAAGGCTTGAAAGGCTGGAGATGCTTGAAAGGCTGGTTGGTTGGTTGGTTGGTTGGTTGGTTGGTTGGTTGGTTGGTTGGTTGGTTGGTTGGTTGGTTGGTTGGTTGGTTGGTTGGTTGGATTGACTAAAACGGTCAAAATATGTAAGGTTTTGGTGCGTGGATTTGGTAATCCATGGCTTCCAAATCCTGTTTCCCTTCGAAAGGGGGAAAAATGCGTCCTTCCATCGAAACACTTCTTCTCATCGCTCTTCCTGCTTCCGGCAAGTCCGAGGTGCGGAAGTGCCTCAAGCACGCCTTCACTTCGGCCGAACTCGCCGATCTCGGCATCGGGGAGACCGTCGACCTCGACGACTACCCGTATGTCGAGTTCGAACGAATGGTCAACATAGCGTGCCGGAGCCTCGGTATGTCGGAGATCTTCTTCGACGGTCCGGATGGCGGCTTCAAGAACCCGCTCGAGTGGCTCGTCCTCATCGAGCTGCTCAATGAGGACTTCAGGAACATCACAGAGCAGCGCCATGTGTTCGATAACCACTTTTTGGCCGTCTGCGACCTGTTCGAGCGTATCGATCGAGCCGAGCAGAAGGTGGGAGTCGCTCCGCGTCTGATCTCGTTCCAGCCAGTAGACAGAGTGAGGTTGATTGACGCCATTGTGGCCGAAGTCGCAAACCCCGAGGGGATGAGCGCGGCCAAGCGGCTCATTATCGAGCCATACTTCTGGCGGAGATCGAGCCTCGACGGTTGCACTGTAATCATCGAGTTCTCGCGCGGCATCCCCAAGGATTCGTTCCTGCCGCCCGAGTTCCCGTTCGGCTACACCCATTCCTTGGCCTGGCTCTCGCCGGAGATCCTTGAGACCGCTTTCGTCCTCAATATCATGGTGACGCGCGAGGATTCGATTCGCAAGGACAAGGCGCGGAACGTGCCGAGCGGCGACTCCACCATGAACCACGGTCTGCCGGATGTGGTTCGCGAGGGCGCCTACTGGGGCGACGATTTCGCCCACCTGTGTGATGCAGAGGGGTGGCTGTGTTTCAGTGATTGTGGGGGGATGGAAGTAACCCTGCCAGCCGCTGTCTTCGACAACACCGGCGTCGGCTGCACCGATGTCTTCCGCCGCCAGCCTGAAACATGGACATCGGAAGAGGTCGCTCCGGCCAAGGAGAAGCTCCAAGCCGCTTTTGCCAAGCTTCGAGCGATGCTGTAGTGCGTCGCCGTCTTCCTTCCCTCTGTTCCTGAACTCCGGTTCGGGGCAGGGGGTTTTTTGTCTTCACCCCTTACCCTCTCCTGCCAGAATTCTGGGAGGAGAGGGAGAATGAATTTTTTATCGAAGTTGAGCGGAAAAGGACATAATTACTTAAACGATAAGGCCGATCCCCCTTCGCTCTCGGCGAGCTACGGAGGACACTGTCGGCCTTAAGTTAATATAATCCACTTCACCAAATCCATAATTTCCGCTAAAATAACCAATGTCTTATGTCTCAAAACACTTTTGTTTCCGAAATCGAAAAATATGTCGGCCAGGAGGTTCAGCTCAAAGGTTGGGTATACAACTTCCGCTCCAGCGGCAAGATTTTTTTCTTGCAGTTTCGTGATGGTACCGGTCGTATCCAGATCGTTTACTCGGCGGCGAATTTGCCGGTCGAGCAGTGGGAGAAATTAAATTCTTTGCGGATCGAATCTTCGGTTGTGATTAACGGAACCGTCAAAGCCGAGTCGCGCGCGCCGTCAGGTTTTGAACTCGACGGTACTTCGGTCGAGATCGTTCAACTCGCTCCGGAAGATTATCCGATCGGTAAAAAAGAACATGGTCCGGATTTTCTCCTCGACAATCGTCATCTTTGGTTGCGCTCGGAAAAACAATGGGCGATTCAACGCGTTCGCGACACGATCATTCGCGCGACTTTTGATTATTTTAAAGAAACCGGTTTTGTAAAATTCGATACGCCGATTTTAACTCCGAATGCTTGCGAGGGAACGACCGAACTTTTTGAAATGGATTATTTTGATGTTGGTAAAGCCTACCTCGCCCAGTCAGGTCAGCTGTATCTCGAAGCCGGAGTTATGAGTCTTGGTCGTTGTTTTGATTTTGGTCCGGTCTTTCGTGCCGAGAAGTCGAAAACCCGTCGCCACCTCACCGAGTTTTGGATGATGGACGCCGAAGCGGCTTTTGTCGAGCATGACGAGAACATAAAAATTCAAGAAGAATTGGTTTGTCGAATTGTGAAAGACGTTTTGGAAAAAAATCAACACGAATTAAAAGTTTTGGAACGCGATGTCGAAGCTCTTAAAAAAATTCAGGCGCCGTTTATTCGCATGACTCACGCCGAAGCCGTAATTAAACTTCATGAGCTCGGCAGTGACATTAGCGAGATGGATGATTTGGGAGGCGACGATGAGACAATTTTGACCAAGCAATACGATCGCCCAATCTTTGTTGAGAAATATCCGGCCGTTGTCAAAGCGTTTTACATGAAGCGCGATTCGACCGATCCGTCGCGTGCCCTTTGTGCCGATCTGCTTGCTCCAGAAGGCTACGGCGAAATCATCGGCGGCAGTCAGCGTGAGGATGATTACGAAACTCTTCTCGCTCGTATTAAAGAACATAATTTGCCGGTCGAAGCTTTCCAATGGTATCTCGATTTGCGCAAATACGGCTCGGTGCCGCACTCGGGTTTTGGTTTTGGTCTTGAACGATTGGTAACTTGGATTTGTGGGCTTGAGCACGTGAGAGAGTCGATTCCGTTTCCAAGATTAATTAATAGAATTACACCATAACACCCCCACCCCAACCCTCCCCCGTATGCGGCCATACGAGGGAGGGAGAACTAAAATTATGAAGTATAAAGTAATAGGATTATTGTTAATGACAGGAGTGTTGTTTTTTGGATATTCCATTCTTTCTTGCGGTACAGATTATTATTTGGATCTTAATTTGGCCTGTCCGGCTAGTTGGTTTACCAAGAATCTTCCGGCTAGTTTTGATGGTAAAATTGAGTCGATTAAACCAGGAACCTATGTCTCGTATTCTGTTACCAAGATACTTAAATCAGCGACCGACTACGAACCAGCCGAAATTTCCAGTGAACTTTTTTCATACAGGTTAGAGGATAAAGAAACAAATAAACTTTTTAGTTCAATGAATAATGGAATTTTTAATTTTTCAAAACAAGGAACAGGAATTTTGACCATAAATGGATTATCCAGTTCCAGCGCCGCTACTTTTATTGATATGGCCGGAATCCAAACCACAACAGATTCTTTTGATTTTCCATTAAATTCAAATAATGGGAAAATCGCTGTTTTAACAGAAGAGTTGGATTTAGGTTCTGGGGAAATGGGGTGTCCTCGTGATGGTTTAAAGATAAGTATTATTAATGAAAATGGTATAAATTTAGTTTCAGATAAAACTTTTGTTTGGAAAGATTATGATTTGCAACAACTGTGTCCGGAAGTTTATTATGTGTCTAATGACGGAAAATATTTTTATGTAATAGGTGATTCGGTTGGTGGCGGTACGGTGGATACTATAATGAAGTATTCAGTTGAGGAAGATAAAATGTTTAAAGCTGATTTATTGGAAAAAGACAGTCGGTTGGTTTCTTGGCAGATTAATACTGATAACGGTTGGCTTGGTGTGGTTTCGGTGGATAAGAATTTAGGGACAGCTCAACATGTTTTTAGGATAAATTTGATTTCTGGTGAAATAACCGATTTAGTTATTCCACATTCATTTTTGAGTATTGATCGAGTATTTTTATCGTCTGATGGAAATTTTTGGTCGCCAGTTTTTAATGATGGCGCCGAAGGAATTCAGGACTGTGTACGCGTGCTGTCTGTTGGGCAAGAGTTAGTAGAGGATAACGAGACGCAATGTTTAATGAGCGGAAAAGTTGTTGATTGGGTTGATGACCTCTTAATTGTGAAGCGAGATGGAGAATTGGTTTTATACGATCTTACTACCAAGATGACAATAATTCTTGATAGAGATATTTGTGAAAGTTGGGATCCGGATTATCAAATAATTGACTATATCGGAACAATTAAAATTTAAAAATCATATGACTCGAACTTGGAACCTCAAAACTCCGGAAAAAATCGGAGAAACAGTAAAACTTAACGGTTGGGCTCACGGCATTCGTCGAATGGGCGAAAAGCTCGTTTTTATTGATTTGCGCGATCGTAGTGGTCTCGTGCAGGTGGTTTGTTATAAACCTGATCTAGACGAAGTCTCACTCAAAGAGGTTGACGAAGTTGGTGGCGAGTATGTCCTTGAAATCGAGGGAGTCGTGCAGAAGCGCGGGGAGAAACAAATCAATCCCGACTTGCCAACCGGCACGGTCGAAGTGGCCGCTAAATCGTTCAAAATTTTGAATGCTTGCAAAACACCACCGTTTGAAATTGACAAAGACACCATCGGTATCAATGAAGAACTCCGTCTCAAGTATCGCTATCTTGATTTGCGCAGTGAGCGGATGCATCGAAATATAATTTTACGCGATAAAATTATTTCGTTTTTTCGTGACTACATGCACAAGAATGATTTTGTGGAGATCGAAACGCCGATTCTTATGAAAGGAACCCCTGAAGGTTCACGAGAATATGTTGTACCATCTCGTTTGCATGACGGAAAGTTTTATGTTTTGCCGCAATCGCCTCAACAGTTCAAACAACTTTCCATGGTCGCCGGTTTTGAGAGGTATTTTCAAATCGCCCGTTGTTTTCGCGACGAAGATCAGCGCGGCGATCGTCAACCGGAGTTCACACAACTTGATTTTGAGATGTCGTTTGTGACCCAAGAAGACATTTTGCAATTTACTGAAGCAATGTTTATAGAATTATTGAAAACAAATTTTCCTGAAAAGAAAATTACCACAGTCCCGTTTCCACGTCTGACTTACGCCGAATCAATGGAAAAATACGGAAGCGATAAACCGGACTTGCGCGTCGACAAAAATGATCCAAACGAGCTGGCTTTTACTTGGGTGCTAGATTTCCCAATGTTTGAGTGGGACGAAGAAGGAAACATCGCCGCCAAACATCATCCATTCTGTTCGATCAAAGACGAAGACCGCGAGAAATTTATGAAGGGCGAAGATTTGGCCGGTATCCGAGCGAATGCTTATGATTTGGTGCTTAATGGTTACGAATTATCTTCCGGAAGTATCAGAATTCATGAAAGAGAATTGCAAAAAAAGATTTTCGATTTATTAAAAGTTGGCGAAGTTGAACAACAAGAGCGTTTTGGTCATATGCTCGAGGCTTTCGAGTATGGTGCTCCGCCACACGGTGGTTTTGCTCCCGGTATTGATCGAATTGCTATGTTATTGGCCGGCGAGCCGAATATCCGCGAAGTGATTGCTTATCCAAAAACCGGCGACGCTCGCGACTTGATGATGGGCGCGCCGAGCGAATTGCCGGAGAAATCTTTATCAGAAGTTCATATTAAAATCAAATAAATGTACCAAGTCGCCACAGAAAAATTTTCCGGCCCTCTTGATCTTCTGCTTAGTTTAATTGAAAAAGAAGAACTGCCGATTTCCGATGTCTCGCTTGGCGAAGTAACCGGCGAGTATCTTAAGTATATCGAGAGCACCGATGTCCCGGCTGACGAGCTGGCGGATTTTTTGACCGTGGCCGCGAAACTTTTGCTTATTAAGTCGAATTCAATTTTGCCGATACCCGAGGCCGAGGTTGAAGATCAGAATAATTTGGCGGCGCAGTTGCGATTGTATCAAGCTTTTATCGAAGTGGCCGGACAGGTCGAAAAGATGTATGTCAGCGAGATGGTGTCGTTTGCTCGCCCGTATGTTCCACTGCCGGTGGAACCAGGTTTCCGTCCACCGGAATTGTTGACTCAGAACTCTTTGGTTGAATCTTTTAAGGCTCTAATCAAAAAACTCGAGCCGTTTTTCTCACTGCGCCAAGCTTCACTTGAGCGTGTGGCCTCGGTCGAGGAACGTATTCGCGATATTCATCGAGCGATCATGGATCGGGCGCATTTTTCGTTTTCAGATATGGTTGGTAAAGCCAAGTCACGGGCCGATATTGTGGTGAGTTTTTTGGCTTTGCTCGAGCTGGTAAAACAGAGAATTGTAAAAGTTCAGCAGTCAAAAGCTTTTGAAGATATTGTTTTAACACGAAATGAATAATTTCTTTAATTTTAGCGTAATTTTTTAACAAATTGACGACCGTCGAAAAGAAGTGTTTTTGCACTAACTTTAACCAAATCTATGCTTACCACCACTCTCGAAGCCATTCTCTTTGCCGCGGCCAAGCCGCTCGATTTTAAAATTTTGATTAAGACTTTGAATACCAACCAAGAAACTCTTCGTGAAGCCATTGATTCATTAAAAGCTGTTCGTAATATCGAAACTTCGGGTATTCATCTTTTGGAACAAGAAGGGAAGTTGCAGTTGGTTAGCAATCCGGCCGCGGCCGAGGCGGTTAAACTTTTTGCCAAAGAGGATATGGGCGGCGAGCTCACTAAACCTTCACTCGAGACTTTGACTATCATCGCTTATCGTGGGCCCATGACCAAGCCAGAGATCGAGCAGATTCGTGGCGTTAACTGCACCATGATTTTGCGTAATCTTTTGATGCGCGGTTTGGTTGAAGAAAAAGAAGATGTCAGTAAGTTGCAGCCGGTTTATTCGGTCTCGCTTGATTTGCTTCGGCATTTGGGAATTGTTGGTGTGTCCGAGCTCCCCGAGTACGCGGATTTTCATAACAACGCCCAGATCGATCAAATGATTCAAGATCTTACCGGCGCCATAGTAATCTCGGAAGAAAAACAAATTGTATGATTTATAAAGCTCTAGCTGAAATACTTTTGACTGCTAGTTTGCTGCAGATTTTTCCGGTTGACGCTGGAGTTATTGAGTCTTACGCCAGATTTCCGGAATCAGGCAATCGTCCTGGCGTAACCATCGAAGAAGTGTTGACAGCGAGACAGCCGAGTTTGCCCATGGCCGAAAATGCTATTCGGGCGCCTAAAAAAATTCGTCCGGAAAGTATGGGGGTGGTAACGGCCGCTCATTCGGCTTTGGTGATTGATGCCGCTAGCGGCGCCGTGCTTTTTGAAAAAAACGCTTCAGCTAAAAGATCAATCGGGAGCATGACCAAGCTGATGACGGCTTTGGTTTTTTTGTCCGGAAATCCGGATTTGAATTCTGTGGCCGCGCTTGAGAGTAGTGATTTTCGCGAAGGCGGTCGCCAACACGTTCCTGTTGGTAAACAGATTACCGTTAAAGATTTACTTTTAGCCAGTTTGGTTTCGTCTGATAATTCAGCCACGGCTTCTTTGGTTAGACTTTCCGGTTTGACCGAAGGTGATTTTGTGGCTCGAATGAACGAAAAGGCCGCGGAAATTGGTATGACTTCGACAACTTTTTCCGATCCTACCGGCCTGTCGCCGGAAAATCGTTCCACTACTCCGGATTTGGTCGCTTTATTAAAAGCCGCTCTTCAAGATGAAAATATTCGTTTTGCCACCGAGCAAGCCAGTGCCACGATTTCCGATTTCGAAGGAACGGTTTATCAACTCGAAAATACTAACGAGCTTTTGGATGGATTTGTTAATCAAGAACCGTATAAAATTGTCGGTGGCAAAACCGGTTATTTACCAGAGGCCGGTTATTGTTTAGGTATTGAAGCCCAAAAAGATGGCGGAAAAAATATTTTTGTCGTGGCTTTGGGTTCTGATTCATCGGTTGGTAGATTGCGTGACGTTAAGGCTTTGACAGTTTGGGCGTATAATACTTTTGAGTGGTGAGGGTGGAGTGGCGGCCCGCCTCGCCGAAGCCCGGCGAAGGTGGGGGGTGAAAGTTTATTTTTTTAAGATTTTATGTTTAGTCCAGAAATTTTAACCTTACTTTTGGCGGCCGCGCCGATTTCTGAACTTCGCGGGGCAATTCCGATGGCCGTTTCGGTTTGGCATTTGTCGCTGGTTTCGGCTTTTTTATTTTCGGTCATCGGAAATATTTTGCCAGTGCCGGTTATTTTTTATCTTCTGCCAAAGGTTTTGGCTTGGGCCGAAAAACACGGGCCTTGGCTACATCGATTTTTGACGGTTTATCTCGAGAAAAAGCGCGCCAAGTTTCAGTCTTCGTACGATAAGTACGGCGCTCTCGCTCTCATGTTTTTTGTGGCCATTCCGTTGCCAATTACTGGGGCTTGGACCGGAACAGGTTTGGCAGTTCTTTTGCGAATCCACCCGCGCTATTCTTTTCCGGCAATCGTGGCCGGAATTTTGATTGCCGGGGTGATTGTTTCGTTAATTGTGAGCGGAGCGTTAGGGTTTTTGGGGTGGATGATTTAAAGATAATTTGGTTCTTCAGACTTTCCTGTGGGTAGAACAATTCTCCCAACCGTCGTCATTGCGAGCCCAGCGAAGCAATCTCCTCGATTTTTGCATGAGCAGTCGAATTTTTGGTTACAAAACAAGAATACAAGGAGATTGCTTCGCCGGGCTCGCAATGACGGGTGGTTTTTACCCATAAGAAAGCCGGAAGAGCCAAAATGGTTCCTCAGACTTTTCTGTAAAGAAGTTAGCCTCGATCACCCCTCCCGGGCCCTCCCCGGAAGGGAGAGATAACGAGTTTCCTCAAAACCCCTCTCTCCCGGAGATGGCCTGGGAGAGGTGTGATGTCGAATCTAAAACATTTTACCCACAGGAAAGTCTGAAGAACCGATAATTTTAAAATCATATGATGGAATTTAGTGGTATTAGATCTAAAATGTATAAAGAGTGTTTGAGGGAGTATCCTTTAGCCAGAGAAGAAGATCTTAAGGTGATGAAAAAGTTTTTGTCGCCCAAAAGGTATGAAATTATTTTAGAAGTTGGCGCAGGTAGCGGTTTTTTTTCTGCGCTTCTTGCTGATTTGGTTCAAGAGCTTGTGGTTTCCGATCCATCTAATGAACAATTGTTGGAAGTAGAGGCTTTAGGAAGACAAAATATTAAATTAGTGGCATTCGGAGCGGATGAATTGAATTTAGGTAAGGAAAAATTTGATGCTATTTGGTCGTTTGGGGCGCTACATCATTGTTTTAATAAAACTGCGGCTTTTAAAAATTTTGCTCGAGTTTTAAAAAAGAACGGTCGATTGGTGATTGGAGATGTCTTTAGTGGTTCTAAATTGGCAAAACATTTTGATACCCAAGTCGCCAGATATTGCGCAACTGGACACGAAGTGGCTTTTTGGACAGATGAATTTGCCGAAAGTCTGTGCTTCCTTTCTGGTTTTGAGAAACCAAAAATTGAAGATTTAAAAATTGAGTGGAAATTTAAGACCAAAAAAGACCTGGGTATCTTTTTATATAAGCTTCATGCTATGGTCAAAACTACTCCGGAAGAATGTTTGAAAGGTGCCGAAAAGATTCTTGGTGTGAAAAAGAAAAAAGGATTCTATTGTCTAAATTGGCCAATGAAAATTTTGGTTTCAAAAAAGAAATAGATTTATGCGTATCATCATCGACTGTCGTTACATTCTCGATCCGCCAAACGGTCAGTTTGGCGGGATTTCGGAGTATGCCGATGGTTTGATTCGAGCTTTGCTTGATTTAAAGACAGGCAACGAGTTTGTTTTATTTTTTTCGGAAAAATATTCTGGCGATTTGGCTGTGGCTCGAGGTGGAGTCGAAGTTGTTCGAGTGCCGGTGAAGCGGGGAAGTTTCTTTTTTAATCATTTCGTTTTTCCGCGATTGGTTCGTTTGAGTCGTCCAGATATTTTTTTCGCGCCTCAGGGTCAATTGCCGCTCGGTTGGCGGGGAAGAGCCGTGGTAACAGTTCATGATTTGGCTATCTTCGGGCATCCGGAGTGGTTTCCTGGTGGCTTCTCGCGCTGGTTCTCGACCAAGCTGGTGGTGCCGTGGAGTTTGCGACGAGCCGAGAAAATAATCGCGGTTTCCGAGGCGACGAAAAAAGATTTGATGCGGCTTTTTAAAATTCCTGACGAGAAAATTTTTATTGTTTATCCGGACGTGGTTGTTTCCGAACACGTCGAAAATGGGTCCAGTGATTATTTTCTGTGTCTTGGCACTATCGAACCTAGAAAAAATTTCTTGTTGGCCGCGCAGGCCATAAAAATCCTTCGGGAAAAATTTCCCGAAGCCAAACTTCTGATCGTTGGCGGGCGCGGCTGGAAATTCGCGGAGACAATAAAAGAATTTGATCCGGAGTTTGTCGAAGAACTTGGATTTGTTTCTTGCGAGCAAAAGTTTTCTCTCCTCGCCAAAGCCCAAGCCCTGGTTTTTCCCTCGCTATACGAAGGTTTCGGCCTGCCACCACTCGAAGCCATGAAACTTGGTGTGCCGGTTATCACCACGCGCGCCGGCGCCCTGCCCGAAGTTTGCGGCGAGGCCGCGCGTTATGTTTCGATCAACGATCCCGTCGAGCTTGCTCGAGCCATGGAAGAAATGTTTGCCGAAAATCTTCGAGCGGGTTATATTGAAAGAGGTTTAAAACAGGCGGAAAAATTCTCTTGGAAAAAATCCGCCGAAGAAATTCTTAATATTTTGTCTTTATGAAAAAAGAAGTTGTAGTTACTCCTGGCCAAATGATTGCCGATGGTTGGGGTAATCGGCGGGCTTTAGAAGCTGAAAAGGCTCTAAAGGCTATAGATGAAGAATTAGCAGCGAATGACAGTCGGCTTGAATCTGGGGAGATGGAATTTGAGGTTTGGGAAGCGGCTCAAGCCGCGTTGCGAGAAAAGATACCGGCTCAGCAGCAAATAATAAGGGAAGAAAAAGCCAGATATCAAGAGTTGTTGGCTGAGAGACGAGTCGCTTAATATGTCCGAAGATCTCTTTCAAAAAGCCGTCGTTCTTGTACAGACCAGAATTTCTGGCACTCGTAAAGGTATGCCCGGGGTGCCGAATTTTCAGCATTCTTTTGATGTGGCGGAAACTCTTCAGTCTTACGGTTTTCCCGAGGAGGTTATTTTAGCCGGGTTGCTTCACGATATTTATGAAGATGCTGATACTGGTTTTGAAGAATTGCGCCAGCTGGGTTTTTCATCTCGAGTAGTCGAATTGGTGCGACTTTGTAGCTTTGATAAAACTATTGCCAATAACGATGCTCGCTGGATTATGATGATAATCGGTTTGTACGACGCGGCCGATGCCGAGGCTTGGGCCATTAAGATTTCCGATCTTCTCGATAACCTCCGCGATGCCTGGGCGTTACCCGAAGCCCGAGCCGATTTTATGAGAAAAACCAAGTCACCAGTTCTGCTTTGTCTGACTTACCCGCAACTCGGCCCGACCGAACTTTGGCAAGAACTCAAAGAAGAATCAGAAAAATAAAAATCGGGGAAGTTCCCCGGTTTTTGTATTTTTTACAATTTTACACTTTTACTAAATTACAACCGCGCCTGCAGAATCAAAATCAAGATAGCCTGGGCAGCCAAGGAATAGCGGAGTGGGACATCGCCACGGCGTTTGATAATGGCGTCGTGAAAAACAAAATGTAATCTATAGATCCAACGAAGATAGCGAAATTTTGTAACATCGTATAGGCCGACCAATAAATCTGGCAAGATTGAGCCGATGATACCCATGCTGATTGAACGGATTAGGGTGACATCGCGGACATTAACGATAAACAAAACAAACAAGATGGCACAGGCCGCATCGGTGGTAACGTAAGCCACGGCTTGTTTGCGGCGGCGTTTTAAAACGCGATAATTGTCGGAAATAAAACTATCGCCGTGTGGGATAATATCTACCAAAAAATGCACCGCAATAGCGATAATGAACCCAAGCAGGGGGTTGCCGACGGCTTCGCCAATAACCGCCCCCATGGCGGCATGAGCTGTAAGTGTCATAAGTCGCTAATATGATAGCAGATTTTTGGCGGTTCGAGAAGATTTTGGTGGATAAACAAAAAATTCCGAAAAATTCGGAATTTTTTGGTAGCGGGGGTGGGGATCGAACCCACGACCTCGGGCTTATGAGTCCCGCGCTCTAACCAACTGAGCTACCCCGCCGTATTTCTGGTTGGAGTTAATTTATTCAACTGCCGCGCTCGCCGGGTTTTATTGAGGTATTTGGCGGGTAAATAATATCAAAAACTTGTCATAAATGCAAGACTGTGTTAAACTAGCCATTGTCAAAAAAACGGGCGAGTGGCGGAACTGGTATACGCGCGGGACTCAAAATCCCGTTCTCGCAAGGGATTGAGGGTTCGATTCCCTCCTCGCCCACCACCCTTCGCTCCGAGGCGTAGCTTCCGCCTACACCGGGCTTCGGTGGACGCGTCGGTTAGGCGGGCCAAAATTTAACAAAACACCGCGGGGTAGAGCAGCCTGGCAGCTCGTCTGGCTCATAACCAGAAGGTCACCGGTTCAAATCCGGTCCCCGCAACCAAAAATACCCGATAAGTTTGTCGGGTATTTTTGTTATTATTTTTGTTTGTCTTTTTCTTTAAGCCATTTTGTCAGAATTTCTTTTCCTTCCAGGGTTTTATTAAGTGTTATTTGCGGCGGGTGTTCATGCGAAGTCAGAAGTTTGAAATTGTGTTTGGTTATCAGGGATTCAATAACCGTTTTATCAGCAACCCAACCTGTTGGATCGAAATTTGGACCGTTTAAAACAGTAAAAAAAGTTTTACCTTGATGTTTTGTTGATACTAAAATCGAGACAAGAGATTTGTCGGAAAAGTTTACTGCCAATGGGGTCAATTTGGTTTCAGGCCGCAGTTTTAGTTTTTTTGAAAAATCTTTCATAAGCACGTTGATTATTAGTACCCTCTGGCAGATCGTCAGATATTCTAAAACGTCTAGTTAACCGTGAGATTTTTTTGATCATGGTCGCAGAATCTGGAAACATTGAGGAAAGGCAATCTTCTTCAGAAAGAGCACTTCTTTGAGAGAGAACTAGTTCTTCTGAATCTGCCACTGAAAGCGGACCAGGGGTTTGAACCTCGATATAACTTAGACTTTCAAAAAAACCCATTGATTCCGAGCCCTTAGGTTCGAATTGCGAGTCAAGTTCGAAAATCGCTTTAGCAATTATGCCGTGTTCTAAAGTTAGTTGTCGGTTGGCGGCCCCGAGCCAACCTTTTTGGTCGTCACGAAGCGAAAAAGGCAAACCAGATTCGTTTAGACTGTCTCCGATTGTGCAGACTGCTTTATTTTTTAGAGCCTCGAGAGAAAAAACAAAGTGAAAAGCTCCGAATTCCGGAGCGGCCCCTCTTTCCTTATCTACCGATGTTCCTAATGCCAAATATACCGGATGTTCATTTTTTTTAAATCCAAGTTCATCTTCAACCTTTCTGCGATGCTTCCAAGCGCTCCTTTCGGTGGAGGAACGACTTCTCAATTCTTCTGGTAGTAAATCCCCGGGGAGGATTTTGCCACTATCCAAGATCTCTGATATTTCGTCGGATCTTTCATTAAAACTTATAAAAGCTGATCGTTTAGCTCTTTCAACCAAGGGTTGTAATTTTTCGGAGATTTCTTTTGATGATCGGCCTTGTTGGTGGTAGTAAGCGGTAAAACGCCGAATGCTTTCTCGGAGGTTTTTGAAGGATCTTTCTCGAGCCTCTTTAAACGCCTCACTAGCTCCTTCAGACAAAGGTTCGGACAAAGCACGTCTTTCATCGTTTTCGGTTATGTTAAACGGTTTAAAGAATAATTCCTCGATTTCTTTTTCTTGTTCAAGGGTTGTGATTTCGGCTCGTTCGGCTCTTGTAATTATTTCTCGGAGGCCTTCGCCGTCCTTTTGATAAGAGTCTAGCCCATGGAGAGTTTTTAAAAAGGAACCAACATTTTGTTGGTAATCGTATGTTTTTGTATTGACCCGTTTGGTTGCTTCGTCAACCGTGTAGGCTATAGCTGTCAGACGTTTTTTTGTTTCATTTTCTCTTTTTAAAAGTTCTTCAAATTTTTTTATTTTGGCCAAGATTTTTTCGTCAAACAAACGACCGTGCAAGTTTTTGTATGGCTGTCCGGAAGCCAGTGAGTTGAAGTATTCCAGAATGGTTTTAGCGTCTTCAAAACGCGCATGGTTTTGGCGTCTGGTGTTTGGAAAAAATCCGAGAGCTAGAAATTTTTCCGATTTTTGTTTGTCTGTTTGAGCGGTTTCTTTGAGGTCTCTTTCGATTTCCGCTAAATCCGCGGCGATTTTTTGAGATTCAGATTCTAAAGCGATTTTCTCCAGTTCGATTTTTTTTAAGGCCTCAATTTCTAATATTAAAGAGCCTGCTTTTTTTTCGAGTGTCGCCGCTTCTTTTAATATTTTTCCATTAAAGTTTGGTTGGCGTTCTTTTCTGTAAAACGATGGGGTGAACGGGTGTTTTTCCAAACTTTCAATCAGTGAAGAGAATTGGCGCCAGAATTCTAGGGTTTTTTCTACCATCTCAGAGATGCTTTTTTGAACATCTAGAGTTGAAATTTCGTCTAGAACGCCTAATTTTCGCTTAATTTTTTCGGTAGTTTCGTCAATTTCAGCGATGATTTTATGTATTTGAGTTTGACGGTCAAAATTTGGGAATAGGTAATCTGGTCGAATCACAGATTTATGTTGTGGTTCGATTTCCTTTTCGCCAGGCTTCGGGTTTTTCTCCAAGATCATACAAAGAAATGGTATCATTTTTTTGTTTTTTTGTCTTGGCGATTCGTTGGTTTCTTGTTTTGGTCAAAAAAATATTTTAAATATTCAGCTGTCTTATCCAGATTCAGTTTTCCTTTTTGTCTCAAGCCACTTTCTGCGTCCACGGAAATTGGGATTTTAAAAAAATCCTCAAGAGCGATAATTTTATCAAGTTTTTTGCTATCGTATCCGCCAGCTACGGCGATATGGCTCAAACCTTTTCTAACGATCGAAAGAATTTTTTCTTGAGTCGTCGATATACTTTCTGAAATCCCGCGGCCGAGGCTGTCGTCAAGGAGCAGGTAATTTCCGGTTTTTTGGAAGTATTCGGTAAATTCCGGATTTTTGAGCAGAGAAATTTGTTCTGATCTAATTTGAAAGATAATATTTTCTTTTTTTAGCGAGTCGAGGATTTCCAGATTAATTTTTTCTGTGGCAGAATCGTTAGTTCGGATTTGTAACGAATAACGAAAAGTTAGTGAATCGAGGAAATTTTTCAGTTCGCGATAAAATTGTCTTTGTTGGCAATAGTCGAGGTGAAGGACAAGATTTACATTTTTTTGATTTTTTATTTTTTTAGCAAAATTGTTTATGTGTTTTTGAAGCTGACGGTTTTTTAGATCGCCGTTTTTCGGGGACAGTGCCAGTCCTAGAAAAATTTTGCGACCTTGATCGTTAATTTCAAAAGAATTGACGAGTTTGGCGATTATTTCTCCTTGTTCTTTAACGTCTTGCAGCCAAAGAGTGACGCCGATATAGGGGGAGTGTTTGGCGTCGTAGTGTGAAAATTTTTGTTCTTTGGTTGTGAAATATTTTTTGTTGTGCAGGTTCGGTTCAATTAGTAATGAGTGCATCACCACTTTGTATCCGGCGCGTTCTAGGAAAAGTCTTTTGTAGGGATTGTTGGAAAGCAAAACAATCGGACTTTTTTGTCCAAGTATTTTTTCGAGAATTTCGAGACAGTTAGTGTAGTCGCGACCGTCGGGTTTGCCGCTCAAGAGAATGTTGGCTTCGTGAGTGTCCAGGCCATCGAGTATCAAATTGTAAGCCTGAACTTTTTTGAAGAGTCCAAGATTTCGACCTTCTTGGCGGTGATAGATAAAAATTCCGTTGCCATGTTTGCTAATTTCGCGCAGGGCAGTATTTTTTTGTTGGCCGCAGTCGCAAGCCAGGGAATAGAAGGTATCGCCAGTTAAACACTCGGAATGGATTCGAAGAAGGATTTCGCCTTTTGGATCGAGATTTATTGAGGATAAAGCGATCGTCTCGCGTCCGCGTTCGCCGTTTTGAACCCAGAGTTTGAAATTTCCGAATTCTGTGGGTATTTGTGTGGAAATTAAATTTTTCATAGCCAACAAAATATCACAACTTTTTTAAAGCGTCCGATTTAGTATCATTTTGGTACCAGAAGCTTGGTAAAATTAAGACTTTTTTGATGTTAGAAGACAAAATGTGTCAGTATTGTTGACATAATCATAATGTTTTAGTTATAATTTAATCTTATGGTTATTAATTTTATAAAAGTTTTGCAAGAAGCTGGTCTTAATGAATCCGAGGCTGCGGTTTATTCTATTCTTTTGAAATCACAAAAAATGACAGTTTCTGAAATCGCTCGAGCTACAGGTATTAAGCGGCCGACTTGTTACCAACACCTCGACTCACTTTTGATTAAAGATTTTGTCATTCGTATTCCGCTCGGCAAGCGTATGTACTACGGCGCCGCCAGTCCAAAAAAAATTCTAGCTTCGGTTAAAAAACGTTTCTCGGTTTTCGAGACCGCGGTCGAAGAAATGACCAGACAACACGAAGAATCAACCAACAAACCAAAAGTGGTTTTTTACGAAGGTAAGCGCGAGCTTAAAAATATTTACGAAGATTTATTCAAAACCGTCGGCGACATCTATTCAATTTTTCCACCAGCCGCTTTTTTTGAAAATTTTACCGAGCAAGATTATGACGAGTTTGATCGTTCTATAAATCAGTACGCCATAAAAAGTAAGGATTTGATTGTCGGCGATAAATATTTTAAACAAGCCGACCAAATTCGAAAAAAGAATGGTACGGAAAACAAAGTTACTAAAAAACTTCCAGAGTCGTTTAAGAGTAATGTCGATGTTTTGGTTTACGGCCACAAGGTGGCTCTTATCAGCCTTCGCGATCTTTCGGCTATTGTTGTTGAAAGTAAAGATATTGCCGAGTTATTTAAAAGTATTCATTCAACAATTTGGCGGGGAAATTAATGGATAAAAAAAGCGTCCGAGATACCATGTTGGTATTCCCGAACGTCTAAGACGATTATGACCGTTGCTGTTGTTCAAAAGGTTTGTCTTTGGCGCGACGTTTGTTTGTTTCTAGAATATCGTCGAGGTAGACGCCTTCTTGTTTGTTCAACCAAGTTTCGGCCTCGTCGCGGGTGGCGAAGACGCAGAGCTTGATGTTGTTGCTCGAGTGTTGTTCGCCGAAGTGGAGGTATTGAGACAGTGAAGTATTTTCGAAGCTGGAGGTCGACAAATTTTGGATGTACTCCAAGTGCAAGAGTATGCCAATGACTCGAGTCCGTTTTTTTTTCGACGTGAAGTGCAATTGACCGAAGTCGTAACTTGCAAAAGAACTTTCGACACCGCAGAACCGCGAGACTGGCAAGAGATACTTGATGGGTCGGCCTTCTACGTTGTAATCTCCGCAGATGATTGCCACCCATGTTCCTGAGGTTTCGGCTGCAAAGCTGTCTTGGGCCGCAATCAGATCTCGGCGCAACTGTTCGATGTCGTTCGGATCGACACCGTTATTGTCGACCTCGAGCTCTAGAAGCAGCTTTTTAGTGCGTGTGATTTCACCGAAGATTCGATCCTCTTCTTTTCGTTCCATGCTGTGCCTTCGTATCTTTGGGTCTTAATGACCTCGAACACATTATGTGTTGAAGTAAAAAAAGAGTGCGATGTATATGAAGACTGTTCGTGTTTGAAAAGCGTCATGCGACCAGAGGTGTAGAATAATAAAAAAATAAGAGTTTGTCAACGATCGTCAAGTTTTCCTGAGTTTTATATTCAGTTTTTTATGTTTTTGACTTGTGGTTTGCTGTAATGTAAAATCGGTTCAGAGGTCGTTCTTTCAAAAGGAGATCACAAGTGTTGATTAAATTTATACTCATGTTTCCCGATGCCTTGGCACCCACCCGCGCTTCGTCCGGTGCGGTCGGTTTCGATGTCTACGCGTATCATGTAGTCGACAAAGAAACTAGAGCGACGGTTCAGGAACTTCCTTTTGAGCTCAGAGGTGGCGAGAGTGTCCTCATTGGCATTGGTATCGTTTTCGCTGTGCCACCTTCGATCGATTGCCAAGTCCGTCCGCGTTCTGGCTTGGCCAGTAAATATGATGTGGAATTATCGAACTCGCCTGGAACAGTCGATCCTGACTATCGTGGCGAGATTGGTATTCTGCTTCGTAATCGAGGCAAAAAAGGTTTTACGATTACGAAGGGGATGCGTGTGGCACAGTTGGTTTTCACACAAGTTCATCTTCCTGTTTTTCACTGTGTCGATGAGTTGCCACCAACTTACAGAAACACTGGCGGATTCGGTTCGACTGGTCTTACCAGTATTGCTCTCGGGGAAGTGGAATACTTGGCCGAGCAACGACGCTGGGATGAACATTTTATGCGTATAGCCATCAGCGCTTCGTTGTTGTCCAACTGTTTACGTGGTGTGCAAAGGAACGCTGACGGATTTTTCGAGAAAGATGACCTTGGTCGATATATCGGGGCGAGCCGACACTTTGGTTGTGTCATTGTGAAGGATCGAACCGCCATCGCGACCGGATTTAACTATCGGCTTAGTGAATGTGACGAGAAGGGCGGTTGTGCGCGCGAGGTTGGTGGAACGCAAAGTGGCATCGCAAACGATATTGGCTGTCTCCACGCAGAGATTGCCGCCATACAAAACCACGCCTTGGTCGGCGGACCATCTTTGAGAGGGGCGACTGTTTATATAAACGCCGAGCCCTGTCGGATGTGTGCCAAAGTTCTTCTTGGTTGCGGTATTGGAGCGGTCGTAGTTCCGGATGGGGTTTACCCGACCAATGGTCTGCCACTCATCCTTGATGCCGGGATCGAGGTTCGATACATTTCGGTTGTCTAGTAACTTCCGCTCCGAACTCTTTGGGGCGGTTTTTTTATTTTGTTTTCCCCTTCCATCCCGGTTTTTAATTTGTTATAATGTTAATCACTTATGGCTCACGTAATTTCCATCGTGAATCAAAAAGGTGGTGTGGGGAAAACCACTACTTCTTTGAGTTTGGCCGCTTACCTGGCACATCTTGGCAAGTTTGTTTTACTTATTGATTTGGATCCTCAAGCTAATGCCACTTCTGGTCTTGGTATTGATTATCGTTCGGTTCCGGCCGGTATTTACGAGGGTATGATCGGCACTCATCGCATGCGTGATTTAATCATGCCGACAGCTCATGAGGGTTTAAAAATTATTCCGGCCACTCAAGCTTTGGCCGGCGCTTCGGTCGAGTTGGTTAATACCGAGGAGCGTGAATATTGTCTGCGCAAAGGTATTCTGGAAGTTCGCAATGATTTTGATTATGTTTTGATCGACAATCCACCATCGCTTGGTTTACTTACAGTCAATGGTTTAACCGCATCCGAGTCGGTTTTAATTCCGGTGCAGGCCGAGTACTACGCTCTTGAAGGGCTCGGACAATTGTTGGGCACTGTTGATTTGATTCGTGAACAACTTAACCCCGATCTTAAGGTCATGGGTGCGGTCATTACCATGTACGATGCGCGCACCAAACTCTCCAAAGAAGTTTTGGAAGAACTTTATCGTTATTTTCCAAACAATATTTTTCGCGCGGTCATTCCTCGCAGTATTCGCTTGGCCGAGGCGCCGTCTTTTGGAAAAACTATTTTGCATTACGACCCGTCATCAAAGGCAGCCAAGGCTTACGAAAGGTTGGCACAGGAGTTTTTGTTGAGGGAAGGCGGGGAATTATAGAGTGGGATGCTGTAGAAGTCGTAGAGATGGGTGAAACGGATAAAGATCCGGGTTCAATTTTTTTCCTGATTGCCAATTTTTTTTATGGAATTCCGTTAATGAAAAAAAGGTTTAAACTGTGTGCGCTTCGTGATTCACAATTATTTAAAGAAAAAGACGGAAAATCTACGATTTCTACGTCTTCTACGACTTCTACTCTATGACAAATATAAAACCAGTATTAGGCCGGGGTCTGGGTTCTTTGATTCCAACCAAAAAAGTTTCTGAAGTTGTGGCTTCGGTAGTTGGTCGTCAAGAAATTGTCGAGGTGCCACCGGAAAATATCGTTCCCAATCCACACCAGCCGCGTCGACATTTTGCTGCCGCTGATCTTGAGGATCTTATTAGTTCGATTCAAGAACACGGAATCTTGCAACCGTTAGTGGTTACAAAATCCGTAGGTGACAATAAATATGAACTCATCGCCGGCGAGCGACGTTGGCGAGCGTCAAAGGCTCTTGGTTTCAAGACGGTTCCGGTAATCGTTCGCGACGCTTCTAAACAGCAGAAATTGGAATGGGCTTTGATTGAAAACTTACAGCGTGCCGATTTGAATCCGTTGGAAGAAGCCTTGGCTTACCGTGATTTGATCGACGAGTTTAGTTTGACCCAGGAACAAGCCGCGGTTCGTGTCGGTAAAAGTCGACCGGTGGTGGCCAATACCTTACGTTTGCTCGAACTACCGGACTACATTCAAGAAGCTCTGAGCGAGGGCAAGATTACCAAAAGCCACGCCCGAACGCTTTTGGCCGAAGACAATTTGCAAAAACAAAAAGAATTATTCGAAGCCATGTTGACCGGCAAGGTAACGGTGCGCGCGGCCGAAAAGTCCGTTTCCGCGCATCGCGCCGGTCCGATCGGCGGCAAACGTATTGATCCAAATTTGGTGGCCCACGAGAAAAAGTTGCAAGAAATTTTGGGGACCAAGGTGGAGATTAAAGAACGTGGCGGTAAGGGTACAATCTTGTTACACTTTTATTCAAAAGACGATCTACTAGAGCTTTTGAGCCGGCTGAGTGAGATTTAAATTAAAAAAAAGACCGAATCAAAAACCGCTAAATAGCGGTTTTTGATTACTTTTTATTTTCAGATTTTACGGTTTTTTCCATTTTATTTTTTTCTTTCTTTTTGGGTTTTTCCTTATTACTACTTTTGGGCATCATGTGGGCGAACCAGCTCTTCATGCCAAAACGCGCGGCTTCGCGGATGCGCTCGCGGGCGTGGTGGGTTTTGACGAATTTTAGCCAGTCCGGATTAGGACCGCGGCGATTTTTGTCGGTAATGATTTCGACAACATCGCCGGAGTTGAGAGGTGTGTCCAGGTTGACCAGGACCTCGTTGACTCGAGCGGCTGTGCATTTGTTGCCGACGTTGGTATGAACATAAAAAGCGAAATCGACCGGGGTGGCGCCTTCGGGCAAATCAATAACATCGCCTTGAGGAGTTAAGACAAAAATTCGATCACGAAAAACATCGATTTTTAAAACTTCCAATTGTTCCATGAAATCTTTTTTGTCGGCCAGTTCTTTTTGGATAGCCACCATTTCTTCCATCCAACGCAGATTTTTTGGTTGAGACCGGCCGGTTTCTTTGTAGCGCCAGTGAGCGGCCACACCGTATTCGGCCAATTCGTGCATTTCTTCTGTACGTATTTGGAATTCGACGGTTTCACCGCCCGGGACAAAAACCGTGGTGTGCAAAGATTGATAACCGTTTGGTTTGGGTTGGGCGATAAAGTCTTTGATGCGATTAGGCATAGGGTGCCACTTTTGGTGAACCAAACCAAGGACGGCATAGCAGTCCTCAACATCGCTGACGACTATACGCACAGCTACCAGGTCGTGGATTTTAGTAATGTCATTATCGCGATGTTGTAGTTTGCGATACAGACTGTATAAACGTTTAACCCGGCCGTGAACTTGGATTATTTTTATGTCGGAAGTTTTTAAATATTGTTCGACATCATCAATGACCCGGGTTATTTGCACACCCTTTTCACGAACTTTAGTGTCCATGATTTGTTGGACCCAGTCGTATTCTTTTGGATAAAGATATTTAAAAGATAAGTCTTCCATTTCGCCTTTCATTTCACCCATGCCCAGGCGATTGGCGATTGGGGCGTAGATTTCCAGAGTTTCCCGGGCTACGCGTTCTTGTTTGTGTTTGGGACGGGCGTAAAGAGTTTGTAGGTTGTGTTGGCGGTCGGCGAATTTTATAAAAATTACTCGGACATCGGAAGCCATGGCAATGAACATGCGGCGCATGTTTTCAACATAACGTTCAACACCCTGGTATCTGATTTTTTTTAACTTGGTGACGCCATCGACCATACCGGCGACGTCCTCGCCAAATTTGTGGGCTAAATCTTCGAGTGAGAATTTTTCTGAATCCTCGATGACATCGTGAAGCAGACCAGCAACGACCATGTTCATGTTGAAACCCATTTCGGCCAGTTTGTAGGCCACGGCCAGAGGGTGGACCATATACGGATGACCGGTAAAACGAACCTCGCCCTCGTGGGCCCGGGAGGCAACTTCATAAGCTTTTTTTACCAACGTTAAATCGGGCGTGACATAAGTTTTTTTTATCAACGCTTCCAAATCTTCGTAAGTACGAATAATCTCGGTCATAGTCTTTCTTTAGCTTAGTAAAGAAGAGGAGTTGTGTAAAGGGGCTGGCCAGGTGGGGGCTGATAGTAGTTAGAGCGGGGTGTAGACTTTTTTACGGTTTTGGTTTTTTGTGCTAAAATATTCTTATCTTAAATAAAATTTTTATGGCTAGAGAAAGATCTTCAAATTCTGGTGAAAGAAGGGATAAGAAAAAAAAGAAGAAAAAACCAGAAACCCCCGAAGAAACCGCGGCCCGCGAGGCCAGAGAACAAACCACTGCTGAACAAAAAGAAAGGAAACGAGTAAGAGAAGTTGCCGAGACCGCCAGAAAAATTATCGAGACCAGGGCTCGGACTGAAGATCTCGCCGCGGTTATGGATCAAGCGCGAGAACCGGAAGAAAAAGAAGTTAAGTTGGGCCGTGGTCGCAATGGAGAAACTTTGGTTTTGGTTAAAGTCGGAACAGGTTTTCAAGATCTTTTGCAGACTATTGGCGAAAGGGAAGTTAAATTAATCCCCGGTTCAAGACTTGATACCGATCCAGAGTCAGGTAAGGTTTCGGTTCCGGAAAATTTGCGGCCAAGAGATTTGCCTTTTTTGGTTCGCGAGATTTTGCGGGCCGGGCATCGGGGTCGACAAGTCGAGGTGATGGTGGGCGACAACAAAACCAAATGGGAAAAAACCGGCGCCGGTCTGGCTTTAGAAAAAGAAGCTAAAGCCAGAAAAGAATATCAAGCGGGCCTGGCTCAAATCAGAAAAGATTGGGGTACTCAAGAATTTTGGGAGGTTCGCAAAAAGTATATTAAGTTAGAAGATAAGCTTTCTGAAACTTTTTTGGCTGCGGAAAAAACTTTAGAACCATTAATGAGCGAAGCCGCTCGAAAATTCGAGGTAGCGACCGGTCGGGGTTTGTACGATGGCATCGGCGGAGAAATGGCTTATCGTCGAGCTTGGAAAGAAAGGATTTTGGCCAGACAAGATCGCATGGTTAATCAATACGACAAAAATGGTAACGGGCGATTTTTGGGTCAGCCGGCGATTGGTGTCAGGGAATTGCCAATTCATACTGGCTGGGATTTGGTTCCGGTGGTTGGTAGTTTTAGACATTTATTGCGCGGCCCTCATGGGGATTTGCCAAGTCTGGTTCGTGAAAAAAGGAATTATTGGGACGGTTCCCAAACCGTCCAAGACGCGCGCTTGCGAGCTTTAGTTCGCCGGGTCGATGCTTTTGGTGAAGACAACAGTGTTACCGAACGGGCCTTAAAAGCCTCGTTGGTCGATGCTCCCGCGACTTTTGGAAAAACCGCCCTTTTGTTTACCGGTGGGCTGGCAATAACCGCCCTCGAACTCGGTCTTAAGCCAGTGAATTGGCTAGGCAACGCTGTTGGCGATACTACCGAAGATCTTTTTTCCTGGGTTTTGAAAAAAACCGCGCCTTGGATTAAGAAATTTAAAACCAGCAAAGAAGCTCGTGAAGAAGACGCCAAGTGGCTTAAAAGTAAAACCGATCAGTATTTAAAAAAATGATCCAGAGTCATTAGACCCCGGATCAACAACCCTCAAGATTATTCTTGAGGGTTTTCGTTTTTTGTTTCTGTGATTTCCAATTCTTTTTTAAAACCACATTCTTTGTTTGAACATTGGGTCATGCCTTTGGCCGCAAAAGTCATGAGTGAACTGCAGGTCGGACATTTTTCGCCAGTCGGTTTTTGCCAGAGAGCGAATTTGCAATCCGGATACTTGTTGCAGGCAAAGAAAGGTTTGCCACTGCGGCCTCTTTTTTCAACAATATCGCCTTGGTTGCAGGCCGGGCAAGTGACTCCGGTTTTTTTTTCAATTTTTTTAATGGTTTTGCATTCCGGATATTTGGAGCAAGAGATAAAAGGACCGAAACGACCGCGTTTAACCATCATGGGTGCGCCACAGGTTGGGCAGGGTTCGTCGATAGTTTCCGGTTCGGCCACCACAACCTCGCCGTTTTCTTTTTGGGTTAGCTGTTTGGTGTTTTTACATTCCGGGTAACCGGTGCAGGCTAAAAACTCGCCAAAGCGACCACTGCGAATAACCATGGGTTTATTGCATTTTTCGCAAACAAAATCCGTTTCTTTGTCTTCGGGTTTAGTTTTTTTAACGTTCTTATCTTTGTCTAAAAGATTTTTGTGGAAGGGCACATAGAAATCAGAAAGAACAGGTACCCAATCGGTTTTGCCTTCGGCGATTTTGTCTAAGTCTTCTTCCATTTTGGCCGTAAAAGCCAGATCGACGATATCGGGAAAATGTTCGACCAGAAGATCGGTTACGGTATAGGCCACCAAGGCCGGTTTTAGTTTTTTGGCTTCGTCGCGTTCGACATAGCCGCGATCGATAATTGTGCCGATGGTTGGGGCGTAGGTGGACGGACGGCCGATGCCATGTTCTTCGAGGGCTTTGACCAAAGTAGCATCAGAGTATCGAGCCGGTGGTTCGGTGGTGTGTTTTTTGGATTCAAGTTTTTCTAAAGCCACGGCGTCGCCTTCGGTTAGGTTTGGCAAAATGGTTTCTTTTTGTTTTTCTTCGTAGACCTTTAGATAGCCGGGGAAATTAATGGATGAGCCGGTGGCGCGGAAAACATATTCGCTGGTGGAGATATCGGCCGAGGTGGAATCGAAAATGGCTTCTGGTAATTGAGTGGCCGCGGCTCGGCGCCAAATAAGATCGTAAACTTTCCAAAGATTTTTTTCTAAAACATCTTTTAAATCCTCGGGGCGGTTACTAATATCGGTTGGGCGAATGGCTTCGTGGGCTTCTTGGGCACCTTTGGATTTGGTTTTGTAGCGGCGCGGTTCGGGGAGTTGATATTCGTTGCCGAATTTTTCGGCGATAAAATTTCTGGTTTCATTTATAAAAAGATCGGATAAGTTAACCGAGTCGGTACGCATGTAAGTAATAAGAGCTGTTGAACCGCGGCCGGGCAACTCGACGCCTTCGTAAAGTTTTTGGGCCAAGAACATGGTTTCTTTGGCGCCAAAGCCGAGTTTGTTGTTGGCTTCTTGTTGCAAAGTCGAAGTGGTAAACGGTGGTGGCGGGGAGCGTTTGATTTTTTTCTTGGTGACATTCGTGACCGCGTATTTTCCGCCATTTAGAGCCTCGAGAACTCGGCCGGCTTCTGCTTCGGAAGCAATGCCGAGTTTGTCTAATTTTTTTCCGGCGATCGAATGAAGTTTTCCTGGGAAAGAAATTTGTTCTTTATTAAAAAGTGCGTCGACAGTCCAAAAATCTTGGGGTACAAAAGCGTCGCGCTCGCGTTCGCGTTCGACGACTAGTCGAACGGTAACTGATTGCACGCGACCGGCCGAAAGACCTTTTTGCACCTTGCGCCACAAAAAAGGTGAAAGTTCGTAACCCACCAAACGATCAACAATACGTCGGGCTTGTTGAGCATTAACCAAATCAAGATCCAGTTTGCGTGGATTTTCCAAAGCTGTGTCGATGGCTCGTTTGGTGATTTCGTGAAAAGTAATGCGTTTTAATTTTTCTGGTTCAACTTTTAGAATTTGCGCCAAGTGCCAAGAAATTGCTTCTCCTTCTCGGTCTTCGTCAGTTGCGAATAAAATTTCGTCGGCTTTGGCGGCGGCGTCTTTTAAGGCCTTAACTTGTTTGGTTTTTTCGCGCGAGACCACGTACTTGGGAACAAAGCCGTGTTCGACATCGACACCAATTTCTTTTTTAGGCAAATCGCGAACATGACCAAAAGAAGAAAGCACTTTATACTTGCTACCTAAAAATTTGGAAATAGTTTTGGCTTTCGCCGGAGACTCGACGATGACTAATGAGTAGGACATGTGGGGGAAGTTTTGGGAGCGTTGAAGTGGTGGAGTTGTGGAGTGAAAAAAGTTCTTTTGTTCAAGTGTTTAAAATGTTCAAGTTGTTCATGTTTTAAAAAATGAACATTTTGAATCATTAAAGAAAATTTTCCATGACTCCATAGCTCCATGACTCCATAACTCCATGACTTAAAACACGCTTCAGATGATGCGCTATTTTTTTTCTTTAGTCAAGGTGCTTATCCGATTGTGTAATACAAACTTCCGAGATGTCTGGCCGAACCTTTCATTTCCATTAAAGTCAGAACATGAGAAATTTCGGAAATGTTTTTGTTGAGGGCTCGAGCCAGATCGTCGATGTGAATCGGTTCGTTCGAGAGAATTTTTAAAAGTT